>VYLQ01000123.1_pt1 | contig 20174 bp, 12 predicted proteins | sample 5115351 | NCBI WGS metagenome assembly VYLQ01 (sample SAMN12291776, study PRJNA351875) | freshwater metagenome | isolation source: freshwater lake | place: USA: Michigan, Lansing Lake | collected 2013-08-14 | reverse complement strand
ATTCCTTCTTAATTGACATCCGAGCCAGATGGCCATTTGCCGTTGAGATAAATTTCCCTCTTGGCTAAGTTGGTAGAGCAAGTTTCTTTGTTCTATGTTAAGATGTTGACGGCTTCGTTTTTGGGTCTGATTTGTTTTTGTTAATGATCAGACAGTACCTGATGAGCCTTTCTTTGTCAACTCTTGAGGTTGATGCGTTTCATTTTTGAATTGGCACTCCTATGTCTGAAAAACAATCGGTTATGGTAATTGGCGGTACCAGGGGAACTGGAAACCTTGTCGTTCATCAGTTAATTAGTCAGGGCATCCCTTGTATCGTGATGGCGAGAAATCCCTCAAAAGCTAGGAACTTATATCCTCAAGCAGCCAAAATTATTTATGGTGACGTTACTCAAACTGACAGTTTAGAATCAGCTCTAAATTGCGATTTACAAGCTCTAGTTTATACGGTTGACGTTACAGGAGGTCTTGGAGGACGAGGCTTTTTTCTACCTCGGAAAACTATTCGTGATGTTGTTTACCAAGGAGTTGTTAATACGGTAAATGCCGCTAAAACAACTGGAAAAATTAAACAGTTTATTCTCTTGAGTACATTGGGAGCTAACAACCCTTCCTGGTTATTGAAAATACTAGATTTGATTAAGCCAGGTGCAGTTGCTGCAGCTCAGGATAAAGTAGAATATCTCAAGAGAAGTGGTTTAAACTACACTATTGTCCAAGCGGGAATTCTTCAAAATAAACCAACAACTAATCGCCCTTTGGTTATTAACCAGAAGAATATTCAAATGCAACTTAACACTAAAATCAGTCGTGCTAATTTAGCTCAAGTGATGGTTAGTTGTATTGGAAATACCCACACTTATAATCGAAGTTTTAACGTTTATGGAGGGCGGGAAGTCATCTTAAATCCAACGGAATTACAATCTCAATTATCCCTTTTAGTTTAAATTAACTGACGACGAAAACGGTTAATACTGATCAATAAAATAGGAATAGCAAATCCAACTAGGGCTAGGGTTTGAGGCCAGAGAACATCTAGCCCTACCCCTTTTAGCATAATACCCCTCACAATTTCTACATAATGACGTAAGGGATTTAGGAGAGACAAATATTTGAGAAAAATAGGCATACTTTCAATTGGAGCAATGGTCCCTGACAGTTGAATTAGTGGTAAGTTAATAAAGAAAGATAAAAGAAAAGCTTGTTGTTGAGTGCGGGATAGAGTTGCTAACATAATGCCAATGCCAATCCCAACAAATAAATAGAGTCCCGAGAGGAAAATAAACAAGATTAAATTCCCTTTAAAGGGGACATTAAATACCAGAATACTTAATCCTAAAGCCAAAAAAACATCACCAATTAGCAGTATAAATAAAGGGATGATTTTAGCCAATAAAATTTCCCAAGCATCAGCAGGAGTCATTAGTAATTGCTCAAGGGTTCCAGAATCCTTTTCTCGTACAACTGTACCAGAAGAAACCAGAGAGCTAGTTAATGTGAAAATAACTCCCATCATTCCAGGAACAAAAAACCAGCTACTAATTAACCCGGGATTATAGAGAAAAATTGCTTTGGTAATTATAGGTAAAGGCTTTTTATCCTGATCTAATTGACGATTATATTGTTGAATAATTTGATTGATATATCCTTGAGCAATTCCAGCTGTGTTAGCATCAACACCATCGATAAAAATTTGAACTTTAGCTTTTTGATTTCTCGATAATTTACGGGGGAAGTCAGGAGGAATAATTAACCCAACAGTTAAGTGTCCTTTTTGTACTTCTTGACTCAAGTCTTTTTCGCTCCAAAAATATTTATGAACCTGAAATACTTGATTTTCTACTAAAGCTGAGACCAATTGGCGACTTTGATAAGTTTGGGCATAATCAATAACACCCAAGTTTAATCTCTGCACATCAGGATTTAAGGAATAACCATAAATTAGTAATTGGATAGTGGGCGGAACAAGTAAAAAGACTAAGAGATTTTTATCTCTAGTAATTTGGTTTATTTCTTTAAATATTAAAGCTAATAAACGACTGTTTAATAATTGCCTAATCAAATTAACCATGGTAATTTACTTAATCAGATAACTGCATTTTTTTGAGAGATTGGTAACAGCCAACAAAAATAATTAATCCTAGCAAAATTAACACAACAAATGATAACCAAACCCCAGTCCATCCTGTGCCTCTTACATAAGCATCTCGACTGATATCAATATAATATCGTGCTGGGACAATATAAGATAAAAGAGATAGAGGAAAGGGAATATTACTCAAGGGATAGATAAACCCTGACAGGAGTAAAGCTGTTAAAAATCCAGTTAAAGCTACAGCTTCAATCGCTGCCGTTTGATTGGGGGCACGAAGTCCTAGAAAAATCCCATAAAGGGTACTATCCAGCAAAAGAATTAATGTTCCTAAATATAAAGTCATTGGAGAAATTATCACTCTTAATCCCCAAATTGCTGAACCACAGCCCATAATGAAAATAGCTTCAGCAATTCCAACTAATAAATAAGCTAAACTTTTGCCTAATATTAACTCTGCCGGATTCATGGCAGATGAATAAACTTGAATAATAGTACCTTGTGTCTTTTCTCGTACCATCGCTATGGCAGTTAGTAGAGAGGGAAATATCCATAAAATTAAACCATATAAACCTGGAACAATATATAAATATTCTCGCCTTCCGGGATTAAACCAGAGACGAATTTGGGGAGCTAATGTATCAGAGATTGAAGTAAGATTTTGGAGTTTTAAAAAGCTTAAAGTTGTGGCTTGAATACTATTTTTAATGACTCGGGCGTTATTAACATCACTACCATCAATTAAAATTTGGACAGTACTTGAAGAACCAGATTTAATATCTCGACTAAAATCTGGAGGAATGATAACTACGACTTTTGCTAGTCCCCGATCAAGCAAAATTTCAGGATTTTTAATCGGTGCTTTTATTAAATACTGCTCAGGAATTTTTTTAAATTGATTAGTAGCAAGCAATCGCTCTACATAGCTTCTACTTAAAGTAGTCAAGGAAAAATCTTGGATGTAGATGGGAATATTTTTTGACTCTAGACGGACAGCAAAACCAAAGATTAACAAACTTATAAAAGGCAATAAAAAAGCTAAAGCTAGAGTTAATCTGTCTCGTTGAAACTGAGCTAATTCTTTTCTAGATTGAACCCAAATTTTTTTCATTATTCTGATTGATTGTTATTTCCTAATTTTCGAGCCGTTTAACAATGCCAATAAAAGCATCTTCTAAAGAGAAAGGAATCTGGCGGAAGGAGAGAAGAGAAATATTATTTTCTTCTAAGAGAGCATAAACTTGAGAGCTTTCCTGATCGGGATCTACGAGAACCAAATGAAGACAATCACCAAAAATAGAAACTCGCCAAGCTTCAAATTGACTTTTCAATAAATCTGATGTTTTTTGAGTGTGATTTGTTACCAATTCAATTAATTTACCAGGTTGAGCCGCTTTAATTTCACTCGGAGATCCCTGAGCAACAATCTCACCTGCTACCATGAATCCCATCCGATTACATTGTTCGGCTTCTTCTAGGTAATGAGTAGTAACTAAAATTGCGGTTCCTGCCCGGGCAAAATCATTGATAAGTCGCCAAAATTGCCGTCTAGCTAAAGGATCTACCCCAGAAGTAGGTTCATCTAAAAAAAGAATTTTGGGTTCATGCATGACTGAGGCCCCAAAAGCAACTCGTTGCTTCCACCCTCCAGGTAATTGTCCAGTCAGCATATTTTCTTTACCTTCTAGTCCACAGGTTTCTAAAACCCAGTCAATTTTGCGGCGACGCTGGCGACGAGGAACTCCATACACTCCACAGTAAAATTCTAAATTTTGCACAATATTTAAATCATCATAGAGAGTAAATTTTTGACTCATATAACCAATTTTCTGCCGTAAATTACTGCTACGTAGATTTTCTGTAGTGCCGGCTAAAGCAATTACTCCATCACTAGGTTTCAACAGTCCACATAAAATCTTAATTGTCGTAGTTTTCCCCGCTCCATTTGCCCCGAGTAATCCATAAATTTCGCCATAGCGTACTTCCAAATTAATTTCTTTGACGGCGGAGAAATTGCCAAATTTTTTAGTTAAAGAACTAGCTTCAATCGCCAGCTGATGCTGGAAATTATCTTGAGATGTATCTGTATGGGGAAAAGGGGTAAAGGGCGGTTCTTTTCCTAATTGGCGTAACCGAGTCACAAAAACATTTTCTAAGGTAGGTTCAGCCCCATGTATTTGGTCACAAGTTAAGCTATGAGTTTGACAAAGTTGCTTAATTTCTCTTTCTCCCTGTGCCATATCCTTCACTAAAATATCCAAGCGATCACCAAAAGTTTGCACATCTACTAAAGAACCTAGAGCGAGGTTATCATTTAACATTTTTTCCACAGCTTGGAGTTGATGAGTCCGTAGTTCTAAACGCTGCAAACCCAAACTTTCACGCAGTTGGCTGAGTTGTCCAATCTGTTGAATTTTACCTTCGTGCATCAAAGCAATACGATGACAACGTTCAGCTTCATCTAGGTAAGGAGTAGCGACAACAATCGTGACTCCATTATTAGCGATAGTTGCTAAAATATCCCAAAATTCGCGCCGAGAAACTGGATCGACTCCCGTAGTTGGTTCATCCAACAATAAAATTTCTGGTTGAGAAATTAATCCACAGCAAAGAGCTAATTTTTGTTTCATCCCTCCCGACAATCTACCAGCTTGACGATGGCTAAATCTTTCTAAATCTACCAATCCTAAATACTGATTACGAAGAGTTCGATAGATATGAGAAGGAACCTGACGTAAGCCTGCCGTATAGCGGAGATTTTCTTCAATAGTCAAATCGAGATAGAGAGAAAATTTCTGAGTTAAATAACTGATATTTAAACGTACTTGACGAGGAGCCTGCCCTAAAATAGTAACTTTCCCAGCCGAAGCTTCCATGACACCACCCAAGATATGAAATGTGCTTGTTTTTCCCGCACCATCAGGACCAATTAAACCAAAAATTTCACCTCGTCGCACGGCAAAATTAATTCCTTTAACAGCGACAAGTTTTCCATAGGTTTTGTATAGTCCTTCTACCTGAATCACTTCATCTGATTGAGTTTTAGGCGTTGAAGTTGATGAAGAGGAAACTAAAAGTGGTTGGTTCATAATGATTACTGATTAAGGATTACCTCGGGGATTTCCGCATCAGCTGGCATTCCAGGCTTGACCAATCCTCGAGGATCGTCAATACTAATTTTGATGCCAAAGACTTGTTTTACTCGGTCTTCTTGAAAGTAAATATTTTCCGGCGTGAAAGAGGCTTGGGTATCAATAGCACTAATCTTACCAGAAAAAGCTTGCTCAGGAGCAGAATCTAAAAAGACATTAGCTTTCTGTCCCACTTTGAGCTTCCCAATTTCTCCCGCCGGTACATAGGCCCGCAAATAAACGGTTTGCGGATCGAGAAGCGTCAAGAGAGTTTTCCCTGCTGAAACCACGGCCCCAGGTTCGACACTACGAGCAGTCACAATCCCATCAATGGGGCTAACGATCCTGAGATCGACGACTCGCGCCTTGATTTGTTGTTCTCGAGCTTTAGTTTGAGCTAATTCTGCTTGAGACTGCGCCAATTGGGAACGAGCTTGCGCTAATTGAGTCCGTAAACTTTGTAATTGAATGCGGCGGATTTGCGGATTTAAGGCTGAGGTTTGGACGCGGGTTAACTGACCCTTGGCCGCATCAACTAACTTTTGAAACGATTCTACCGATGCTTCACGGGCTTTAACATTCGCTTTAGCGGCCTGTAAGATGGTCAAAGTTTGATCAAATTGTTGCTGAGAAATTACCCCTTCTGTGATTAAACTAGCAAAACGCTCATGGTCAATTTGGGCTAATTCTAATTCGGCTTTCACTTGTTCTAGTTGGGCTTGAGCTTGAATTAATTGGGCTTCACTAGAGGCCAGGGATGATTTTCCTTCGAGAATTTGACCTTGAGCGTCGTCTCTAGCTTGTTGGATACTAATTTCTAATTCTTGAATTTGGCTTTCTAAAACCTTAATTTGTAAGGCGGATTGATTGACTTGTTGTTGACTGGCTGATATCTGGGCTTTAGCTTCCTCTAGTTCAGCTTTAATTTCGTCATCATCTTGACGGACGATCACTTGCCCTTTCTCGACTTTATCCCCTTCTCTAACGGCAATAAATTTGAGCCGACCCGGGACTTTGGCCCCAATATCTGTTTCATAGCCTTCGATCCTGCCACTAATTCGCAAAAGCTGGAGTGGCTTGGGCTGAGAGAAATACCAGAGTGCTCCAGCAATTCCTGTTACTATAAACCCGGAAATCAGCAACCCTTTGATCAAGAATTTCCGTCCGAAAGGATTGAAGTCAAGGCGGTTGAATTCTGGTTCCGCTTTTGGTTTAAATCTCACTTGGCTCATAAAATTTACGGTTGGAGTTAAATTACATCTGGTTCAGTTTTTTATACAATAAGCCTACACTGGCAAAACTCAACACCCCCCATAGAGTCCTTGCCTCAGGAACAGAGGTAATATCAAGTCTAACAATCTCTCCTAAATTGTTGCCTAAGAAGCCCCGATTAGCTACATAAATAGACGAACCATCAGGCGTAACCTCTAAACCAGTGGGATAAATTAGACCTTGAGCCACCAAGGTAGTGCGAGTTCCATCGGGAGCGACCTTAATCAGAGATCCGAAAGGAATCTGGGTAGGTAGTGGTTGTTGAGCTACTTCCAAAACATATAAGTTACCATGTCGATCAAAATCAAGATCGATAACTTGGGTAAAACCATCGGCATAAACATTTGCTGGTGTATTAGGAGCAGCCAAGCGATAAACTTGGGCTTTCCCCATGGGATAGGGAAACCCAGTTAATTGGCTTACATAATAGGCTCCGTCAAGTCCAATATCCACTGTCGTCGGGACTGCTTGAAATTGACTTGCTCCCGCAGTACGCAGAGGAAAGACTTGTAATTGTTCTACTTTCTGGGTGTTTTTATCCCAAAAGAGAATATCATTGCCCCCAGCATCTACCACGGCGATGGTATCTCCCTGAATGGCTAACCCATAAATGTTACTAATTAAATCTCTCCCGTCGGGGTTGTTGGTATCTTCATAGGCAGTAAAATCGAATAATTTAGTGGTTTTACCAGTATCAACATCTATTTGAAATAAATACCCTAAATCTTCCCCTAATGCTCCCACAGTATTGCGAAAACCGACATTGACTCCACCCCCTATGAGCATATAGCCATTGCCTTGAGCGTCAAAAGCTAGATCGTGAATGCCATAACCTTGAGAGCCATTGGTTCCCGAAACAACAAATGAGGGCAAATTGTCTAACACGACTTCCGTAGAACCATTGGGAAGCAGACGAAGGAGACGGCCGCTGCGCCCACCGTCCATGTTGGCATTGACTCCAGGGGCAAAAATGCCTTGTACTTCCGTTCCCCCTACACCCGCTTCAGTAATATATAAAGCTCCGTCAGGGGCAAAGCTCATGTGACGAGGATTACCGAGACCAGTAACCACCGAAGTTCGGGTAACTTGGAAACTAGCTGCTTGAACCAAGTCAGCTCCTCCGATGGTGATTAGGAGTGAACACAGAGCCGTTGTAAGCAGTTTTTTCGTCATGTCTTTCCTTCTATGTAGATTATCTAGGGTTTGCTGAAAAAGTTTTTCGGTGGGGGTAGGAGTCAGGAGTCTCCGAGTCAGTAGCCGGTCGTTTCAGGCTTTGTTGCCCTTGTTTTTTTGTACCAAACTATGTACTACAAGAAGGATAATGCCAGGTTTTTGAAAGTCCCAATCCTATTTTCGCAGCATGAACATCGAATTTTAACAGGTCAAAAGCCTTATTTTAAAAGGGTTTTACCATTATTCAGCAAGCCCTATCTAGATTGTAGGTTGGAGATTGAGAAGTTAACTATTTCTTCCCAAATCCCCTTTCCAGTTGCTCCTTGTGAGCCTCAGGTTAATCGAGTTAACTTAGGTCAGCAACTACTTCAGGTTTTTTCTGAGCGCTAGAATCCTCCTGTGGAACAATCCAATTCTCAGGATGTTGGCGCTCGTGAACAACAGTCGGCGGAGTGATTTGATTTTGACTTTCCTTCTGTTCATGCTCATAGAATTCTGCCGCTTTAGGAATGACTAAGGGAGATTCAGAACAGAATTGACTATGAGTATCCCAAGCTGGAATATTGAAGATTTTCTCCCGTAGCTTTCCTAACCAAATTAACAACGTAGCCACTATCCAACTGATATAAACAACCCAGTTGTATCGATCATAGCCATAGCCTGTTCCCCAGGCTGCTAGGCGACGTAAGAATGGATTATTCCAGTGGTTGCCGTACTTGCCCGTCAGATTAACATAAGCTGCCGTCGAAGTTTTATGTTGAAGAAGACGGTAAATCATGCTCATTGTGGTGAAAACACGAAACTGATAGCCTTTACTCCAAGTTTCATACTTGAGCATGAATTTAATATCACGATTATGCCGGAGAAATCCATCAATGGCATCAGCCGCTTTCTCCGACGAGTCAAAAGCAATATGGACTCCCGAAGAATAAAGAGGATCGACAAAGAAATTGGCATCTCCTATGGCAATCCAGCCATCTCCTACAGATCGTTCCGATTGATAAGGCAATCCTCGCAACATTTTGACCTTTGAATATTGTTCTGAATTTTCCAGACGATCACGGATGAATTTATATCGGTTGATGTAAGTCATCATGATTTCTTCAGGGCTTTTCTGACTCCACCAGCAGGTTTCAGGTTCGTTCATAACTACTCCTACACTCATCAGGTTGCGATGAAGAGGAATGAACCAAATCCAACCATTTTCGACAAAATAACCAGAAAAATACCCTTGACGAATTCCCTCATCCCGAGAGGCGTTTTTGAAATGAGCAAACACAGCTGACGTTTTAATTGTTTCATGGGATTTCAAGAATTTACGACTCCTGGCAATCATCGCATAGCGACCTGAACAGTCAGCTAAACATTTACATTTCGTTGTGTATTCCGTTCCATCCTTGAGCTTCCAGAGAATTCCTGTGGCACGATCTCCTTCCCAGAGAATTTTTCGTACCGTAGCTTCTTCAAATACTGTCACCCCTTGTTGACGTGCATGATTGAGCAAGAATAAGTCAAATTCACTCCGTTCTACTTGATAAGCATAAGGGCGAGGTTGCTCTTCATGACTGGGAATATTGCGAAAATGTTGTACGGTTTCCTCATACTCTGACTTCTTGGGATCTAAACCGATCCGAAAATCCCCGCCGTATTTAAAGGTTTGACCAAAGTGTTGCAAAGGTTCAGCAATTCCCAGTCGGTTCCAAATCCTTTGGGTGCCTGGCAATAAAGATTCACCCACATGAAAACGAGGAAATTTTTCTCGTTCTAACAAGAGGACTTTATAATCTTTCCGAGCGAGAAAAGTTGCTAGAGAAGAACCAGCAGGACCGCCGCCGATAACGATTACATCGTATTGATTGATCATTTTGTCTCCTGACCTGATTTGTTAGTTTGCATAAATTTCTGGTGGTCAGCAGAAATTTATTGTTGGTTTTAGTCGAAACTTTAAACTGTCAAAAAAAACTTCTCTCAATTTTGTTAATTTGTTTGAGATAAGCCATTTTATCAATCAAATTAGCGTGTTCTTGGTACTTGGAAGATGCCAAACTATAATTAACACATCCGCGCTTCGGATTTGATTTAACTCGATTGAATTTTTGACTACTTGTCAATCCATTTTCTAAGGCTCTAATGTATTTAGCAACCAATTTACTCTGGCTCTCAAAAACTACCCAATGAGTTCCAATGGGATGAGCTAATCCGATAACAAATATATTATCATATCTTGGATGAAAAATGTGCAAATATAATTCGGGAATTGCTGATCTTTCTGACCAATTAATTAACTCCTTACGAATAAAGGGGAAGGCTACTTTATATCCTGTCGCATAAACTATGATATCTATCTCTTCTTCCGTGCCATCACAAAAAATTACTTTTTTTTCTCTAAGTTCTCGAATGTTTGGCTTACCAACAACATCTCCATGAATATAGTAATGATAGATATTTTGACCAATAGTAGGAATAATAGTGTTCTTGAAGTTTAGGGGAGGAAGTCGTAGTTTTTGAAAGTTTACTCCTTGTAAAAACAGAGAAAATTGCTCTAATCTAGCAAAAATCTTCAGAATCACTTGAATCGGGAGAAACTTCAGTAATGGAAAATATTTATGAAATAATAATTCCGTCGGAATACCTAAAAAATATTTAGGAAAACAGAGAAAGCCACGCCGGATACTATGGAAGGTTTTCTGGGCGTTGATTGCCGAGTCAACGATAATATCCATAGCCGATTGTCCAGCCCCTACTACTAAAACTCTTGCCCCGCTTAACTCTGCTGGAGTATTATAATCTTTGGCGTGAAGAATTTTGCCGGTAAACTTACCCGGAAAATCAGGATATTTGGGTTGATTGTGATAGCCGATAGCAATAATGACCCCGCGATAAGTTCTGGTCTCTCCATTACTCAAAGTAAGCTCCCAAGCACTGCCCACTCTCTCCAAGTTTTTCACCAAAATATTAAACTGAATATGCTCATATAAGTTGAAGTGACGAGCATAAGCCTGAAAATATTGCCAAACTAATTGATGATTAGGAAAATCAGGATAATCTTCGGGCATGGGAAAATCAGAGAAGGCTTGAACCTGTTTAGGTGAGATAAGATGAGTGTTTTTATAGACAGGACTATTTGTGCCGTATTGCCATAACCCACCCACGTCTGGACGCGCTTCAATAACATCAAAAGAAATGCCCTTTTCTTTAAGAGATTTAGCCGCCGCTAACCCAGCTGCGCCCGCTCCAATAATGCAAAACTTATCCAAACATTCGCGGTAATTCATAGGAAACCTCATCGAGATAGTAAACCAATGAAAATTGAGATTAACCAAAGTAACAAATTAACTAGATTGATTCAAACTTGAAATCAATTTAGCACTCACTAATGTAGCTAGCATGAGAATTTCTAAGTATTTGAGAAAAGAACGAGAGTGCCACCAGTTTTTGAGCCGCTTCAGCAGAGGTTCATCTTTGAGCCATTGGCTAATATGTTCTGGCCAGTATCGGGGACTATCTTGCTGACGATATCGACAATTGAGCATAGTAAGAATTAGGTAAATACCACCTACTTTTACGCTCAAAAGTAAATGCAAAGCCAAGCTAATTATAAAAATAATCCAGCAGATTAAATGAGCGAGATACCATTGATGGTTGAGTTCTCCATTAGGTAACCAATCTTCGTCCATCATTTGTCCGGTAAAAAGAGCAAATACGAGGAATATGAGAATAAATGTGTTAATCAATCGATGCCAGCTAAACCACCCAATCTTAGTACCAAATTGGCTCAATTGAGACCAAGATTTTTTTTGTATTAATCGTTTTTTGCCAGCATTAAAGGCATAAATAACAAATAAAGGGCATACCAAGAATGAGAGAACACCAAAGATACTGTGAACTTCAAGAATGCCGTCCCAGTTGGGTAAGATTAATTGTCCCCATCGTCCATCAAATGTGTTATAAATCCAAAAACCAGTAACCATTGCCATCAGGCTAAATATGCCAATTAATCCATGAAGAAGGCGGAAGAGAAAAGGTTGGTAAAGCTGAGTTTTTTTCATTTTATCATTTAGGGGTTAGAAGGAGTAAAGATTCTAGTTTTATTTAACTACATTGAGATAACGACATTTTAAATGCTTCCTGAAATTGTTGTACTAAGCGATGAAGATTGGTGGGATGAAACATCGTGAAATGATGTCCTGGAACCAAGTAACTTTTGATTGATTGAGTCGAAAATTTACTCCAGCCATCGCCAATTAAGTCGTCGGGAATTTGATAATTGAGTAAACGACTTAGGCTTTCAGGGATTTTGGTCTCTGCCCAGAAATAAGTAATTTTGCCCGGGTAAGGTTCTTGGGGAACATAGTGATGCAATTGACGAAAATTATTCATGGCAACAATTATAGTTTTTTTCTGAACAAGGGTACTTGGCAAAGTCATACCAGTTGGATCTTCTAGCAACTGTTGAAGTATATAGTCAATCTGTTGGTTTTTTTCTACTTGTTCCAATTCCGCTAACCAGTTTCTGGGCTGTTTTTCAAAAATCAGTCCTGTCATGTGCCATAGTGATGCTAAGAGTCGAGTATCATCAATGAAAATATTCTCATAGGCAGAGGGGGGAAAACTATCCAACATTCCCAAAAAGGCAACTTCTTCGCCAGCTTTAGTTAATTGAGTTGCCATTTCTAAAGCAATATTGCCACCATAGGAATATCCGGCTAAACAATAGGATCCTTGAGGTTGAATAGAGCGAATTAACTCTAAATAATAAGCGGCTTTGCTTGGAAAAAATTCCAGCATTTTTTGCCCATGCAATCCAGGATCTTCTAGAGCATATATCGGTCGATTTAGAGCTAAATATTTGCTAAATTGGAGGTAATTAAAAGCATTACCACTGGCAGGATGAATCAAAAATAAGGGATGGTGAGAACTCTCTACTTCCTGAATTTTAATCAAGGGAGATGAATCTGAAGATTCTGCATCTTTGTCCTTACTATCTAAGAGAAAAGCGAGTTTAGCAATAGTGGGAGTTTCTAGGAGTTGGCTTTGATTGAGTTGTATCTGAAAATTTTGGCTTAAACGGGAAACAATCTCAATCGCTAGGAGAGAATCTACGCCTAATTCAAAGAAATTATCTTCAACCCCAAGGGGCTCAATACCCAGGAAGTTCTCTAAGATTTGCCTAAGCTGTTTTTCCGTTGGTGTGCGAGAAGCAACAAACGAATCTGTTACAGTAGAATGTCTTAGCTGACGTTTAACTCCTGAATTGCTGGAGTTTTGGCTGGCTACAACGGGGGAGGAAACTGCGGGTACAGATGTACCTGTATCAATCCAATAACTCTGTTTTTCAAAAGGATAGTAAGGCAAGGAAACTTTTTGTCGATTTTGCCCTTCATAAAACTTAATCCAATTTAGATTAACCCCTTTTAACCAAAGCTGTCCTAATGTTGTCAAAATAGATTTGAGTCCAGGATAATCAAGGCGATCTGATTGAAGCGAAGACTGGGGTAAAGAAGCTAAAATTCGATCTGGCTGTTGAACTTTTTGCTGTTTAGCTAGCTGACTTAGGGTTTGTCCAGACCCGACTTCTAAGAGAAGATAATCAGGCTTTTTGCTTAATTCTTGCAAGTTATCGGCAAAACGAACACAAGAACGTAAGTGTTGCCCCCAATAAGCGGGAGTTATTGCTTGTTCTTTAGTAATCCAAGTTCCAGTAACATTAGAAAGATAAGGAATTTGGGGGAAATTAAGCTTAATCTGGGAAACTTGATTGATAAACTCCGGCACAATTGGCTCCATCATCTGGGAGTGAAATCCATGAGAAGTATTCAGTAAACGACTCTTAAACCCTCGCTGTTGGCAGTATTTTTCAAATTCTTTAAGGATTGAAATTTCTCCTGAAACCACACATTGAGAGGCACTATTAATGAGCGCTAGAGATATAATTTGAGGATGCTGTCCTTGTTCTGCCGCAAAATCGGACATCAGCGCTTTTACTGTTGCTTCATCGCCCATCAAAGCTAACATCTTACCGGGGGGCATTTGTTGCATTAATTTTCCCCGTTTAGCCACCAAAAATAGAGCATCTTCTAAAGAGAAGACACCAGCCAAACAAGCTGCCACATATTCCCCAATACTATGACCCACCAAAGCAACTGGTTGCACTCCCCAACTCATCCACAACTGGGCCAGAGCATATTCCACTATAAATAAGGCACATTGGGTAATCTCTGTCTGGACTAATTGTTCAGCGATGGCTGAGGTGGGAATTAAGGAATAGAGAATTTCGCGGATGTCTTTACCAATCAAGGGTTTCAGCAACTCAGCAGACAAATCCACCTGTTGGCGAAATAAGAGTTCAGTTTGATAGAGATCTAACCCCATGTTGATGGACTGGGAACCTTGTCCCGGAAACATAAACACGACAGCCGGGGCTTTTGCCCCAGTAGATTCCGTTGGTAAATTAGAGCAGTCTGGAGACGAGAAGGCCCAAACCACTTCCTCGCCACTAGCTGCCACTAACATCGTTCGATAATCATAAGCTGAACGGCCTTTACTCAGAGTATAAGCCACATCTGCTAGGTTCAGATTGGGTTCTGATTTTAAGTGTTCGGCTAAGTTTTGCTGGATAGTTTCTAGAGCCGAGGGAGTTTTAGCAGAGAAGACTAATAACTGCTGGGGACGAGACTGATGGGCAACTGGGGGCTGTTTGGCTTCTTCGAGAATAATGTGTACGTTAGTGCCACTCATGCCAAAGGAACTCACCCCAGCGTAGCGACTGTCTCCAGTCGCTAGCCAAGGAGTAGGTTGGCTGGGAATGCGTAGGGGCATTTTTTTCCAAGGGATGTAAGGATTGGGGGTTTGTAGGTGAAGGTGGGGGGGGATTTCTTGATGTTGTAAGGACAGAACCACCTTCATTAAACCTGCCACCCCAGCTGCGCCTTCAAGATGGCCGAAGTTAGTTTTCACTGAACCCAGATAAAGGGGATTGTCTGGACTTCGGTGCTGGCATAAGACTTGATTGATTGCCAAGACTTCGATGGGATCCCCTAAAGAGGTTCCCGTACCATGAGTTTCTACATATTGAATTTGATGGGGTTGAACTCCTGCTTCTGCCAAGGCTTGAGCGATCACAGCTTCTTGGGCCAACCCATTAGGGGCCGTTAAGCCATTGCTGCGACCATCTTGATTGGCCGCCGACCCCCGAATCAGCGCTAAAATGCGATCACCGTCGGTTACAGCATCCGATAAGCGTTTGAGAACAACCAAGCCACAGCCTTCCCCTCGCACATAGCCATCAGCACTGGCATCAAAGGTTTTACAGCGACCACTGGGAGATAAGGCCCTGAGTTTACTAAAACCAATGGAAACTTCCGGTGATAATATCAAGTTCACGCCCCCAGCTAAGGCGAGATTGGTTTCTCGATTTTTCAGACTTTGACAGGCCAGATGAATCGCCAATAAAGAAGAGGAACAGGAAGTATCTAAAGAGAGGGCAGTACCAGTAAAACCAAAGAGATAGGATATCCGTCCGACAGCGATACTTTTGGAATTCCCTAAACTGCTATAGGCATCAATGTTGGCCAGGTTGCCTCTTTTAAAGCTCAGTTGGGCGTAATCATCGAAGCAAATTCCCACAAAAACCCCAGTTTTACTGTCTTTTAAGCAATCTAGAGGTTGGCCAGCATTTTCCAGTGCGTGATAACTGACTTCTAAGAGTAACCGTTGTTGGGGATCGAGACGGGCTGCTTCTAAAGGAGAAATGCCGAAGAAATGAGGATCGAACTGATCTACTTGGTCGAGAAAGGCCCCATGTCGGCTGTACATTTTACCTGGTTGACTGGGGTCGGGATCGTAATAGTTAGATACTTCCCAACGACTAGCAGGAATTTCCGTTACTGCATCAACCCCATTGTGTAGCAGTTGCCAATAGCCCTGAGAATGGTTGGCTTGGGGAAATTGACAGTCCATACCAACAATCGCAATCGGTTCAGTCTTGGCTGCTTCTACTGCTTTTAGTTTAAGACGCATTTTCCGAATAGTTTCGAGGGCATCAGCAAGCAGATTTTGGTGAGCAGATGATTGGATATTCATAGAACCCTTAACTCCTGAGATTAAGTCAACTTAAATTTAACTAGGTTCAAGCGGAATAATTTAGTTAAAATTGCTTAGAATACTCAATTTCTCGAGCTAATAATTCAGCTAAATCATTTTCCGCCATTGCTTCATTTTTGATGGCTAGATTTGGGCTAATAACTGCTGACTTGTGCTTGGCAACTGCCTGACTAGACAGATGCTGATTTTCTCCCGAAGTTTGTGTCGCTAAATATTGAGCCAATGCTTGGGGAGTGGTATAATTCCAGACTACTGTCGGTTCAATCGTGTAGTTGAGCCAAGTTTCTAAATCTTGGGCAAATTCTACTGCCATTACTGAATCCATGCCATAGCCAGCAAACTCTTTAGTTGGATTAATAGCAGCTGCTGGCACTTTCAGATTTTTCTGAATCCAGTGGCTCATCCAAGTTTCAATCAACTGATATTGCTCCTTAAATTGATTCGATTGACTAGGGAAATAAGCTCCCATTAACGGCGAATGAGCTTGAGATATTATGGGTTGCTCAATGGAGAGAGATGGTGCAGAATTTTGGCGAGAAAGCAGAGTATCTATCTCTTGTTCTTCCCCGGCTAAAGTTTGTTCAATATCCCCAATAGTTTCCAGATGCTCTAAAATCTCATGGTGCAGCATTTCGGGACAATAGGAAACAGAAGCATTAACTCTCAGGGAAAGAGCTTGATTTAAGACATTATCGGACTTCATCTCTAACCAGGCGATGGCCTTGCGGACTTTTCCCGACTGAATGTCAGCTCCCATTAAAGACCCTTGCAAAATCGCTAGGGTAGCCATTTCTCCGATTACTCCATAGGACCAATGGGTAGCCGACAATTGGTTTAAAAACGGAGCCGGATTACTCTTATAGTAATTGTGGATCTGTTGGGCAGCTAAATGTAACTTCTGGAACAGTTGGGGGACACCAAAAAGCTGGGAAATCAGATATTCTATCTGTTCGTTCTGGTTGAGGAGGCGAGAACCAAGGAACATATATAAAGTTTCCGTCGGCCCTTCAAAAATCCGCATTAAACGGGCATCCCGCATAATTTGAGGAGCCAGATTATTTTCGAGATAGCCCCGTCCCCCTAATAACTGCATCAGGTTATCTGCTGCTTGCCAGAAGAACTCAGGACCCGCCGTCTTACAAGCAACATAAGCCTCTTCCGGTACGTTTACGCCTTGATCTAAGAGACGCGCAATCCGCCCCACTAAGGTTTCAACTGCTGTAATAGATGCCGTTAAATCATACAAACGATGGAGGGTAATCGGGTTATTAAACAGGTTCCCTGTAGCAATAGTTCGCCGAGTGGCATAGCGCAACATTAATTGGGCACAGCGTTTCATCCCCCCAATACTCATCGCCCCTAAGCCTAAACGACCGAACATCATGGCATCCTGGGCCACCGTCATTCCCCCTCCAGCTTGCCCTAACATCATCTCTGGGGTTACGGATACATTATTTAGGTAGATGCGATTTTGCACCATCCCCCGCATTCCCATGGTTAAGGCTTCTGGTCCTTGTTCCAAACCCGACATTCCCTGTCTTAAGACAAAACTGGTAATGCCTAACCGGTTGTGATTGTTGTCTAACAGTTGGGCAAAAACATTAATACTACTAGCCCAGGAACCGTTACCGATATACATTTTTTCCCCTTGCAAAATCCAACCACCATTACCGTCTGGAGTGGCAGTTGTACTAATACCCTGTGGCTGAGAACCCGCACTGGGCTCAGTCAAGGCATAGGCCCCCAATGCTCGTCCTTGAGCCAGGAGCGGGAGTAATTCTTCTTTGACCGCTTGTTGCCCATAGTTGGCAAGGGGACGAGTTCCTAAAGCCATATGAACCCCCAAGAAGGAAGCAATGGTTAAATCCACAGCCGCCACCTGTTGAATGATCCGCAGCGTATCGTAATTGTTCAATCCCATCCCGCCATATTTCTCGGCTACCTGCATTCCTAAAAAGCCCTGATTGCCTAAATCCAAGACAATATAAGGGGGAATACAACGGCGTTCGTCAATTAAACGAGAATTAATGCGCTGGTTGGCATAGCTCTGGAACCAAGTAATCATCTGATCCGCCCGATCTTTACTGACAGCCGGTTCAACTAAAGCCAGTCCAGAAGTTGCCGTAAGGGAGTTAATTAATTCTTTTTCTTCTGTAGGGAGTTGCCACTCGGCTACCACCTTAAGAGTTTTGTCTAAATAGGCCTGACGACAGGCACCTCGTTGAATCTTGCCACTCGATGTCTTGGGAATGCGACTGGGTGAAATCAGAGTAATACCATAGACTGGTAATTCGTGTTCTAAGGCAACAGATCGGCGAATCGCTTCAAAAACTTCGTCTTCCTGCAGTTGGCGGACATGACTGCGCTTCACTTCCTGAACAATGGCCAATTGTTCTACCCCATCGACTTCCAGGGAAAAGGCCGCCCCGGCATCTTTCTCCAAGGCTGGATGACTATCCACTACGGTGGTTTCAATATCTTGGGGATAATGATTCCGGCCGCGGATAATAATTAAATCTTTCAAACGTCCGGTAATAAACAGTTCCCCCTTCTGCAAGAAGCCTAAATCTCCTGTGCGTAAAAAGCCTCCTTGACCCGTATCTTTGAGATAGACGTGGAAGCTCTCCTCAGTAATATCTTCCCTTCTCCAATAGCCTTGGGCGACACTAGGTCCTGATACCCAAATCTCTCCTACTTCACCTTCAGCACAACGGGTTAAAGTTTCAGGATGGGCAATAACTACCTCTAAGTCTTCGAGAACTTGTCCACATCCTACAATTACCTTTTCTTTGCCACTATTGTCCGTCACCAGGACAATTTTATTCTGTTGTAGGGCTTTTCCTTCTACTGCTTGTAACACCGGTTCTTGAGTTTTTACTCCACCAGAAACAATTAAGGTAGTTTCTGCCATGCCATAGCAGGGATAAAAGGCTGCACGCCGAAAACCACAAGGGGCAAAGGCTTCAGCAAATTGCTCCAGGGTTGCCGGTTGGACTGGTTGGGCCCCATTAAAAGCTACTTGCCAGTGACTTAAATCAAGCTGTGCTTTTTGTTCATCAGTGATTTTACGCCAACATAAATCGTAGGCAAAGTTGGGACCGCCAGAGGTAGTAGCTTGATATTTAGAGATAGCCTGTAACCAACGAATCGGTTTTTGCAAGAAAGTCACCGGAGACATCAAGACGCAGGGAATGCCCAAATACAACGGTTGAATGACATTTCCTACCAGTCCCATGTCATGGAATAATGGTAACCAACCAACAACTAAGGACTGTTCATCGTGACCAAATCCCTGTTTAATAATTTTTTGGTTGTGCAAAAGGTTACTGTGGCTCACCATCACCCCTTTGGGGGTTCCCGTCGATCCGGAAGTATATTGCAGGAAAGCCAGGGAATCGCCCTTAATATCTGGAGTTGACAATTGGTTGGCTAAATCCAGATTAATTTCATCGGTAGCAATATAGGCAATATTATCCAAATTCTCTTCTTGAACCAAAAGCTCTTCTACTTTGGCTAAAATCGACTTGGGGGCTAAGATAGCTTTAGCACCCGCATCAGCGATGATGGCTTGTAATCGTCCCAGCTTTTGATTGTTTTTGGGGGGATAAGCAGGAACGGCAATCACAGCCCCAGACAAACAGCCAAAAAAGGCGGAAATGAATTCTAACCCTGGAGGATAAAGTAACAAGGCCCGTTCTCCTTGTAAGTTTATGTTTTGCAGTTGAACCGCGATCGCCTGGGCTTGTTGCTCTAACTGCCCAAAAGTTAGGCGAGCCGATTCATTTTCTCCATCTTCTAAAAAGATATAGGCAGTTCGTTCAGGTTGGTATTGACTGCGGTATTGCAAAATTTCAACCAGGGTTGATAATTGACTTATAGAATTCATTCTTATTTCCTCCCACTGAATTAATGTGACAGGGTAATCGCATGTTGATAGAGTTCTCAAATTCCGAGGAGTTAGGTCTAAAATTATATGGCCAACTCAGGCTTTGACCTGCACAAGACCCCAGCACCTCTGGTTTTGCCAGTCATTACGGACTAACAAACACCGAACTAACCTTATCTACTCAGTTCCCTTAATTCCCAAAACCCCTCATCAGCCACAATATTAACATCTACCTCCTCTCTCTGTCAACGGCACTGGCGGCTAAGCAGCAATTCCAAATTTAAACGGTAGTGTAGGATACAGAATAGGCTTTGCTTCTGTCTCTGAAACCCACTTTCCGCACTTCTTAACATTCAATTGATAATTTTTACTAATATATTGCTGACAACCCTTTGCCAGTAAGGATTATAGCTACAATCAGGGATTTTTATCAAGGTGAAGAATTGTAAATTTCTTTCTCAGAAAAAATCAATGATTGAAAATGTTCTCAATAGTAGTTTCTACAATGAAGGTTTTT
>VYLQ01000334.1_pt1 | contig 20267 bp, 18 predicted proteins | sample 5115351 | NCBI WGS metagenome assembly VYLQ01 (sample SAMN12291776, study PRJNA351875) | freshwater metagenome | isolation source: freshwater lake | place: USA: Michigan, Lansing Lake | collected 2013-08-14 | reverse complement strand
TGTCTCTAAATCTCTCAAAGACTGTTGTAAAGGAATAGAAGAAACCTCAGTCAGCCAGACTTTTTCTGTTGTCTTTTTAATTTGAGTTAGTCTTTTGGACAACTCTGTATATTTTGGCTTTTTCTCTCCTTGTTGATAGAGTTCTTGGCAGTAAGCTAAGGTATCGTTCCAGACAACACGCACACACCCGAACAATTGAGACAAAAGCCTCTTTTGTTGGTTAGTTGGGTAAATGCGGTATTGATACCTTGCTTTCATTGAGTTAAAATATGTGTGTCTGCATTCTATTGCAACTAGGTCTGCTAATTATGTCAAGTCATCTACGAAAAGAAAGACAATCTATAATCAGTGATCAGTAAACAGTAATCAGTAAACATTAAACATTAAAAAGACAGTAGGAAACTTCTATTTAATACTGCACACTTAAAAACTCACATCTGATAACTGATGACTTACCCACTGATAACTGATAACTGATAACTGATAACTGATAAGAGAAAATCTCCCGTAAATACGGCTCTACCGAATCTGTCATGTAAAACTATCAATAACTCATGCTTGTAAAGCTTGTATACTAAGGCTTTGAGTTTTTGTTAAATTGATATTTATCAACTTTAGAGCATTGCAGGGCAGAGAGGGAGCTTGAGGAATTTTCTACAGTGTAAGTTCGGAAGAACCGTTAATTTTAGCTATCAGCCACTACTCCGTCAGCTGGGAATCAGTTATCAGGCGCGAAAGTGTTGGGGTTTTAGGGTGTTAGGGTTTTGGGGTATTAGTGGAAATTTCCCCATTTCCCCATTTCCCCATCACCTCACTCCTATACTTTAGGGTTTAATTGCGTACAAAGTGCCGACATTTTTACTGCGAGGCATCCGGGAGAAGATGATAAAACCGAAGTCTTGCAGATGCTTAACTAAAGCATCGGGACCCTTTTTATGCCATTCCATCATGATAATTTTAATCTGTCCTAATTGACCAGTTGCCGCTAAAGAATCGAGGATTTCGTATTCGGAACCTTCACAATCAATCTTGGCAACAATATCGCTATCGGGATAATCAGAGGTAATACCTTTGAACACATCGGTGAAAGGTTTAAGAATTAAATCGGCTGTAGCGGGTTGTTTCGAGGCAAAAGGTTTTAATTGGTTGTCAATACCAGAAATACCAACACTACCTTTCACGGTGTAATCGTACTCTACTTGAATAATTTCATCACGAGCGCCGACTCCATAATCAAAAGCTTTAATCTTCTCCGCTAGATTAGGATTGAGGGCAAAATTTCTTAAAGCTTGGTCGTAGGTAGCCTTAAAAGGTTCGTAACTATAGACAGCTTTCACATTAGCTCGATTGGCAAAAAAGAGACTAGCAAAACCAGTATTCATACCAATATCGATCGCTACACAGGGCTGATCATAGAGGAAATTATAGACACCTAAAAGGAAAATTTCATGAGCGATATCTAAATCCTGTCCCGTCTCGATAATTAACTTAACTCCATCGATCTCGATAATTAATTCCTGTTGCTCATCGATGTAAAATTTACAATCAGCCAGAGACTTTAAGGCGTTAGCTTTGTTAAAAACTTTACTACCCAAGAGGAAATCTTGCTTATTTTTGCTTAAACTGACACCTAAAGGTTTATAGAAAAGTTGACCAGATTTAGCATCATATTCCACATAATTAGGACTAATATTATGCTCTGCCAATTGACTAGACCAATATTGATCGGCAATATGGGGGTAAGTCTTAAATTGTCGATAGCGTTTATGTGCATCTAACAGTTTTTGATAAAGCATTGCTTGTCTAGCCTCGATTTTTTAGGATGGATGAAGGTAATTTTATGGACAAGTTTGACAAAGTTTGATAGGCTTGTCAAGAAAATCCCTCGTCTCTGAGCATCAGAAGTGAGGAAACCCATCTCAAACAAGGTAACACAGACCATCAGGAGTTAACACGCCTTGAATTACTCTGATTTTATATTTTGGTGGATATTAATCCTTTTTAGCGTTCCTTTCTTAACGGCACGCTATATAGCGAAGTCCTTCAATCTCTGGCGAGGTGTTTTTGATGGGGTCGGATTAGCGGCGCTGTCCCTAATCCTGTTTTATTACGCAAGTCGCACCAGTTTCCTCGTTTTCATCGTCTCCCTAGCCTTTAACTACATTATGGTCTGGCTAGTGCTGAAAATGAGCGGCTGGAAGGCGAATCTCCTCGCTACTATCGTTATCGTCATCGATATTCTTGTCCTCGCCTACTTCAAGTATTTCGGCTTTTTTGTCCAGGAAGTCATCGGATTGTTCGTTTCTCTCCCCCCTAACTGGAAGGAACTTTCCCCAATCCCCGTGCCTACCCAAATACCGCCGGGGGTATCCTTTTATACCTTCCAGATGGTGGCTTTCGTGGTGGACTCCCTACGGGAAAAGAAAAAGAAACCCCTAGCCGTCCTCGATTATGTCAATTTTATCTCCTTTTTCCCGCAAATTGTCGCAGGTCCGATCGAGCGTCGCCGGGATTTATTACCACAAATTGAATCCTTTCGTCTCAAATTTACAGGAGAAAACTTCGAGAAGGGTTTGCGTTGGCTTTCCCTCGGTTTATTTATGAAATTTGTCCTCGCCGATAACCTTGCTCCCTACATCGAATTAGATAAGATGATTGACAATGCTTGGTATATCTGGTTTGAGGCCTTTTTATTCACCCTGAGAATCTATTTTGACTTCGGCGGTTATAGCTTTATTGCTGTTGGTTTAGCCTATTTTGTCGGCATTAGATTGGAATTAAACTTTTTAGCCCCCTACACATCCCAAAGTATTAACGAATTTTGGCGACGTTGGCATATTACCCTTAGCACTTGGTTTCGGGATTATGTGTTTTTACCCCTCATGGGTTCCAATAAAAATTGGGCGCCTTTTTATCTATTCATTACCTTTACTCTCTCTGGTTTCTGGCACGGTGCAGCTTGGAATTTTATCTTTTGGGGTGCTTACCACGGAGCATTATTATTATTACTGCGTTATCTAGGCCGACCTTTCTATGCTTTCGTCGGGAAATACGTTTCTCAGCCGCAAATTGTCTCCTGGGCCTTAACGCAATTGGCTGTCATTTTTGGCTGTCTCTTTTTCATGGAGATTAACACCAGAAGATTAATCGGCAAAATGCTGGTTATTGCCAATCCTTTCAATTATTCCCTGGCTAATATCGGGGAAATTTTTAGTTCCTATAGTCTTAATCAAGGAGCAGTTTTAAGCGTCGCTTTAGTTCTTGGTATCATTGTTTTAATCCTCGAACATCTGGCTATTGCCCAGAAAAAGTTTGAATATGAACTATTGTTATCCCCTTGGCTGTCTAAAATATTGCTAGGTTTAACTATTCTCCTCGCTTCCACTAATACCGGTGACTTTATTTACTTTGAATTCTGATGAATACTAAATCCTTCAACATTTTCCCCTGGTTAGCTTCTCTGGGAGTCGCTTGGTCCCTCGGCTTTGTTTATAATGTCATCTACGGCGGCGAATTAAGCTGGTTGCGGATGATGTACGAAGAAAAATCTGCGATCGCTGCTAGGGTCGAAGGACCGCGGCGTTTAATCGTCACGGCGGGATCGGGGGCGCATTATAGCATAAATTCGGAATTAATGGCCAAAGAATTGGGAATGCCCGTGGTTAACTTCGGTTTACAGGGGGATATCGGGTTAAATGTCATTGCCGCTATGATTCTCGAAAAAGCACGCCAAGGGGATGTCATTCTGCTGATTCCTGAATATCTCATGCTCATGGATGAGGACGGTTTTAATCGCGGCGAAGGACTTTGGGGATCCGCACCTTTTAGCGTCGCTATTGGCAAACCGGGGTTAGGTGAGATACCTTTAAAAACCATGATCGAGGATACTTGGTTATTAGGTATTCCGGGGATGCGTCCAGTTACTAAATCGATGGTTGATTTATTCACCAAAGGCAGAATGACGGGTTATCTTTCCGATCCAATTACTAATACAGGTGATCCGACTATAGTTAAGGAAAGAACAGGGAAATGGTGGCAAATGACCTTTGATACTCCTGCCTCTGCTCACTCGATTAAAGCTATTGAAAAGCTCAAGAAAGATTTAGAAGCAAAAGGTGCGACTTTAGTGGTTTCTTTGCCCTGGGTTTATGCTAAAAATGATGGTAAAACCGTTGCTAATATTCGCAAGTCGGCTGAAGAATTAAGTCGGGTTGTGCCAACAATTTACGACCCAAAAGACTTGAATATTAAGACCGATTCTACTATTTTTGCTGACACTCACTATCATCTTTTGCCCCCGGCGAGAATTATTCGTTCAGAACAATTAGTTTCGGAACTGAAACCCCTCTTAAACACAACTGAGAACAACAATCCATGAATAAACCTATAACTAAGATTTGCATTCTGGGAGGTGGTTTTGGTGGTTTATACACGGCACTCGATTTGAGTCGATTAACAGCAGTAAAATCGGGTCAATGGCAAATAACTTTAGTCGAACCAAAAGAACATTTTCTCTTTACTCCCCTTCTCTATGAACTGATTACAGGAGAATTGCAACGCTGGGAAATTGCCCCCTCTTACCGTCAATTATTAACAGGAACTCAGGTTAATTTAAAAACTCAAAAAGCCAGTAATATTGACTTAAATAATCGTCAAGTATATTTAGAAAATGAGGAAATTTTAGCTTACGATTACCTCGTTTTAGCGGTGGGAGTTCGCAATCGTTGGCCGGCTATACCGGGGTTAGCTGATTATGGGCTAACTTTTCGGAGTTTAGAGGATGTGGAAAGATTACAAACGGCAATTCATGACTTAGAAACTCAAGGAAAATCCTCAATTAATTTAGCAATTATTGGGGGCGGTCCCAATGGGGTAGAATTAGCCTGTAAGGTGGCTGATCGTTTAGGAAAAAAAGGCAAAGTTCACCTAGTGGAAAGGAACGAGGAAATACTGCAAAACTTCCCTAAATCCGTGCGTGTTGCTTCCTATCGTTCCCTTTTAGCCAAGAATGTTAGTATCTATTTAAACACGGGATTAAAGGAAGTTACCGCTAATTCCATAACCGTATTTAAAGATAATACAAATGAAGTCATCTCCATTGATTTATTATTGTGGACAGCAGGAACCCAAGCACAGGATTGGATCAATAATTTAGATTGTCAGAAAACAGCACAAGGCAAATTATTAACCCGTTCCAGTTTACAATTATTGGACTATACCGAAGTTTTTGCCGTTGGGGATATAGCCGAAATTTATCCTAATAAACAGGTAATTCCTGCCACAGCACAGGCAGCCTATCAAGCAGCCAGTGTAGTAGCCAAAAATATCTCGGCAGTGATCAGAAAAAAATCACCCCAACCCTATTATTATCTGCATTTAGGAGATATGTTAACCCTGGGTAAACAATCAGCCCTTGTCTCCAGTTTTGGCATTAATATTACTGGTAGATTGGCTGATATAATGCGTCGTTTTGTCTATATACTGCGTTTACCCAGCAAACGCCATCAGTTGAAAGTGTTTCGACATTGGGCAAAAAAAATTCTTCTCCGACTCCGTTATTCACAGGTGTTATCTAATACTAAATCCGTTGAGTATAGGCTACATATCAGGAGAGGAAAAAGGCAAAAGGGAGAATAAATAATCAGTTCCAACCAGGTTGTTAGTCCTTACACAATTGGCTACAATAGCCCTACACAAGCTACGAGAGAAAAGTATGCCTGAATTAAAAATTAGTATTAGTGAGGCTGCCCACAAAACGCTGTTAGCACTTGTTGACTCCTCTGGGGATACGCTCCCAACAGTATTAGACAAAGCCATCGAAAATTATCGCAGATATGTTTTTCTAGTTCAAGCGAATGAAGCCTTCGCCGCCTTAGGGAAGAATGAGACTTTATGGCAAGAGGAAATTTCTGAAAGGCAGACATGGGGGCAAACTCTCGCTGATGGAGTAGAAGGGTAGTGGCAAAAATTACCAGAGGAGAAATATGGCTAGGGACTTGCGCTTTGATAATGTACCTTTTGGGCGAACGCAGTTCGCCCCTACATTGTGAGAGCCTTCGAGATGTTAGGGACTTGCGCTTTGATCATGTGCCATCTGGCTGGTCTGGTTCTTCTACAGAGCGATTTTCAAAGCTGGGATATTATTCCTACGCAAGTCCCTAAACTCACAGCTTCAATCAATGTGCATGGTGCGTTCCCCAAAATTGATCGGTGGAGCAGTAGGAGCCAGATTAGGGAACGCACCCTACAAGATCGGCTACGTTTACCCAGCAAACGCCATCAGTTGAAAGTGTTTCAACATTGGGCAAAAAAAATTCTTCTCCGACTCCGTTATTCACAGGTATTATCTAAGCAACCGATTGAATCCAAAAATACTCGTTAATTGTAGTTAAAATCCATGAAAACCTTTCTCAAAAGTATGGCAGCACCTTGGCAAGCAATCCCAGAGATTCTTAAAAACCTTAAGTCTCTGAAGGCTATCTTGGATATTGGGTAAAAAATGTTCACAATATTACATTATGGGCGCAAGCGTTGCGCCCCTACCATTGGCGCAAGAATATCTATTGTAGGGGCGAATTGCATTCGCCCTCTTTTTAGGTTACACTTCATCTTGATGAGAAACACCCTAACTGTGTATTAATGCAAGAAATGACGAATGCCTGTTAAGACCATAATTAAACCTAACTCATTAGCGGCTTTAATTGAATCCTGATCTTTTAAAGAACCTCCGGGTTGAACAATTGCCTCGATACCAAACTGGGCCGCCGTGCGAACAGAATCATCAAAAGGGAAAAAACCATCACTAGCTAAATAGCCCCCTTTGGCTGCTTTTCCTGCTTGTTCAAGGGCAATTTTTACCGAACCAACGCGATTCATTTGCCCCGCACCAACACCTAAAGTAGTTTGATTTTTCGTCACCACAATAGCGTTAGATTTAACGTGCTTAGAGACTTTCCAAGCAAACAGTAATTCCGCTAATTGTGCGGGGGTGGGTTGTTTTTCCGTCACCACGCGCCACTCGTCCGGGGTTTCTATCACGTCATCCGATGCTTGCACTAGAAAACCGCCGGCGATAACTTTTACCGTTTGTTTTTCCCCCTGACTTAAATCTGGTAGGGTTAAAATCCTTACTTTTGACTTTTTAGCGAGTATATCCCGGGCGACCGGGCTACAATCGGGGGCAACCACGCATTCTAGGAAGGTTTTCGTTAATTCTTTAGCGGTTGCTTCATCTATGGCTTGATTTAGGGCAACAATACCCCCAAAAGCGGAGGTAGCATCGGCATGAAAAGCTTTAGTATAAGCTTCTACCAAACTATCACCGATCGCCACTCCACAGGGATTAGTGTGTTTCAAGATAGCGGCGGCTGGTTCTTCACTGCCGAATTCGGCGATTAAACGGCGGGCTGCTTCTAAATCGACTAAATTGTTATAACTTAGTTCTTTTCCCTGTAATAAGGTCGCTTTTCCCCAACCGTGAGCCATTGTACCGCTGCCATACCAAGTGGCACTTTGGTGGGGATTTTCGCCGTAACGCAGGGTTTGTAGGGCATTTCCCGCCAAATTAAAGCGCGTCGTTTCTCCGTTTAAGCTGGCGAAATAGGATGCGATCGCACCATCGTAGGCATTGGTTAAAGCGAAGGTTTCCCCCGCCATTTTTTGACGGAATTCCAGGGAGATTTCGCCGTTATTTTGCCGTAATTGGCTTAAATACTGCTCGTAATACTTCGGGTTACTGATGACAGTCAAATGGGCGAAATTTTTAGCTGAGGCGCGTAACATCGCCGGACCACCAATATCGATTTGTTCGATCGCCTGAGCGGTGGTAACATCAGGATTAGCGATCGTCTGTTCAAAGGGATAGAGATTAACCACCACCAAATCAAAAGGACGAATTTGATTAGCCTCCATTTCCGCTAAATCTGACTGCCAATCCCGTCTAGCCAAAATACCGCCATGGATGCGAGGATGGAGAGTTTTCACCCTTCCGCCCAAGATTTCAGGAGATCCTGTATATTCTCCCACTTTAATCACGGGAATTCCCGCCGATTGGAGCGTTTTGGCGGTTCCTCCACTGCTAATAATTTCAAAATCAAATTCTTCTGTTAGCTGACGGGCAAAGTCAACTATTCCGGTTTTGTCAGTGACGCTGATCAGCGCTAAACGTCCCATAGTAGTGATCTATAAGCAACAATTTCAGTATATCCCAGCCCTAACCCGTTAAAAATTAAAAAAAGTAGGTTAGTAAATAAGCTGTTCGTAATTTAAATTGCTTGTTGAGACGAGGCAATAGGCAAGAGGCAAAAGGCAACAGTAAAAGGATTGGCGGAGGTTCGGCTAATTTAAGAATAAGCTGTTTAAATACGTCTTAGCTTAATCAGCTACTTCTATATTTTCGTCTCTCAAATAGCAACTTATGCCAAGAAAAAAATTGCAACTTCTCCTGGAAAGATTTAGTCTGACTTGTAAAAAAAATAGAGGATTGTTCAGGGTAAACAAGTCCATCGAGATTGATGAAAACCTCTTGGCAAACCTCATCGCCAAATGTTGTCAGATTCCCATCATCTTTTTTTTTGTCTTTAATGCCGAGAAAATCAGCTAATAAGTAGTCGGACATAAATTCTGTTGTCTATCTTAAGAAATGTAAATTGCCGCAATTCTTACTGACTCCTGACTCCTGACTCCTGACTCCTGACTCCTTACCCTACAGTTAACTTTAAGTAGTCGTGCAAAATTAATTTCCTAGTGAAGATAGGCAAGAGGCAAGAGGCAAGAGGCAAGAGGTGGTTAGATATGTGTAATTAATTTTGCTTAGGTACTTACTTTTGTCCAACTACTTAACGTTTGTGATCAACTAATTGGCTGAGAGTCATCACCTGATAACCTTGATCGTGTAATTTAGCTAATAAATTCTTCAGTACGATCGCCGTATGCTCATCTCTTTCGGGGGAACCACCGTGAAGCACTAAAATCGCCCCGGGGAAAATAAATTGCGAGATATACCAAGTGGTAAATTGAGGATGATTCGTTGCTTTTCTGGTATCTAAAGGGATCATGGAAGCGAGGGCAAATCGGGACTCATAGCCAGGGAATTTCCCCAAAAACGAGCGCATAGATTGATTATAGAAGGCTTGACCGGGACGATACCAGCGCGGCGCTTGACCGGCAAGACGACTTAAAATATCGTGAGCTTCCCGAAACTGACTGGCAAAAGCGTCGGCAGCCAGTTGACTGGTGCGGAGATCTTGGCTGCCGTGATTAGCGATTTCGTGACCTTGGGCGATTAGACGCTCAATCAAGGTGGAGTTCGGTTGCAGGTGTCCCGTGATCAGAAAAAAAGTCGCCTTGACGGGGCTGGCTTTTTCTCGATTATGAGCGGCGATCGCTGCTAAAATGCGATCGGTGGATTTTCCTTCCGGATCGTTGGGAGTGGGTAGATCATCGATAGTAAGGGCGATAATTTTCTCTCCTGTCGGTTGATAGAAAATTGCCCCGGTCAAAAGTCGAGCGACGATCGAGATAATTAATTTGGCAATGCTCATTTGGGGGGTTAAGGGATGAGAATAGAAGCAAAGATTAGCAATTACAGGCCAGTGACTGAAAGATTATTTGTGTAGGAGATATTTTCGTATTTTATTCAGTTTCTGCATAATCGCCCAAGCTAATCCCAGACGCTGATTACAACTACCAAACCGGTGAGCCTTTTCAAGGTAAAAATTAGACATATCCGCCCTTAGATTGGCTGATCATGGCTATTTACCACTGGTTCGGGGCTATCCTCGCCAATCCAAGCCCTGACTAACTCGTAGCAGAGACCGAGCAGAACCGGCCCGACGAACAAACCGATAATCCCGTAGGCGATCACTCCCCCAAACACCCCCAGCAGAATCACCACCATGGGAATGGGCAGACCGCGCCCCATTAAGATCGGTTTGAGGAAATTATCGACCAAGGTGGCGGGAATCATCCAGATTGTAAACAAGAGGGCGGTGGAATAGGGTAGTGTTGCCCAAGCGTGAATGAGCGCCCCCAAGACAATCAAACCGGGGCCAATTTGGAGAATGCCCAAAAGTAGGGCGAGAAAAGTTAATAAACCGGCCGCAGGCGTTCCCACGGTCACTAAACCGATGCCGATCAAAAGACTCTGGATAATGGCAACGCCAATAATACCGCGGCTAACATTACGCACGGTGGAGGCGGTAAGACTGGCCAGCGCAATTCCTCGACCTGGGGCGATTTTTTCCGCTAACCGGTTCATCAGGTGAGTCAGATTTTTAGCCGAGAGGGTCAGTGCCGCCGCAATCAGAATCGAGACGATAAATTTCAGCACCGTCAGACCGGTGCTGGTAGCTAGGGAAAGGGAGATTTTCCCCAATTCTTTTAATTGTGGCTCGAAGCGTTGAAGAAATTGACCAGTGTTATCTGATGCCTGCTGCCAGAGACTGGCAATCCTTTCGCCGATCAGCGGCCAGGTGGCCACATCGGCGGGGGGAGGGGGAATCACCGCCGCACCGGTATCGATATATTCGGCCAGCGTTCGCAGATTACCCGCCAGAACCGCTGCGATGGCACTCACCGGACCGATAATAATCCCTAGACAAATTAGGGTGAGGAGAACTGTGGCCAGTTTCGTCCGGCCCGCGAGCAACTTTTTTAACCAGAGAAAGAGGGGATACCAAGCGATCGCTAGAATTGCTCCCCAGAGGATCATGGTTAGGAAGGGACGCAGCAGGGTAAAACCAGCAAATAACAACAGGCCGAGAAAAAACAGCCGGATGACGAGATCGATAATTTTAGCGTCATTGTTCATCAATAGCGATCGCCTTTTGGCTAGATGAGGACATTGCTGCAATTATGGCAGTTTTTCGTTATATATTTGGCTACAGTGGTCAGTCTTGATCTCTTCCACTATCTTTTCATCCCCAGACTAAATCTAGTCAGTTTTCCTAATCTCCCTGATCTTCCATGAAACTCCGGAGAATTCTCTTAATCTTTTTTTTTAGTGCCTGTGTACTAGCAAGCGGCTGGCATCTATCCCTCAAGGCGATCGCAGAGGAAAGAACCACGGCAGCGACTAAGATAACTTGGACGGCAGCCAACTCCGATCCAAGGGTTTTAGGCTGGATGCAGGGTTCGCCGCCCCCCCCCGATAAAATTATCCGTTTTGCTAACGGTAGTTATTTTCAATTTCCCCAAATGCGCTGGAGTGTTTGCCATTTTCAACAGCTTATGCCCACTAAAGCCGTTAGTCGGGGATTATCTCTAGCTGTTCCTTTGGTGAAAAAAGAATTATCAGATATTGACCAAGTGACTTTTCTGCCCTGGGGGGCCAAGGACAAGATGACTTGGCAACAATCCCTAGAAGCTAACTTTACCGATGGGATCCTGGTGATGCACCATGGTCAAATGGTTTATGAAAAGTTTTTCGGCTGTTTGAACCAGGTGGAACGTCATGGGGCCATGTCCCTAACTAAATCCTTTGTGGGATTATTGGGAGAAATGTTAGTGGCCGAAAATAAATTAGAGGAAAATAAACTGGTTAGGGATTATATTCCGGAATTGACGAAAAGTGCCTTTGGCGATGCCACGGTGCGTCAAGTTCTCGATATGACCACTGCCCTAGATTATAGTGAAGATTATGCCGATCCCAAGGCAGGGGTCTGGCAACACGCGGCCGCCGGGAATCCTTTACCGAAACCAGAAGGTTATACGGGCCCTAGCACTTATTTTCAATTCCTGCAAACTGTCCAAAAAAAAGGAGAACACGGTCAGAGTTTTGGCTATAAAACTATTAATACTGATGTTCTTGGTTGGTTAATTGCTAGAGTCACGGGGCAACCACTGACGGAAGTTCTCTCGGAAAAAATTTGGAGTCAAATCGGTGCCGATATTGATGCTTACTTTACCGTAGATTCGATCGGGACTCCCTTCGCCGGTGGCGGCTTAAATGCGGGTTTACGAGACCTGGCGCGCTTCGGCCAAATGATCCTCGACGAGGGCAAGGTTGGTGATCGCCAAGTAGTGCCGCCAGAAGTCATCCGCAAGATTGGCAAGGGGGGAGATCCACAGGTATTTGCGAGAGCGTCATACTCGGCCTTAAAGGGATGGAGTTATCGCAGTATGTGGTGGATTACTCACAACGAGAATGGTGCTTTTATGGCGCGGGGGGTTCACGGTCAATCCCTCTACATCGATCCCCGTGCAGATATGGTAATCGCTCGTTTTGCTTCCTATCCCGTAGCAGGTAATGCGGCCAACGACCCTACCACTCTACCAGCTTACCAAGCTGTGGCAGATTATCTGATCAAGCTCGATCGGCCCTAGGGTAAGCTAAGACGCATTTTGATTCCCTAGTAGTGGTGAGCCTTCTTGTTTATCCAGTCAGGATTGTGTAAAGTATTTCCTCATCAAAATAATTGCCCAATAAATCTTTAAAACTGATTCTTTCAAGGTAAATCTCCTGAGAAATATTTTTTTGGTCGGTGCAATGCTTACTTGCAATCGTCTTGATCGAGTAAAATCGACTAATTTAACCTATTAACAAGAATGCAAGCAAATTTATTAGAAGTGCGGGGAGCCACCCGTCGATTTGGGGGATTAGTCGCTGTGGATGGGGTTTCCTTTCAGGTACAAAAAAACGAGATTTTTGGCTTAATTGGACCCAATGGGGCGGGAAAAACGACTTTATTTAATCTGATCACTGGTTTAATTCCCCTATCCAGTGGTGATTTAATTTATCAAGGCTACAGTCTGGCGAATTATCGTCCTCACCAGATCGCTCAGGCAGGAATTGCCCGTAATTTCCAGAATTTACGCTTATTTGGTGAATTATCGGCTTTAGAAAATGTGGCGATCGCTGGTCACATTCACAATAGCTCCAATCTCTGGACAGGAATTTTAGGTTTACCAGTTTCGAGAAGGGAGGAGGAAAAAACCTACAAAAGAGCAGGGGAATTATTAGATTTAGTCGGATTAACCGACCAAAGCAATCGGAAAGCCCGTAATTTAGCCTATGGTGATCAAAGACGCTTGGAAATTGCCCGCGCTTTAGCTTTGCAACCCCAGTTATTACTCCTCGATGAACCGGCAGCCGGGATGAATCCTAGCGAAAAGGGGGCATTAAGTCAGCTAATTCGACAAATTCGCGATAATTTAGCTCTAACCGTCCTGTTAATCGAACATCATGTGCCTTTAGTGATGGGATTATGCGATCGCATGGCGGTGTTAGATTTCGGTAAGTTAATCGCTTTGGGAGATCCAGCTACAGTCAGGGAGAATCCTGCGGTGATTGAAGCTTATTTAGGGGATGAATAAGGATTTTATCCTAAATCCAGTTATTAAAAACTGATTATCTATTCCCCCTTTTGCCTCTTGCCTCTTGCATTTCGCCCCTACATTGTGGACAAAATCCGTTACTGTAGGGGCGCAAAGCTTGCGCCCTCCGCGCGCAGGGGGTTTGCTGATCACCCTAAGTAGGGGGAGAGCCTTCGAGAACCCCCTTCCAATAAGGGGCTTGCGCTTTGATCATGTGCCATCTGGCTGGTCTGATTCTTCTACAGAGCGATTTTCAAAGCTGGGATATTATTCCCACGCAAGTCCCTTATCTCAATGGTGAGATAGGAAGTTTTTGTTTTGGGGAGCCGGTCGTCGGTCGTCGATTGACCCCAAAAAGCGATCGCCAAGTTGAGAAAAATTTAACCATGCCCAAAAGCGATCGCTTTTAATCATCAATGTTTTTGACGGTTTACGCTATGCTAACCCATCCTACGCCATCAGCGATCGCATTACCACTTCATAAAGGGTGGTGGACTGAAGGGATGTTTTGCAAACCACTGGCGCGCGCCTTTCATGAGAAAGTGGTGAAATCCGTTATTTGGAATGGCCTTTTTGACTGCGCCCACATAGGAGCCAGGAAGGCCGAACTTAAAGAAACCAAGGGAGAAATCAACTAAATCGCCCCTTCTGAAGAGTTCCACCAGCGGATAGCGGTCTGTCTTGTAGGTGCGAACCTTGTGGTGCATCTCGACCATTAGTCCAATTTCCTCAGACCATTCCTGTTGCCCAGTTTCGGATAAGTACCTCTTTACTTCAGACACCGAAGGTGGGATGTAGTCCACGGTATGAGCCGACCAAAGACCTAGATCGTGAAAGCAGGCGGCGATCGCCAACTTGGTCTTTTCTTCTTCGGTGCAGGAATGGAGGGCCAAACAGAAATTGAACATTCGATAGACATGACCCCTGTAACCCAGGTAGTCATCACCGATTCGGTCTTTCCATGCAGCGAGAATTTCTTCTATGAGATCGTTCTTGGTCTCGATGTTCATAATCCGGACTCTTGCAGGTTTCTATCTACAGAGGAAGGGGTTGTAGTGGTAAAATAGGAGAGAGCAGTTTTTAAAGCTTCATTTCTGGCTTTTTTGCGATATTTTAACCCATAGAGCGATTTTATTGCGACTACGCCGCCCTGAAACCTATGTTACTCAAAAATCCCCCGAAAATCTCCCCCAATCTGATCAAACAGCTAGAAGCGATCCTTGGTAAAGATGGAGTCATCCGTCGCAAAGATGAATTATTAACCTACGAGTGCGATGGTATCACAGGATACAGACAAAGACCCGCTCTTGTGGTATTGCCTCGCAGCACCGCAGAAATTGCGGCGGTGGTGAAACTCTGTCACGATAACGAGATTGCCTGGGTAGCGAGGGGTGCAGGAACGGGCTTATCGGGAGGGGCGTTACCCTTAGAAGAGGGGATTCTCATCGTCACGGCGCGGATGAATCAGATTCTGGGGGTTGATTTAGATAATCAAAGGGTGGTGGTGCAGCCCGGGGTGATTAATAATTGGGTAACGCAAGCAGTAAGCGGGGCGGGATTTTATTATGCACCGGATCCCTCTAGTCAAATTATCTGCTCGATCGGTGGTAATGTGGCAGAAAATTCCGGCGGGGTTCACTGTTTAAAATACGGTGTGACTACCAATCACGTTATCGGCTTAAAAATCGTCCTTCCCGATGGTTCAATTATCGATGTGGGGGGTGCGGTACCGGAACAACCGGGCTACGATTTAACCGGTTTATTTGTGGGTTCCGAGGGAACTTTAGGCATTGCCACGGAAATCACCTTAAGAATCCTGAAAACTCCGGAATCTATCTGTGTTTTACTGGCCGATTTTACCAGTATCGAGGCGGCGGGCCAAGTGGTGGCGGATATTATTAAATCGGGAATGATTCCGGCGGGGATGGAGATTATGGATAATCTCAGTATCAACGCCGTGGAAGACGTGGTGGCTACGGGATGTTATCCCCGGGATGCCGAGTCAGTTTTATTAGTGGAATTGGATGGTTTAGGGGTAGAAGTAGCCGGTAATAAACATCGGGTTGCCGAGATTTGCCGTCAAAATGGGGCGAGAAATATCACCACGGCTAATGATGCCGAAACCCGCTTAAAACTCTGGAAGGGCAGAAAAGCGGCTTTTGCGGCGGCGGGGAAAATTAGCCCTAATTATTTTGTGCAAGATGGGGTGATTCCCCGCACTCAATTGGTGTCTGTTCTTCAGGAAATTAAGGCTTTAAGTGAAAAATACGGCTATAAAATCGCCAATGTTTTCCACGCTGGGGATGGCAATTTACACCCGTTGATTCTCTACGATAACAGGGTAGAGGGGGCCTGGGCAGAAGTGGAGGAATTAGGCGGTGAAATTCTCAAACTTTGTGTGCGGGTTGGCGGCAGTTTATCGGGCGAACACGGTATCGGTATCGATAAAAATTGTTATATGCCGGCCATGTTTAACGAGATTGACTTAGAAACTATGGGCTATGTGCGGGATTGCTTTAATCCCAAAGGTTTGGCTAACCCGGGGAAATTATTCCCCACCCCGCGCAGCTGTGGGGAAGCCGCTAATGCCAAAATGCAAGGGTTTGCGGGGGTGGATGTGTTTTAGGTTATCGGCAGTAATAGACCTCTTGCAGAAATCAAAAATCGTTGTTAGGGTTAGGAGTCAGTAGCCAGTAGTCAGTAGTCAGGAGAATTAAGAATGAATAATAATCAATTAAATCGTCTATTTACAAATTTTATGCCATTTAATCCTTATTTTTGCTGTTTTTGAACCATGAAAAATTAATTATGCAAGAGGTTTAATGATTTTTCTGACTGATGACTGATTACTGATTACTGATGACTGATTACTGATGACTGATTACTGATTACAGTCCAGCTTGGGGTCCTAGGGGCAGATTGATATTAGAGGGGAAAACTGGCACTTGTCTTTCCAGAAAACGCTGAGTGACTAATTCTCGGAAAATCTCTAGGTCTTTTTGCCATTGTCCCAGATATTGTTTGAGCAGATTTAATCGATCGCTGCCCTCGGCCAGATTATAGTTAAAGTTGCCGGCAAATAATAGTGCCGCTAGGGTTTTGCCATCGGGTAATTGCAATTTTGCTTCGTTAATCGCCACGGATAGCTGAGAGGTTTCTAACTGATAAAGTAGATTGATGCTGGCTTGTAGGGGTGCTGTACCGAAGTTGTGCCAGGAACCGGGGGCCAGAAGAGTTTCGGTGATATATTTTTTAGCGGCATCGGGGCTACTAGGGAGAGGAACAATACTTTTCGGGGCGATACCCAGGGCTTGATATTCGGCCAAAGGGAGTTTATCTAGATATAAACCGACAATTTCTGGCAGTTTCAGGTTCAGGCTATCGGGAGAGTTAATCATCTCCACAAAGGTAATTTTCCGGGGTTGGGCGACGATGCCGATGCCATTTTGAAAATTAACTTGAGCGTAATTAGGATTGAGTACCGGCTGGCCATTTAATTCCCAGTCGGGGGGAACTATTCCCGAATATTTGAGGAAATCAACCGTTAGCATGGCGGGATTGAGGCTTTTGGCTGTAATTGCGATGGAAAGTTCTTGTATTTCCCGCAAACTAGCCAGAGGTTGATTGGAGTTATTGTCATTGGTGGCAGTCATCAATTTTCTCCTTGGATATTTAAGTTTTGTCTCTAGGGTGACAGTTAAATTATTCCGGGTCTCGGTGGCCTAGTCACTAATCAACTTAGATACAGGACAAGAGAGCCATTCTAGATAAGTATTACTCAATTCTTTCACGGCTAATTCATAGAATCTCTGACCGTGTTCGGGAGTCGCTAAAGCAGGATTGGAACCCATACGACCATCGGGGTAATTTTGGCGAAAATTAGCCGCACCGTAAATATCATGACCAGAAGCCACTTTTTCGGATAAAAAGGCGTTTTTACGGCTCTCAGGGTAAAGATACTGAGTTAAGGCCACTTCGCTTGGTGTAGCGTGGGAACCCTCCTGCTCTCCATACAGTTCTTTGGCTAAAAGATAAACTTCTCGCACCATAAACCAATTGGCCACTTGACATTTAACCTCGTTTGTGTTAGGCAAATTGAAGGAATCCAAATGATAATAGGTTTCCGCAAAAGCGGCTTTTAGGGTGGCAATATTGCCCCCGTGACCATTGATAAAGAAAAATTGACGAAAACCGGCTCTAGCTAAACAAGTCACATAGTCGAGGATGACTTGAATTAAAGTGCTAGGACGCAGGCTAATTGTACCGGGGAAAGCCGTATGATGTAGGGCCATACCGACATTTAAGGTCGGTGCTACCATTGCTTGTACCTGTGTCCCTACTCCTTTAGCGATCGCCTCAGCACACAGAGCATCTGTACCAATAAGTCCCGTCGGCCCGTGTTGTTCCGTGGAACCAATGGGAATAATAATTCCCTGAGATTGTTCTAGATAGGATTCCACCTCTAACCAGGTAGATAACTGTAATAACATTCGGCTCTAGCCTTCCAAAACGAATGCGGGTTGACAAATTGAGATAAAATTAGGACGAATAATCAAGTATTTTTATGTTAACCCTTGACAACCCCCCCTTGTCGGCGAGTACGGATTTCGTTCCCAATCATCGGATTTTAATCGTTGAAGATGAAGAAGTGATTCGGGATATGATTATTTTAGCTTTGGAAGAAGAAGGTTACGAGGCACTCGGTGTTAGTGATGGTCGCGCTGCCCTAGAATTACTGCAAAGTCAAGAATCCAATCACGGTAAATCTCGGTTTGATTTGGTCGTTTTGGATTTAATGTTACCCCAAATCAGTGGTCTTGATATCTGCCGTCTGTTGCGCTATCACGGCAATATTATCCCGATTTTAATCTTAAGTGCTAAGGCCAGCGAAACCGATCGAGTTTTGGGTTTAGAAGTGGGTGCCGATGATTATCTGACTAAACCCTTTAGTATGCGAGAATTAGTCGCTCGTTGTCGCGCTCTGATTCGTCGTCAAGGATTTACTTCCCTCGCTGCCGCTCCCGTGCGGAAATTCCGCGATGTTTTTCTCTATACCCAGGAATGTCGGGTGATAGTGCGAGATGAAGAAATCAACCTTTCTCCTAAAGAATTCCGTCTCCTAGACCTATTTATGAGTTATCCGCGCCGAGTTTGGTCAAGAGAGCAGTTAATTGAACAAATTTGGGGACCAGATTTTTTAGGAGATACCAAAACCGTCGATGTTCACATTCGCTGGTTACGGGAAAAACTAGAAATCGATCCCAGTCAACCGGAATACCTGATTACTGTACGCGGTTTCGGTTATCGTTTTGGCTAGGTGAGCGATTATATTTTCAAGTTTAGCGATCGCTGCTTTCGGGGATAATGACTATTTTCGCTTTTATTTTCGGAGTAGTTTTAGGTTTGAGTATTTGTTATTGGCAAGTCTCACGCTTAAATGGAGAGTTAAAGCGAAACCTAAGCGCTCTCTCGGATTCGGTGGATTTGTCGGCCTCTTTTCCCGTTACCTCCCTGGTGCGTCGAGAATTACAGTTTCTCTCCCAAAGTCTGCAAGAGCGAGAAAAGAGCTTAGAAATTCAGAAATCCTTGCTAGAACTAGCACCGATCGCCTATCTTCATATAGATGCCGATAATCAACTACTCTGGTGCAATCAACAGGCAATTACCCTCTTAAAACTCGATCGCTGGCAGCCAGATCAAGTACGTCTGCTGCTGGAATTGGTGCGCTCCTATGAGTTAGATCAATTAATTCAAGAAACTCGCCAAAAACAGAGTCCACAGGTGCAAACTTGGACTTTTTACCCGACTAATTATCCTGTCACCCCCATTAGCGATCGCCAAGTGATTGCTCCTAAATCGATGGCCTTGAAAGGTTACGGTTATCCCTTGCCAGAAGGTGAAATCGCTGTATTTATCGAAAATAGACAGCCTTTAGTGGAATTATCGCAAAATCGCGAGCGAGCTTTCTCTGACTTAACTCACGAGTTACGCACTCCCTTAACTTCCATTTCTCTGCTCACCGAAGCTTTACAAAAACGCCTCCAAGCTCCCGAAAGACGCTGGTTAGAACAAATGGCGAAAGAAGTGGAGCGTTTGAGCCAATTAGTGCGCGATTGGCTAGAAATCAGTGAATTACAAGCGGATGCGGGGCGATCTTTACAATACCAGATGATTAATCTACAGGAGCTAATCACGGCCGCTTGGCAGACTGTCACCCCAATAGCCGCCCAAAAACAGATTAGCTTAGATTATTCCTCTCCGGTGGATTGGACGGTAGAAGTTGATCGTTCTCGTCTGCTGCAAGTTTTCCTGAATCTCTTTGATAATGCCATTAAGTATAGTCCTGATCAGGGGAAAATTCGCCTAGAAATTCGGGAAATATCCGATACTATCGGGGAAAAATGGCTGAAAATTGACGTTATCGACAACGGGAAGGGATTTAACCAAGCGGATCTACCCTACGTTTTTGATCGCCTCTTTCGCGGTGATCCTTCCCGCACCCGTCAAAAACAAAGCACAAAGGATTATAGTACCGGTTTAGGTTTATCGATTGCTAAAGAGATTATTCAAGCCCACGGTGGTTCGATCGTCGCTCAAAACGATCCTAACACCGGCGGCGCTCGCCTACAAGTCATTCTCCCCCGTCAAAAAAAGGAGATGAGGTGATGGGTGTGGGGTGATGGGGTTTTAGGGTGTTGGGGTGTTAGGGTGTTGGGGTGTTGGGGTTTTAGGGTGTTGGGGTTTTAGGGTGTTGGGGTGTTAGGGTGTTGGGGTTTTAGGGTGTTGGGGTGTTAGGGTTTTAGGGTTTTAGGGTTTTAGTTGAATTCCCCCACTTCCCCATCCCCCCATTTCCCCATCCCCCCACTTCCCCATCCCCCCATTTCCCCATTTCCCCATTCCCCCACTTCCCCATCCCCCCATTTCCCCATTTCCCCATTCCCCCACTTCCCCAT
>VYLQ01000262.1_pt1 | contig 20388 bp, 19 predicted proteins | sample 5115351 | NCBI WGS metagenome assembly VYLQ01 (sample SAMN12291776, study PRJNA351875) | freshwater metagenome | isolation source: freshwater lake | place: USA: Michigan, Lansing Lake | collected 2013-08-14 | reverse complement strand
TGGGTTCCGTAAAGGAGATTTAGTTTCTTCTCCCAAAGGAATTGGTTATGTTAGTGGAGATACCGAAAAACAGCTATCTGTAAGCGATACCAATGGTCAACGATTGGGACAGATAGCTGTTAGCAAGATTCAGTTAATTCGTCGTTCTAACGGTTTAATTGTTTCTCACCAACTCATATAAAGCCGCCCTCCGTTATCGCTAAAGGGCGGGGTTTAAGACCCAATTTTTCGATGAACTCCAGGCCAGATTCACAAGAGAATATTGAGCCACCTCAGTATAGTGAAAAAACTAACCGCATTCAGGCAATCAGTCAACTGATTAAGGCGATAACGCCGTTAATTTGGGCTATAGTTGTTCTATTGGTTATCTTGCCTCTTTTAGGGAAAATTTGGCTAGGAACTGCCAGCAATGAACCGTTAAAAACTAAAGTTGCTACCGAAACTAACCTAGAGATTCCCATCAGTATAACCAAAAAATCTAACAGTCAAATCGAGCGAGAAATTAGCCAAGCTTTACAGACAGCGAGAGCAAATTCTCAAACCTTTGCCCTAGGAGAAATTGAGGGATGGGTGGAGGAGTTGATGACACGGGTAGATCAGGGTTTTCTGCCTTGGTATTTTAACTATTTCAATCAAAAACAATTTGAGGGCAAGGCCTTTCTAAGCGGATTATACTCCTCGATCGCTCACTGGGTCAATAGGGATAATCCACCTCCGGAACAGGTGGTGGCTGAAAATTTGACCAAAACTATTCAAACCGAGTTTACTAAACGGGTAATTCGTCCCCAAGAAGCACAATTACGCCTAGAAAGAATCACTAGAGATACTGTTAATTTATATGTAAATAATTTAAGCACTGAATTGGCAAATATACAGACCAGTTATCAAATTCCCCAAGGCAAATGGGACCGTTATCTTAGTGATATAGCCATAACAATTAAAGATACCGAGGGCAATATTTCTAACACATCAATCAAACTTTTAGTCGGTGGAACCACTGCTTTAGGGGTTAAATCTTTAATTCCCGTCATCAAAGTGGGCAGTACAGTTTATTTATCCCTAGCGGGAAAAACGGGGGCGAAAATTGCCACTAAAACCGGTGGGGCAGTAGCGAGTAGTTTTGGGGCAGAATTAATCGATCCAATCGTGGGAATTGGCTTGATAGTTTGGGATTTATGGGACTATCAGCACACGGTAAACATTGAAAAACCGATTCTGCGGGATGCTATTTTTAATTATTTACAAGAGGTCAAATATGATCTAGTCAATAATCATCAAGGTAGCGTCCTTTCATCCATTTATCAAATTGAAGCCAGTGTCAATAAATCCTTAGTGAGAAGCTAAATAAAATGAGCAAATTCTAACTGCGCCACCGTAAAATTTGTGCTTTAATGGGGTTGACAAAATCCCGTTTTTCTGCTTGAGATTTTTCGTATTCTTGCTTGAGGCGATAATACCATTTGGCTTGGGTATCGGCATCATCAATTAACATCAAAGCTGGATGATAACTAAGTCCTTCCTGTTGTTTAATCACCACATCGCGATCCTGTTTGAGGAATTGTCGGGTTAAATAACGCAAAAGAGGGGTTAAAAATGCCAACCAAGGAATCGTATAGTATAAACTTTGATGGACTTCGCAGTGATTTTCATCGATGGGAGTAATTGCCGTAAAAGCACAGGCCAAATAGCGATCACCTCGTAGTATTTCTGTACGCACCGAGGGTAATTCAAAAACAATTTCAATCGATACTTTATTACCCAAAATTTTATAGGGTTTCGCACTTACGGGCATATCATAGGGGGCAAGACGAAAACCGAGGGGAACAGGTTCGTATTGTTTTTCTTTGACCCGAAATTGGCGCGGACCGCTGCGCCACCACCAAGAAGTATGAACGTAGGGACCGTGGGCCGGATCCATCAATCCCACCACTGCATGGTCAATATTGCAATCGAAAGGGATAGTTTCGGCTATTTTCGGTGTAAGTTTGCCAAAATCACTAATAGTCGGCACAGGAGGCAGATTTTCTTGATTAATTTCTCTTTTTGAGTCTGCCGGAATAAACACCCAAATATGACCTTGTATTTCGCGACAGGGATAACTGGTGACACAAATTCTGCTAATATCAAGGCGATCGTGTTCAGTTAATGAGGGTATCTCAGAACAAACGCCATCGCTAGTGTTAAATTTCCAGCCGTGATAGCAACAGTAAACCCCATCCCCTTCAATCCAGCCATGGTGCAGCGGAATGCCACGATGGGGGCAAATATCCCGCAATGCGAACACTTCTCCATCCTGTCTCCTGCCGACAACAATCGGTTCACCTAGCATTTTTTTGGCCATTAGCTGACCGGGTTTAAGTTTATTTGCCGGTGTGGCCACATACCAAAAGTCGCGCAGTAAGCTAGTCATAGGGTTTCTCTGGAGAGCTTCGATCGTTCATCCTATCATTAGAATTGAAGGTTATCGAAAATGTCAGGGTAAAGACCCTCATACCATTTTTCTTTATCCGTAGCAGGCATAACTGGGTGCATCTCCTATTGGTGATTTTCTCTCACTGATGGTGAGCAGCAGAAGTTGTTCAAAGAGGGCGAAGGCAATTCGCCCCTACAATAATATGATTGCGCCAATGGTAGGGGCGCACCGCGTGCGCCCAAAATGTCCTCTAGATATTTCGACAAAATTGAGATGCACCAGGCATAACCATCTCTGTCATTACTTTTGAAAAATGGTATCAGTTTTACAGATGGGATGAAACCATGACCAATAGAGCATCGGCGAAGCACGATTATTGAACCTTGACGGTTTTGTGCGGATTGTGTTAGCTTAAAATAAGTTTTTTAAGGCCAATAAACAATGATTGTCTTAGAAATGAAAGCAGTGGTCAAGCCGAGTCAGTGTTCTACCATTGACTATGGTATTCGTACAGTACAATTTATCGGTAATAAGGCTTTAAGACTTTGGATGGATGCTTCCACGAGAGGATAAAGTAGATAAATATGCTCTCAGTAAATATTGTGCAGTTTTGGTGTTCATAGTTTAAGTTCGTCGATGAATTAAATTCTACTGCTAGACAAGCAACAGCAGAACCGGCATGGTCGGCTGTTGCTCGTTTCTATGATAATTGAAAGAAAAAGGTAAAAGGTAAACAAGGTTATCCTAAATTACCAGAAACGTTGCATCTCGTAACAAAAATTTACATTTAAGAACATAACAACCCCAAAACGCCATTTTTCAAATTGAATAGACAATTTTCCTAACCCAGTGTAAATAGCTGATATGTTGACACATAAAACTCTGTAAATAGCGCAATTTATCTAATAAGCTTTTGCTGAATGCTTCTTCAATATCTATTAGTTGCAAAATTAAATAAGCGATGATAAAGCTATAAATTTGTATCGAAATTCCTCTCTCATTTTTTGTGATTAAACGGTCAAGCTTTAGCTGCATTTTTAGAAATTTACCAAGAAGTTATATTGGTCATCTTTGCCGATAAATTTCGGCAATTTCCTCATTACTTACCCCTCCTTATCCTTCTAAGGGTAAGTCCGTCGCAATCCGAAATTAACTTGTACTTTCTAGATCACAAAACTCAACGATTCTTACCTCTACTTCTCTTTTTTCTGCTCCTAGTTTGACCATTTTCCAGCATTTATAGCTTCAGAGCATTTTTAACCCTTAAAACAAAGTGCTTGTCTTTTTTCTCTAATAATTTTTTGATTCTTTCATGATAATAAAAGCCTCGGTTCCGTACCTAAACTCTATTTAAAGGAATTTCTTCGATAGTTTTTTGCCCTTATGAGCGAGTCATGTACTTGACCAAAATTGCTCACGATCCCCCCCACTTCTGTGGTGATACTATTTAGTCCACAGAATAATTTTACTTGATGCCGTCCTTTTTGCCATATGGTTCTGTCTCTCGGATTTTACTCGCCTTAGAAAACGTTGACGTATTGACATTAATTCCTGGCATTTTCAGGCGTGCGCTTAAGTCTCTCATGCTAACGATACTTTTATCCAGCGCCAACCTATCCAACAGGAGACAAAGGTAAATGTACTTAAGGCGGGATAGTCATTTTTGGGGAGTGGCTTGAGAAGCTCTTTCATTAGTTTTGGGAAAATTATAAGCAGGGCTTATTTACATTTATTTGTGTATATTTACTTTATTTTCTTATCTATAATATCAAATTTTGGACGACTTTTTTCCACGTTCAACACTTCCAGTGAGAGAGAGTCTATCTTTCTCTAAAAAAATGGAGAATCACTTTGGGGAGCCCTTTGGTATTTTATCCATGACTACAATGCACAACAAAGCAAAGGATTAAGCCTCCATCACTACTACCGAATCACCAGTGCCATTGCCTAATAACTGATATATTTCCTAAAAAACTGGGCAATCTAGGATTAGACAGCATCTTGATAAGGGGGATAAGACCGTGGACTCCGCTAACAATCAGAAAATTCTCGGCTATTTCATCGAAGAAGCAAAAGAACACCTCGAAACTTTGGAACAGGGAATTTTAGACTTAGGCAATCTCGTGAACAACACTGAACAGATGAACGAGATGTTTCGAGCCGCCCATTCCATCAAGGGGGGGGCGGCCATGTTAGGTTATACCAGTATCCAAAAAACTGCTCACCGTCTTGAGGATGCTTTCAAAATACTGAAAGAAAATCCCATACAAGTCGATCAAAAATTAGAATCTTTGTTTCTGAAAGGTTATGATCTGCTTCAGATATTGATCGATAAGCTGCAGAGTCCCTTAGGTTTGCAAGCAGAGGAAGCTAACGCTATCGTTAAAAACGGTGAACCGACTTTTGCCGAATTAGGGGTCCATCTTAAGTATCTTCTCGGCCAAGGAAAATCTACCCCAGCTATTGCGGCAGCGTCTTCTATCTCCATCAGCGTCAGAGATATCCTGCAACAGATGTTACAACTGTTCAAACAGGAAGAAACCAGTGCTTCCCGTCAGCAATTACAAGAATTAATTTTATCTCTGTCTCAATTGGCTTCAGAACCACAAAAATGGCAATATTTAGTTAAAAATGCCCAATCAGCCCTGGCTAACCCCAAACATTCCTATCGCACTCTCGCCCCAGTTATTATTAAAGAATTAAAACAAGCCAGTGATTTATTAGAATGGGGTCGCGGGGAAGAAATCACCGTCAGTCAAGAATTGCAATTATTAGCCACCGCCAAATTACCACAAATCCTGATTACCCTGGAACCGGAATTAGTAGCTAGTACCCTGCTGCAAATGTTCAATCGCCAACAGGTCTCGCAACTGGTAGAGTTATTACAAACCAGGGGTTGACATCTGCGCTGGCGTAATTAATTGTGCAAAACCGAGGTGGTAATCATCCTAGAGGGTAAATTGGAATAGAGCCAAACCGGAAAAAGCTAAGATATGGCAAGATTAAAACTTAATGCATCAGGGCTGCCCAATGTCAGACCTGATGCAGTATCTCTTTAGTCACCAGTCAAGCTGGGATTTACTGAGAGTAAGCGATCTGCTAAAGTTTTAACGTTCGTTAAATTTCTCGGGCAGAGAAAACAAACAAAACCATAATGGTGTTACTGGGTGTGTGGAAGTGCTTAAAAATCTCAATTTTTCGAGGCCATATTCCTCGCTGGCCGTGCTGCTGGCTATTTTCGGATTATTTCACGGGACGGCAATTGCCCAAGAAGAACCCCCAGAGACGGTTTTTCCCCGCGTCGAGCAGCTAGTACAGTCTCCCCCCGCGACGGGAGAAACTACTCCACCCGTGGCACCGGCACCGGAAACCCCGACGGAAACCCCAAACCCTCCAGAAACTCCCACAACAGCCCCACCAGCGCAGGTCGAGGAGTTGCGGGTTTTGGTGGCCGAAGTGGTAGTACAAGGGGCCGATCGAGAATTAGAAAATCTAGTTTATAATACCATTCGCACCCGACCCGGACGAAGCACGACTCGATCGCAACTGCAAGAAGATATTAACGCCGTTTTTGCCACGGGTTTTTTTGCCGATGTGCGGGCAGTTCCCCAAGATACGCCCCTAGGGGTGCGAGTCACCTTTGAGGTGCAACCTAACCCCGTTTTTCAGGGCGTACAGATTCAAATTGCCCCAGAAACCGTGGACAAATCGATTTTACCTGCCGGCGTGGTCGAGGAAATTTTCGCCGGTCAATACGGCAAAACCCTGAATTTGCGGGAATTACAGGCGGGGGTAAAAAAAATCAATGACTGGTACAGCAAAAACGGCTATGATCTAGCCCAGGTGATCGGTGCGCCGCAAGTCACTCCCGATGGTAGGGTGATTCTGGTCATTTCTGAAGGTTTAATCGAAAAAATTCAAGTACGCTACTTTAACGTCGAACAGGAGCCGGTCAAGGGGAAAACCAGAGAATTTATCATTACTAGGGAAATGCGCCTAAAAGCGGGGGATATTTTCAACCGCAATACGGCCCAACAGGATTTACAGCGTGTTTTCGGTCTCGGTTTATTCGAGGATGTGCGTCTCTCTTTTTCCCCCGGCAGCGACCCAAGGGAGGTGGTCGTTAACGTCGATGTGGTGGAAGGTAATACCGGTTCCCTGGCCGCTGGGGGTGGTATTAGCTCGAATGCGGGCTTATTCGGGACTGTTAGCTATCAACAGCGCAATTTTGGCGGTAATAACCAAACTTTAGGGGCAGAAGTCCAATTAGGGGAACGGGAATTTTTATTTGATCTGAGTTTTTCCGATCCTTGGATTGCCACGGATAATTTCCGCACTTCCTACACGGTCAACGTTTTCCGGCGACAGTCGATTTCTCTAGTTTATGATGGGGAAAATTCCTCAATTCGGACGCTTAACGATAATGATAGTCCCCGTATCGTCCGGACGGGTGGCGGTATTACTTTTGTCCGTCCTTTGGCCCCCGATGTGTTTACGAAACCAAAATGGGTGGTTTCCCTAGGCTTTAACTATCAACAGGTACAGGTGCAAAATGCCAATGGTGACATCTCTCCCCTGTCTGCACCTCTCAATGGTTTTGGCAGTCAACAACTGGCTTTTAGTTCCTCTGGGATCGATGATCTACTTTCCCTAAATATTGGCGCTATTCAAGATTTTCGCGACAATCCCCTGCAGCCCACCAGTGGTTCTTTCCTGCGTCTAGGTTTAGAACAAACTATTCCGGTCGGTTCTGGCAGTATTTTCGGCACTCGTGTTCGGGGCAGTTACAGTTATTTTATCCCCGTTCGGTTGATTAATTCCTTTAATCTCTTTGAAACCGATATTTTTAAAGGTCAGCAATCCCTCGCTTTTAATGTGCAAGCAGGGACAGTATTAGGTGATTTACCCCCCTACGATGCTTTTATTGTGGGGGGTAGTAACTCTGTACGGGGTTACGCCGAGGGAGAAGTGGGTAGCGGTCGCAGTTATTTCCAAGCGACGGCCGAATATCGTTTTCCCATTGTCGCCATTATCGGGGGGGCGTTATTTGTCGATTTCGGCACTACTATTGGTTCCCAAGGCGATGTCCCCGGTCAACCCGGGATTGTCCGGGATTTACCCGGTACCGGTCTCGGTTACGGGTTAGGTGTTCGGGTACAGTCTCCCGTCGGTCAAATTCGGGTTGACTACGGTTTTAATGTCGATGGTGGTTCTCGTCTCCATTTCGGTATCGGGGAACGATTCTAATCAGTTATCAGTTATCAGTTATCAGTTATCAGTTATCGATAAATTTAGTTCTTTTTGCTGTTCACTGATCAAAGCTTTATTACTTAATAATTATGGTTTCTACTATCCCTAAACAATTTGAATTATCGGGAATTGGCCTGCATTCGGGGGAAATAACACGGGTGCGCGTCTGTGGGGCCAATCCGGGAGAAGGACGTTATTTTGTCCGCAGAGATTTAGCCAATCAACCGATTATTCCCGCTCTAGTTTCTTCGGTTTACCAAACGACTTTATCAACGGAATTGGGACAAGGAGAAGCAAAGGTTAGAACCGTTGAGCATTTATTAGCTGCCTTAACCGCTTTGGGGGTAGAGGATGCTCGCATTGAGGTGGATGGTGCGGAAATTCCCCTCCTCGATGGTTCGGCCAAAATCTGGGTGGAAGCACTCGAAAATGCTGGTTTAGATAACTCTTTTTCTCGATCAGATTTAACTATTTCTCAACCGATTTGGTTGTACGAAGGAGATGCTTTTGTAGCGGCGATTCCTTCCCCTGAATTACGTTTTACCTACGGCATCGATTTTACCTATAAACCCATCGGTAATCAATGGTATAGTTGGAGTCCCGATCAAGAAAGTTTTCGATCTGCGATCGCAGATGCCCGTACTTTCGGTTTTGCCGATCAAATTGAATATTTACAAAAGGCTGGTTTAATTAAAGGAGGCAGTTTAGAAAATGCCTTAGTCTGCGATCAAAATCAATGGTTAAATCCTCCTTTACGCTTTGATAATGAGCCAGCAAGACATAAATTATTGGACTTAATTGGTGATTTGAGTTTACTGGGAACCATTCCCACCGCTCATTACATGGCTTTTAAAGCTAGTCATAAACTGCACATTCAATTAGCTAAAGCAATTCAGGGTTAATTATTTCTTGGATCAAGGGAACGAACGACAAAAATACCGATGGCTTTGTCCACTTTACTGATGTAGTTTTGTAGGTCTTTAGCAATGGTAACTTGACCGGCAGGAGAGGCATGAATTAAGCCAATTTTGCCATCGGGAAAGCGATAAACTAGGCCGGTATGGGTGGTATCTAAACCAGCGATATTAGTCACGACACCGATAATATCGCCCGCTTGCAGTTGTGGATAAATATCTTTAATCTTAGCGGTGGGAATATAGGTTAAGGATAAGCTTTCTAATTGCCGTTCTACCTGTTGAATACAATCGTAATTACTTTGACTTTTTAACTGGGGATATAGATAGCGGTTTTTGCTCATAAAGTTGAGTTTTTTGTCAAGAGTAATTCCCCCTAATTTTTGAGTAATATCTTCTAGATTGCCTCGTTTTTGGTTGTCATTAATCCAATCGGAAAAGTAATGCAGACGACTACAATAACCGTCGAGAATACCGTGGCGATAACGTTGATTTAAAACCTGCTGACTAAAAGCAGAATACTGATAATTTTTTAAAGCAAAATTGTGACTCAAAGCGAGAACTGTTTCCACAAAAAGGACACAATCAAACTCTTTTAAAGAGATAAATAATTTTTCCGTTGCCGAGCGATCAATTAATCCTGCTTGATATTTTGCTCCTAAAAATTGAGTGGCGATATTCTGGATTATATCAGCCATGGGTAAGCGATCGAGTTGTTGATTTTGGGCGTACTGCACCAGTTTTTGATAATTAGGATCGCTTACTTCTTGAGCAAGAATAGTTTCCGATCGAGCTATGCTCACGGGAATTAAAACAGGATTAATTAATAAATAGGGTAAAGTTATCCAATTAAAAAACATTGTTGATCGGTTACTAAAAATAATCGGGTTTATCATCGACTCATACAAATTAACTATCGGAGTAATTATCAACTGTTAAAATCTGCTAGGTTTAGTTGGTATTTCTCATTGTATTCTACTATATATTATAGATAAAGTGGCTCTATGGGAGTTATTTCCCGACTGGTCGATGACGTTTACTCGGAATTACTGTCTTATAGGACTCCCAAAAGTCTGTGTAAGTAACAGCGCATTGTCGGTAAACACCAGGTAAACTGGCCCCAAAGTTTTTTGGCTGATTGACGACTCCTATCTCCGCGCATAGCAACCAATAATTTCTCGCGTAGTTCTATCGATAGCTAACCAAATATATACCTTGATTTTCTGACAAAATACGAATGACCATAACTCATCACATTCTAGGATTAATTTGCCTTTAGGTTTGTCTGTAACCTTTACTTGGCGGGGAACTTGGCTAAATTTATTATTAACATAATTTTGTAACCATGACCAACTTACCCCTGTTACTCTAGCAATTCCTCGTCAGGAAATTCGTTCGAGCAAGAGTTGATCGATTAATTGTTTGGTTTCGTCAGAGACGGTTTTATTAGTGGGATTGATCACAAACGGTTGACCACATTCTTTACATTGACGTTTGGGTTTTCCATTATGAATAGAACCATTCTTGATCCTATGGTGAGAACCACAACGCTTGACAAGTAAATAGAGGTGAACTAGGGGGGGTATTTTCTTCTGTGCTAGACTGATATTTGAGTAAGCCAGACAGGAGCCAGAAAAAGATATTTATCAGAAAAGTCATGAGCAAGCCGGAGGTTTAAAGACTGAGCGGGTTCCAATTATTATTATTAATAAATATTTTACACACTTCATACCAGGTAAGCAAGAGGGCTACGGCACTACTACCAAATCATTTCTGATGACTGATAACAAGGGCCGAATCTAAAACCTAACACATCTAAGCCACTACTCCGTCAGACTGCTGCTGTGATCAGTAAACAGTGAACTGAAAACTCAAATCCGATCCCTAATAGCTGTCTTGTGAGTCTTGTGAGTCTCGGAGTCTCGGAGTCTCGGAGTCTCGACTAGGAAATTAATTTTGCACGACTACTTAAGCTATAGCGGTTTTCACAGAAGTGAGTCCCGATTGAAACGCTGAAACGCCTATCTATCAAGGGATTTACTATACCTTATTAGACTGAAAACCGCTATAAAAGCTTTGATGTACTTAGGGTCTGCGGCAAAAAGTTTCTCGTGGGTGTAGGGTGTAGGGTTTTACCCATTTTCATCTGGTAAATTACCTAGTTTTCAGGGAAAAAGTCCCGGAATTTTCCCCCCGATCACTCCCAGATCTGGTACTTTTTGATTTCACAAAAGCCTAAAGATATTATCCAACAAGGTTTTTAGATTTATTCAGCAACCCCTACTTAGTTTCTAACCTTCTTTTTAGGTAGGAGAATTGCCAGATTCCTCCTTGGAGCCTATTGCCTGTTGCCTCTTGCCTTCAGAAGCTGATAACTGAAAACACTCCTAACACCTCAACTCACCCTTTCCTCCGTCACCAGAGTAATACCTGTCCATTCTCCCTTCTCATCATAAGAACGAATTAGGCGCTGTCTTTGAGTAGGAGAAAGTAACCAACCCACTTCTAAAACAAAACGATGACCGGCAGTAATTTTCAGAGGTGTATTACAGGAAGCTCCATCTGGCAGCAGCAGGATTTGAATCGGCAGCGGACTATTTTCAAACAACAATCTTTGTCCCTCAATACGAGCGCTAGAAGTAATTTGATTATCGCCAAAAGTCAAAGTTTGCGAGAGATAATTATCCCCCTGACGCTCGATCAATACATGAGTAGAATAGGCAGGAAAATTATAAAAATCGCGTCCCGTTGTCACCGCCTGTCCTCGCCATTGACCTAGTAATTGCTCCACCGCTAACAGCGGTCTTTCTGGTGACTGAGAATCAACTAACTTTTCCCGAATTAAAGTCAAGCGATCGAACTCACAGCGCTCATTAAATAACTGTACGATTCTTAATCGTCTTTCCCCAGAGATTAACCCAAATTCTGCGCCGAATTGTGAGGAAAAACTACTAAAATATAAAGAACCTTGGCAAAAAGCTCCCGTCTGGCTAAATAGAATACCCTGATGGAGAGAACTATACTCTAAAATTAAATCTTCCGGCACTCGATCGCTGTAGAGACGACGGACCAATTGACGAATCGATCGATTATTATTAATGCCTTGCAAAGATACCAAAGTCGGGGTATCTTCGATCAAATCGCCTTGGGGAGACAGACGGGTAAAAGAACCTTGCCATTGACCGAGATTTTTTAGTAAACATTCCCACTGGGAGAGCATAATAATTGAAGTAATTGGGGGAAATAGGACAAAATACATGGGAACAATTCGATTAATGCACGCCAAACTCCATCGAGTGCGCGTCAGCGAGGCTAACGTCGATTATGTCGGCAGTATCACTATCGATCGAGAATTGATTGAGCGGGTCGGTATTTTGCCCCTTGAAGAGGTGGATGTGGTCAATCTTAGCAATGGTAAGCGCTTTTCCACCTACGTTTTTCCCGGCCAAACCGGGGAAATCTGCCCCAACGGTGGTGCGGCTCTGCTGTGTCAACCCGGAGATATTTTGATTATCTATGCCTACGAACAACGTCCACGGCAAGAAGTTCTCGAAAACGGTCATTTTGCCAAAGTTATCGTCGCTGATGCCGAAAATCGCTGTCAGCAATTTTTTGAACAGAGCCTAATTCCCCGGGGTGATGGTCGGGGAGTGGAATTTTATAGCCGAGAATGCTGATTCTTGTCCTCAATTTGTTAACTTTCCCGTCATAATAAGAATAAGTAATGTAAATTTTCTTAGAATCAGCCCCCATGCGTGTAATTCTCATGACCGGTAAAGGAGGCGTGGGTAAAACCTCCGTCGCCGCCGCTACAGGACTCCGCTGCGCCGAACTTGGCTATAAAACCCTAGTTCTCAGCACCGATCCCGCTCACTCTCTCGCTGACAGTTTCGATCTCGAATTAGGTCACGATCCTCGTTTGGTACGCCCCCATCTTTGGGGGGCAGAATTAGATGCACTAATGGAGTTAGAAGGCAACTGGGGCGCAGTAAAACGTTACATTACTCAGGTATTGCAAGCTAGGGGTTTAGATGGAGTGCAAGCGGAAGAATTAGCGATTTTACCAGGAATGGATGAGATTTTCGGCTTAGTTCGCATGAAACGCCACTACGATGAGGGGACTTATGATGTGTTGATTATCGATTCCGCACCCACGGGGACAGCTTTACGATTGCTGAGTTTGCCAGAGGTGGGCGGTTGGTACATGAGAAGATTTTACAAACCTTTACAGGGAATGTCGGTGGCATTGCGACCACTGGTGGAACCTTTATTTCGACCGATCGCCGGTTTTTCCCTACCGGACAAGGAAGTTATGGATGCTCCCTACGAGTTTTATGAGCAGATCGAGGCTTTAGAAAAGGTTTTGACCGATAATACTCAAACCTCGGTACGTTTGGTGACAAACCCCGAAAAAATGGTGATTAAGGAGTCTTTACGCGCCCATGCCTATCTAAGTCTCTATAATGTTTCCACCGATTTGATTATTGCTAATCGGATTATTCCCGACAAAGTAACCGATCCTTTCTTTGCCCGTTGGAAAGAAAATCAACAGGGTTATAAACAGGAAATTTACGATAATTTTCATCCTTTACCAGTTAAGGAAGTTCCTCTCTACTCTGAAGAAATGTGTGGTTTACCCGCTTTAGAAAGACTGAAAGAAACTCTTTTTGCCGGGGAAGATCCGACTAAGGTTTATTACCAAGAAAACACCATTCGGGTAGTTCAACAGGAAAATAATTACAGTCTGGAATTATATTTACCCGGCATACCCAAGGAACAGATACAACTAAATAAAACTGGAGATGAGTTAAATATTCGCATTGGGAATCACCGTCGTAATTTAGTCTTACCCCAAGCTTTGGCAGCCCTGAAACCTTCGGGAGCAAAAATGGAAGATGATTACCTGAAAATCTCTTTTAGCAACGTGGTAAAAGTGTAATTTTCCTAGAGTAGGTGGGAAGCTTATCAGTGATCAGTAATCAGTAAACAGCAATCAGTGAACTGAAAAATAACATCTGATCACTGATAAGCTGTCTCGGATTCTCCTGTCTCGACTAGGAAATTGATTTGGCAAGATTACTTATTACTGATGATTTTCCCAGAAAAATCAAGAGAGCAATCTTTTTTCTAACCATGCCAGGACACTGTTAACATCCGCCACTTTTTCTCCTTCGGGTACAGGTGGACGTTGCACCATTACCACGGTTATTCCCAACTCTCTAGCGGCGATAATTTTAGCGTAGGTGGCATCACCGCCGCTATTTTTACTCACGATCGCCTCAATGTTATATTCTTGCAAAAGAGAGCGCTCTGACTGCAAGGAAAAAGGCCCCCGTGCCAACAATAATTTTCCCACTGGTACGATAGCATCCGCTGCCGGGGGGTCAATCATCCGCATCAAAAACCAGATATTGTTTAAATGTGCATAACTTGCCAGTTCCTGCCGACCAATAGTGAGAAATATCCGCGGCGCTAATCCAGGTAAAATATTCGCCGCAGCTTGATTGTTTTCTACTTCAATCCAATTATCTCCAGATACTTTTTCCCAAGCTGGACGACTTAACATTAATCGAGGAATACCACAATCCGAGGCGGCTTGAGCGGCATTAAAGGAAATTTCTGCGGCAAAGGGATGGGTGGCATCAATTAAACAATCAATGCCTTCTTGCCGCAGATAATTGGCTAACCCGGTGGCACCACCAAACCCCCCCGTGCGAGAAGGAGTTGTGAAAGTAATCGGTTCTCTCGTGCGACCGGCAAAAGAAGCGATGGCATCTATACCCGGAATTGTCGCAATTTTCGCCGCTAATGCCGCCGCTTCCCCCGTTCCCCCTAAAATCAGCACTCTTTTATTTTTAGTCATCCAGCAATCGTCAAAAGGTTAACTAATTTTCCATCTTCCTATCTTCCCTTGCAAAGGAAGGAGATTTTGGGGGTTACACAAGAGCTAGAACCTCTGGAAATGCGTTACAAGGGAGATCCTTGCAACGAGGTAATCTAAACATATTGACTTTCGCTGTATAATCCAAATACAGTCTATCAACTCTCTACTTGCGCTTAGAAATTAGTTAAGCGGAAACAGTGATCTTGATCGTAGACGGAAAAAACGAAAATAGCGATGATAAAGCTAACAATTAAGTTTTAGACTATGTTTAGCCTACAAAATAGACGAGATACGAGAATTCCTGTTAAAATAGAAATAGCAGGGGCGGAATTTAGAAAAAGCATTGGTTGGACAACGGTAGGATATACAATGGGATCCCTGTTAGCTGGGCCAATAGGCGGTGTCATTGGGGGATTAACGCAGGGAAACGGACAAAACGTTAAATGTACGGTTTATTTTGAAGATGGCAGCGAGAAAACCATCACTTGCAAGGATAAAAACCTACAATTTGAGCTTTTTGTCTGGACTTGGAGAATAGAACATTGCAAGTCAGAACAGGATTATGTTGATTTTGGACTCGACTTTAACACTCTTGAGCGAGGGAAAATAGTTAAAACTGATAGAGTTGGGGAAGTTTTAAATTTTGACCCCGAAAACAAAAGCTTAAAAGAGCTTTGGGGTGGTATGCACCTTTATCTGGCACTGCACAAATTATTTAAGTTAGAAATTGAGCGATATTTCTGGGAACAAAGAAAAGAACGGGTATTGCTAGAAACCGATACGGGCGGGTTAAAAATACCGCCTAAGTTCGATTTAATAAGTTTTTGTATTTATGGATTTGTTCTCTTTGTTATAGCAAGCGCAATTATGCAGAACTGCACAAAACAGCCAGAGAGCCAACCAAACTATCTTCCGACTGAAAGCGAGAGCCGCTAATGCTTGACGAAATCAACGCCACTTTAAAACGGGTAAAAATTTAAGTTAGAGACGATCGCCGATCTTAATGAGACAAGTGAGCGTCTCCCTCCCTTCCCCGATGGGTTACACTGCCTCTTGCCTATCCCAACCAAGAAATTAATTTTGTCCTATCACCTAATAGTGACGTGGAGTATAAACCCACTGTTTTGTTTTACCTTGCTCAATCAGGCGAGTTTTACTTGAGCCGATCAAAATTATGGTCCGCATATCCGCATCTTTAATAGTCATATCCTCTAGGAATTTCACTGTCACTGTTTCCCCTTTTCGCCCTAAATTACGCGCTAGTACCACGGGAGTTTGCGGCGATCGCCATTGTAATAAAATCTCTTTTGCCTTCTCCAATTGCCAAGTGCGCTCTTGAGACACAGGATTATAAAATGCGATCGCTAAATCGGCTCGGGCTGCTAACTCAATGCGCTGAGAAATCACCTGCCAAGATTTGAGAAGATCCGATAGGGAAATCGCACAAAAATCATGGCCTAAAGGTGCGCCAACCCTCGCCGCTGCCGCTTGCATGGCCGAAATACCCGGACAGACCTGAATGGCAATCTGCTGCCATTCCGGTTTTGCTTTTTTTTCTAATACCTCAAACACGGCTGCAGCCATGGCATAAATGCCAGGATCTCCGGAGGAAACTAAGACAACTGATCGCCCCTTAGCCGCTAAATCTAGGGCCATTTCCGCGCGATCGAGTTCCACCCGATTATCCGATTCATGGCGGACAATTTCTGGTTTTCCCAGGGATTCTACCAAATCCAAATAGGTTTTATAACCCACCCAATCCGTGGCTTTTTCTAACACTTCTCGAACTTCCGGCGACATCCAATTTAGCGCACCCGGTCCGGTCCCGACTATGGCTAATTTACCTTGACTTTCCTGGGCCAAATCCCCTGGTAGTAAACCTGATTTTTCCTTAATTGGCTGGCTTTCCTCACAGAGATAAACTAAACAGGCACTGCTAGGTTTTGCCAAGTTTAAGTTATTTTTATCGATAATCTCAATGCTCAGTTTTGCTGCTGATGAAATCGGTAAATTACTATTTTTTAACCATTCCGCTTCACCAATTAATTTTACTTTTTCACCCGCCAATAAATCGGACAGAAACTTCTTAGCATCATCGGGATTAACTAACTGATAACCCGGTGGTGGCGATAATAAAGTCGTTTTAAATCTAATATCACCAGTGGTGGTAATTGCGGGGGAAATTTGCCAAACCGAGGCAATTTGACGAGCGAGATCGTTAACCCCTTGTAAACCCCCCAACAAAGGCACTACAGCGCTGCCATCTTCTGCGATCGCTAATACAGGCGGTTCTTGCCATTTATTAGTTAATAAAGGTGCTAAAGTGCGAATTAAAATACCCGCCGCACAAATGCCAATAATTGGCGTTCCCATCTGGAAAAATTCTCGCACCGTTTCGCCAAAATTAGTATAGGTAAAATCCGCCGAATGGGTACGATCTATTAACCCATAAACCACTGCTTCTGGTAAGGCCATTTGCACTTGACGAGCAACGGGGATACTGGTTTCTCCTAAAATGAGAATAGCTGGAGGTTTCATTTGGCTTCCCCCGACTGCGCTGGGATTAACTTTTGGATAAATTCTTGATGCTCTGCCGAGTTAATTCCAGCCTTTAAGCTGTCTAACACCCGTGACATATTGCCGTTGAGCATGGCTGAAATATCTAACCACAAACCCGGAAATACTAGAGAGCAAATCACCCCTTCTTGGTTGGGTAACAAAGAAATATAATCGCCATCTTGTAAACTAAACCAATCAATTTTTTGATCAAATACCTGCCAAACAAGGTATTCTTGAATGCCACTGCGTCGATAAGCACGTTTTTTATCACCTAAATCTATGGCGGCACTACTAGCGGCAATTTCTACGACTAATTCCGGTGCTCCTTCTAGGTATCCCTCTACACTTAGGGTTGATTTTCCCCCGCTTTCTTGGCTAATTAATAACACCCCATCTGGCTGTAATTCGTTGTCGATATCCAAGCGAACGGTTGGCTCAATACCCATTTGTACTTGGGGTGTAGCAGCTTGATAAACTCCCAACCAAGTGATTAAACCTCCATGGGGTTCAGCATGAAATTTAAACCGTAATGGGGATGCCATATACACAACTCCTTCGATAAGTTCGGCTTTTTTTAATCCTGGCATAGCTTGATAACGGCGCTCGAATTCGGGACGAATTAAGCGATCCCCATTTTCTAACGGGGGTAAATGTCGAGTGGTTACAGTCTGAGAATTTAAGGATTTAACTGGGGAAGAAGTCATGGTGGCAGTCTTTGGGAACAAAACAGCATTGATTTTATTATAGATTGTTTCATTGGACTTCTTGAGGGATTTAATTTTTAACTGAAATTTCGCCAGAAGTCCCGCGCTTTTAGCGATAGTATGAATGGCGACCAACATATAGACAATTACCCAAAACTATAGCATTTATCTTAGTGGTGAGGTACAAAGTTTTCCTTTTGGGAAATCGGTAGTCGATACCAAATTAGGTTACACTTCATCTAGTTATGAGAAATGCTGTCATAACTGATATAGCGCACCTAAATGAAAGGTAAACGTCCTCTTCTAGAGCCTACCCATTCACGAATCAATTAGGCACACTATAACTGATAACTGATAATCGATAACTGATAATGTTGGTTCCCCTTACCCGTCAATCGATCGAGCAAATTGTCCCGATTATCGCCACAGGTCCCCAGTATGCTCACTATTGGGGTAAATGGTCTGATTTTCTGCGCCGTTTATTCATTTCTGTCATCGCTCTCACCGCAGCTTGGTTAATCGGTAATTTATTCGGCCCCGGTGGTTTAACGATTAAACTAATTTTCGACATTATCGCCGGTTTATATTGGCTCTGGGGTCCGGTTTATTGGGCCAGTGTTCGCAATAATACCTATCGTCGTCTTCCCTACGGGGGGTTTTGGCGCGGTCGCGTTTTCGATGCTTTTGTAACCGAGGAATTAATCGGGGAAGAAGAAAGGGTCAATAAACGCGGGGAATTAGAGATTGTCGAAAATCGCCAACGCTGTATTAATCTAGAAATCGGTGATCAAACTGGCTTCTCGGCGATCGTTCGCGCTCCCCTCAAACGCATTCATAAATCGATCCGTCCCGGGATGGTGGCCGAAGCTTTGTTAATGTCTCGAGATGCCGATTTAGGGGATATCAATCAGCTTTCTGATGTCCATCTTCCCCAACTCGACCAGTGGATAGGGGAATATCCTCTGCTGCGACGGGATATTTTTCAGCAAGTTAGTCGCGAATTGGGAGGGGGAAAAGAACCCCGGCCAAAACCTTCTCGTTATTCTAATAATGTCATCCGAAGACGCAAAACCCGTTAATTGGTCGGCGATCGCTGAAAAGACACCGGTTTCTCGGCCATCAATGAATAATAATCAATTAAATGGTCTATTTACATATTTTATGCCATTTAATCCTTATTTTTGCCGTTTTTGAACCATCAAAAATTAATTATGCAAGAGGTTCAATATAATGTTAATTGAGCTTAGAAGGAGATAAATCGATGACGGCATCCTATGAGCAAGACTTTGGACTTTGGGCCGAACAAATGGCCGATTTATTAGCCTCTGGTCGGTTTTCCGAGTTAGATATTGAGAATTTAGTCGAAGAGGTACGGGATTTGTCGAAACGGGAGCGCGATCGCTTACTCGCTAGTCTCAGATTAATTTTGCATCATTTATTAAAGTGGGACTATCAACCTCAACGGCGATCGCACAGTTGGCTGGGGACTATTCAACGAGAAAGAGCTAATATTAGGCTTTATTTGGACGATAGCCCCAGTTTAAAGCGATATTTAACCGATGAAAGCCTATTTAAACTCTATGCTGTTGCTTGTTCCGATGCCTTTAGAGAGACGGGATTAGAGTTTCCCCCCGTTTGTCCCTACGGTATTGAGGATATTTTAAATCGTTCTCTTCATTTGTCGGAATGATAGACGAAAAACGATTAAAGTTGGTAAACTTAGATAGTATCCACACGATATCGCTAATCTGCTAATCTTGTAGGGTGCGTGTTTGCGGCTACTAATTCTGACAAAAAACCAAAATTAACAATCCGCGCCCCACGCACCAACTTTGTCATTAAATTGGTGCGTGGAGCCTTCTTGGGATAGTTTTCCCTGGGATTTAGATTTTTTCCTTGGGACAGACTATAATAATGCTTGTAGTTAACTATGTACAACTCTGATGAGCGTCAACATTGTCAACTTTAGCGAAGCACGAAAAAACTTTAAATCTGTAATAGATACAGTAGCCAATGACAAAAACTGTACCGTTATTGTCAGGAGAGATGCAGAAGATTTTGTCATCATGTCTAAAAGTTATTATGACAGTCTAATGGAAACGGTTTATCTCTTAAGATCTCCAGCTAATGCTCAACATTTAGAAGAAGCGATCGCAGAATATAAAGCAGGTAAAATACAAGAACATGATTTAATTGATGCGTAAGTTAGCTTGGGGTAATAAAGCATGGAAAGATTATCTTTATTGGCAATCTCAGGATAAGAAAACCCTGAAAAGAATCAATCTGCTGATCCAAGATACTCTAGCCAATCCTTTTGAAGGAATCGGTAAACCTGAACCCTTGAGAGAGAATTTGTCAGGTTTTTGGTCTCGTCGCATTGACGAAGCTAATCGTCTTGTCTATGTTGTCGATGATGATTATCTAACAGTTATTTCCTGTCGTTATCATTACCAAGATTAGTGCGATCGCCTAATCTTGTAGGGTGCGTGTTTGCGGTTACTAATTCTGACAAAAAACCAAAATTAACAGTCCGCACCCCACGCAGCAAATTTAGGGACTTGCGCTTTGATAATGTACCTTTTGGGCGAACGCAGTTCGCCCCTACATTGTGGACAAAATCCGTTACTGTCGGGGCGCCTGGAACCTGCGCCCTCCGCGCGGAGG
>VYLQ01000119.1_pt1 | contig 20501 bp, 10 predicted proteins | sample 5115351 | NCBI WGS metagenome assembly VYLQ01 (sample SAMN12291776, study PRJNA351875) | freshwater metagenome | isolation source: freshwater lake | place: USA: Michigan, Lansing Lake | collected 2013-08-14 | reverse complement strand
TTCGGAGTCCGGCCGGACGCAAGGCTTCATGCCGCGCAAGAAGCAGGCGGGTTTCATCTTCATGGAGCAGTTGGGTGAGACATCACTCGCCAAAGTGATTGGCCACGAAATAGGTCACGGTGCGTTCCGCTTAGAGCACACCTTCAACACTTATAACACCCTCGAAAAATCCTCTACCGACAACCTGATGGACTATCAACCCAACGGCATCACACTCCACAAATACCAATGGGATTTGATTCACGATCCGGCTGCGGTGTTGGGGTTGTTTGAGGGGGATGAGGGGGGAGCGATGAGCCTTCCATGCTTAGGAATTTTTGATGATTGTGATGATGTGCTAAGAGTTTTAAAGAATGTGAAGGAGGCAACAAAGGCTGGAGAAACGTTGATTGCTAAAATGCCAACAGATAAGAAATCAAGAAAAGAAGCCAACTTGTTGAAAATTGAAGGCGTTGAGTATGGCAGAATTGCAATTGTTTATGAGGGAGAAAGTAATTCAAAATATTATGTAAATCCACGAGATTATTCCGACATTCAAATGGATGTTTTGCGAACTACAGGAGTTATTGACAAGCAAGTGGGTTTTACATTTAAGAAAGATGATCGGATAGTAGTTAAGGTTTTATTATATGAACCACTTGATAAAATAGATCAGAAAAAAGAATCTCTCAGAAAATATCTTTTTGAAGCAACACAAACAAAAGGTGAGGAAGTTAAGTCTAATAGTGTCCAAAATACCGACGAAGGTATCAAACGGGCTGAAATTGCTAATCGAATAGATCAAACAGACACAAGATTCTATGGCAGATTTATCGAACCTGAAAGACTTACCGACGACTATGTTGATTGTGCGGAATTTGTTTATGAGGTTTTGACTGAGCAAGGTTTTACCGGATTTCCCTCAGGTGGATGCAACGAACAATCTGATTGGTATAAGAAAAGAGAAAAGGATAAATTATGTATTATTGGAACTGATGTTAATGATGTTAAAGTAGGTGATATAATTTTATGGTCAAGTAAAGGGGGTGCTACAAATTCATTCTCTCATACTGGCATTGTTGTAGAAAAATCTGATGGTAAAGTATCGATTGTGAATGCGGGGTTTCAACAATGTTATTGTGATGAGCTATGGAAGACGTACAAAAAAGAAGACGAGAACAAAAACGAGGTTCAAAAATATGAAACTATTGAAGAGTGCTACAACGATAAATGCAAAAAACCGTCTATATGGAAATCCGTAGGTACAGTCAGTGATGGCTATTTCAAAGCACACACTTTAAGTTCTAATGATCATGATTTTAGGTACTGGGTAAGACCTATATTAACTAATAAATAGCATTATACTTATGAAAATTAATTTACTCTACGCATTCGTATTTCTGTTATCATCATGCTCAGGTCAAGAAACGCTAAAAGCAACCTTGATTTTCGATTCAAACTTAAAAAATCAAGATGCCCTATCTATTAAAAAAGAAGACCCTCTTTTTTTCTCAAACAAGTATCATTGGTTCGCTTACCAAAACCTTAGTCTCTGGGGCTACGAAATGTATGGTTTAAAATACAAGTACAATTATGATGATAGTACACTTCATTCGTTAAAGGGACACTTTACAATTGAAAGAAAAGTTGTTGATAAAGGTGATATCGCCGCCAAAACAGAATTCAATTTTTATTTTGATAAGAGTATTGTTGGTTGGTTTACAGCATCCAAAGACCTTAACCTAGAAGTCATAAGGATCGCAGATATAGAAAAAGGAACCCAACAAGAAGTAATTTTTCATGTCCCAAAATCTTTGCAAGATATAGATCCAATCATTATTGACACTTGTAAATTGCTGTACGGCAATCTTATCCTGAACAGCGATAAAACTATTGACACTTTACTAATTGATAAGGATAAAGATTTTTGGTTTCCTCATGACAACCGAGTATACATGCGTAAGAACAGTTTTATGGTAGATCGATATTATGGTGAGGAATCTCCATCGATCAGGAAAGGAGTGAATCCAATTGATTATTTTGAGATCAAGGGCAAGCGTCTTTTTGTACGTAACATCAATCCGCCCATTGTTCAAATATCCAATTATAGGGTTGAAGCCAACCATGAAAATATCTGGTTAATGAGTCATAAAAGGAGCCCGGAGAAATTTTTGTTGTATAATGTTGATTCGGGCAAAGCCTATCCTTTCGAACTTGACAAAGCTATCTTTAGGATCGAGAACCTACGATTGATCGAATTGCCAGAGCCAGATTCTCTTAATCCTTATGATGTGAGGTTTTCGTATCGAACATCTATGACTGATAAAAACATTTATATATATGTGAACAAAAATGGGTCTAAGATCTATAAGGTATCTGATTACAGAACCCTTCTAAAATAGTCATCTGTATTTGTTTTTTCGCTTATTATTTGTTTCATAGTCTAAGCCACATTATGAAGAACTACACATCACTTTGTTACCTAGGAATGCTATTGATCTTTAGTGCTTTCAATAATCCTGCAAGTAATAATTTAGATTGTAATATTTGTGGACAATGGAGCTGGGAGAAAAATGATGATAAGCATGACTTTTCCCTCAATATCTACATGAAAGATGGGATTCTCAATGGTTCGCATTGCTATGTTTTGAATGGAGGTGAAAAAATGGATTGCCCCGATAATAAAGATCAATCTTCATTTTCTATGAGTAATTTCAGATATGATACAATTACGGTTAGTATTCGAAGCTTTTATTCTGGTAAAACAGGCAAGATTAAACTCGAAATTAAGAATGGCAAATTGTATTGGAAATTAGTAAAGCCCCCCAAAGGCGAATACTATTTTCCTAAAGAAGCCATTTTAGTAAAGTGAAGAATGTCAATATTGGATGGAATTAATGATTTAACGAATGTATAAATTTCTGACAACCATCATTGTAGCATTTAAGATAACCATTGATATTGCGCAGCCCGCAATGATTTTAGACAAGATACCCCTTGATACAACTAGATGGTCAGCAACAGATACAATATACTTGGATTTGAACAATGATAAGGTGCAGGATCTAATTCTAATTTATGATAAGTTCAAATCTCTGACTCGCCCAAATGGCATCCAGACTCCAATACTTTTTTATTTAGGTACAAAGAGTAATGTATTCACATTTGTATCTAATGCGAGTAATCTAATTGTGTTTCCAGAGTATAAATTTGATACTCTTGGTAACGACTTAATAGTTACTCAAACCGGGGTAAGAAATGATACGAAGGAATACATATTATATTGCAAATACACTACAAATCAAATTATTGTATACAGAGAAGTGGTTAAACAAAAAATATCTAAGATTAAAGTGGAGAATAAAAAAGTAATAAGTCTTCCTCCAAAAATTAATGTGATTTACGATAAGTTATGCAACAAGTCAGTTAAAACATTCAATTTGTTTGACTTAACGAATAAGTGGAAGTAGGACAATAGTCGGCCAAAAGTAAGCCTTCAGTAACGTACATTTGTCAATGATTTTGTATGAGCAATAGTTTAGTCCGAAAAAAGTATGCCAGAAGAGCCGCCATGTTATATTCATTTCTGGTTACTTACAAAATCAATGACATGAATCCCTTTGATTGGCTAAGACTAACAGTTATTCTGATTATTTTTCTTTTCACGTCTTGTTCGGGACAGAAACAATTAAAAACCGAACTCATTTTTAACTCAAAAGTTAATAATGAAGTAGTTTTAGCTATAAAGAATTTGGACTCAACCTATTTTTCAAATAAGTATGAATGGTTCGCTTATAAAAACCTTAGTATATGGTGTTTAGATTCGAATGGGATAAAATATATTTTCAATTATGATAATAATCAACTTTCCAAAGTAAATGGCACCTTCAAATATGATCTTAAAATTTATAATCCGGATGATTATTTCGGTAAGGTCGAGTATAATTTTTACTTTGATAAGAATACTATTGGTTGGTTAACCTTAACTAAAGACCCTAATATCGAGATAGTAAGAACAGTAGATATCGAGAAGGGCACCCAACAGGAGGCAACCTTCCATATCCCCAAAAGTTTACAAGACTACCAACCCATTATACTATCTCCAAATAAATTGCTTTATCATAATTATGTTTTGAATAGCGACAATACAATCGATACGTTAGAGGTCGGGGATGGCGTTTCGTTCCCGCATTTCGACCGGGTGTACATGCGCAAGAACAGCTTTATGGTGGATAAATATTTTGAGCTTGAAAATCTACAACAAGATGACGTTAGCCCTATTGATTTTATTAAAGTAGAAGGTAAACGCATGGTAGCTCAAAAAGTCGATCCACCTAACGTGAATATAGCCAACTACCGAGTTGAAGCCAATCATGATAACATTTGGTTCTTTAGCCATAAAATAAGCCCTGAGAAGTTTCTGCTATACGATGTTAATTCTAAGAAAGCCTTTCCATTTGAATTGGACAAATCAGTATTTAAGTTAGAGAATATGTACTTAATTGAATTGGAGCCTGATATTGAAGACCCATATGACGTAAAGTTTTCATATCATACATCTATGTCTGATAACAGTATCTACATTTATATTATTAAAGATGGGATCAAACTTTATAAAGTATCTGATTATAGAAGACTTCTAAAATAAGCCAATAAGTTGTTTTTTTGATAGATAACTCTCCCCACCTCATTTTGAACCGGGCACGCGTGCAGCCTGGTTTTTCCCCCGCATGAGACGGAATTCCCCTTCCGTAGTGTTTTAGCAGCAAAGAAATAAAAACCTTCGTGGCGTGGCGGCCATGATTTTCGATGCAATTACACCGTTATGAATAGATCAATTTTGTACCTCCGGGGAAACCTTCTGTTTATCTCCATTCTCCTTTTTTTAACTATGTATCTTTTACCGGAGCGATCTCTCGCTCAAGAAAACACAGGCCAGCGACTCGCCGATAAGATATTGGCCTGGCACGATGAGATTCTGACGAAGGGCAAGACAACCAATAAACTGACACGCGAAGATCTATCTAGTCTGCCTGTGGGCCTGATAAAAGATGTAGGAGGCATCAGTTATATGATCATAATTGATGATGCAAAGTTTACACCTAAGGGCGCTTTCTTTAATGCGTACCTCACGCTTGAATTTAAAATGTCGGGGCACCGACTCGCTTTTATCGGTCGCAACATTGGCTTTCACCCCGGCGGAATAGGCGCAACAACATCCTCCAAATTGGAACTTGCATCTGAAGAAAATATTCCCATCAGCGAAGATGTGAATCTACGCTTGAAAGCCGATGGAAAGAACTATGTCGAGTTTGATTGCAATGGTTTCAAGTCAGTAAACTTAAATGGCATCTTTGAATTCGACACGGATTTTCTGATGCCCTATGCAGAAGAAGGATCTACCGGGGCAGAAAAGGTAACAGCTACGCTGGAAGTAAAAAGCAACGACTGGGGTTCGCTGATTGCATCGACCAGCATCACGCCATTTCAAATACCGGATGTCAAGGGTCTTAGTTTTTCCGTGCGCGATGCTGTTATCGACTTTAGTGACATTGCCAATCCGGTCGGGTTTCAGTTTCCAAAAGATTATATGACCTCAGGTGGAAACATCAACTTATGGCAGGGTTTTTTTCTACGCGAAGCTACGGTTAAACTTTACAAAGAACTCGAATCTTCCAAAGACAAACGAGAGATCACCATTCGAAATATGCTCATTGACAATATGGGGGTTTCCGGGGCGCTAGATGTAAAGAACTTATTTGGCAGAGAAGATGGATCACTCAATGGCTGGCCATTTTCCGTGGATTCTCTGGGGATAGTGGTTGTTAAAAATCAGTTGAAAGGAGCGGGTCTTCGTGGATTGGTAAACATCCCTCTTTTTGATCCCAACGATCCGGTGAAGTATTCAGCATCTGTGTATGAGGAAGCCGGAGAAAACAATTTTCAATTCGTGATTCAACCCGGCAAAGCATTAAAGGCTTCCGTATTGTCGGCAGAAGTTTTTATTGCCCCTAATTCCTCCATTGTGGTTAGCAAGTCCGGAGGTAGATTGAAGCCCGAAGCTTTTTTACATGGTAAGATGAATATCAAAGGTGGTTCTAAGATAAATCTGGAAGAAATTGCTTTTCAAAATGTTCACCTCATATCTGAATCCCCCTTCATTACTAGTGGGGCATTTTCGTTTGCCAGCAATAAAGAGCAGAAAGCAGCCACGTTTCCGCTATCAATTAAAAAACTTGATTTTGTTTTTAATTCCAGCGAAGTCAAACTCATCATAAAGGGAGCATTGGGATTAATGAATGCCTCCGATAAAGGTTTTAGTGCAGAAGCCACCATTGGCGTGTATGGAGAAATTAAACAAACCGAACAGCGTATAGGAGAGGTGGTGGTAAAAAAGCAACAATGGGTCTACAAGGACATCAAGTTTAGTGATATTAAAATCGACATGAAAACCGGAGTCGTGAACGTGATGGGTTCGCTGAGTCTGTACGATGCAGACCCCATTTTTGGAAATGGTTTTAGAGGAGAAGTGCAAGCAACCTTCGGAGCGGGCTTTGCGATTTCCTTAAAATCCATTGCACAATTCGGCAATGTAAAAAACCTGCGCTACTGGTATGTAGATGGAATGGTGAAGCCACCTGTGCCCATAGGCATGGGCGGGTTTGGTTTTTACGGCTTGGGTGGTGGTGCTTACTATCACATGGCCTTGCAAACCGACTCTAATTTGAGTGCAAAAGATTTCATCACTAAATCAGGCACGTCCGATAAACTCAGCGTGGGCTCATCGCGCAGTGATTCGCGCTATTTGCCTGACCCGAATACGGGGATCGGATTTAAAGCGATGGTTACCATCGGGGTGATGCCCGGTGCTAAGGCATTGAATGGTGATGCTTCTTTTGAAATGAGCTTTAATAATAATGGAGGAGTGCGGATGATTCGCTTTCGCGGAGATGGATACTTCATGTCAGAAATCAAATACCCTCGTGACAAAGGAGCTCCACTGCGGGCTTCCTTAGATATTGTGTATGACTTTACCAACAGCGCTCTCCATGCTAATTTGGATACCTATGTCAACATTGGAGGTGTTTTGCGCGGTATAGGCCGAGATGGTTTGGCCGGTTCTGCGGTTTTACATTTTTCACCCGATGAATGGTATATCTACATCGGCACGCCCCAACAGCGCATTGGCTTAAACTTTATTGGCTTGGTTCAGGCAGGTGCGTACTTTATGGTAGGCACCTATTTACCGGGCATGCCACCTCCACCACAAACTGTTTCAGATATTTTAGGAGGCATGGATTTGGATTTTATGCGCAATGAAAATGCACTGGCTAACGGTGGTGGCTTTGCTTTTGGCGCCAGCCTGGAAGTAAAAACGCCTCGCATTGAAGTAATTATTTTCTATGGTCAATTTAGTGCGGGGCTTGGCTTCGATGTGATGTTGAAGAATTACGGCAGTGCCCGATGTGTGGGTGGCGGACCAATAGGTATAAACGGATGGTACGCCTCCGGACAAGCGTGGGCTTATTTTCAGGGAAGCATTGGTGTATTTGTCGATCTCTGGTTCATTCAAGGTGAATTTGAAATTCTGCGAATTGGTGCTGCTGCTGTTTTGCAAGCCAAGTTGCCTAATCCATTCTGGATGCGAGGTGTGGTAGGCGGACAGTTTTCAATTTTGGGTGGTTTAATCAAAGGTGATTGCAAATTCAGTATTACCATCGGAGAGGAGTGTAAAATTGAAGGAGTTAGCGCAGTTACCGGCGTGAAAGTTATTGCCGATGTAAAGCCACAGTCATCCGATGGAGAAGTGGATGTATTCACCACGCCACAAGCGGCATTTAATCTGGCCATCGATAAAGATTTTGAGATGTTGGATTTGAATGGCAACTATCAGGCGTATCGGGTGAAACTGGGTAGCTTTAAAGTTTCTGCCAATGGCAAAGACATTCCGGGAAATTTGCAGTGGAATGAAAGCAAAGACGTAGTGTTGTTCAGCCCCGATGAAATATTACCTCCTAAGTCGACGGTGAAAGCGGTTGTAAAAGTACTGTGGGAACAAAAAGTAAATGGTAGCTGGCAACCGATGATGGCAGGCGGTAAGACAGAAGGCGAAGAGGCAAAGACAGAATTTACAACCGGCACAGCACCCGACTACATTCCGGAAAGCAACGTATTGTATAGCTACCCGGTAACAGGGCAGTACAACTTTATGAAGAATGAATACCCGCAAGGCTATATGAAGTTGAAAGTAGGGCAGAGCTATTTGTTTGAGAAGCAAGAAGGTGAAACAAGGTATGATATTGTGGCCCGGTTTGCTCCGGCAGGTCAGCTGACTTCCCTGCAAGCCCCGGTTACGTATGCTTCCGGTTTTATTTCCTACACGCTGCCCACACTGCCTTCTGATAAAATGATGACGATTCACTTTGTGAAGGTGCCCACGTCTAATGTGCAAGCAGTTGATAAAAATGTTTCTACGTCCAATAAGCAAATTGTTTCGTCAGAGGCGGGAACGGTTACAACCACCAATAGAGAAATTCAAGGCACAGTGACGAAAGTAGAAGAGAAAAAATTATATCAATCTTTTTTTCGAAGCAGTAAGTTTAGCACTTTCAATGAGAAATTAAATGCACTTTCCGGTTACCGGCCTGCAGCCAGAATCATACCGGGGTTGAATATTTATGAGGCATCGGCGCTGGCTGATGTGAGTGAGGTGTTTGACAAAACGGAGTTGGTTGGATTGAATGGTCTTGAACCACTCGTACAGCTAGAAGCAATTCCTGACAACCCCTGGTTTACAGAGCGAATTAAACCGCTGGTTTATGAATATTATCCGGTCACTTCGAAGATGAACATTACCTGGCGAAATACTGCCATGGCGGGTGTTCCTCCCTTGCGCGGCATTTCCATTAAACAGGATAATGCACTTAGTTTGTCCGAAGAGGATTTATTTTCTACGGAACCCACCAAGCTCTCTGGCCGGATTTCGTTTGTATACAGTCTTTCATTTTATGCTTACCGCGATTTTTATGAACTACGCCAAAAAGCGTTCGATCTCTACGTAGATAAAAACTGGGCAACAGCCCCGGTGGGTGCCTTGCGGCTGATGAAGGAAAATTATAGCGATTTGATGGTAGGGTCTTACCGTTATAAGATTGATTACAAGCTGCCCGGACTAAACAAAGTAACAACTTCACGAACCATGCAAATTGACTGGTGATTTAGACTGGTAACTTGATTAAAAAATAACATTTAATAAACTAAGGGTACTTTAAGTGAATTCACGAAATAACGAATCTTTTCACGAAAATTCGTGAAATGACCCATTTGAGCAAATGACTATAAATCTTTAAATCACTGATAAATAGGCGGTTAATGCTTTGGCACGATTATTATTAAGAGAATCGAAAACAAAACAAAATTCACTTATGAAAAAAAATGTAATGATCGCATGTTTGGTGTTAGTGGCTGCTTCAGCCAGCTATGCACAAGAGTTCAAAAAGTTTAGAGTTGGTCTTGGCCTCGGCTATGCCATGGCGAGTGGAGAGGGAAGCAGTGGAGGTGTGTTAGTCACTATTGAGCCTTCATATAGATTGAAGGACAATCTTTCAATAGGACTGAGAATGGAATCGGCAATAATTACAAGGGGTTTTTCATTAGCAATACCCTCATCGGCTAGTATTGATGTGGCGGCTATTGGTTCCTATACGATCAACGGTCAATACTACCTAGGTGAAGGTTCTTCTTTCAGACCATTTGTAGGTGCTGGATTAGGTATTTATTCTTTAGGTGCTATTACTGCATCTTCAACAACAAATAGCGTGACTACAAAAACAACTTTTGCCGCTGAATCACAATTTGGTTTTTATCCAAGAATTGGCTTTGATTATGGCCACTTTAATTTGGCATTAGATTATAATTTTGTTCCATCTACGAAGATTACAACAGGTGAGTTTAAAAATAACTATTTAGGTTTTCGTATAGGCTTCTTCTTGGGTGGTGGTAAAAAATAAACAGTAACATCATCAACCTCTGCTGTCGGGTTTTTAACCCGACAGCTTTTTTTGTTTTAATGCCAGCATTCCAATCTACCTAATAATGAATGTAACAATAGTCAACGTTCGGTATGTGCTGCTAGTTGGAACTCTTTTGTCCTTTCATGTGTGCTTTGCGCAGACGCATGTGGAAAAATACTTCGAAAATCTTCGGAAGGGGCAAAGCGTTTCGTTGGAAAGTGAAATCAAGTCATTTGAAAAGGAAAAAAATCAATGGCCGCGCTTAATTCCATATCTCACCGATTCGCTTACTATTGTACAGTACCATGCCTCTTTTTTATTGGCTCGTGTTGGGCACGAAAAAGTAGACAGTAACGATCGGAGAAAGGTGGTGGAACATCTCTTGCAGGTGGTTCGGAAACAAGATGCAAGTGTTCAGGGATTGATTGCCCGCGAATTGGCGCTCTATCATCGGGATGATTTTTCAACGGCATCAAAAGATTCACTACGCTCTATTCTTTCGCAACGACGGTCGCATTACAGCCTATGGGTTAAACTGATCGGCTATGTTGGTTTAACCGACCAATCGAATATCATTCGTTCTCAACTTCAGCAAGCGCCAATGAGTCGCTCTGAAAAATGGGCTGCGCAATTGGCCTTATGCCGATTGGGTGATGTTGCTTCTTTGGAGAAGGTACTGAGGCGTGTAAAACAGCTACCGGTTCAGGATGATGTGGTATATGATGTGTTTCCAGATTTGATTTATACACGGCAACGTGAAGCCATTAATTATCTGATTGAGGCACTTTACACTGATGAAAAAAATTGCGAATCCTCCGATGCCGAGAAATCGCAAAAACAGACGTGCGCCTATCGGTTGTTGGAGTTAGTTGCACCGGTGCTTCGCGACTTTCCGCTTTCAGTAGATGCCAGTGGAGATTTAGCGATAAATGATTATGAAGCGGGGTTAATGCTGGCGCGCGAATGGTTTAAGAAACGGAATGGTCGCTATGAAATTATCGATCAAACTTACTGATCATGAATGCGAAAAAGGGGGTTCTATTAGTATCCTAATGTTGAAGTACATGAAGCAAGTAATACTGCTTATTTTATTTGTAAAGTTAATTTTTTTCGTGCCTGCTGCCTGGGCACAACCAGCAGGAATAAAAGTTATTGCGCGTGCCAAAGCTGATTCTGTATTACTTCGGTGGGCACCGACATCTGCGCTGGCTTGGGAAATCGCAAATAAAACAGGGTACATCATAAAACGTTATACTGTTTTTAAAGAAGGGGAGGTTACTCCCAATGCTCAACAATCCCGGTTGATATTGGCAAACCCTGTCAAGCCCTGGCCGCTGGAGAAATGGGAGAATATTGCCAAGAAAGATAAGTATGCAGCAATTGCTGCTCAGGCCTTGTATGGAAAGTCGTTCACACTTTCTAATCCATCTTCGAATGCCATTCAATTTGCAAACCAAAGTGCTGAACGCGACAACCGGTGGAGTTTTGCATTGTTTACAGCCGATCAGTCATCTGCTGCTGCATCAGCTATGGGGTTGCGTTTCGTCGATCGCTCCATCAGAAAGGGAGAAAAATATTTATACCGAGTTAGCGTAGCACATCAAAACAAAGATTATCCAATAGATAGCGGGGCGGTTTGGATTGATCCTTCTGATAAGTTAGAATTGCCGCCGCCGGAAGAAGTAAAAGCTGAATTTGGTGATCAATCGGTTTTGTTGCGTTGGAATACGTTGTATCATGAGACGATTTATTCATCGTATAAAGTAGAACGAAGCGATGATGAGGGTAAGATATTTCGGCCAACCGACGATCTGGCATTTACGACTACACGACCGGCATACGCTGCCAATACCCATGTTTCGTATTACATGGATTCACTTCCACGCAATAACAAAGTTTACTTTTATCGCGTAATCGGTGTTACACCTTTTGGCGAACAAGGACCTCCATCGGAGACCGTGAAAGGAGTAGGGTTAGGTTCAGCAAACGGGGTTATTGCCGTAGTAACTATTGCTGAAGAGCGAAAAGAGGGCGTATACCTTGAGTGGAGATACCCGCCTGAAAGCATTCAGAACATTTCCGGATTTGTCATCGCGCGATCCACTTCTTCCAAGGGACCTTTTAAAGATCTGACACCTTCCATACTCAGCACCAATACACTTACATTTCTCGACAAAAAACCAAGGCCAATCAATTATTATGTGGTGAGGGCTATTGGAAAGGACGGAAAAACAACTACCTCCTTTCCCTACATGGTGCAACTAGAAGATAATACACCTCCGAAAGTTCCAATTGAGCTTAGTGGGAAAATTAATCAACAGGGAATGGTCACACTTCAATGGAAACCCAATTCTGAATCTGATTTGATTGGCTACCGAGTTTTTCGATCCAATAGTTTGCATGAAGAATTTGTACAAATCACGAGAGATGTGATTCAAGCAGCTACCTATGTTGATAGTATCAGTTTAAATACTCTGACACGCAAAGTATACTACAAAGTGGTGGCTTCCGACAATCGATATAACCTCTCGGATTACTCGGCACCATTAACCTTAACAAGGCCCGACATTATACCTCCGGCCATGAGCCCTTTCATTCAATCCGAATCGAAAGGCAACGTCATTTTGTTGCGGTGGCAACCTTCCAGCAGTGATGATGTGGCGCATTATGAATTGTTTCGAAGTCTTCGTGGAGATACTACACGTATGCTCCTCAAGCGAATAGCAAAGGATTCGACTTCGTTCACAGATAAACTTGTAGAGCCAGGTACTAAGTATACCTATCACTTAGTGGTGAAAGACAGCGCGGGATTAAGTTCATTACCGGCTAAGGCTTCTGTAACATGTGTTGATTACGGAATTCGGCCAGCCATTGCAGAAATTCTTTCAAAAATAGATCGCGAGAACCGTAGAATTATTTTGCAATGGAGTTACCAAATGAAAAACATTCGAGGATTTCAACTGTACCGCGCAGCAGGAGAAAGCCCGTTGCGCTTGTATCATTTTCTGGAGGCCAATAAAATTCAATTCATTGATAAAGAAGTGCGTGTAAACACCCGATATACTTATCAGGTCAGAGCGATTTTTACCGATGGTGCCGAGAGCGAGATGAGTAAACCATTAACGATAAACTATTAAGGTATGTGGTCAAAGTCTTTAAAAATATGTGTTTTATTAGCTTTAAACTTGATATTTAATACAGCGTTATCTCAGTCAAATGGAGCTGGTTTATGTTTAGTTGATGTGCAGGTTAAAGATGTCTGTGCATATTCTGATCAAGACGCTTTTTCTTCAGATGAATTGGTTTGGTTAGTTTCAGCTAATAATGTTACTCAATGCATCAACATTAATTTAGACCCTCGATGTTTTCTTGGTGTGAATCGCCAGATTCTTAATGATGCACCAATACAATACAACTTTCCTATCCCACTGAAATTAGATGCATGGGAAAATGATGCTGGCTCTGAATGTATCTATAATGAAAGCGATTGGTGGGATAATGGAGGCGACGGTGATGATAATCGTTGCACTCTAAATTTTGGTCCTGTGGTTGTTACCGATTATGCGCCTGGAGAAATATTTGAAGTTAACAAGAGTTGCAATAATCAATATTCAGTCCGACTAGAATTCATCTACTCGCCACCAATACCCAATCAACCTTCCGTAAAAATAAACGGTGTCGATTATCAGTTTGGTGTTGCATGCAGCGACCAAACTATTACCCTTTTGACAAAAGATTATATCAAGACCAATGATGTACCCAATGGATTTATCAAACCGGAATTCGCCGCCAAGGTAAACCTGGTGTGGGAGTATCAGTTTAATGGCGAAAGCACAACGATAGAAATTCCTAATCCAGCTTATTGCGGTGATGATCCATCTTGCGCCGGTGGTGACGGGCCTAAAATTAATATAAAAAAAGAAGCAGCTAATTCATATACCATTACACCACCTTGTTGCCTTGAGCCGGCTACCATTCCGCTTGAACAACCCGTTTGGCGCCCTCTTGGAACCACCAATCTTTCGGACAACCAAGGTAACCTAGCTTTTATATTGAATACGCTGCCGGCCATGCAGTCGCTTGCCGCCGTAGGTAAATTAAACATTCGCGTGAAAGCTGTAGCGGGTAATCTCTCCAGCGCATACAGCCAGACGCGCCAAATCGATATTGCTCCCCAAACACCCAAGGCAACGGCAATCTCCGTTACACCGAGTTGTACCAATGCCTCCACCGGTGTGATTACTATTTCCGGAATCACAGCTCCCATAAACAATTTTCGTGTGATTGCTTACCGTATAGAGGATGGCATCAATGCGCCTGGATACTTTTCTACCTATAGTGGATCGATGCCAGCAACTCTTTCGGTATCCAATCTTCCCACCGGCACGTATCGAATAGAACTCAGTTATGCCAGCATAGCCTGCAGCACCGAATACACCAACCTGATTACTTCCACTTTACCCATTCTGATTGGCACTTATCCGCCCAGAACGTTGAGTGCATCTATCGCACAACATGTTAGTTGTCAAGGCTATCAAGATGGTATCATACGCGTTAGTTCGGCAGGCGGAAATGGATCATCCGCTGTTACCTACACGATTACACCTGCCGCAGGAATTTTTGCGGCAGATAAAAATGAATTTCAAAATCTGCCAGCAGGCACTTACACGCTACGCGTGAACGACGGTTGTGTTGCTCCCGTGCAACTTACCTCTTCGATAACCATCACACAACCTACTCGGGTGGTTGGTAACTTTACCATCAGTCATCCTACGTGTTTAGCTTCGCCAGATGGTATGCTTTCACTTTCAGGCATGTCGGGCGGTTCAGGATTGTACAATTATCAATTGAAGCAGGCTGGGAACGTGATCCGCAGCCAAATGCAATCAGCAGCCACCATGTGGTTAGTCAATGATTTGCCGGGAGGTACCTATCAAATTGATGTGACCGATGCTGCACGCCCATCGTGCCCCGGTTATCAGCCTGCCGTCTTTACATTGACGCCCGTTACGCCATTGAGTATGACGTACACGGCATCGCCTATTACCTGTTTTGGAGCCAATGATGGTCGCATTCAATTGCAAGCTTCCGGTGGCAGCGGCAGCTATTTATATAAACTAATAAACACGTCCACGTCAGAAGTTATACAGGGTGGGAGTAATCCGCTTTTCACATCCTTGAAAAAAGGAAATTATACCGCTTACCTTACCAATTCAAGTGCTTGCACGGATCAAGCAGTCGTTTCAAACATCTTGGTTAACGAACCTGATGATATTTCATTTTCATTTACCGTTTCGCAAATTAAATGCGCGGGAGAGGAGAATGGAAAGATTGTTGCAGTAGTCGCCGGTGGAAATGGAGGGTACTCGCTGCAATGGCAATTCAATGAAGGCAATGGATGGACCAACTATACGTTTGCCGGAGGACAGACATTAGTAATTGATAAGCTCTTTCCGGCACAATATCGATTGCGTGTTACCGATGTAAAAAATTGTGTGCAAACATCGGCTGCCGTCACTTTGGTTGATCCACCCGCTCTGGAACTGACACAGGTTGCATTCACCCATGTGACCTGCTTAAATGCCAACGATGGAACAATCACTCCATCGGCTCAAGGAGGTTGGGGAAATTACGCATACGAATACTCTTCCAATGGAGGCACACTTTATTCCACACTTTTGCCGGGTACTAAATTGCCGGCAGGCAGCTACCTCGTACACGTACGCGATCAGCAAGGCTGCGTCGCTGAATATGCACAAACAATAACGATAACTCAGCCAGCCACACAAATTGCGGTAACATATACTTATTCCGATTACTCAGGATATGCGGTTTCGTGCAGCGGAGCAAGCGATGGGCAGATAACGATTCGTGCATCCGGCGGAAACGGAGCCCCCTTTACCAATGGTTCTTACACCTATTCAATAGATGATTCATCCTACGCAACGAACGCAATCATTACTGGCCTAACGGAAGGTATCCATCAGGTGCGCGTAAAAGATGCGCGAGGTTGTATTTATAAGGAGCAGATTACACTTTCTGCCCCATCGCCACTCGCAGTTTCGTTGTTGACTAAAAATTATATTAAATGCTTTGGTGACAACACAGGTATTATTGAAGTGAGTGTGGCAGGAGGAGTATCTCCATATCAATTTAAACTGGATCAGAATAGCTACCAGTCCAGTGCGCGGTTTATCAATTTGCCGGGAGGAAACCATCTCATTACGGTAAAAGATAAAAATCAATGCACCAGTGAATTTCAGACAAACATTGAAAGCCCCAATGCAGCCATCACCTTTGCTATTGCTAAATCAGATGTACAATGTTTTGGGCAAGCCAATGGATCGATACAGGTTACCGTGCAAGGCGGTGTGTCTCCCTATCGTTATGTGTGGGCCAACCGAGCCGAAACCGGAAATCAATTGACTAATTTAGCTCCAGACGATTATACTTTAGATATTACGGATCAAGAGAATTGTTCCAAACAAACCACGGTCACTATTCGTCAACCCGATGCAGCATTGACTGTATCGGCACGTGTGGTGCCTGTTCAATGCCACGGTGAGAGCAATGGTAGCGTTGAATTGATTGTGGTTGGTGGAACTCCACCGTATTCCTATTCAAAAGATGGGGGCAACACGTTTCAATCGGCACCGCTTTTTACCAATTTATCCCCGGGCACATTTTCTTTTATTAGTAAAGATGCCAATGCATGTTCTGCGCTGATTACTGCTACGGTTTTAGATCCACCTACTTTCATTGTGCAACTTGCTTCGAAGACAGATATTCGCTGCTTTGGTGAATCTACCGGCGAGATTCGCGTATCAGCCAGTGGGGGTGTTGCACCCTATCAATATTCGTTAGACGGGCTTTTCTTTCAATCGTCACCAATCTTGTCTGCGCTACCTGCTGGCACGAAAGTGATTTCCGTAAAGGATCAATATGGATGTATCCGACAATTGACAGTCACACTCACACAACCTCTGGCACCCTTGTCCATGACGTATTCGGTAACGAATGTGAAATGTAAAGGAGAAGCCAACGGAAAAATTGTAGTAGTCCCGCAAGGAGGCACGCTGCCTTATTCCTATGCATGGATCGGAAGACCGGAGAAAACTTCTGAACTGACAAACATTCCTGCCGGCAGCTACAGTGTTATCGTGCAAGATGCCAATGGTTGCTCGTTGGAGCGAACCATCTCAGTGATTGAGCCGGCACAGGCGCTGACGATCGAAGCTACTGCAAAAATGGATGTAAGCTGTTTTGGCGCTTCCGATGGAAGATTTCGGATGTTCGCACAAGGAGGTTACCCGCCGTATCAATATTCTTTTCAGGGATCGACTTATTCTACAAACGATACCTATCAATCGCTGACGCCCCAGTTTTATTCCATTGCTGTTCGTGATGCGATGGGATGCTTAGCCATTGGCTCTGTTACCATTAGCGAACCTACACCTTTAACACTGTCGGTGTTCAACCAAAAGGAAGTGAGTTGCAGTGCAGGAAGTGATGGATTCATTGACTTGTTGGCAACCGGTGGCACCGCACCCTATTCCTATTCAAAAGATGGAGGACAAACTTTTGTTTCGAATGCACTATTCAATCAACTTAGGGCAGGAGTGTTTAATTTGGTCGTTCGTGATGCGCGCCTGTGCCAGACCACGTTGAGTATTACACTGACAGAACCCTTGGTACTACAATCGGTTATCCGAAATGTAGTGAACTCCGCGTGCGGGCAAGCGAATGGATCAGCGAGTGTAATCGCACAAGGAGGAACAGCACCGTACGGCTATCAATGGAAAAATGCACAAGGCACAATGGTTTCGGTGTTGCCGTCACCAACCGATTTGTTATCCGGATTTTACACTGTGATCGTAACCGATGTCCATGATTGTGTGACCACCAACTCCGTCACCATCAATGATGATGGAGGACCCTCTGCTGTGATTTCTTCTGTGACAGATGCATCGTGTTTTGGGTTTAGCGACGGACAAGCCACGGTTACTGCTTCCGGTGGAGCGGGAGGTTATTCTTACCTCTGGTCAGATGGGCAACAATCAGTGACTGCGAAAAATCTAAAGCGTGGTACGTATGTAGTCACAGTTACCGATCAACGGGGTTGCAAAACATTAGCTACAGCCGTGGTAGGATCGCCGGTGGCCATTGCGTACACCCTCGTCGGATCAGTTAATCCATCGTGTTATGAAAGTTGCGATGGAGTAGTGGAGATGAATGCAAAAGATGGAGTTAGCCCATATACCTACCAGTGGTTAGGAGGAGAAACTGCCATCAACGGAAAAGCAACTCAACTTTGCCGTGGCGACCATGTAGTGAAAGTTACCGGTGCCGATGGCTGTACTTCGCAGTTTGCTTTTACACTCACGGCACCTGAACCACTTCAAATTAATCTGGTGACATTGAAGATGCCTAGCTGCGCCGGTTTTTGTGATGGGGAAATGAATGTACAAGCAACAGGCGGCACGGCACCCTATCGCTTTGAATGGACAGGGCATAGTGACTGGAATACTTCGATAGTCAAAAATCTTTGCGCCGGCACCTATGAGGTTTCCGTAAAGGATGCCAACAATTGTGTGGCCCTGCGGCAGATAGTTGTAGAAGAGGCACCACCACTTTCTATTGAACTTGGTCCTGATGTGACACTTTGCGATCAACAAGTTTTAGTGCTGGATGCCGGTGTTTCAAATGCAACGTATGAGTGGAGAAAGAATGCCGGAATGTGGAGCGATCAACGGACGGTGCAAATCAGCGATGCGGGTGAATACGAGGTGACCGTACGCACTGCCACAGGGTGTACGGCTACAGATAAAATTCGTGTAACCAAATCGGCTACGGCATTTTCTGCTAATTTTTTAGGGGCGAGCGAATTGGTGCTGAGCGATACGCTCTTGTTGACAGAAGTGTGTTTTCCTAAACCGGATGAGGTCCGCTGGACACTTGATCCGGGACTCACCACCATTGGACAAAAGGAAGATCAACCGATGGTAAAAGCAACTCAGGAAGGAAAATACAAAGTACACTTACGGGCACAGTACAAGGAGTGTACGGATCAGGTCAGTAAAGAAATTACCTTCTTCAAAGACGAGGACAAAGGCAAAATTGGGGGCCGTTTAAAACTGGGCAATGAAGGGATAAAACAGGTTTCTACATTCCCCAACCCAACCACCGGGGCGGTGCAAATCAATGTTCAACTTTATTCGGAACAGACGGTGGCGATGTTTCTGTATTCGATGGATGGATTGGAAATCGGCAGGAGTCGCAAAGCAGGAAGGCAGGCCTACGATTTTGAATTTGATATCTCCGGTTATCCTCCGGGTGTCTATATTGCCCGTGTCGCGACGGACTACCAGCAAAAAGATGTGCGTATTGTCCTTTTGAAATAGGAGTGCAGGTACAAACATATGCAGCGATTTGATCTGAATTGGTTATCGGATAAGGAGCAACTATTCTCCGAATCATTTCGGTTATCATCCATTACAAGCCATTTCCGAATAGATAGGCTTAGGCTCTTTTTATATATTTGTTTCATGGAAAAGAGTAAGAGTTTTACAGTTATCGGTTGAGAGAACAAATACGGCGTTGATGAATTAGTACCCTGCAATTTATAATGAGCGAAATATTCGATACGGGTCGCAATGAGAATCTCTTTCCTTTTCAATCAACCAGGCAAGAGACAAATACTTCGATGTACTTGAATGATTTAATGAGTAGTGAAACCTCTTTGCATTATATCCCTAAAATGAAGTTTGATGTTGGATCATGGAGCGTAACTGATCCATTTATTGACTACGCTTCAAATTTATTTAGTTTGATGCTAGTGAATCTTTTTAATGGAGGGTATCTGCGTGTTGTTGAGAATCAAACAAAGTCATTTAAAATACTGGGATTGCCACTGTGGAGTAATTCAGATTATGTGGTGAAATTGATGAAAGAACCTGCTGACGGATTGCAGGTGGGGTGGTTGGAGCAAGAAATATTTAACCATTTTAACTATTACGTTCATACTTCACTTAAAACACTCATCTACCAAGTGCTATCGAAAACCTTGGGCGAAAATCGCAATTCTGTTAATCCCGGAAAAGCACTCATCATCCAATTACTCCAACATCAGAAGATGCATCTTTTTGATTATGAGAAGCAGTCTCATCTGTTCTCAACTTCCATGGTTGTACGTCGCAATGATCACCGATGTGACTATCGGGAATCTGATTTGATCTATCTCGATGATATGAATGTGGAAGGTATAGCCATTGCAACTCTGAAAAAGATCGTTCGACAGCAATTGAATCGTTTTACTGCTGACTGATTCTTTTTCGTGAGATGGGTGATATTGATTAATTTATTTACACCGGACGAATCAAAAAAATATAAGTTATTTCATTAGTGGCCATTAAAAACATTTAAAATGTTCTTTGAAATCTTGATTTACAAGGGTTTAGGCTCTTAAAATGACGGTGACGACTTGAGCCGTAGATTCGAGAAAAATCGAAT
>VYLQ01000196.1_pt2 | contig 20770 bp, 20 predicted proteins | sample 5115351 | NCBI WGS metagenome assembly VYLQ01 (sample SAMN12291776, study PRJNA351875) | freshwater metagenome | isolation source: freshwater lake | place: USA: Michigan, Lansing Lake | collected 2013-08-14 | reverse complement strand
CTGGGGGAGCATGATTAACTCGGCGCGGTCGGAGATGAATAGCCACCCCACCCTGTTGCTGTGGCCATGTTTGATCCTCTCGATGACGGTGTTTGCGCTGAACTTTGTGGGGGATGGCCTGCGCCGCCGTCTCGACCCGCGTTCCAGCCAGCAATAGGTGTACAAACTTCCACTTTTTTTTTTCAGATGCTTAAGCTACTATCCTGAGCATGAGGAAGTACTTGCTCATGTTAGGTGCCAGCATCGCCCTGGCGATCCCCCTTGCCGCGGTGACGGATGCTGCGGCGCGCGACTACCGAATCAACTCATGGAAGAACGACCCTAGCTGTGCTGAAGCCAAGGAGAAGTTGGCACAAGGCGAGCTGATGTCGGTTGTTAAGTGTGAGGCTCCGGACAAAGATTCCTGCTTCATCAGTTGTTCCAGAGTTTATGGACTTTGGACATACAAACTCAACAGCGGTATGCGCGGCTGTGCTCAGGCAACGGGCTGCGTAGACGGTACCTGTCGAGTGCGGATTTATGAAGCGTATCCTTGCAGTGCGAGCAACCTGGTGGAAAGCTACACTGAAAGCAATAAGCATTGCGGTCTTCCTACCTATGGATCTGGCGGTGCCGGAGAGTAGTTAGAGGTCGATACCATGCCCGGAAAACGTCAACAATCGCAAGATTCTGATAGTCTACTTGAGCGTGGGCTAAGTATGGTCGAGATTCTAGTCAGTATTGCGATTGTTGCCGTTCTTAGTATTCTCATATCAGCAGTCTTGATTAGAGCCAAGTCAAGCGCCCGTGTCGCGAGTTGCATGCAAAACCTGCGTCAAATTGGCCTTGCTTCCGAGTTGTACTCTAACGATGTTGATGGCAATTTTATACCATTTGGTACTCACATTCCAAACACCGTTCTCCAAGAGAGCGGTGTAGATATCCTATCTCAAGGAAAGGCTTGGAAACGTGAACTTGGTCGGTACGGAGTCGCCCGGGGACAGTTCTTCTGCCCGGATGATCCATATACAAACCCTCAAAGTGCGGACTCGCTAATGCCAATGCGACCTCAGTCTGAACATACACATGGAAGTGCACGTCTCTTAACGAGTTATGCAGTTGTGCATGCAGTGTACTTCCGAAGTATTGGATATAGTAGATCCAGCGTTGATAGTCCTTCCGAACGGCCATACGCAACTGACGGAGTAGTCGAGGTAAAGGGCGGTCTTGCAACTTACAATCACGGCGTGCGATTGAATGTACTGCATATTGATGGTAGTGTGAAGAGCTATTCAAATACTCACACATTCCCAGCACTTCTTCGTCCTCGGCCATAAACTCTCAATCGTATTTTGTCGGTCGCTGCCTTCCAGCTATAGTATCAGAGATATGGGCGAGAGCGCTTTGTCCTTCCTGGGGATCGGCGTGCAGCCGCCCAACCCGAGCTGGGCTGGGGGAGCATGATTAACTCGGCGCGGTCGGAGATGAATAGCCACCCCACCCTGTTGCTGTGGCCATGTTTGATCCTCTCGATGACGGTGTTTGCGCTGAACTTTGTGGGGGACGGCATGCGCCGCCGCCTCGACCCGCGCGCGAGCCAGCAGTAACCACGCCCCCGCCGGGCCCAGGCGAAAGTTTGCCCGCCCACACGCCCGGCCAACCTCTCGCCCCCTGTACCGACTAAAATACGGGCATGTGTGGCATTGCGGGGTACGTGGGACCCCAGTCGGCCGTTCCGATTGTCTTCGACCAGCTTCGACGTCTGGAGTACCGAGGGTACGACAGCGCGGGCGTTGCCTTCCCGCAAGGGGACCGCATCGGCATCCTCAAGCGCGCGGGCAAGCTGAGCGGGCTCGGCGAGATGCTGGCCCAAGAGACCCCGCTTTCGCACGTCGCCATTGCCCACAGCCGCTGGGCCACCCACGGCGCCCCCAACGACCTGAACGCGCACCCGCACTACGACCAATTCGGCCAGATCGCCCTGATCCACAACGGGATCATTGAGAACTACCTGGAGCTGAAAGCCGAGCTGGCCCGCGAAGGGGAAACCTTCCAGAGCGAAACGGACACCGAAGTCGCCGCCCACGTCATTGGTCGCCTGCACGCCCAGGGCCTGAGCTTGGAAGAAGCCGTGCGCCAGTCTCTGGCCAAGTTCCGGGGTGCGTACGCCTTCGTGGTGCTCAGTGCCCGCGAACCCGGCACCATCGTGTGCGCCCGCAACGCCAGCCCGCTCGTGCTGGGCTTCGGCGAGGGCGAAAACCTCCTCGCCAGCGACGTCCCCGCCCTCATCCCCTGGACCCGCCGGGTATGGACGATGCCCGACGACACCGTGGCCGTGCTGACCAAGGACGGCATCCGAGTGACCGACGTGAACGGCCGTCCGGTGGAAGCCGAGCCCGAGGAAGTGACCTGGGATGTGGCCGCCGCGGAGAAGGGGGGCTACGAGCACTTCATGATCAAGGAGATTCATGAACAGCCGCTGGTGGCCCGCCAGTGCCTGGCCGGACGCCTGACCGACGACAACCGAGTGGCGTTGGATGGCGTGTTTAGCGACCACGTGTGGCAAGAAATCGACCGGGTGAACATCATCGGTTGTGGCACCGCCTACCACGCCGGGCTGATGGGCAAGCACCTGTTTGAGCGCATGTTGCGCCTGCCGACCGACGTGTTCTATAGCAGTGAATTCCGTTACGGCGACCCGCTCCTGAGTGATCGCTCATTGGCCGTGTTCATCAGCCAGAGCGGCGAAACCGCCGACTCCCTGGCCGCCCTGCGCCTGTGCCAGCAGCGCCGCATCCGCACGTTGGGCATTGTCAACGTGGTCGGCAGTGCCATTGCCCGGGAATGCGACCGCGTGATTTACACCCAGGCCGGGCCGGAAATCAGCGTGGCCAGCACCAAGGCGTACACCGCCCAGTGCCTGGTGCTGCTGCAACTGGGCATGACCATTGCCCAGCACCGCGAGATGCCCGGGGTGCGCGTGGAAGAAGTGGTGCGCGACCTGCGCCAGTGGCCGGAGCGCGTGGAAGAAGCCCTGACCCTGGAAGATAAGATCAAGCGCATTGCTAACGAGTGGGCGGATAGCCGCATGGCCTTCTTCTTAGGCCGCAACGCCGACGCCGCCGTGGCGCTGGAGGGCGCCCTGAAACTGAAGGAGATTGCCTACATCCCCACGCAAGAAGGGCCGGCGGGCGAACTGAAGCACGGCCCCCTGGCGCTGGTGGAAGAAGGCGTGCTGGCGGTGTTCGGGGCCACCGACCCGTTTGTCCGCGAGAAGCTCGCCAGCAACGTGAAGGAAGTGCAAGCTCGGGGCGGGCGGGCGCTCATCATCACCACCCACGATGACGACACGATGGACGGCGTGGGCGACGAGGTGCTGCGCATCCCCGGCGGCAAGACGCCGTATCTGAACGCCCTGATGAGCGTGGTGCCGCTGCAACTGCTGGCCTACTACATGGCGCGGGCGAGGAACCTGGAGATCGACATGCCCCGCAACCTCGCCAAGAGCGTCACCGTCGAGTAAGCCGGGGAGTAACCACGGGGAGTAGGGGACCCCACTGGCGCGAGGATGTAGACTGGAGCGCGTGAACGACACCCTCCAGTCTTGGCTCAAAGGTGAGCTCCAGTCGCTGCGTGACCAGAACCTCTACAAGGTTCCGCGCATCCTCAATTCCCCGGCGGGGGGCCGGGTGCAGATGGATGGCCGCGAGGTCATCAACCTCAGCAGCAACAACTATCTGGGCCTGGCCAATGATCCGCGCGTGCGGCAGGCGGCCGAGGAAGCCATTGAGCGCTGGGGCGTGGGCGCGGGGGCGGTGCGCTGGATTGGCGGCACCATGGAAGTCCACGACGAGCTCGAGCGCAAGCTGGCCGAGTTCAAGCACGTGGATTCGGTGCTGGTCTTCACGGGGGGCTTCACGGCCAATAGCGGCTGCATCCCGGCGGTGGTGACGAAGGACGACGTCATCATCAGCGACGAACTCAACCACGCCAGCATCATTGACGGGGTCCGCCTGAGTGCGGCCAGCTACAAGAAGAGCGACGGCTGGGTGTACGCGCACAAGGACATGGACGCGCTGGAAGACTGCCTCAAGCGCGCGCAGGGCTTTAAGAAGCGGATGATCATCACCGACGGGGTGTTCAGCATGGACGGCGACATTGCGCCCCTGCCCGAGATCGTGGCTTTGGCCGAACAGTACGACGCCTTTGTGATGGTGGACGACGCCCATGCCAGCGGGGTGCTGGGCAAGAACGGGGCGGGCACCGCCAGCCACTTCAATCTCTACGGTCGGGTGGATATCCAGCTCGGCACACTCAGCAAGGCGCTGGGGGTCATTGGCGGCTACATTGCGGGTTCGCACGAACTCAAGGATTGGCTGATTAACCGGGGACGCCCTTACCTCTTTAGCACCGCCCACCCGCCGATGGTGGCGGCGGCGCTGATCAAGGCGCTGGAGATCATGCAAACCGACCCGACGCCGATGGAACGCCTGTGGGCCAACGCCCGCCGCTGGAAGGCGATGCTGAACGAGGCGGGCTTTGACACCATGGGCAGCGAGACGCCCATCACTCCGGTCTACGTGGGTGACGAAGGGGCCGCGCAGGGGATGGAGCGCATGCTGTGGGACGAAGGCGTTTACGCGCTGGCCATCGTCTACCCGACGGTAGGCTTGGGCAAGGCCCGCATCCGCACGATGCCGAACGCGACGCACACCGAGGAAGACCTGGACCAGGCGCTGCGGGCCTTTGTGAAGGTGCGCGACCAACTGGGCGCCGTTCGGTAAGTCTGGGCGGTGAATTCGTCCCGCCGACCTTCCGTGGTCGGCGGGATCCTCTCCAGAGAGCGAGGTTCGACGGGAGGAGGTGACCCGTCTGTATGGGAGGATAGCGCAGATTCTTGTTCTTTGCCGTGAGTTATCCACACTTGCTCGATTTCGTCTTATAAATTCTTCGTTGAAGTGGACGAATGTCTGCTATATTGTTGGTTATGGATCGAAGTCAGACCCTGGTTATGCTCATCAAGGCCGCCATGGAATCCACCATCGCCGCCGCCCGGGCCACCGCGCCCGACAAACTCACGTGGTCGCCGGATGGCAAGTCGCGCTCGGCCTTGGCCCAACTTTGCGAATGCGGTCAGGCGTGCGAGTGGTTCACGCACATCTTGAACGCGCGCGGCGAAGGAGTGGCATTCGATCCGGTTTCCTTCAAGCAATCGCAGATCGCCCAGCGCCGGGCTTCGGAAATAAACGTGGTGGAAGCGGATGTCCGTGCCCACACGGCGGCCTTCTGCGAAGCCCTCTTGAATCTCCCGGCCGAAGCAGGGAGCAAGCAAGTGGAGCTATTCCCGGAGTTCCACCTTTCACTCAACCACCTCATGCTGTTGCCGCTGGAGAACTTTGCCTACCACCAGGGGCAGATCAACTACATCCAGACGCTGTACGGCGACACGGACATGCACGAAGCGGGTTCGGCGCAAATTGACTTCCCGGACCGCGAGACTATCATCGAGGCATGCGAGTTCGTACTGCCGATGCTGATCCGCACGGTGCGGGCCACGCCCGCTGACAAGTGCCAGTGGAGTCCGGCCGAGGGGGCGCGAACCATCCTGGATATGGCCGAAGAAGTGCGGCAATCCGGTGGCTGGGGAGCCGATAGCTTGGAAGCGGCCGACAAGTTCTCGTTTACCGATTTCGACTTCGGCGCGATGATGGCCGACCGCATGCAGGAGCCCGATTACGACACCTGGGAAACGCGGCTGCGCGCCAACCACGAGGCGTTCTATGCCAAGCTCCGCGCCTTCCCCGCCGAGAAGGAAGGTCTACGCGCCGAGCCGATGCCGGGCTGGGTGCTGACCATGGGCGACCTGGCGTACTACCCGTTCTGGAACATCGCCTACCACCTCGGGCAAATCAACTACGTGCAATGCCTGTACGGCGATACGGAAATGCACTAATTCTCGAGGAAACTATCCGCCCCTTTAGCCGGTAAAGTCACTTGGTGCCCCCACAAATGCGGGGGCACGGTGAAATTATGCGTGGAACTATGTGCTCGCTCGCGGTGCTCGCGATGCTGGCGATTGCGCCCCTTGGGTTTGCCCAAGACGAAGGGCCGCGACCGGGCGGGGGGCGCCCCGGGGGTGGCGGTGCCGCCCAAAACTCGGATGACAATCTTATGCCGTGGGATCGTGCCACGGAGGGCTACACCAAGTCGGCCGGGGGTGTCTCGGTCTGGCGAAAGGATGATTCTCTATACTTTGAGATTCCGGCGGCGCTGCTGGGACGCGATTTCCTCTGGCAAATCGAAGCCAAGGAGACCCCTTCGGGCGGCTACAACGGTACGGCGGCCGGAGACTCGGTGGTGCGCTGGGATCGGCGTGAGAACCGCATCCTCCTCCGCAAGATGTTCTTTAACAACCGGGCGCTGAGTGACGGGGCAATTTCCCGTGCGGTGGCCCAGAGCAATGTGAACCCGATTGTGCGGGCACTACCGATTCGTTCGGTCAGTCCCGAGGGCAACGTGCTGATTGATGTCAGCAGCATTTTCCTTTCGGATGTGCCTGAGCTTTCGGCGCGGCAGCTGTTCGGCGGCGGCAACATGGACCGCTCGCGCACGTTTGTGGAGCGCGTCAATGCCTTCCCCGAGAACGTGAATATCGACATCCTGGCGACCTTCACGGGTGGGGCCGCCCCGGCGGCCGCTGCTTTTGGTGGCGGTGGTGGTCTTGGACGCGGCGCGGGCAGCCAGCCCAGCAACACCGGCGTGGTGAACCACAGCATCGTTCTGCTGCCGGAAACGCCGATGATGGGACGCCTGTTCGATAGCCGGGTGGGTTACTTCTCCAACCGCTACACGGCGTACACCAACGACTTCCCGGGCACCAAGGCCGAGGCGTTTATCAACCGCTATCGCCTAGAGAAGAAGGACCCGAGCGCGGCCATTAGTGAACCCGTCAAGCCGATTGTCTACTACATCTCGCCGGAAGTGCCGGAGAAGTGGCGCCCGTTCGTCAAGGCCGGGGTGGAAGACTGGAACGAGGCCTTCGAAGCCGCCGGGTTCCGCAATGCGATCATCTGCAAGGAAGCCCCCGAGAACGACCCGACCTGGAGCAGTGAAGATGTCCGCTACAGCATGATCCGCTGGGCGCCGCTGCCGATCGCGAACGCGATGGGCCCGAGCGTGACGGACCCGCGTAGCGGCGAGATCATCAGTGCGCACATCATCATGTGGCACGACGTGCTCAAGCTGGGCGACCAGTGGTACTTCGCGCAGGCCAGTGCCAGTGACCGCCGTGCGCAGTCGCACCCGTTCCCGGATGAACTGACGGGCGAACTTCTTCGCTTTGTCGTAGCGCACGAAGTCGGCCACACCCTGGGCTTGCCGCACAATGGCAAGGGCAGTGCGATGGTGCCGACCGAGTGGCTTCGCGACCCCAAGTGGACGAACGAGAACGGTACGGCGTCAACCCTCATGGACTACGCCCGATTCAACTACGTCGCCCAACCTGGGGACGGAGCCCGCCTGATCCCGAAGATCGGCCCGTATGACAAGTTCTCCATCGAATGGGGTTACAAGCCGATTGCCGGTGCTAGCAGCCCCCACGCCGAAGTGATGACCCTCGACAAATGGGCGGCACAAATGGTGGACAACCCGATGCTGCGGTTCTACGATAACTTCAACGCTGCCGACCCCACGGCGCAAAGTGAAGCCCTGGGTGACGATGCCGTGAAGGCCAGCACCTATGGGGTGATGAACCTGAAGCGTAGCATGGGCTACCTGCTGCCGGGGATGGTGAAGCTGGGCGAAGACTACAGCGAAATGAACCGCTTCTGGGGTTCGTTGACCTCGCAAATGCGCACCTACATCGGCCATGTCACCACCGTGGTGGGCGGCGTGGAGCAGATTGACTACCGCGGCGGACGCGGTGGAGACGTCTACCACCCGGTGAGCCCACAGCGGCAGAAAGAAGCGGTCAAGTGGATCGTGGACAACGTGCTGACGACCCCGACTTGGATGGTGCCGAAGGACATCACGAACAAGCTGGGCAGCGATGCCGGCACCAGCCAGATGCTGGCTATGCAACTGAGCGCCCTCGGCGGCCTGACGCAAGACGCCCGCCTGACGCGCATGGTCCAGAACCAGGTGCACCAAGGCAGCGCGGCCTACACCGTGCCGATGATGATGCGTGACATCCGCGATGGCGTGTTCGGTTCGGTCGAAGGCCGCAACTTCACGCTGGATGTCTATCAGCGCAATCTGCAGCGTGCCTACGTTCAGGCTCTGATGCCGCGCATGGCCCCGGACGCCACTGTGGCTCGTCCTTACGCCGTGGCCGAAATGGAAGCCCTGCGAGCGCTGCTGAGCTCGGCCGCTGGCCGCGCCGGAGATGAGGAAAGCCGCATCCACCTGCGCGACCTCGCCCGCATGGCCGAGTGGGCGCTGGCGAACCCTGACAAGGTGGCTCCGCCGGCCGCTGCCGCAACGGCGGCTCCGGTCGGTCGCGGCGGCATGAGCTGCTGGATCTGCGACGAGCACCAACTGTAAGGTTCGGCACTCGCACTGGCCCCGGAGACGCGATGTCTCCGGGGCTTTTTCTTTGCCTTGAGGCCCGGCGGGAGGGGAAGCGGTTGGTAAGGTGAAGCCATGAATCCGAGGCTCGCCTCTTCGCCGTCCCTGTACCTGCGCCAGCACGCGGGGGACCCGGTGGATTGGTACCCCTGGGGAGAGGAAGCGCTAGCACGGGCAAAGGCTGAGGATAAGCCGATCTTCCTCAGCGTGGGTTACAGCAGTTGCCACTGGTGCCACGTAATGGCGCACGAGTCGTTCCAAGACCCCGAAGTGGCGCGCGTGCTGAACCACTCCTTTGTGAGCATCAAGTTGGACCGGGAGGAGCGCCCCGACCTGGATGACCTCTACATGACAGCCCTGCAACTGGCCATGGGGCACGGGGGCTGGCCGATGACGATCTTCCTCACGCCCGACCTGAAACCGTGGTTTGTGGGGACCTACTTCCCGCGCAATGCCCGGGGCGAGGTGCCGGGGTTTGTCACGGTGGCTTCCAGCTTGGCGCAGGCTTGGCAAGACCAGCGCGCGGACATCCAGGAACGCGCGGACGAGTTTGCAGCGGCGATTGACCAAGTGCGGGAGCGCACCCTGCCTGCCGAGCGGGCACGGCTGGACATTGCCCTGGTGGACGGGGCCATTCGGACGCTGCACGGCGATTTTGATCACGAGCGGGGCGGCTACGGCGACAAGCCGAAGTTCCCGCCCTTTTCGGCATTGGAGTACTTGCTTAAGTACGCCTCAGCCCGCAACATGCTGGCCGGTGATGCCGCCACTACGGATAGCCTGGTGCAAGAGGCGGCCTACCAGGCGCTTTTCACCCTAGAGTGCATGGCGAATGGGGGCATCCACGACCGGGTGGGGGGTGGCTTCCACCGCTACAGCACGGACGGCGAATGGCGCCTGCCGCACTTCGAGAAGATGCTGAGCGACAACGCCCAGATGCTGGCGCTCTTCGCGACCGCCGGGCGGATAGTGGAGGACGCTGCGATGCAGACCGTGTTTAAGCAAGTCGAGGAGGGGATTCTGCGATGGTTGCGAGAAGAAATGTGGTTACCAGATGGTTCGTACGCCAATGCACTGGATGCGGACGTGGACGGGGAAGAGGGAACCACCTACACCTGGTCTTGGAGGGAATTGGAAGCCGTGCTGGGGGACCAGATGGGGGCCTTCGCGGAAGCCCATGGTGTGCGCCCCGAAGGCAATTTCCACGATGAGGCCACGGGGCAACTCATGGGGCAAAACCTCTTGCTCGGTCCCCTCGATCCGGACTGGGCCGGGGCTTACGCCAAGCTGCGCGAGGTGCGACGAGGGCGTCCGCAACCGCAGCGGGATGAGAAGGCGATTGCGGCCGTGCAAGGGCTGCTCATCGGTGCGCTGGCCTTTGCCGATGCGCTGGACGAAGCCCAGGCGCTGGCCGCCAAGTGGGCTGCATTTGAACCGGAGTCACTGCCGCACATGCTCGTGGATGGCGAGCCTCACGGGGAGGCGTTCTTGGATGATTTTACCTTCCTCATTCAGGGATTCTTAAGGTTAGCTGATAGTTCAAATAACGAACAATGGCGCGAAGTGGCTGCCCGCTTTGCCGAGGTGATGATGGCCCGATTCCGCGATGACGAGGTGGGCGATTTCTTCTACCAGCCGTCGCACATGGGGATCGGATTTGCCCGGGCGAAACCCATTCTCGACCAAGCCGTGCCGAGCGCCAATGGCTCAGCGATTCTGGTGCTGCAGCGTTTGGGATTCGCTGAAGACGCCGCTCGCGCCCTCCGCGCGAACCTCGGCTGGATTGAGCGGATGCCCCAATCTTGCGAGAGTCTGCTCTCGGCGGCCCTGGCCCATATCATCGCGAATGGCCCCGACGAAGCCTCGGCCACTCCCGTCACCCCCACCAAACTCAACGTGCGTCTCGAAACCCAAGAAGTCACTCCCAGCGACGATGGTTGGGCGCACACGGCCCTTCTGATCGAGATCCCTGAGGGCTACCGCATCAACTCCACCGACCCTCCGGCCAAGTGGCTGATCCCCACCACGCTCCATATTGACCACTTGCTGGGCGAGGCGGGGTTCCCCAGTGCCACCGATGACCACTACGAGGGCCATCTCCGGGTCCCCATACGCTTGCAGCCGCGCGGCAAGACCACGGCGTTCACCCTCCGGCTGCGGTATCAGCTCTGCACGGACCGAGAATGCCTGGCCCCCACGGAAGCGCAGGTGGAAGGCGTCGTGATCGAAGACTAGCCGAGGTGCAGGTAGCGCCGGGGCACGCGGGTCATCAGGCGGCACACCACTTCGTGGGTGTTGGTTTGGCTGAGTTCGGCCAGACGGCTGGCCGGCACCCCGGGGCCGAGAAGCGTCACCACATCTCCCAGGGCCACCTCGGGCACATCGGTCACATCCACCATCAACTGGTCCATGCACACCATCCCGATCACGGGTGCCTCGTGCTCGCCAATTCGGACCATCCCCTTGTTGCTCAATGAGCGCGCATAGCCATCGCCATAGCCCGCGCCAATCGTGGCCACGCGCGTAGGGCGAATTGCGGTCCAGGCCCGCAGGTAGCCGACGTACTCGCCGGGGGCCACATCGCGCAGGGCGATGATGCGGGCCTTCCAATGGAGCAGGGGCCGGGCTTGCCCGCCTAACCAATGCGCCGGGTCGAGGCCGTAGGCCACCAAGCCAATCCGAACCAGGTCAAATCGAATGTCAGGGAAGCGCAAAGCGCCCCCGCTGGCCGCTGCGTGCACCTTTCCCGTGGGCAAACCCGCCGCCCGCACCGCCGCGATGGCCTGCGCAAACCGCGTGGACTGTTCATGAAAGGCCACATCATTACTGGCGTCCGCCAAGTGGTGGGCAATCCCCACCATCTGGATAAACTCACACCCCAAAGCGGCTTGAACTAAGTTCACCAGGGCACCCGGATCGCATCCAAATCGGTGCATCCCTGAATCCACCTTCAGGTGGACACCCACCTTCCGCCCCAGTTGGCGGCCGGCTTCATCAAAGGCGCGCAACGTCTCCGCATCCTCAATAAACACTTCAATTCCGTAAAACGCCGCCTGTTCCGCCTCAATCGTCAGGCACGGCGACATCGCCATCACCGTCCAGTCAATCCCGGCATCGCGCAGAGCAATGGCTTCCTGGATGGTGGCCACGGCCACCCGGTCCGCTCCGTGGCGCAAGGCATGCCGCGCAATGGGCACCAATCCATGCCCGTATCCGTCCGCCTTCGCCACAATCGCAATCTCCGGATGCGGACCCAAAGCCCCCCGTATTGCCGCGAGGTTATGGGTGAGGGCATCCAGGTTGATTTCAGCCCATGTGCGCGGATACGGTTGCACCATGTAAGGATGACACGTTGCCTGTGGAGATTACGGACTTGACAGGACTCCACCGAAAGGTGGACACTGGGAGGCATGACTGGTCGCCGCGAGATGATTGCCGCCAAAGCCTACGAAATGATGGGTGATTTTGGGCTGGAATCTGTCCATGCCCGCACGGTGGCGTCCGAACTTGAGATCAACCACGCCACGGTGCACTATTACTTCCCCAAACGGGTGGACCTCCTGCTGGGTGTGGCGGAACAAGCTCTCTACCGCCTCAACCTGGACCGCACCGCCTTCTACGAAGATGCCGCCACGGCCCACGACCGGCTGATGGCCGACGTGGAACTGGCCGAGGCCTACGGCAGCAAGGGCAGCCGGTTCTTCCGCGTGGTGCAGGGCCTCTTTGTGGCCAGCCTGGGCGAACCCAAGCTCCGCCCCGCCGCCCAAAAGATTTACAAAGCCTATCGAGACGGCTTGGCCGCTCAGCTAGAGGGCGCCAAGGTCAAAAAGCGCTCGCCGTACAGCGACGCTGACCTCCTCGCCGCGACCCTCATCGGGGCCGGGCTGGTGTCACAGCTTCACGATGGCAAGGGCGGTAGCAAGCTGATTCAGCAAGTGACCGAGAGCATCGAAGGCACCGGCACGATCTCGTAAGGAACTCTAAACCGAGGGCGTAACTGGCTGGGCCGCCTTCCAGCAGGCCACCCGTTGGCCGCCGTGGCATTCCACCATCGGTGGCTCCTGCTGGCATGCCTCAAAGGCGTGGGGGCACCGGGGCGCAAACGAACAACCCGCCGGCAACTGGCCAAAGAAGGGCGGCGACCCCGGAATCGTGGTCAGGCGTGTCAGGTCCGGCTGAGGTACGGCCGCCAGCAAAGCCTGAGTGTAGGGGTGCTGCGGATGATGCAACACCGCCGAGGGGTTGCCATTTTCAATCACTTGACCGGCATAGAACACCGCCACTTCATCGGCCACCGCCGCCACCACACCGATATCGTGAGTAATCAGCATCACCGCCGTGCCGTGCTCGGCCTGCAGTTCGCGAAGCAAGCGCAGGGTCTGGGCCTGCAGGGTCACGTCCAGGGCGGTGGTCGGCTCGTCCGCAACGATCACCTGCGGCTGGGTGGCAAAGGCGGCCGCAATCACCACGCGCTGGCGCTGGCCGCCACTCATTTGGTGCGGAAACTTCCGCGCGCTCTGTTCGGGGCTCGGCACGCCCACCTTGCGAAGCCATTCCACGGCCTCGCTCCAGGCCGAAGCCTTGCCCAGCCCCCGGTGCAGCCGCATCACCTCGGCGATCTGGTCGCCCACCCGCATCATGGGGTTGAGGCTTGTGAACGGGTCTTGCATGATCATGCTCACCGTCGCCCCGCGCAGGCCGCGCCATTGCGCTTCCGAAAATCGAGTCACATCATTCGCGCCGATGCGCAAAGAGCCCCCGTCGATGCTCGCCCCGGCGGGCAACATGCCCATCAGGGTCAGGCCGGTCATGGTCTTGCCGCAGCCGCTTTCGCCCACCACGCCCAGCGTCTTTCCGGCATGTAAGGACAGGTTCACGCCCCGCAGAATCTGGGTTCCCCGCACCGAGACGTTCAGGTCCCGTACTTCTACGATAGGCTCTTGCATTCATTTCCATGATAGCCGACGTGGCAAGCAGGTATCCTAGAACCTATGTCGGCAACCATCCGCGTCGCCATTTCCGACGACGAGATGCCCTATCGGAATGCGATCCAGCGCACTCTCGGCCTGATGCCCGAGTGCCAGATCACCGGTGTTTACAAAGACGGTCAGGAGGCCCTCGACGGTTGTCTCGCGGATCCGCCCGATGTTCTGCTCACGGACATCAACATGCCGCGCATGAACGGCATCGAATTGGTCCAGCGCCTGCTCAAGAAGGAGAAGGACGTCCGCGTAGTGGTGCTCACCATCAACGAGGAAGACGATGTGGTGTTCGAAGCCTTCCGCGCCGGAGCCCTGGGCTATTTGCTCAAGACCTCCACCCCGCAAGAAGTCATTGACGCCATCCGCCTGGCCCACCGAGGCGAAGCCAAGATCACCCCGCGCATCGCCACCAAGGTGGTGGAAGACTTCCGCCGCGTGAAGGAAGATGACGAGACGGACGACAGCGAACTGTACGTGCTCTCCGACCGCGAGACCGAAATCCTCGAGCTCATTGCCAAGGGCATGCGCAACAAGGAGATCGCTCTCCATCTCTCCATCGCCGAGAAGACCGTGAAGAATCACGTGTCGAACATCCTGAAAGCCCTGCAAGTGAACAGCCGCACCGAAGCCGCCATGAAGGCCGTGCGCGCCAAGCTTGTGCAAGGCAACTGAACAAACGCCAAAGGGTCATCGTCTGCGCCTGATGTGCCACCTCCAGCCGGAGATGGCCACGAGAGGACAGACGATGATTCGTTTCCAAACTTTGCTTGTCGCCAGCAGCCTGCTGGCCGTTAGCGTCGCTCAATCGCCCGTCGTGGGCTTTTCCGAAGGCCGGGGAGTGGCCCTTAATGCCAACGGCGGCCAGGTGGCTTTCCAATACAACGGAGTCAAACTTCAGGACGGTACCGTACGCGGTGGCGGCACGTTCACTTTCACGAATGCTCAGAACGAGGAGCGCGTTTCCATTCACGTGCGAGAGTGGCGCGAATTTGCCGCGCAAGTTCCCGTGGCCGAAATGGGTGGTCCGGTCCGCATGACCATCGAAGGTCCGCAAGGTCTCCACGTGGTCGAAGGCAAGTTAGCCATGCGCGTCGCTGATCTACGCACTCGAACGAGCGATCCGCAGGATCTGCGCGACCAAATTCGCCTCGTGGTTACTAATCCGCAGAACACGGTCGCATTCCGCTATGAAGGTGCGGTGCGCGAGGGCAACCTCGTCGTCCGCAGCAACTAGCTGGACTTCTTGGGAGCGCGTCCGGTTTCACGCACCGGGACGCGATCACTCGGCTGGAGGCCCACCAAAGCCTTCAGCCGATCCACATCCTTCATGGGCAGTCGGCGGCACTCGCCCGGTTGCATGCCCTTGATCGTGAGGTGCGCGATCCGCACGCGCGAGAGATCCTTCACGGGGTGACCCACCGCTTCCATCATCAAGCGCACTTGGCGCTTACGGCCTTCGTGAATCACGATCCGAAGCGTGGCCTGGTGGCCCTCCGGGCTGGCGTACACCATGTTCACTTGCGCGGGGTGGGTGCGCTTGCCTTCAATGGTGATGCCGCGCTCTAAACGGGCCAAATCTCGGTCATCCGGCACGCCAAAGCAGTTGACTTGGTACTCCTTATCCACGTGGTAGCGCGGGTGCGCCATGCGCAACGCAAACTCGCCGTCATTGGTGCGCTCGTCGCTGAGGGTGGTGAGGTAGCCCTTAGGCTTGTTCAGGATGAAGTAGGCCGATTCTGGCTGCTCGATCAGGTCGCCATCCGCTCGGACTACGTCCGTGCTGGCCACCCGATAAGCCGGGTTGTCCTGCACTTGCCCGTTCACGGTCACACGGCCTTCGCGGATCAGTTCCGCCGCCTTGCGCCGGCTGGTGAGCCCCGCGCGCGCCAAAAAGTGGTTCAGCGTCACGAACGGTACCGCGAGGAGGGAGTGGTCCGGGTCGGGCGCGCGTCGCGCGGAACTTGGGCTCGGTTCGGGCTGGGCCGCCGCTGAGGGGCCGGAGAAGCCGGACGCGGCGTGGGCGCCGGTCGGCGCAGAGGGGCCGTGGCCATCGGGCGTCGCCGACGCATTTGCTTGCGGGCGCGGTTGCGGCGCAGGGTCGTGCCGCCAATGCCCGCCAGGCCAACAAGGTAAGTCCACGGCGAGGTGGCGATAGCCGCAATGAGCGACTTGCGCGGGGCGTCTTCGGCCGCCAGTAGGTTCACCTCAATCTTGTGTCCGGGAGTGGGCTCCAGCGTGGCCACGGCCACGATGTCACCCTTCTTGATTCCGGCTTCCACTGGGGTTTCGGTGTTCCACTTGAGCGTAGGCTTGGGGCCTTGAGGCACAAAAACGTTCACGTCTTCGGCCACGGTCAGCGGCAGGTCTCCCGCCCAGCCGCCCTTCATGGGTATACGGCCCACCACTTGGTTGGCCTGGGCCATGGTCACGGTTTGCCACTCGGTGTCAACCCATTTGGTGACCTCACGGATATCGTTGATCCATTTATCACTCTTGAGAATGACCGTGAGGATGGTGGTGCCTTGCTGTTCCACCGCGCTGACATAGCACTCACCGGCGGCATTGGTGAAGCCCGTTTTGATGCCGATGGCGCGGGGCTCCTCCGCCAAGTACCTGTTGCGAGATTCCATGACCGAGAAACCCGTGTTGAGGCTCCGGGAGATCGGCTCGCGTTGCTTCTTCACCATCTCTCGGAAGGGCGGGTACTTCATCGCCGCAATCGAAATCTTGGCGAGGTCGCGCGCGGTGGTGTAGTGGTTGGGCTCCGGCATCCCGTGCGGCGTGACAAAGGTGGTGTTGGTGGCGCCTAAGGTGCGGGCACGCTCGGTGGCAATCCGGGCGAACCCCGGCAAACTCCCCCCGATGCGGTTGGCAATCACCACGCAGGCGTCATTGGCGCTGCGCAGCATCATGGCGTGGCAAAGGTCGCGCACACTCACCCGCTCACCGGGCTGCAAAAACATGGACGAGCCTTCGACCTTCTTGATGTCGGCCGGGGCCGAGAGAACATCCTCGGGCTGAAGATAGTCCAGCGCCAACATCGTCGTCATGATCTTGGTGGTGCTGGCCGGAAAACGGCGGGTGTCGGCCTTGTATTCATAAAGCACTTGCCCCGTCTTCATATCCATGATCAGGAGGCTTTGCGCGGTGTGTTTGGGTCCGAATTCAGGCGTGATGAGGGGGTATTCGTTGGCTTGAGCAATGGCTGCGGCGCCCCCACCCCATATGGCCGTAGCGATCATCCATGATTTCAAGGCTCGCACCATACCGTCAGGATACACCCTCAGGCTCGGCATTGCTCGCCTCTTCGGGGTGGTTTTCCAGCGGAAGATGCTCGCCATCACCTCGAATGGGGTGATCAAGCCCCTCAATGGTCGGCAAATCGTCCAGATCATTGAGTTGGAAAACGTGCAAAAAGTGCTGCGTGGTGCCGTAAAGAATGGGGCGGCCAGGGGCAGATTTTCGCCCGACCTCGCCAATCAATCGCCGGTCTACCAGTTGCCGGATGGCGTAAGCGCTATCCACCCCGCGAATCTGGTCGATCTCGTGCGAGGTCATGGGCTGCTGGTACGCCACCACCGCCAAGACTTCAAGCAAAGACCGGCTCATCCGTTGCGGTTGGGGCTGTAAAAACTGCGCGACGAGGGTGGCAAAGATGGGCTTGGTGGCCATCTGGTAGCCCCCCGCCAGGCGCACGAGTTGCACCGGGCCACTGACGGCAAAATGCCGGCTCAGGCGCGCCAGACTCTCTTCGACGGCGTGTTGCGGCGTGCACAGCAGGGCGGCCATGTCCTCAGGCGTTACCGGGCTCTCGGCCACAAACAGCAAGGCGTGAATCTGGTCGTCCAGGCTCAGGTTATCCAAGGTGGGGCACCCCTTCGGGCATGCTGCCCGCCTGCCCGAAACGCACATCTTCGCCGTCCATCACCACGCTGGCTTGGCCCAGCCGGATGAGTTCCAGCAGGGCTAAGAACCACCACACCGCCTCATTGCGTGTGAAGGGCGGGGGAACGATGTCCACCAGCGTTTGCGGCACCAATGGCAGCGCCTTCCATACAATTTGAATCTGCTCGGCCATGCTGCGCCGCGGCCGGCCAAGGATCGGCGGCGGATCGGGTTCGGCCTTGGCCATCAGCGCGGCAAAGGCCCGGGCCAAGGCGTCGGGGCCAACCCCGGTGGGGGCCACCACATTCTCGTAGCCGCCGGGGTCGCCGTGCCGGAAGAACCAACGCCCGCGTTCCTCGCGCCGCTCGATCAACGCCGCCAGCGCCGGCTGGAACTTCTCCACCGTGGGCAGCACGAAGGACGAGATCACCTCGTCGTCTTCTTCCTCTTCGTCCTCCACGCGGGGCAGGATGTGGGCGGCCTTGCGCTCCACTAGATAGGCCAGAGCGGATAGGGCCAGGGCCGCACTCTCCACGTCCGTGTCGCCGATGGCCATCAGGTAGTCCATGTAGGCGCGGCTGAGCGCCACCAGGGGCACGCCCTTCAGTTCCACCTTGTTCTCGCGCACCGCCAAGATCAGCACGCCCAGCGTGCCACTGAACGCTGGCGATTCGATATGGAGAACCGGAAGCGAGTGCCAACCTAGCCAGGCCAGCCGCTCCGTTTGGGCGAGAGAGTTTGCCATATGGCAAAGTTCGGGACGATGGAGGCCAAGCAAACGCCGCGCCACGGGTACATTCCCGGGCGTAGGAACGCGCATGGTGGTGTGGATAACTGGGGGGTGCGGGTTTATCGCCTCCAATTTCTTGGTTCGATATGTGCCCGAGCATCCGGAGATCCGGTTCATCAATGTGGACGCCCTGACTTACGCGGCCAACCCCGAGAGTCTCGCGCCCATCCAAGGAGCCGCCAACTACGAATTTCTTCAACTGGACTTGACCGATAAGGAGGCCACCGCCGCCGCCCTGGCGCGCACCCGCCCCGACGTGGTGATCAACTTCGCCGCCGAAACCCACGTGGACCGCAGCATCCGCCGCCCCGAGGAGGTAGTGAACACCAACGTTGGCAGCGTGCTGAGCTTGCTAGAAGGTATCCGCGGACTGGGCGAGAGCGCCCCGCGCCTCATCCACGTCAGTACCGATGAAGTCTACGGCGGGCTCGGCAACGACGAATCCACTACCGAGGCCAGCCCGTACAAGCCAGGCAACCCTTATAGCGCCAGCAAGGCGGCTGGCGACCACCTGGTGCGCGCCTACGCCCGCACATTTGGGCTATGGGCGTGCATCACCCACTGCAGCAACAACTACGGCCCGCGCCAAGCCCCAGAGAAGCTCATCCCGCGCATGATTGCGCGCATCCAGGCCGGGGAATCCCTTCCGGTCTACGGAGAAGGCAAGCAGCGCCGCGACTGGCTCCATGTCAATGACCACAACGGTGCCATTTGGGCGGTGATGGAGCGGGGCCAGGACGGCGAAACCTACGATATTGGCGGCGGAGAAGAGATGGAGAACATTGGCATCGTGCACGAGCTTTGCGCCGTGATGGCCTCGCTCACTGGCCAACCGGAATCTCAGTACCGCGAGTTGATTACCTTCGTCCCGGATCGCCCAGGGCACGACTGGCGCTACGCCATTGACTCCACCAAAATCCGCCGCGAGTTGGGCTGGCAGCCCGCCGTGAGCTTTGCCGAGGGGCTGCGCAGCACGGTGGAGTGGTATCTGGCCAACCCCGAATGGGTGGCCGCCGCCCGCAGCCGATTGGAGGTCGCCCACGCGTGACGGACCAGGGCATTATCCTGGCCGGGGGTAGCGGTACCCGGCTCTATCCGGTGACCAAAGGCGTGAGCAAACAACTCGCCCCGCTCTACAACAAGCCGATGATCTATTACCCCCTGGGGGTGCTGATGCTGGCGGGGATCCGGCGGGTGCTTATCATCACCACGCCCGAAGACAAACCCGCCTTCCAGCGCTTGCTGGGCAACGGAAGCGACTGGGAGATGGAGATCGAGTACGCCGTGCAACCCTCGCCCGACGGCCTTGCGCAGGCGTTCATCATCGGTGAGTCCTTCATCGGAGGGCGACCGACCGCGCTGGTGCTGGGCGACAACATCTTCTATGGCGGCGGGTTTACCGGGCTTCTGCGCTCGGCGGCCTCGCGCACCGAGGGGGCGACGGTTTTTGCTTACTCCGTGCGCAATCCGCAGGATTACGGCGTGGTGGAGTTCAACGCGGCGGGCCAGGCCATCGGGCTGGAAGAGAAGCCCGCTAACCCCCGGAGTAGCTTTGCCGTCACCGGTCTCTACTTCTATGACAGCACGGTGGTGGAGCGGGCCAAGGCCCTGAAGCCCTCGCCGCGTGGCGAACTCGAAATCACCGACCTCAACCAGACTTATCTGGACGACGGCCTGCTGCACGTGGAGACCATGGGGCGCGGCTACGCCTGGCTGGACACGGGCACCCACGAGAGCATGCTAGAAGCCGCCAACTTTGTCCGAGCGATTGAGCAGCGCCAGGGGCTCTACATCTCGTGCCCCGAAGAGATCGCCTTCCGGAACGGCTGGATTGACGGCAAACGCCTGCTGGCCATTGCCGGGCCTATGCGCAAGAACGAATACGGCCAGTATCTGCTGGCCCTGGCCGAGGATCGTCCGTGAAAGTCGAGGCCCTCGCGATCCCGGAAGTGCTGGTCATTACGCCGCCGCGTTTCGGGGATGACCGCGGCTACTTTCAGGTGCTTTACGAAGCCCGCGCCTACGCCGAGATTGGCCTGACCGACCCGTTTGTGCAAGACAACGCGTCGTTTTCGGCCCGGGGGGTGCTGCGGGGCCTGCACTGGCAGATCCCGAACCCGCAAGGCAAGTTAGTGCAGGCACTCACCGGCGAGGTGTGGGATGTGGCGGTGGATATCCGCCAGGGGTCGCCCACCTTCGGGCACTGGGTGGCGGCAACGCTTACCTCGCAGGTAGGCAACCAAATCTGGGTGCCGCCCGGCTTTGCCCACGGCTTTTTGGTGCTCAGCGAGACGGCCCTGGTGGCCTACAAGAACACCACCGCCTACGAGCCCCAGGGCCAGTGCAGCCTGCGGTGGGATGACCCGCGGTTTGGCATTGAGTGGCCCGACCTGGGCATGGCACCCACGCTGAGCCCCAAAGATGAGGCCGGGTGGACGACGGACACCGTGCCGCCCGCCATGTGGCCGCAGTTCTAACTGGCGGCTTCGGTCTTCGGTTCGGGTTTGACTTCGGGCAGCTGTGCGGCCAGCCGGTGCGCCAATGCCGCGCCGACGAGGATCTCTTCGTC
>VYLQ01000238.1_pt1 | contig 20813 bp, 18 predicted proteins | sample 5115351 | NCBI WGS metagenome assembly VYLQ01 (sample SAMN12291776, study PRJNA351875) | freshwater metagenome | isolation source: freshwater lake | place: USA: Michigan, Lansing Lake | collected 2013-08-14 | reverse complement strand
AAACTGAAAGGAACCAGAGACTTAAACTTTTACCCTCTAGACCAAATTAAACGAGTTAGGATTGTTAAACGAGCGGATGGTTATTATGTCCAATTCTGTCTTAGCGTTGATATTCGGGAATATGCGAAACCGCTAGAACCAACAAAAAGATGTGTGGGATTGGATGTAGGTTTAAAAGTTTTCTACGCTAACAGTGATGGGGAAACGGTAGAGATACCACAATACTATCGCCAGGCAGAAAAAAGATTAAATCGTCTGAATCGGAAGAAATCTAAAAAGTTTAGAAAAGGTCAACCCCAATCAAACAACTACAAAAAAGCTAGAGAGAGGTATGCTAGAAAGCATTTAAGAGTAAGTAGGCAACGTAAAGGCTTTGCCTCAAAAGAGGCATTGCGCGTCATTAAATCTAACGATTTTATCGCTCAGGTCGATTTAAATGTTAAAGGCATGGTAAAAAACTCGAAACTAGCTAAATCTATTAATGATGCGGCATGGTCAACTTTTCGGCAATGGTTAGAGTATTTTGGCTTTAAATACGGTAAGGCTGCGGTAGCAGTAGCCCCCCATAATACCAGTCAAAATTGTTCTAGCTGTGGAGAAAAAGTATCTAAGTCTCTATCTACTAGAACCCATGTTTGTCCCCATTGTGGCTATGTAGAAGATAGAGATATTAACGCCGCTATCAATATTCTCAAAAAGGGGCTAAGTACGGTAGGGCATACCGGAACTAATACGCGCCGGCGTGAGATTCCCTCTGGTGAATGTTGGATACGTCCTGCCAGATTAAGGAAACTCGATGAACCAAGAATCCCTCGCATGAGTGCGACGGGAGTGTCAATCTCGTAACGAATAATCGTAACTCTATGCCTGTCCATCTAATCGATCATCTCGCCCAAGGGCAACACATTCCTGGAATCTTCCAAATCAATCCCAGTATGAGCTTGGGTGAAACTATTGAGGAATTAGTACTAGCTGCTCTTGCTTCTCTGGATGACGAGTACAGAGATCGGATTTCCTATTTGCCATTGCTATAAGCTGTAGGCTGCATTCCCCAAGACAACTCCTGATTAGGGTTTGCTGAAAAAGTACGGGCGAAGCATTCGGATAGAAAATCTTCGGTTTCACCGATAGGTTATTGCCCGAATGCTTCGCCCCTACAGGACGCGGGCCGATGTATCGGTTATGAACACATTTACTGCTGTTGTAGAAAAAGATTTTGATACTAATCTCTATGTTGGTTATGTCCCTGGGTTCCCTGGAGTACATTCTCAAGGTGAAACTTTAGATGAATTACAGAAAAATCTTTGTGAAGTGATAGAAATGCTCCTTGAGGATGAACAAACAAGATTTGAAACAGTATTTGTTGCTATACAGTAACCATCGGCAATATACCTGTTCTGAAACCACAGGAAGTGGTTCGTATCTTAGAAAATCTTGGCTTTGTTGAGGTACGTCAGAAAGACTCCCATAAACAGTTCCTTCCTGAAGATGAACGTGCAACTACCGTTCCATTTCATAAATAGGGCTTGAAGAAGTGAGAGAATAGAGTGGAATGATCAGATGCTTCCATGCCTAGAAAGATCCGAGAGTTGAAAGCTCAAATTGCCCGTGAAGGATTTGTTTACTTACCCAAACGCGGTAAGGGCAGCCATGAACGTTGGAGACATCCTTTGATCGGAAAAACACTGACAATCCCGGGCAAAGATGGAGATGATGTCCCACTTTACCTAGAAAAACAACTGGCAAAACTACTGACTGAACTGAAAGAGTTGCGAGAGGATGGAGATTAATGAATAGATACAGCATGATTGTTCAGTGGTCTGATGAAGATCAGCTTTTCCTGGTAACGATCCCAGAGTTTTCTGATCTTGTCGTCATGCCTTGTACTCATGGCAAAACTCGTCAAGAGGCTATCCACAACGGGGAAGAAGTGATTGAAATGTACTTGGAAGCCTGGCGGACAGAAGGTGAAGTGATTCCCGAACCCAGAACAAGATCGATCGCTTGATACTCGCGATCGGTCCTGGGGCATAATAACGCCTCTGCACACCAACTGCCGAGATTTAATCGGTTATGACCCTAAGGTTATCTGCACAGTGAACAGCAATCAGTGAACTGAAAACTCACATCTGATAACTGATCACTGATCACTGACTTCCCAACCCCTGCTATACAATGGTTTTTGACTTGTTTTTTGGAAGGGAACGCTAAACTATGTATTCGATCGATATTACCCTGAAACTCTCGCCCATCCCCATTTCCGTGCAGCGCAAGGAAGAAGCAGCAGCAGACGCTTTGTATCAAACAATTATTAACGCTATGCGATCGCCAAATCCTGAATTATTAGAATTAACCTGCGAAAAACAAACCGATAAAAAGGTGGCGGTTTTGAGCGATCAGATCAGTGCGGTGATTGTGTCACAAAAATCTGGGGCTGCCTCCACCGGTAGAGCGCCGGGGTTTGTCGCTTTAGCCACAGAATAGTTCTTTCATCAGTTATCAGTGAGCAGTAAACAGTAAACAGTAATCAGTGAGCAGTAAAAAGACAGTAGGAAACTTCTATTTAATACTGCACACTTAAAAACTCAAATCTGATAACTGAAAACTCAAAACTGATAACTGATAACTGATAACTGATAATTCATGACTATAAAAGTAAAAGACCTCTGGTTTAGCTGGCCGAATGGGAAATCAGTATTAAACGGCTGCTCTTTGCAAGTTCCCAGAGGGGAATTTTGGATGTTGTTGGGGACAAATGGCAGCGGTAAATCCACCCTGCTGCGGTTGTTAGCGGGATTATTAAAACCTAGTCGCGGGGAAATAGAGATACCTAACCCCCTCGGTTTTGTTTTTCAAAATCCCGACCATCAGTTAGTTATGCCAACAGTGGGGGCAGATGTGGCCTTTGGGTTGGTATCCGAGGGTTTATCTACGCCAGCAATTCGGGCCCGGGTGCGGGAATCCCTAGGGGCGGTGAATTTATTAGAAATGGAAAAACGACCGATTTATGCTCTCAGTGGCGGACAAAAGCAAAGAATTGCCATTGCGGGGGCTTTAGCTCGTCATTGCGAGGTTTTGCTCTTTGATGAACCCACCGCCCTTTTGGATGGGGATACCCAGTTAGAATTAGTCTCTCAAGTGCAGAAATTGGTCAAAAACCGCGGGATTACAGCCCTTTGGGTGACGCATCGCCTTGATGAATTGGATTACAGCGATGGAGCATTTTTGTTAGAGGGGGGCAAGGTAACGGATCGGGGAAATCCCCTAGAATTAAAAGCGAGATTATTGGCAAGTGCGGCGGGAGAATCCTAAATTTTTTGTTAATATCATTAGGATGCTGTTTTTTAGAACTGCCCTTAATGCTACACCAATTACTCTCAAAGCCATGGTTAATTCTTCTGATCGTTCCCTTCTGCTGGTTGACGGCTACAACGTCATCGGCGCTTGGCCGTCCCTGAAAAAAATTAGCGATCGCCACGGTCTCGAACCGGCGCGAGACAAGTTAATTGAAACCTTAATCGGTTACACGCACCATCAGGGTTATCAAACCCAAATCGTCTTCGATTCCTACCTTCAAGATACCCCCAGCAGCCAGGAACGCTACACTAACCATTTATCGGTTTATTTTACCGCTCACGCTCAAACCGCCGACACCTATATCGAGAAAACCTGTGCCGATTTTTGGCACGATCGCGCCCCAGCTATCGGACGGATTATCGTCGCTACCTCTGATAATGCCCAAAAAATGACCGTTATGGGTTATGGGGCCCAGTGGATTTCCGCTCAACGTCTGGAAATCGAGGTGGATTTAACCGGTCGTCGTCTGAGAAAATCCCAGAGTTCTTCTCAAAGTCCCAAAGGGCGTTTTTTATTCCATTCTCTCGATGCTCAGGTGCAACAGAAACTAGAGAAAATGCGCCACGGAATTAGTTATCAAAAACCTTGACAAATTACCTCAAATATGTATCGACAAAAATCCCCAGCAGAGGCACAGGTAACTGTGTCTCTACGCTTTTCAAGGTCAGTTGCGGTCTGGGGGATTTTGTCACAAGCTGGCCCCTCTAAACCACTGGTTTCACAGCTGCAATTCTGCTAAACCTAAATAATAAATTCCCGTGGGTGTCACTTGGAAGCGACAGGGTAAAACCTTGACTCCTTTAGCCACTGCTTGACGCAATAACTGCCCGTATTTAGCATCTTTACTATCCCCCGGAGCAAACCGGTCACAATCACCCCGATTAATAAAGTAGAGCATAATCGCCTCCGCTGCCGGCAATAAAGCCATTAATTCGTTTAAATGCTTCTGTCCCCGCGTGGTGACAGTATCGGGAAAAAGTGCCGTTTCTCCCTGATTCCAAGTGGTATTTTTGACCTCGATATAGGTGAGGGAATTATCCCCGTGGGTCAACAGAAAATCAATTCTACTGCCATTATTTTGACCGTAGGCCACTTCCGATCGCACTTCGGTGTCATTTTTGACCAAATCGGGAAAAAATCCCTGCAACAGGGCATTTTTCACCACCTGATTGGGAAGATTGGTATTAACTCCCACCCAAGTCTCCCCCAGTTGAATCATCTCCCAGGTATAAGCTAATTTTCGCTTCGGGTTATCACTACGGGAAAGATAAACCGGTTGACCCTCTACACATACATCCGTCATCGGTCCGGTATTAGCGCAATGGGCCGTAATTAATTCTCCGTTGTCCAGTTGTATGTCGGCAAAAAAGCGTTTGTAACGTTTAATTAAAATACCCTTGACAAGGGAAGGGTAACTGTGAACCAACAAGGAAGTCATCAAATTTTCGCCGAGGGATATCAAGGTAAAGAATAGCCTTTTTTTGGGAATCTTAACCTGAAGACAAGAAACCTTTCAGTTATCAGTGAACAGTGATCGGTAAACAGTAATCATACTATTTTCCTTTATTCCTAGCAGGCATTTTACTCTCTTGGGTTTGGTGGGTAAAATGTATTATAAAATACATTCCTGCTGGCGAGCAAATGGAACGAACCACAAAGACACAAAGGACACAAAGATTGATCGGTCTTATATAAGTTAAACTTATCACACAAAGAATAAGAGAGCCGGCATTTTACTCCCCTCTCCCTTTGGTTGTGGGGGTAAGGGAAATTAACCATCTCTGCGATTACTTTTGAAAAATGGCATCAGTGACAAGAAAACGGCAATTTTCTGCTTAAGACTGTCCACTAAAAACTCACATCTGATCACTGATAACTGATAACTGATCACTGATAACTGATAGCCGCTCAGGTACAATAAAACCTTGAGGCTTAATAGACATTGAGATTATGGGTAACACTTTCGGACGACTATTTCGGGTTTCCACTTTTGGAGAATCTCACGGGGGTGGGGTAGGAGTGGTTATCGATGGTTGTCCCCCGCGCTTAGAAATTTCCGAAGAGGAGATTCAAATCGATTTAGACCGTCGCAAACCGGGACAAAGCAGAATCGTGACCCCGCGTCGGGAAAATGACATTTGTGAGATAATTTCGGGCGTTTTTGAAGGCAAAACCCTCGGTACACCGATCGCTATTTTAGTGCGGAATCAGGATGCTCGTTCGCAAGATTACAACGAAATGGCCGAGAAATTCCGACCTTCCCACGCGGATGCCACCTACGAAGCAAAATACGGCATTCGCAACTGGAAAGGAGGAGGCAGATCTTCGGCCCGGGAAACCATCGGCCGGGTGGCTGCGGGAGCGATCGCTAAAAAAATCCTTAAATCTGTCTATAACGTCGAGATTATCGGTTATGTGAAGCGAATTAAAGATATTGAGGCAATCATCGACCCCAACAGCGTCACCCTCGACGAGGTGGAAAGTAATATGGTGCGTTGTCCCAACGGGGAAACGGCCGCCAAAATGATCGCCCTGATTGACCAAATTCGCCTGGATAAGGACTCGATCGGCGGTGTGGTGGAATGTGTAGCCAGAAATGTGCCGAAAGGTCTAGGAGAACCCGTTTTTGATAAGCTAGAAGCCGATTTAGCTAAGGGGATGATGTCCTTACCCGCGAGTAAGGGATTTGAAATCGGATCGGGATTTGCGGGAACCTTCTTAACCGGCAGCGAACACAATGACGAGTATTTTATCGATGATAACGGGTTAATTCGCACCACTAGCAATCGTTCGGGAGGTATCCAAGGGGGAATCAGTAACGGTGAAAATATTATTATCCGCATCGCTTTTAAACCCACCGCGACTATCGGTAAAGAACAAAAAACCGTGACGCGCACCGGGGAAGAAACCACCCTGGCAGCCAAAGGAAGACACGATCCTTGCGTTTTACCCCGGGCCGTCCCGATGGTGGAAGCGATGATGGCTTTGGTATTATGCGATCATCTGCTCCGTTTTCAGGGACAATGTACGATTAGCGATCGCTTTTTCTAAACCTTTACCCGCGATGAAATTTTTATTCCTTCATGCCAATTTTCCCGCCCAATTTCGCCATTTAATCACGGTTTTGGCTCAAGAACCCGGAAATCAAGTGATTTTCGGCACTACCAGGCAAGAGGGAGAGATAGCGGGGGTAAAAAAATTTATTTACAAGGAAAGTCGCGCTGTTTCTCCCCAAACCCATCATTATGTCCGTCCCCTTGAAAGTGCGGTTTTACAAGGTCAAGCGGTTTATGGTGTTTGCCAACAACTGAAAAATCAAGGATTTTATCCCGATATTGTCTATGCACATTCTGGCTGGGGGCCGGGTCTATTTATCAAGGATATTTTCCCGAAAACTAAGTTTTTAGCCTATTTTGAATGGTTTTATCATGCCCATGGTTCCGATGCTGATTTTGATCCGGCGGACCCCCTTAATGCTGATGCCGAGGCCCGGATTAGAATTAAAAATGCGACGATCCTGATCGATCTGGTCAGTTGCGATCGAGGTTTATCGCCGACTATCTGGCAAAAACAACAATTTCCCCGCGAATTTCACCCGAAACTGACGGTTTTACACGATGGCATCGATACGGACTATTTTTGTCCCCGTCCCGATGTGCAGTTAGTGATTCCAGAGATAGGTTTAGATTTATCGGGTGTTAAGGAGATTGTCACCTATGCAACCCGGGGAATGGAACCCTATCGCGGTTTTCCCCAATTTATGACGGCTGTTTCCCTAATTTTAGCCCGTCGGCCTAACTGTCATATCGTCATTGTCGGGGAGGATCGAGTCGCTTATGGGAAAACTCTACCGGACGGCAAAACCTATAAACAATTGATGTTAGAAAGCCTTTCTTTGGATTTATCCCGGGTGCATTTTACCGGTTCTCTGCCCTATGGTCAATATAAACAGGTTTTACAAGCATCGGCTGCCCATATCTATCTTACCCGTCCTTTTGTGCTGTCTTGGTCGATGTTAGAGGCTATGGCTATGGGTTGCGTGGTGATTGGTTCCGATACTCCCCCCGTGCGAGAATTAATTACTGATGGGGAAAATGGTTTATTAGTGGATTTCTTTTCTCCCCAACAAATAGCCGATCGCGTGGATGAAGTGTTAGATTATCCCCAGGGTTGGCAAAATCTGCGTTTAAATGCTAGGGAAACTATCAAGCAACGCTACGACCTCAAGCAATGTTTACAGTATCATCTAGATTGGTTATTGAGTTGATTTTTCAGTGAGCAGTAATCAGTGAACAGTAATCAGTTAATAGTAATCAGTAATCAGTGAAAAGAAAGCTGCGAACTTGCTGGGTAATTAGTCACCGCAATAAGGACAGCCTTATTGATAATGACTAAACATAGAAGTATTACCGGGTAAGGGTTTCTCAATCAACATATATGAAATACTTATACTAAATCCAGTTATTAAAGACTGATTATCTATTCCTCCTTTTGCCTCTTGCCTATCCTGATATGTAACATATACTCAACGGATTTAGTATTACCTGCTCGTCTTTCTTCTAATAATACGGAGGCGATGAAACGGTTAAAAATTTGTTCCCTTTTGATGGAATATTGAAAATTTAATTCTTGGCATTCTGCCACTGTTAAGTTAAACCATAATCTTTAGATAGGCGGAAAAAATCACCATTTTATATTGTTATGTTGATTCAATAATTTTTATCCCGGCTCTAAATTCCCGCAGGGATTGAGCATGATTTTCTATACCAATACAACGCATTAATAAACCTACATCTAAATTCGGTAAAATTTGCGATTTACTAACAGCTTCATAACCATCATTTCCTAAACTATAAAACAATAACTCATCATTCATCCAAAACCAAACTTCAGCAATTTGTAACCGTTTGTATGCTTCCAGTTTATTAATTCCTCCACTACTAACAACCACCTCAATCACTAAATCAGGATGTTTTCTATTTGCTCCCAACTCATAGGATTTATCACCTTCTCTTTTAACCTTTTCAAATTCATTTTCTAAGGTGACAGAACCAGTAGGAGTAAAATCTAATCCCAAAAATTCTAAATAAATTTCTAGTAAAGCACCAATACGTTCTTTGATGGTTTCGTGTTTTTTCCCTGGCATTTTTCTAATCTCCAAAACTCCATCTAAAAAAGATAACCTTAACCCTGGTCGATCAATTAGCTGTTCAACAGCTTTAAATTCTCTCCAGGTTAAGTCACTAATTAAAATTGGTTCTGCTTCTCGTTCGATGAGTGTAGTTATCATAATTTAAACCCAAATTTAGAGGCATACAAACTCAAAGGAAAAATTGATCAATCTGGTAACTTGCTGATTACCGAACCCCTGAATTTACCCCCCGGAAACGTGGAAATTGTAGTTTGGGCAGCCACAGACACCCTTTAATATTTAATAGAATTTTCTTGCAGCCATGCTGATGTAGTTTCTTGACTTTCTTGGCCGTTTGCTAGTCGTTCCATTATTAAAACGACTTCGGGTTCTGGAACATCCAACGAATATCCATTTAATTCCAGAAAGATAGCCATTACTACGAAAGCTACCCGTTTATTACCATCTATAAAAGCATGATTTTTAGCAAATCCATAACCATAAGCCGCAGCTAAATCAAATATACTGGGTGTAGGTTCACCATAAGCAAGTAAATTTTTCGGTCTATCTAAACTAGCTAAAAACAAATTGTTATCTCGCACACCTGCAAGACCACCATGCTGTATTAATTGGTCTTCATGTATAGCTTTAACAATTATTTCATCTAACCAGAAAATTCCATTCATTTCCCTAACTCATGAAGTGCATTTCTGTATTTTGTGCTGACTTTTCTGTAAGCCTCCATTGCTTTTTCAAAATCAGGATTACCAGCAGTTATAATAATACCTGTTGGTGTTTCAGTGACAAATACACTGTCTCCTTCTTGAACTTTAAGTTTTTCCATGGCTTCTTGAGGTAATGTTATAGCCAAGGAATTTGCATACAAACTCAAAGGAAAAATTGATCAATCTGGTAACTTGCTGATTACCGAACCCCTGAATTTACCCCCCGGAAACGTGGAAATTGTAGTTTGGGCAGCCACAGACACCCTTGATCATACCACAACCCCAACCACTGAATCAGCACCAGAAACACCAAAAAGACCAACTAAAATCAAGGTTTTGCAAAACTGGTTTGAGAAAACCCAACCTGCACCTCCTGATTTTGATCCAGATCAAGCTAAATGGGAATATTTAAAGGAGAAACATAACCTGTGAAAGTCTTGCTTGATACCAACATAATTGATAGTGTAAACTTAAAGAGTTCACCTCTTACCAAAATTCTATGACTCGCTGGTTTAATATTGCCGGTCCCTGTCAAGACGATATCCACTATATGCTCTCTCCCACAGTCAGATTACCAGATTTAGAGGAGCTAATTCAACAACGTAGTTATTTTGTCCTTCACGCACCACGACAAACAGGGAAAACTACCGCCATGTTATCCCTAGCAAAACAACTTACCGATACGGGAAATTATGCCGCAGTCATGGTGTCTGTAGAAGTAGGAAGTGCATTTAATCATGATCCTACTGCCGCAGAATTAGCAATTTTAGGAACTTGGTATAATACAATAAATATCCGCTTACCCAAAGAATTGCAACCACCTGTTAAACAATGGCAACAGGAAGAACCAGGAAATAGAATTAATGATTTTTTAAGAGGTTGGTCAAAAGCTATCAATCGTCCCATAGTATTATTTATAGATGAAATCGACTCTTTACAAGACCAAACATTAATATCAGTTTTACGACAGTTAAGAGATGGTTTTCCTAATCGTCCAGAAAATTTCCCGACCTCAGTAGGATTAATTGGTTTACGAGATGTGAGAGATTATAAAGTAGCATCTGGTGCTAGTGATAGATTAAATACATCTAGTCCTTTTAATATAAAAGTTGCTTCTCTGACTATGCGAAATTTTAATCTTGCAGAAGTGGGAGAATTATATCAACAACATACAGCAGCAACTGGACAAAATTTTACACCAGAAGCAATAGAAACAGCTTATGATTTAACTCAAGGACAACCTTGGTTAGTCAATGCTTTAGCTAAAAAAATTGTAGAAAAAATGGTAAAAGATAGAAATATTGCTATTACAAAAGAACATATTTTAACAGCTAAAGAAATATTAATTGCTCGTCAAGATACTCATTTAGATAGTTTAGCTGAACGGTTAAGAGAACCAAGAATAAAAGCTATTATTGAACCAATGTTAGCAGGTTTAGAATTAGGAAATATCCCGAATGATGATATTCAATTTGTCATTGATTTAGGATTATGTAAAATGCACCCTTATGGAGGATTAACTATTGCTAATCCCATTTATCGGGAAGTGTTACCCAGGGTGTTAACGGTGACACCAATGGCTTCTTTACCAATGATTGCACCCACTTGGTTAACCCCAGAGGGTGAATTAAATATTGATGGTTTATTAACAGCATTTCTCAAGTTTTGGCGACAACAGGTCGAACCGTTATTAGGTAGTACAAGCTATCATGAAATTGCCCCCCATATAGTATTAATGGCTTTTTTACATCGTGTGGTTAATGGTGGGGGAGTTTTAGAAAGGGAATATGCAATTGGTAGTGATAGAATGGATCTATGTCTGCGTTATAAAGATGTAATTTTAGGGATTGAATTAAAAGTATGGCGGGATAAAAAACGTGATCCTCAAGCTGATGGAATTGAACAATTAGAATCTTATTTAGGACGTTTGGGATTAGATTTTGGTTGGTTATTTATCTTTGATAGGCGGAAAAATGCTTTACCAATGGAAGAAAGGTTATCAACTGAGGTTGTGGTGACGGAAAATCAACGGAAAATTACTGTGATTCGGGCGTGAGTGTTTCCAAAACTCACTGTTTATGTTACATTTCATTAACGCATCCTACAGGATTAACTTTTAGAATTTTGCTAAACTAGAAATAGGTAGAAAACAAGGAAATATAAAGTTATGACAGTTGCTAATTCATCAATTTCTCAACAATACACACTTGATATTGAACCAGAAGGACGTTTAACTTTACCCCAAGAAATCCAACAAATTCTTAATTGAGAATCTGGAGATAGATTAATCTTAACTCTGGAAGATAGCGGCAAACTCCAATTAGTCAGCCTCAAACAAAAAGTTAAAAAATTAAGAGGTTTATTAAAAGATAAATCACCTGATAGAAATTTAGTAGATGAACTTATTCAAGAACGCAGACAGGAGTATTTAAGTGAATAAATCTGTGTTAGATGCTGCTGCCTTTTTAGCTTATCTTAGAGATGAAACAGGAGCAGAAATTGTAGAAAATGCCTTGATTAATGGGTGTTATAATCGAAAACCCAGAACCCGCAAGACTTCTTGGGCGCTCGATTAGCTATTCAACAGCTTTAAATTCTCTCCAGGTTAAGTCACTAATTAAAATTGGTTCTGCTTCTCGTTCAATCAATGTAGTTATCTTGATATCATTTGAAAAATATCATAGTCTGACAAACTACCCTTAATCATACCATAGCCAGTAAACCTTTTGAGAATACCAAATCATCAGACCTTTTGTAAAAATCAAAAATTGTTGTTAGGATTAGGAGTCAGTAGTCAGGAGAATTAAGAATGAATAATAATCAATTAAATGGTCTATTTACATATTTTATGCCATTTAATCCTTATTTTTGACGTTTTTGAACCCTCAAAAATTAATTAGGGCTGGCTGAATAATGGTAAAACCCTTTTAAAATAAGGCTTTTTGACCTGTTAAAATCCGATGTTCATGCTGCGAAAATAGGATTGGGACATTCAAAAACCTGGCATTATCCTTTTTATAGTACATACGCTAGTATAAAAAAGAAGGCAACAAAGCCTGAAACTCCTGACTCCGTTCGGCGGTTTCTAGCGTACGCCCTTTCTTCGATAAGAGCGGTAATCCCTTTGAGTTCTTTTTCTAGGGATAATGTTCACCCTGTTACATTATGGGCGCAAGCGTTGCGCCCCTACCGCCGCGCGTGGTGTGATTGGTAGGGGCCTATAGCGTACGCCCTTTCTTCGATAAGAGCGGTAATCCCTTTGAGTTCTTTTTCTAGGGATAATGTTCACCCTGTTACATTATGGGCGCAAGCGTTGCGCCCCTACCGCCGTGCGTGGTGTGATTGGTAGGGGCGTATAGCGTACGCCCTTTCTTCGATAAGAGCGGTAATCCCTCTGAGTTCTTTTTCTAGGGATTCAGGAATTTTTGTCCAATCAATTAATTGGTGAACTTCGGGAAAGAAAAAGCATAAAAACTCTTCAAAATACTCGCTTAATGCTTCTTTCCAGGGTTCATCATAATTGGCGGTTGTTCGGTTCAAGAGCTGCCTAACGAACCCTACAATATCTGTTGTATTATCTAATAAAAACCACAGAGACACAGAGGACAGAGAATTAACCTTAAACCAATACAACTATATCAGAGGCGGAAATACTGGGTTTAGAACTAAGAGTTGCAATTTGAACGGGTACTAATATGTTTGTCCCATCAGCATCGAAGGAAAGAACCCCATTAATTATGTTATAAATAAAGCGATTGCTGGCATTTAATGCAGTTGTTCCTAACACAAATTGAGCGGTTGTAATCGCAACTCCTGCGGCTAAACCACCGCCAAAACCCGCAGCAGAGACAGCAATTTTATCCCCCTGACTGGAGAGGAAATCAGTAATTGTGTCAATCCCTTCATTGCGGTTGTTGAAGGTGAAGCGATCGCCACCTGCGCCTCCCGTTATGGTATCATTACCTAAGCCACCAACTAGAATATCATTGTTCAGAGTACCAGTGAGAATATCATCGTTTGATGACCCGATAATGGGTTCTGGGACGTTAGCAGAAACTGCTAGACTACTAGCTATATTGGGTAAGGGATTACCAATCTGATTATCACTATTAAAGTCTTGTTGGAAGTTGGTTTCTTGGGTGAAAGCTTCTGGGGAATTTAATCCCCACCATCCGGTTGAAGATTGCCAATTCCAGTTACTATCTAAACTCCACAGATGCAGATAATTACCATCGTTATATTTCCATAAAACTTGATTGACTCCGTTGACAGTTTCTGCTGCTAGAGTTTGCCAACCTGGGTAGATATTTGTGGTAATCTGAGTCCCACTTATATTGATGGCAGTGGGGTTATTATTGCCAATTTGGGTGTAAAGTTTATTAGTTGTGTCTTTGACTAATTTGGTGTTACCAACTGCTTCGATTGGGGTGTGAAAAATAGTATCGGAAACATAGCTAAAATAACTAGCAGTTAGACTTAATGCTGTTTGATTATTGATAACAGCAATGAGTTCATCTGGTTCGCTTCCGGGTTTATTGATGTGGAGATTAGTATTAGAACCAGAAACCGATAACAAATAGTCACTACTTGAACCGTTAAGCTGAATAATATCATCTGTGAGATTAAAATCAGTGATTAAGGCGTAATCGTTGTCACCTGCGGAGGTTATATTTCCATCATCGTAGCCAATCCAAGTTTTATCACCGAGGATAAATGTATCTCGTCCAATTCCTCCTGTAAAAGTATCAATTTCTCCTTTGCCAGTTCCCCCTTGAATACTATCATCGCCTTTACCACCATCGATGGTGACACTAAATGCACTGCTGTTGGTGAAGGTGTCGTTACCATCGTTACCTAGTGCCATTTCTAATTTAGTTGTACCTAAATCTAGGGTAATTCCGTTAGGTGTGGTGACAATGGCAATATCGGTTCCGTCGCCTCCGTCAATCAGGGTGTCTTGTGCGTCGATGTAAAGTAAATCGTCTCCTGCACCTGCTATGATTTGATCTGCACCTTCACCGCCGATTAACCAGTCATTTCCGCTATTTCCTGTCAATTTATCGTTACCTGCTTCTCCCGAAAGGAAGACATTACGGGTGTCAGTGGTGTAGAGGGTATCGTTACCGGTGTTGCCGCTGGCCACTTGTACGTTAGCGGTAGCAATATTAAGATTTAATGGGGTTGTTTGTTTATGAATTAATAAGGAGGCAGCTTGATCATTTTCTGCGACAATTTGGATACCTGTAGCGGTTTGAATGACTTTAAAGCCGGTTTGAGTGACAAGGAAGGCGACATCAGAGATTTCCCCTCCAGTACCATCAGCGCGGTTGAAGAATGAGCGTTTTTTGATAATATTGCCGTCTTGGATGCTTTCAGATGCGATCGCATTGAGGTTAATACTGGTAATATTATGTTGTGCTAGGGTTTTTAGTTCGTTGGGTTGACTGATACCGTCTTGATTTAGGTCTTGCCAGACGAGAATTTGATTAAATTGGGTATCTGTGCTGGAAATTATGCCGTTATTGTTAGTATCGTAGGTTTTTAAGGCTTCTAGTCCACTATTGGCTGATCCGTCTTTAAAGTATTCTGAGAAAATTTCGGTAATATTGTTGATTTTACCGTCATGGTTTAAGTCAACAGTTAATAATCCGTCATTTGTCCATGAAACATTTTCTGAATAACCATCTGCATCAATATCAAAACGAATTAAGGAATTATCAAGATTAGTGACTTTGATTCCATTGTTATCTAAATCAACGATCAAGGGATCTATCTGCGTTGTTGTCCAAGTAATAGGTTTAATCGCTAATTGAAAGAGAATATCTACTAAACCAGTTGTTACTTCTAAATCAAAATCAAAAATTTCTTCAATTGTTCCAGGTATTCCAACTCCTGTAATTGCTGACAATACTATACTCTCAATTCCAAAAACAGATTTATTAAAACTTGGAACTTTTATGTTTGTTTGATTAGATTCTTCATTAAATTTAAGGTCGAGAGTAGAAGTAACATCATGGAATGCTGTTCTTTGTCTCCATTTATCACTATATGTTGCTTCCACATTTAAACCATAATCCACTATCCCAGTAATTCCTAGTCCTGCTTGATGCTTTGATATTTCTTCTACGGGAATGCCTGTTAAAAAGTGTAAAATAGCTCTAGCATCTTGATGTGCTGAAAAACTTTCATAGTTTGGATACTTATCCTGAAAATACTTGTTCTCTTGTTTTTCTAGGTCAGTTTGGAAATCTCCTATTTTCAGTTTGCTTGTCTTTATTAGTTGTTGTGCTGTTACTTTTGGATTAAAAATAATCCAACTTAAAAATGTCTGCTGTAATTCCTCTTGAGTAAAATTACTAGATGACATTTGAGTAAAATCGAAATTTTTGATACGCTGTATTATACCAGATAAAACTTCTTCTACTTCTTTGACGTTTAGTGATTCTGAGTTTGGGCTATTTGCTGTTATCTTAATTGCTAATTGTTTAATAGTTTCTTGATCAATAGACTCAAGTTCAATAGGAGAAGTTTTAGGTAGTTCATATTTACTATAATTAATCGCACCATTGGCTATTTGTTGAATCCCTTGTAACCATCCTTCCAAGCTTCCGTCATCTGCTATTGTGTTGATTCCTGCGACTAAGTTTACCGATAGTTCAACAGAACGAAGGATATCGGTGACTTCGCTTGCTAAGGTATTGTTAGCAATAAAATCTAAATTTTTTCCTAGTGTCACCGCAGCATTTAAGAAACTAGATGTTGCAGCTAACCAATTATCTTCTTCGGCTAAATGAACGCCAGAATTAACACTTAAAGCTGCTTGTGATAAATAACTATATTCAGATAAGCCAGACACAGGAATAGCAGCATTAAAAAGGTTCAATAATCCTGTTAGATTATCTCCCGACTCAATGGCTTTATAACCATAATAAAGACCAGATGCTACAGTATTAATATTTTGATAATATTGAATACCGTCATCTAATCCTAATTTTGCTATTTGTGCCAGTTGTTCAGTTTGACTAAGAGTTTCAGAGGCGCGAATTGCTTCCTTAGAAAACTGAAGATCAGCCGTATAAGCATTAATAACTGCCATTCCTGCATTAAAGATTGCTCCTTGCCAATCTCCATTGTAAGCTGCTTGAACAGCACTTAAAGATGCACTAACTGCTGATAAAGTAGTGCTAAGAGCCGTCTGAACGAGAGTACCAGCAGCTAAGGATGCACCTGCGGTCATAACAACAGCAATAGTGCTAATTATCAGGGTAGCAGTCCCTAAAACTTCATTGACAAAGGCTTTCTTTCTGATTTCTCTTTCTTTAACTCGCCCCTCAATAATCTGACTCAAAAGCTGTTGAGATTGTCGCGCCAAATCATCAGATAAAGTAACTGCACCCTGAGCATAACCAATCTTATAAAGTATCTCTAAATTCTGCTGATTGAGTAATGTTTTCTCTTGGTCTAATACTCCTGTCTTCTGAATCTCATCATAAAGAGCTTTACTCGCACCTTTTAGGTCGGTTTCTGATTGTTTCAGAATGCCTAAATATTGCTGTTCTTCTTGGTCTAATTTAGTAATTTCTGCGTTCAGTTTATTATTTTGTTCAATTAAACCATCAACTGTCTTCAGTAAATTATCCTGAATAGTTGCTGCTTCTTTCCCCTGTAAAGCTGCATTAATATCTTGACGAGTTGCTGTTAATATGCTCTGCAATTCACTGGGTAAGTTGGGCTGTTTTTGTTTGAGGGCATCTAAATCAGCTAAGATGCCAGCGAGTTGTCCTTTATAGTCAGCTTGGGTGATGATATTTTCAATGGGATTAATGCCTAAATCGGTGCGGAGGTTGTTAATCGCTTGCTGTAGAGCTTCTTCGGTATTAAGCTGGTTTAGTTGTTCAAGTTTAGTAACAGCAATTTGACGGTCTCTTTGAATATCTAACCGTTGTTTTTCTAACTGTGCAGCAACGGCATCATCAATCAATTGACCGCGTTTTTTGGCGATTTCCTGTTCTAATTGTGCCTGTGCCAAATTGAATTTTTCAACGGAAAGGACTTGCAATAAAGTTTGATTTGTCCAGTCTTTGAGTTGGGACAGGGCATCAATGCGAAATTCGGCAACAGCAATTTCTTGTTTATGGGCCTCAATCGCTTGTTGAGAGTTGCCAATACTTTGCTGAAGTTGTGCCAATTCTTGGGTGGCGAGGGCTTTTTGTCCGTCTAAGAGGGTAATTTGACTTTCGGCGGCTTGGCGCAAGGCGGTAAACTGGCTGACTTGTTGTTGTGCCTGTTGTTGTAATTGCCGATATTCCTGCATTTGGGCATAATATTTGTCGGCTAACAGTAAATCTTCCGGGCGGGCGATTCCTCCCGAACAACCGCCCCCTTTATCGCTGGCTAAGTCTCGATAGTCTTTGTAATAGAGTTCGGCGGCAGTAGCCATGTTGTTGGCGTTGGCAACTTCGAGGAGTTGGGCGGCTTCTTTACTTCCAGCATCGTTGGCTTGTTTAAGAATGGTGATGAGTTGGCTTTCAATGCTGTTGAGTTCTTGACGTTTAGTAGTTGCTTGAAGGGTGTAATTTTTTTCGAGTTCGGTTGCGTCTATTAGATTTTTGAAGGCCTGTTGTTTATCTTTGATGGCGGCGAGGTATTTGTCATTTTGTAGCAGCAGGGAAGCTTGTAAGCCGTCCATAGCGGCGGTTAAAGCTTGGCTGCTGGCTTCGGCTTGTTCGGCGAGTTTTTGGACTTCGGCGAGGGTTTTACGGGTGTCGGCGAGTTGTTTTTCGAGGTTACTGGTGTCTTTACCGGGGCTGGCGAGGGTCGCATCAAGGAGTTGATATTCGGTGAGGAGTACCTCTTCTTGGGTTGATAGGAGGGTTTGTTTTTGGGTGAGGGTGGCTTGTTGGGCGGTGAGGACTGTTTGTTTTTGGGTGAGAAGTTGGATAGATTGGTCTAATTGGGCTTGTTGGGTGAGTAAAGTGTCTTTATTGTCTCCGGTGGCGTTAGTGAGTTGTTGGGCGATGGTTTGCCGTTGGCTTTGCAGTTGAGTGATGAGGGTTTGGGCTTGGGTAAGTTCGTCGGCCAGGTAGGTGGTTTGTTGGATTGCCCAATTTTTGGCGGTGGTGATGTCTTGTTGCAGAAGTTGGGTTTTGGTTTGCAATTCGGCGCGTTTTTCTAGGACGCTGTTGAGGGCGTTTAGATAGTTGTCTTTACTGGTTTGATATTCGCTGGTTTCTTTTTGGACGTTGGTGGTGGCGGTGGTTGCGTCTTGGGTTGCTAATTTTAGTTGGTTTTCTAGGATTGGGAGGAGTTTTTCCCAGTCGTTTATTTGGGCGATTTTGTCTTCGCTGAGTTTTCTTTCGGCTTCGAGTAGTTGTAGGAGGTGGATAAATTCGGTTTGGCTGAGGGCGGCTTCATTGGCGACGGTGTTGGCTTTGTTCCATTGGTCGAGGATGGTGGTGGTGGTGTCTTTGTTGAGGGTGTCGGTTTGGACTCCTTTGAGGAGTTGGTCGGCGTGTTGTCGGAGGGCGGTGGCTTGTTTGGTGTAGGTGTCCCAGATTATCCAGTTGTGGTCAACGTGGGTGATGGGAATCTCGTTACGTTTGACTTTTCCCCACTTAGTTCTACTTTTTTCGATACGCCATTCTGTCCAAGTGGGTCCTTGTTTGCGGCTTTGTTCCCAATAAAAGGCGGATTTTTCTTGATACCAGTCGGCTTGGGAGATGGAGGCGGCGGCTTCGGCTTGTTTTTGGGTGATGCTGGCTTTGAGTTCTTCTATTTGTTGTTGGGTTTGGGTTTGTTGGTCGCTGATTTGTTGTTGGAGGGTGGCGAGGGTGGTGGGGTTGTTGAGTTCGGGGAAGTATTGATTGCGGAGATTTTGGATGGCTGTATCAGCTTCTTTTTCGATAGTTGCTTTACTATCTCCGTTAGAGTTCCAAACATTAACGTATCCGTTACCTGGATCAATAAAATGAACTAAATCGGTTTTTCCATCTCCATCAAAATCTCCCACTTTATAATTAAAATTATTGTTATTTACGCCATAGCTAGGATTAGGGGTAAAAGATTGTTTGACATCAAAAGTTCCATCTCCGTTAGAGTTCCAAACATTAACGTATCCGTTACCTGGATCAATAAAATGAACTAAATCGGTTTTGCCATCTCCATCAAAATCTCCCACTTTAAAATTAAAATTATTGTTATTTACACCATAGCTAGGACTAGGGGTAAAAGATTGTTTGACATCAAAAGTTCCATCTCCGTTAGATAACCAAACATCAACATATCCGTTGCCAGGATCAATAAAATGAACTAAATCGGTTTTTCCATCTCCATTGAAATCCCCAGTTTTATAGTTAAAATTGTTGTTATTCACTCCATAATTAGGATTAGGAGTAAAACCGCTTTTAACATCAAAAGTTCCATCTCCTTTGGATAACCAAGCTACAACATATCCATTACCACTATTAACAAAATGAATTAAATCAGTTTTGCCATCTCCATTAAAATCTCCAGTTTGATAATTATAGTTATTTGCTCCAACTTGATAATTTCCACCAGGAGTAAAATCTTTAATGGCAAAAGTACCATCTCCTTGAGAGTACCAGAGATGAACATAATTATTAACATCAAAGTGAATTAAATCGGTTTTGCCATCTCCATTGAAGTCGCCTGTTTTGTAATTGTAGTTATTAACGCCAACTCCATAACCACCACCAGGAGTAAAGTTTTTAATCGTAAAAGTACCATCTCCTTGAGAGTACCAGAGATGAACATAATTATTAACATCAAAGTGAATTAAATCGGTTTTGCCATCTCCATTAAAGTCTCCCGTTTGATAGTTGTAGTTATTAGCCTTCACTAAATAGCTAGGGCTAGGAGTAAAGGACGCTTTTACATTAAATGTCCCATCAATAGCAGGTTGATTGCTATTTTGCCAAGATACCAATCTTTTATCTTTTGCATTTAATATAGATTGAGAATCTTGTAAATAATTCTGTACCTTGTCTGGATTTTGTTGGGCTTGTAATGTTAAATATGCGGTTTCTAGGCGGAGGGTTTGGAGGTTAGAGATTGTTTTACTTTCGATAAGATTAGTTTGTCCATCGATAACTTGAGGAACTGCAATAGAACTATCAATAGTTCTTTGTACCCCATTAATTAATGTGCCATTATTTTTGTTAGCTGTTAAGTCATAAACGGTATTTCCTGAATTTTCTTCAAGATTCCAATAACCCGCTAATCCTTGTTCATTGCCTGTTAACTTTTGATTGAGATTAGCTTGAATTTCTGCTTGTGTTCTGGCAATATTCCAAACTCTTACCTCATCCATTTCTCCTTTGAAGGAATCATAATTGTTCCATTGTCGATTTCCTATTCTTAATTCATCTTGACTGGAAGCATCTCCAATTGTACCTACTCCATCATAGGTATAAATTAATGAGCCATTTACATAAGTTTTAATGCGTCCATTTTCAAAACTAAAGGCAATATGACTCCACTGATTTGATTTAACTCCATATCCTGTACTAATCCAATTCCATCCCGGATTTGAGTTAGCTATTGCATAGTGAATAGTATTATCTAAACCACTAATTGCTAAA
>VYLQ01000116.1_pt1 | contig 20856 bp, 21 predicted proteins | sample 5115351 | NCBI WGS metagenome assembly VYLQ01 (sample SAMN12291776, study PRJNA351875) | freshwater metagenome | isolation source: freshwater lake | place: USA: Michigan, Lansing Lake | collected 2013-08-14 | reverse complement strand
AAACCGAGTAATTGCTCGCCAGGTTCTTTCTACAGCAGTCTGGCAAGCATGGGAGTTTAAATCATCAACAAATTTCAACTCTTTCCTTAATGCTGTGTTGTACCGAAATAACTCGGTTTTGCCAACACCCCGATTATCCATCCAATAACGCAGAACTTTATTCCGAACAAACTGAGTTGTCCGTATTGCTTCATTAATGGCTTCTATCTGATTAGGTTTTGGCTTAACTTTGTATTCTAGTACAAACATTTTGACAATGCTTGACCGAGCATCGGTATTTTAACACAAAATTCTTTAAGTTGACAATACATATTTATTTAAAGCCGCCCGACCCTACAATAAAGTGCGGGGCTTGTACCCAAATTTTCGGTCAACTTCTAGGCATGAATTGTAATGTCCCCACGGATATCTGTTTTTCCTTCGAGGGATTTTGTGCGCGGGGAGGAAAAACCGACGAACATCGAGACGGTTGGGGAATCGCTTTTTTTGAGGGTTTAGGTTGTCGAATTTTTATTGATGTTAAACCCTCGATCGCTTCTCCGATTGCGGCATTAATTAAAAACTATCCCATCCATTCTACCAATGTTATCGCCCATATTCGCAAAGCTACCCAAGGAGAAATTAAACTAGAAAACTGTCATCCTTTTCGGCGTGAATTGTGGGGAAAATATTGGGTTTTTGCCCATAATGGTAATTTAGAAAATTTCTCACCTCCTGCGGGAGATTTTTATCAACCGGTTGGGGACACGGATTCAGAAAAAGCTTTCTGTTTAATTCTTAATACCCTGCGAGAGACTTTTCCCCAGGGCAAACCTTCCCTAGAACAACTTTATCAAGTCCTAAAAACTATCACAAACTCTATCGCTTGTCAAGGAATTTTTAATTATCTTTTATCCGATGGTGAACATTTTTTTGCCCATTGTTCGACAAAATTAAGTTATCTGATTCGTCAGTATCCCTTTGCCGCCGCTCATTTAATCGATGAAGATGTTAGCGTTGATTTTCAAGCTTTAGCTCGTCCGGGCGATCAAGTAGCAATTATTGCCACTACTCCCTTAACTGATAATGAAGTTTGGACAGCGATTAATGCAGGAGAATTATTAGTTTTTCAGGAGGGCGCAGCAATTTTAAGTTAATCTTACCAGTGGTCACTTTGTCGAAATTTTTCTAAGTCAATTAACTGCGTTTTTAACCCTAACCAATCTAATTGATTGGCGAGGCAATCTGACCTGATTTTTCCCGCTTCTAGATAAATGACTCGCTCGGCAAATTCTTCTAAAAAATCCAGTTGATGATTGACCATAATTATCGTCATTGAACTTTGATTATTTAATACTTCTAATAACCTGCTGGCCGTGCCTGTATCTAGAGCAGAGGTGGGTTCATCTAATAATAGTACGCTTGGTTCTAACAGCAAAGCTCTGGTAATTGCCACTAATTGTCTTTGTCCTAAAGATAATTCTAACTCCCCGCGTTCAAACCACTGTTCGGGAATTTTTAATAGGGATGTCCAACGGTCAATTCTCTGATTAATTTCAGCAGGGTTAAGTTTTTTTAATTGCAAAGGATAAGCGAGAGCCTCTCGAACGTTCATTCCTAATAACTTTGACTCTTGTAGCAATAAAACTATCTGTTGTCGCAGGGAAATAACTGGTATTTCCTTAATCGATTTACCTTGAAAATAAATATTTCCCGTGCTGGGTTCTTGCAAACGATTTAACAAGCGCAAAATAGTCGTTTTTCCTGCCCCAGATGCTCCGACAATAGCTAAATTTTCTCCTTGCTTGACGCTAAAAGTAATATCTTCTAATAGATAAGCACTTCCTCGTCTTACCGCTAAATTAACCTGTTGTATTTCTAAAATCAAGGTGAGTTTTTTCCTTACTTAGTTTAAAGTTATTATATAATAAAAATAGCCCAATGATTTCGGCAGGTATTCCCCATGGTTAGTCAAGTTAACAAAACTGAGATTATCTATCCTGAGAGCGATGGTAAACCGATGGCAGATAATACTAAACAATTCCACTGGATAGTAACGATTAAGCAGAATCTCGACTGGTTATATATCGATGATCCCCAGGTATTTGTAGCGGGGGATCTGTTGTGGTATCCTGTGGAAGGCCAGCCGAAAATTGCCGCCGCTCCTGATACGATGGTAGTATTTGGCAGACCGAAAGGCGATCGAGGTTCCTACAAACAATGGCAAGAAGATAATCTTGCTCCTCAAGTCGTCTTTGAAATTCTTTCTCCCAGTAATACCTCCATCGAAATGGCCAAAAAATTGCTATTTTATGATCGCTATGGAGTGCAAGAATACTACGTCTATGATCCCGATGATAATAGTCTAGAAGCTTGGCAGCGAATTGGTGACAGTTTAGACAGTGTTAGTGAGGTTAATAATTGGGTGAGTCCCCGTTTAGGCATTCGTTTTGACTTAACCGACGAGTTAAAAATTTATCGTCCTGATGGCACTCAATTTTTGTCCTACAGCGAAATTAATCAACTACTGGAACAGGAAAAGCAGCGGGCAGAAAATGAACGCCAACGGGCAGAAAATGAACGCCAACGGGCAGAACAGGCTAATCAGCAGTTATTAGAAATGGAGGCAAAACTGCAAAAATATCGTCAACTTTTTGGGGAATTACCTAACTAGGGTCTGCTGAATAAATGTGAAATATAGACGAGGTAAGGGGTTTGGGGCCTGTTTGGCGAAGCAGGTGCAAGATTTTAAAGCTAGTGGCTCAAAAACCTTGCATCTTGATCGGCGATTGCGTCCTGTAGGGGCGAAGCATTCGGGCAATAACTTATCGGTGAAACCGTAGATTTTCTATCCGAATGCTTCGCCCGTACTTTTTCAGCCAGCCCTAACTAAAATCTTCACTAGCGAAGGGAGTATAACAAAAAAAGAGGACAGGTTAGTCCTCTTAACAAGATTAGTTTTCGCTAAATATTAAACACAGAATGATTGCCAGGCCTAGTAGGCTAGACCCATACTGCGGGTGGTTTCTGCTCCGAGATAAACCCGAATACTTAGGAAATCCGTCGGACAAGCCGTTTCGCAACGTTTACAACCAACACAGTCTTCAGTGCGGGGGGAGGAGGCAATCTGGGCAGCTTTACAGCCATCCCAGGGAACCATTTCCAGCACGTCGAGGGGACAAGCCCGAACGCATTGGGTGCAACCGATACAGGTATCGTAAATTTTAACGCTATGAGACATTGAATTATGACTCCTTACCGAGTGTTCTCCATGTTAAATTTCGGGTTTATCGGTTAGTTTACCTTACAGCGATCTGTTCATCGCTCGATCGGTGACATAACTTTAAACTCTGTAACACTTGGGGCCAAATTGCGATCGCTAGTTGGGGATCGAGTAATCCTAAAATAGCCTTAAAGAATTGCTTGCCGGGGTTACGGGGGGAACCGAAAAAGGTAATCTGGATCGCAAGATAATTTATTTCGTTTGCCAGTATGACAGAAATAGCGATCGAATCAATCCTACAGGAAAATCGGCTGTTTCCTCCCAGTGCCGAATTTGCTCAGAATGCCACCATTAAAAGCCTTGAAGAATACCAGCAACTCTACGCCAAAGCCAAGGCCGATCCCCCGGCTTTTTGGGCCCAATTAGCCGAAAAAGAACTACATTGGTTTGAAAAATGGTCAGAGGTTCTTGACTGGCAGCCCCCCTTTGCTAAATGGTTCGTCAACGGCAAGATTAATATTTGTTACAACTGTATTGACAGACATCTCACGACATGGAAACGTAATAAAGCCGCCATTATCTGGGAAGGAGAACCGGGAGACAGTCGCACCATTACCTACGAACAGCTACACCGAGAAGTCTGTCAATTTGCCAACGCTTTAAAGGAATTAGGCGTAAAAAAAGGCGATGTGGTCGGAATTTATATGCCGATGATTCCCGAAGCAGCGATCGCCATGTTAGCCTGTGCCAGAATTGGCGCGCCCCACAGTGTAGTTTTTGGGGGATTTAGTGCCGATGCTTTGCGCGATCGTCTTAATGATGCGGCCGCTAAGGTGGTAATCACTGCCGATGGGGGGTTCCGCAAGGATAAAGTAGTTGCCCTCAAGGAACAGGTAGATCTGGCTCTAGCCGATAATAGCGCCCCCAGTGTGGAAAAAGTTCTCGTTGTCCAGCGCAGCAAGGAACCCATCAATATGGTTGCCGATCGCGATTACTGGTGGCATGATCTACAAAAACAGGTATCTGCTAACTGTCCGGCCGAACCCATGGATAGCGAAGATATGTTATTTATCCTCTATACCAGTGGTTCCACCGGCAAACCGAAAGGAGTCGTCCACACCACCGGTGGTTATAATCTCTATACCCATATCACCAGCAAATGGATTTTTGACCTGAAAGATACCGATGTTTACTGGTGTACTGCCGATGTGGGTTGGATTACCGGCCATAGTTATATCGTTTACGGACCGCTTTCCAATGGTGCAACGACGGTAATGTATGAAGGGGTTCCCCGTCCCTCTAATTTAGGCTGTTTTTGGGATGTAATCGAGAAATATCGGGTTAATATCTTTTATACTGCCCCCACTGCTATCCGCGCTTTTATCAAAATGGGTGAAGATATCCCCAATAGCCGGGATTTATCCTCTTTGCGCTTACTGGGAACCGTGGGAGAACCGATTAACCCGGAAGCGTGGATGTGGTATCACCGGGTTATCGGTAAGGAAAAATGTCCGATTGTCGATACTTGGTGGCAAACGGAAACCGGGGGAATTATGATTACTCCCTTACCCGGGGCAATTGCCACCAAACCGGGGTCAGCAACCCTACCTTTTCCCGGTATTATCGCCGAAGTGGTGGACTTAGAGGGCAATCCCACCCAAGCGAATGAGGGGGGTTATCTGGTGGTGAAATATCCCTGGCCCGGTATGATGCGAACAGTCTATAAAAATCCCGAGCGCTTCCGCAATACCTACTGGGAACAGATCGCCCCCAAAGATGGCCAATATCTCTATTTTGCTGGGGATGGTAGTCGTCAGGACGAAGACGGTTATTTCTGGGTAATGGGGCGCGTTGATGACGTGATTAACGTTTCTGGCCACCGTTTAGGGACAATGGAGATCGAATCAGCTTTAGTATCTCATCCTGCGGTAGCGGAAGCGGCTGTGGTGGGACGACCGGATGAGATTAAAGGGGAAGAAGTCTATGCTTTTGTGACTCTCGAGGGACATTATCAAGCGAGTCAGGAGTTAGCGCAAGCATTAAAGGATCACGTTGTCAAGGAAATTGGCATTATTGCTCGACCGGGAGAAATCCGTTTTACCGATGTACTGCCAAAAACGCGATCGGGTAAAATTATGCGTCGTCTCTTGCGAACTTTAGCATCAGGTCAAGAGATTTCCGGTGATACTTCTACTCTAGAAGATCGATCGGTTTTGGATAAATTACGGCAAGGTGCGTAATTTAATTGCTGGTTTTTCCTAGTAGTTAGGGTGAGGAATAAGAGTTAATCTTATCCCACTCTAACGGGAGTGATGATCGGTGAACATATTTGCTCAAGCAGCAAAGCTATAGCTAGGGTTTGCTGAAAAAGTTTGTTGGTGGGGGTGGGGTGTAGGGTGTAGGGTGTAGGGTTTTACTGATTTTGAGGGAGTGAATTACCTAATTTTCAGGGAAAAAGTACCTGAATTTTACCCCCGATCACTCCAAGGGTTGGCACTTTTTGAGGGAAAAAAAGTCTAAAAATCTTACCCAACAAGGTTTTTAGATTTATTCAGCAAACCCTAGCTAATAATAAATCCTGTTTAAAAGGTATAGGGGAAGTGGGAAGTGGGAAAAAACAATCCATAACTTGGGAGTTAATCACACGATTTAAAACGGATTTGGTATAATGATAAAAATAATAGCCAAGGGAAATTATAGGAGTTTAATCAATGACCATCACCACTACTACCGATAATGATTTAAAAAGACTAGAAGATTTAATCCTCAATGGACAGAAGATAATCGAACATCGATTCAACGAAATCGACAATCGACTCACTACCATGGACAATCGACTCACTACCATGGACAATCGACTCACTACCATGGACAATCGACTCACTATCATGGACAGTCGACTCACTACCATGGAAACTCGACTCATTGAGGTGGACAATCGACTGACTACCATGGACAATCGACTCACTACCGTGGAAACTCGACTCACTACCACGGAAACTCGACTGATTGAGGTGGACAATCGATTGAAGGTGATTGAGAATGGACAAGCGGAAATGAAAGCTGATGTCAAAACTATTCAAAAAGATACTACCGATTTAAAGATTGAACTGACGGAAGTTAAAGGTGATATTAAAACTCTTGATAGTAAATTTGATGACATGAATAAACGCTTAGAGAAAGTCGAAGGAACCCAAAAGAATCAAATTTGGACATTGATAACTGTCTTAAGTGGTTCCTTACTAGCTGTGGGATTTAGAAGCTTTTTTATCGACAATAATCCCTAATCTCAGCCAGAGAATTGCTATAATTTGCTCACAAAAACAATGAAAAGCGAGCGCCTAATTCTCCGTCCTTGGCAACTACCCGCAGACAAAGAGTCTTTTTTTCAGATCTATCAAAATTCCGAAGTCACTGATTTTTTACCGAGAATTCGTCAGTTAGCCACGGATATTGAGAGTTTAAATGCCCATTTTTCCGAAAGATTACCGACTATTCGTAATCAAGGTAATGGCAGCGATTGGTGGGCAATGATCGATCGAAAAAATAATCAGATTATCGGTTCGATAATTTTACAGAATTTACCCGATAACTACGGTTATCCTACCCCAGATAGCGAAATTGGTTGGCATTTACGACGCGATTATTGGGGACAAGGATACATAACCGAAGCGGCTAAAGTTATTCTAGAATACGGCTTAATCACCTTACAATTGCCGATTATCTACGCGGTGGTTAATCCCGATAATTATCGCTCAATTCGTGTCACCGAAAGATTAGGAATGCAATCAATGGGATTAACGAATAAATACTACGACACTGAAGCACTTTTATTCTCGATCGAAGCTTAAAGTTCATTAATAATTATTGATTGTTTTTTATTTTATAACTATTGTGGTGGTCATGCTAAACCCATTTTTGCTCAAAAAGCAAAAAGGGAAATATATTCCCTTTTTCTGGCTTTTATGGACCCATATCCTAAACCGCTTCGGGTTTAACACCTCTTTGGTCGAGAACTTTCTGTAATTCAGCTTCGTCGGTTTTGGTCAAAGAAGTGCGTAACACTTTACCTCCGTAGGGGGCCACTTCATCGAGGACCTTATCGGGGGTAACTTTTTGGACGAGAACAAAGAGAGCAGAGGTACTGGGCTGCATGGTTTCTCCCAATTCCCGCATAAAATTGTCATCCACACCGATATCACTTAAAGCACCTCCCAAAGCGCCACCAGCAGCACCGAGGACGGCCCCTAATAAAGGGGAGAAAAAGAGCATTCCGATTAATAATCCCCAGAAACTGCCACTTGCCGCTCCTGCTGCCGTTAAATTGACCGCTTGCTTGAGTTTAATCTCGCCATCTTTGTTTTTAACCACTACGGCAGCATCTTCTAACTCGATCAGATGTTCCCGTTGCAGTTTAGCCAAAGTTAAACGAACTTCTTCTGCTTTAAATTCGTCCTCATAGGCGATGACAAATAGATCAGCCATAGTTTTTCCTCGATTATTAGTAAATAAAACCTTTATACACTACTTTTGCCGGATTAAAAAGTTTGAGGTATTCTCCGATACCTCAAACCGATGGAGATTAGGTGTCATAAATACGCGCTTCAAAAGCATCGGGATTTTCTTGACAGTATTCCTCAAAATAGGTTTTTTCCGGTTTTTTAGCGCGTTGGTGTGCCAATTCTGCCTGTAATTCCTCAACAATATCCCAAGCTGCGGCACAATCGGGAGAATTTCCCCCTTTTTCAGCACAGACTGCCCGGGCAATATCTCTAGCTTTGATAATCTCCGCTTCTAAATCAAGACTGCGGGGCTTTTCGACGGCGTTACCTTTATGGAGGATGTCACTAACAGAGATAACACCGAGTAAATCACCTTTAATTACTGGTGCGAAACGAATACCCGTATTAGCAAATAAGCGGGCCACATATTCAACCCCGAGGTCGGGATTAATCACGATGCAGGGTTTGCTCATCACTTCGTAGACGCGCACCTTGTGCGGATCTTGACCGAAAGCGACGACTTTATAGACAATATCCGTTTCAGTGATAATTCCGTAAGCATCTTCATCGTGACGGCGATCGACAATGAGAGTTCTAATGTTCTTTTCTCTCATCAATTGTACCGCTTTGGCGACGGTTTCCGAACCTTTAATCTTGGCCACCTCCGTGGTCATAATTTCAGCTGCTTTCATAGTCATATTTGGAGAAGTTAAGTTGTGCCTTTGTTATTTTAGGGTATATCCTTGTCAAAAATACAAGAATCTCATCTAGCCAGATTTCTAGTTCCAAGGACGTAAAAAATAAGAAACTAACATCAAACAGCCGACAATATTGCCCAGCAATAAGCGAGCTACCTTGAAATAGTTATCTTTGGTATAATACTGGGCTAACAGGATCAAGAAGGGAATAGCTGTAGCTGTATAGCGAGTCGAATAATAATGGGTAATTTTAAAAGCTGTAGCGGCAACTACGATCACGGCAACATTTAAAAACAGAAATTTACTATCTCTCTTGTGATCTCGGCAATTGTTGAGGCTGGCAATCAGAAAAAGAATTCCAAAGGCAAGTAAACAGGAGGAAGCTAAATAGAAAAAGAAACTTAGCAAAGTAGGATCAGGAATAATTTTCTTGAAAACGTGGTAGGCCGGACGAATAGAAAGGATTTTAAAGAGAGCGTTGCCCAGGCAGCTGCTGACCAAGACAGATATTATTATCACCTTATTCAAACTGAACCATTTGGGAGCGAGGATAAATAATAAAAGACCGGTGTAGGCAAAGGAAAGAAATCCGTTAACCAGAGAATATCCAGAAGATAATGAACTTTGGCCGGGGGGAACTAATCCACCCCACACGCTAAAAACAATAGCGGGGAAAATTCCAGAAGTTAACCAGCATAATAGTAAAGGTTGCCAAGATTTTTTTGAGGAACTAATTGTTAGTATTGGCAAGATAAACACTAAAATGAGAAAAGTTTGTCTGCCTAGGATTGCTATCCCTAAACATAATCCGCTCAGAGCCGCTATTCCTAAGCTCATTTGCTGGTTATCTTCAATTTTTTCTAGAGCTATAAATATCAAGAAAACTGCTAAGGTTGCCAAGAGCATAGCAGGGATTTCCGTGAGAGCCATGCCCGTAATTACCCAAATTATCGGTAGGCCCATAATTGCCAAACTAGGGACTATTGATCGGGGAATTTTGAAAATTTTTTTCAGGGTTAAACTGAGGACTAAAATTAACAGTAATAAAAGAAGAATATTAACCAATCTAATGGCAGTGGCTTGCAAATTGGTCAAGGGCTGAAAGATATAATGAATTATCGGGTATAACGGACCTGGGGCTGATTGTCCTGTGCCGCGTAAGAATCGATAGGATAAACCGTATTGATTTAATAAATCTACTAACGGTAAGTGATAAACTTCATCATAAACGAGAGCATGGGGAGAAAGAAGTACACAGGTCAGTAAAACCACAAAACCGATGAAATTGACCAGGACACTTGCTAGTTGAGCGGGATTAAAATCCTTAGTCATTTTCAGCATATTCATAATTTTGTGTCGAGGAAATTATTTTCCTAAGATTATGCTCTAGTTAATTAGGTTTGTCCAGAAGAAAATCGGGACGGCTTCAGGATGGCTGACGGCTAAAAAACCGCTCCCTGATTAACGCCATTCTACCAGTTGTCGTTCTTGGACAACCAAACCATATACTGTCTCGGTTTGACGGGCTAAATTCGCCCAATGAAAGCGTTTTTCTAGGTCTTCGTAGGCGTTATTAACTAATTCTTGGGCGTATTCAGGATGATTTAAAACCTCCAAAATGCCCCAAGCGAGGGAATCAGGATTATTGACCCGGGTGACAATTCCCGTTTGGCCATGACGGACAACTTCGGGAAAACCGCAGGTATCGGAAACTACCACGGGAACCCTAGCGGCGAAACTTTCCAGGGCGACAATACCAAAAGGTTCGTAAAGACTGGGAAAAACGGCACAATCGGCCACGATTTGGAAGCGATCGAGGTTTTCATCGGACATGAAGCCCGTAAAATAACAATGATGCCAGATACCGAGATGCCAGGCCTGTTGTTTGAGTTTGTCGGTATTGCCGCCACCGATAATGACAAATTTAGTTTTAGCCCCGGTCTGAGCGAGGACTTTTGGGGCAGCGTTGAGTAACACGGAAACCCCTTTTTCAAAGGTCATACGCCCGACGTAATAGACGATTTTTTCGTGATCTTCGGCATATTGACGACGAAAAGCTCGGTAATCAAAGTTAGGGTCTCTTTGCTTTTTCTCGGCCCGAATACCGTTATAAACCACATCGATTTTATCCCAAGGTGCGCCCAAAGCCCGATGGACTTCATGACGCATATAGCCGGTACAGACGATAACGCGCCAAGCATTATAGACGAGGGTTCCTTCTTTGCTGCCGATATAGCGTTGGGTGTCGGTGTGCAGTCCGTTATAACGTCCGTATTCCGTGGCGTGAATAGTGGCAATCAGGGGTATTTTAAAGAGATGTTTCATGGCAATGGCCGCATCCCCTACTAACCAATCGTGGGCATGAACAAGGTCAAATTTTCCGTATTCGGCGATTAGTTTGCCGCCCTGTTGCCCCATGCTGTTATTCATGTTGACCACCCAATGGAAAAAGTCATTGCCGGGGGGTACGGGGACGCGGTGGATGTGAATACCTTCCACCAGTTCGTAGCTGGGGGCCTGACCAAATTCGATCGTGATTAAATGGACTTCATGACCGAGTTTGACGATTTCGGGATAGAGTTCAGCGACATGACGGGCGATACCGCCCACTAATCGCGGTGGAAATTCCCACGCCAAGACTAAAATCCTCATTTTTCCCTAACCTCGACCTGATTTAAGCTGGTAAGTAATCATTACATCCCCATGGTATCTATTTTGGCTCTGGTTTCTTCCTCTAATTGCCACTCTCCCCGCGCCAGTCTGGAAAGGACTTCTTGTCGCCACTTGTTTAATTGTTCCCGAAAAGCGGCCGTTTGTAGATCGTTGCGCCAGAAAATTAGGGCTGATTCGCCAGTTTGCGGATAATAATTTTTCCGCTCTCCAGCGATGCGGAAGCCAAAATGCTCGTAGAGTGCGATCGCTGAATGGTTCGATACCCTCACCTCTAGCGTAGCCCTTTCCAGTTGTCTTTGTACAGCCTTCTCAAGCAGTTTGTAGAGAAGCAGTTTTCCTAATCCTTGTCTTTGATAGTCGGGATAAATTGCCAGAAGGGTAATATGCGCTTCTTCGAGAATTGCCCAAAAACAAGCCAATCCGATGATGGTTTCCGGATTGCTGGGTAGGGAGAGAATTAATAATTCACTGTTGGGGTTGTTTAATTCCCGTTCATAGCCGGATAGGGTCCAAATACCGCCGAGACTGCTGCGATCGAGGGCTACCATGGCGGCAAGATGTGGGGATTTTGGGGTTTTAATCTGGATTTTTGGCATTTATCGGGGAACAGGGAACAGGGGATGGGGTGTAGGGTGTGGGGGGAGTGGGAATTATGAATTATGAATTATGAATTATGAATTGGGGAAGTGGGGAAGTGGGGAAGTGGGGAAATTGAACTAAAACCCCAAAACCCCAAAACCCCAACCCCTAAAACCTGTCTCCTATCTCCTGACTCCTGACTCCTAACCCAATGGTAGATGTGGGATTTTTGCAGGAGTTCTATTTTCCGACAAAGATAAGCAAAAGTTATTTATTAACTCCAAACACTTGAGACTATTTAAATTAACATTCCGCAATATTTATAAATTCTTAACAATTAATTGAGAAAGATTTTTATTTAACAACGATGTTGCAATAGTTACAGCGATTTGGTAGAATTTCATAGTCGGTTATTCTGTGCTTTTTTAGGCAGCAATGGTTGAAACCCTTGCCACACCTAGAAGGTGATCCTAATTAAGACGGGTAAATCAGTCAATTTCACCCACAACGATGATCTTTTTTTTATGTAGTTTTATTGCAAAAAAAAAGTTTTTTTGACAAAAAGCACAAAGTATGATATTAACCCAACGTATTTCTGGCTGCGAGTAATTATTGTAGAGGGGGATGGGGGATAGGGGATAGGGGAGAAAAGCTGACGGCATTTTTTGGGCGGCCATCGTTAAGCGTTTTAATCTGGTTCTTAACATTTTCCCAGTATTCTCAAAATCGAATAGTATAGATTGAAATAACTTAGTGTACGCAAACCTATGGATGGCAGCTTAATCCTGTTCAATATTCTCAATCCGCCAGTTTTGTTCTTTTTCTTAGGAATGCTGGCAGTATTTTTTAAATCCGACCTAGAGATTCCCCAACCACTGCCTAAACTCTTTTCTCTCTATCTTTTGATGGCGATTGGTTTCAAGGGAGGTTATGAACTAGCGAAAAGTGGCATCAATAACCAAATCGCTTTAACTTTGATTGCCTCTGTGGTTATGGCTTGCATCGTTCCCATTTACACTTTCTTTATCCTGAAAATTAAACTCGATAGTGCCAATGCAGCAGCGATCGCAGCAGCCTATGGTTCCATTAGTGCCGTTACTTTCATCACCGCCAGTTCTTTTTTAGAAAAACTTCATATTTCCTATGGCGGTCACATGGTAGCGGCCTTAGCTTTAATGGAATCGCCGGCAATTGTAGTGGGTTTAATCCTGGTGCGAGTCTTTAAAGAGAAAAATGGCGAAGAAGAGGCGTTTTCTTGGTCAAAGGTTTTACATGAAGCCTTTTTAAATGGTTCGGTATTTCTCTTAGTCGGTAGCGTTGTTGTTGGTATGCTCACGGGGGAAAAAGGCTGGGAAAAATTAGAACCTTTCACCCAAGAGATTTTTTATGGTGCTTTAACTTTCTTTCTCCTTGATATGGGATTAGTGGCGGCGAAAAGAATCCGAGAATTAGGCAAAACTGGTGCTTTTCTCATCGGTTTCTCGGTGTTCATTCCCGTCATCAATGCTATAGTTGGCATTCTCATCGCTAAGGTTCTCGGATTTGAACAGGGCAATGCTTTATTATTCGCTGTTTTGTGTGCCAGTGCCTCTTATATTGCTGTTCCTGCGGCCATGAGAATGACTGTTCCCGAAGCGAATCCTAGTTTATACGTTTCTATGGCGTTGGCTTTAACTTTTCCTTTCAATATCATCATCGGTATTCCTCTGTACCTAGAGATGATCAAAATCATTGGCTGCGGAGTCTAAAAAGCCAGGCGAGTTTTCAATAATTCCTGTCAAAATTTTTCTCTTTCACTTGTCCCTTTTTTACTGAACTACCATGCTTGAATCCCCGCATCCTTCCCTACAAACTGTCAAAAAAGTGGACATAATTGTTAGTCATGCTTTTCTGGAAGAAATCTTAAGCGTTCTTGATGTTGTCGGAGTTTCCGGTTATACCGTCTTTGGCAGTACTTCGGGAAAAGGTGATCGAGGTTTATCCTGTGATGACTTGGATTGTGATTACAGTGGTAACTACATTATGACGGTTTGTAATAGTGACGAACAACTTAATCGTCTGATCGATAAAATTCAGCCTATTTTAAAAAAAGCTGGCGGAATTTTTGTGGTGACTACGGCCCAATGGCTAACTCATTAGACCTCTCGTAAAAATCAAAATTGTCGTAGTTAATTAGGAGTCAGTGGTCAGGAGTCAGCAGTCAGGAGAATGAGCTTTTCCGGTTTAGAATTTATCTGTATCTGGTCTGGGGCCAACAGCACCGGCGGGATTAACAAAAAGATTACCCCCGGCTTCATTTTGGAAGATACAATCGATTTTCGGTTTGCCTTCCAAGGGACCGGTATAACCAAAGGTATTCATCCGGTTTTTGCAACTTTGTACCTGCTGTCCATCGACTAATTTTTGTTGTTCTAAAATTGACCAGTTATTGCGTCGCAAAACGCAACCGGGTTGCATGACTGGTTGGGTAACAAAAACATTAAAGGGGTTAAGAGTGACATAAACCCGCAAATCGGTGACAATGGCACTGGCCCCAAATTGCACGCATAATTCCGCATTGGGGGCGCTGCGATCGATTACTTCCCGGGAAGCGACGTTTTCGGGGCTAAAATTAGCGGTGGAACTGAATACCAGACCGAGACCCACTCCTAGTACAAAAATACCACCAATCAGGGCGATCATGGTATAGTTTAATTTGGCCAATAGGCCCCCGGGGGCTGAAGCGCGGGAGTCATCGCCATAGGAGCGGTCATAATCACGATCGCGCGATCGGGGAGGAGTATAACGGGGTCTTCTATTCATAGAAATTGCTGATGTGGCTGCTATGGCGGTCAGTCGTTAGCTATTAGCTTATCATTGTTCTATCCTAGCAACCCGGGGGATAACTGACAGGATAGGTCTGGTATAGGACTATATAGTTTTTTTTGGGTTAGTATGTTATGGTGGATCACTAAATAGAGTAAGTCAGCCTAATCCGAGTTTCTATGCTAGATATTAGCTAGACAAATTCGGAGCGGAGGAACCACATTTGGGGGCGTATTTCTAGATTTTTTGGACTAGAAAAGGATATCTCTCTATCCTAGCCCGTCAGCTAACTTCGTAGGCGTGGGGGGGAAGACTGAAACATCACTACATTCCTAGCAATGTCTTGATCGGTTCAGTTATGTCGCTGGGACTACTTGATAGTCATAACTCAAAGGAGACATTGTTTATGGGGATTGTCATGTTAGCTTACCGATCAGAACAATTTTAAGATTTTCCGTAGATAACCATATTTTCTATGAGTTTGCCGTACATCCGGGCAAACTTTTAGTTGTATCGAGAAACCGAGAGTAAAAACAGGATCAAAAATGCTGGAATCTTTACCAATGTGGATTGCTGCGATGACTTTTGTTGCAGTCATTGTGGTTATTATGTTCGAGTGGCTTCATATTACCGTAGCGGCTTTATTAGGAGCTTTAATCTTAGTTTTTACCCATATCATGACTCTCCAGGAGGCGGTGGGTTATATCAGTCGCAGTTATGCCACTCTCGCCCTATTTTTTGGGGTGATGGTGTTAGTGAGAGCCTTTGAACCAACGAAGATTTTTGATTATTTAGCAGCACAAATGGTGCTTTTAGCCAAGGGAAATGGCAAATTATTACTAATAGGAATTGTCGCCATTACTACCCCGATCTGTGCGGTATTGCCCAACGCCACCACGGTGATGTTATTAGCACCTCTAATTCCCCCCCTAGCTCAAGATATAGGGGTGGATTTTGTGCCTCTCTTAATCCTAATGGTTTTCGTGGCCAACAGTTCCGGGTTATTAACTATTGTTGGTGATCCCGCTACTTATATCGTCGGTGATTCTATTAATATCACCTTTATGGAATACCTACAGCGTTTGAGTTTAGGTGGTGCCTTGGCAGTAATTACCATTCTGGTTATGTTACCTTGGTTATTCCCCAAAATCTGGCGGACAAAATTCGAGCATTTAGAAGACTTACCCCATCCGCAAATTAATCATCCGCGCGTCTTAGCTCTGGGGGGAATTATCGTCTTTTTAGTCTTATTTTTATTCGTGGTCGGCGAATCCTTTCCCGTACCCCTTGCTCCTGCTGCCGTTGCTCTGATGGGGGCAGCTTTAGCCCTACTTTTAGCCCAGCAATCCAAAATCGATACGGTTCATAATATACTCCGGGATGTGGACTGGAGTACCCTATTATTTTTTATGTCAATTTTTGTCCTAATTGGCGGCTTAGAAAAAACTGGTGTAGTTAATAGTTTATCGGGATTTCTGGCGATAATTTTAGGCAAAAATATCTTTTTAGGTTCTCTAGTCTTGCTGTTTTTTGTCGGTTTTATTTCCAGTGTCGTTCCGAATATTCCCCTAGTGGTGGCCATGGTTCCACTACTGAAACAGTACCTTGTTAATGTTAATTTAGTCGGGATAGAAGTGCTTTCCCCCGATTATGCGGGTTCTTTTCCCCCGTCCGTTTTACCGCTTTTCTATGCGATGATGTACGGAGCCACCCTAGGGGGTAATGGTACTTTAGTGGGAGCTTCTTCTAATATTGTCGCCGCCGGCATCGCCGAACAACACGGGGGCAAAATTACTTTTCATACCTTTCTGCGCTACGGCCTACCAGTGATGTTTACTCAGTTAGTCGTCTCGGCAATGTACATGTTAATTTTCTTTGTCTAGTCTATATCTGGGGGGCATTAATGTTAAGTTCGCCTAAGATTGACAAAAACGTTAACATTGATTAACATTCTCCTATCGTGCTAGATAATCTGGATTGATCGGCGATCGTGAACAAAAAAATCTCTGTTTTAGCACCAGATTTATCCGGTGGGGGTGGTACAAGAGTCTATTTGATTGCTCAAGTCTTGCAACAGCTAAACTGTCAGGTGACGGTTTATGGCCCTGTTTTTGGCCAGGAAATCTATCCAACCCCACCGGGGAATATACCGGTGGTATCGGTCAAAGGCAATAATTATCCCCAGTTTTTTGGCCAGATCAAAACTTTACTCGATCGCCTCTCCGGAGAGATTATCTATGCGGTTAAACCCCGTCCCACCAGTTTCGGCATCGGTTTACTGAAACGTTTTTTTTCCCCACGTCCCCTGATTCTCGATATTGACGATTGGGAAATGAGTTGGTTTGGTGGCGATCGATGGTCCTATCGTCCTCATCCCCGACAATTAGCTAGGGATATCCTCAAAAAAAATGGTGCGCTTAGAGACCCGAATCACCCTCTTTATCTGCGTTGGATGGAAAATTTAATTAACCAAGCTGATGCGGTGACGGTTAATAATCAATTTTTGCAAAAGCGTTACGGGGGGATTTATTTACCGAATGGCAAGGATACGCAACTTTTCGATCCCAATCTCTACGATCCCGTCGCTTGTCGTCAAAAATACGGTTTATCTGCCTATAAAGTCTTAATGTTCCCGGGTACGGCTAGACCTCACAAAGGTTTAGAAGATGTGTTAATCGCTTTAGATCAAATTGGTGATCCTGATTTTAAATTGGTGGTGGTGGGAGGTCGCCAAATCGGGGATGGTTATCTGGATAGTTTGTTGGAAAAAGGTCAACCTTGGTTAATTCATTTACCTGCTCAACCGATCGAGCGAATGCCGGAAGTTGTGGCCGCTGCCCATGCTATTATCGTTCCCCAGAGGGATGAAGCTACGGCTAACGCCCAATTTCCGATTAAACTCACCGATGGTATGGCGATGGCTAAACCGATTATTTCCACTAAAGTGGCAGATATTCCCGAAATTTTAGCTGATATTGGCTATTTAGTCGAACCTAGATCGCCAGAGCAACTAGCTGCCATGATTAGCGAAGTTTTTAATCATCTCGACTCGGCTAATGCACGAGGACTAAAAGCGAGAGAGCGCTGTATCGCCTCCTATAGTACCACCGCCATGGCGACAACTCTCTCTGGCATAATTACTTCTCTGGAAGGGAAATATTAGAGTGTAGGGAGTAGGATAATTGACCGTTGACTGTTTACTTTATTACTTAGAGCGATGAATCCTAATCAAATCCTCCTTAAATATACGCTTAAACACTGGATATTAGTGGTTTTCAGCATTGTCATAGGCTTTGCCAGTACCATATTTAATGGGGTAGGAACTGTTTTAGTTATCCCTTTGCTAATTTCTTTTATTAATCCCGAAAATGATCTCTTAAAAAATGCCCCCCAAATTATCAAAAAGCTGCTCTCCGTTTTCGATGTTTTCTCGGTCGATACTCGTTTTTTCTGGATGTTTGCGGCGATATTATTGATTTTAATTCTCAAGCACATTACCAATTTTGTCAGTAATTTGCTAGGCACTTACTTGTCTTTGATTATGGCAAGAGATATGCGAATTGATTCAGTTATTCTGCTGCTAGAAGTGGATATAGATTATTATGTAAAAAGTAAAATAGGAGATATTTTTAATCGTTTCATGTCGGAGATTAATCGAGCCGTGGCATCAATTAGAAATTACATAAACCTGATTAAGGTTATCGCCACAGCTTTCATGTACTTTGCTATTTTATTATCAATTTCTTGGCAATTAACTATTCTTTCTACTATTTTGGGTGGCTTTTTAGCTCTGCTTAATCAATACTTTGTCAAGAGATCGAAAAAGTTTGGAGAGATTATCACCCTAACGGCTAAACAGCAAACTAATAAACTGTTGGAACTGTTAACAGGAATTCGGCTAATTAAAGCGGTAGGAAATGAAAGATACGAATTGGAATCTATTGTGGAAGATATCGAAGCCCGGGAGAAAGCGGGTTTAGATGCCCAGACTAATAATGCTGTAATCGGACCGCTCAATGAGATCGGTGGGGTAATTATTATTGCTTTAATTATCATTGCTGGTCGTTATCTTTTCAATGAACAACTGCAAGCTTTAGCGACAATTTTATTGACCTATCTCTATGTGCTTTTCCGGGCCTTGCCGATAGTTAGTCAAATTAACAGTGCTAGGGGTAGTCTATTGGGTGATGTTTCCGCAGTAGAGGTGGTAGCGGATTTTCTCATTCGAGAGAATAAACCATTTATGAGCAATGGCTCTATTCCCTATCAAAGATTAGAGACAGGTATTCATTTTGATAACGTCCAATTTTCCTATCCTGGTCATCAAGAATTAGTTCTCAAGGGCATCGATCTGTGGATTCCAAAAGGAAAAATGATCGCTCTTGTTGGTGCTTCAGGGGCGGGAAAATCGACAATTGCTGATTTATTACCACGCTTTTATGATCCTACAGCCGGGAGGATTCTTTTTGACGGTCACGATTTACGCGATTATGAGATCAAATCTCTGAGAAAAGCGATGGGAATAGTCAGTCAAGACACTTTTCTCTTTAATAATTCTCTCCGTTTTAATATTGCCTACGGATTAAGCGATGTTAGTGATGCAGAAATTTTAGAGGCGACAAAAAGGGCGAATGCCTACGAGTTTATCTCCAAACTGCCGGAAGGACTGGATACGGAAATTGGCGATCGGGGAGTGAGACTTTCGGGGGGACAAAAACAAAGATTAGCGATCGCTCGTGCCTTACTGCGAGATCCAGATCTTCTCATTCTCGATGAAGCCACCAGTGCTTTGGATACAATTTCTGAGCGTTTAGTGCAGGAAGCGATCGATGAACTCTGTCGCGAGCGGACTACTCTTGTGATCGCTCACCGTCTTTCCACTGTTCAAAAAGCCTATCAAATTGTGGTGCTGGACAAGGGAAAAGTGGCAGAAATCGGCAATCATGAGGAATTATTAGCTCAAGGTGGTCATTATGCCCGTTTACACGCTCTGCAATTTAGTGATAGCAAAGAGGACGACTCTAAGAATAGGGAAGATGAGCAAAAAAGAAAAGCTTATTTATCCTACGAAGCGAGAAGCAGTCTTAATAGTCTTTTAGGTTCTTTGCGTCTGGTATCTGAGGATTTAATCGAAGATTCTCAGGAGAAACAGGAAATTTTAGAAGAATCCTGTAGTTCAGCTATGCGACTTCTCCACATTATCGAAGACTACGAGTATTCCTCGACTCGATAGATCTCCTGCAAAAATCACAAATCTTCCTTTAGGTGAGGAGTCAGGAGATAGGAGAATCAAGAATCAACAAAACTTGACAATACATGGAAGAGACTGAGTTTCCTTGCGTCAACCCAGCCTGTTCGTTTAACTGAATATATCCGATATGATCAAAGACAGGTCATTGAACGTTGAGGAAATACCGTGAACATCAGCCTAGATCTACCTTCAGAGCTAGAGAATGAGTTATCTACAGAAGCTTCTCATCTCAAATTGCCTTTAGCAGAGTATATTCTGCGTGTCCTCTCCTTTCGCCCTTTTCTTCAAAATCCTCCTAAAACAGGGCTGGAGCTAGTTGCTTATTGGGAAAGCGTTGGGGTTATTGGCTCCCGACCTGATATTACCGATAGCCAGGAGCAGGCAAGCAAATTGCGCCATGAGGCTGAAACCCGTGAGGGGGCTTAGGTAGTAAATGTACCTTGTCGATACTGATGTCATGATTGATATTCAGCGGGGTTATGGGCCTGCACTCGCTTGGTTTGCCTCTCTCCCAGAACTGCCAAGTATCCCTGGCTTTGTTGTGATGGAGTTGATTCAGGATGCTCAGAACCAGCAACAGGTTCGTAAAGTCCTACAGCTTGTAGCACCGTTACCGATTGTTTGGCCTACTGAAACTGACTGTACCCGTGCTTTATCTGACTTTACGGCTTACCATCTGTCTCACAAAGTCGGACTGATTGATGCCTTAATTGCCGCTTGTGCTGTGGGGCATAATGCAACCCTTTGCACTTTCAACGTGAAGCACTATCGAGTCATCCCAGGCTTGAGCATGGAGCAACCCTATAGTCGCTGAATTCGCCTAACTTCACCGTTATCTGTAAATATTCTCGTTTTCAAGGTTTATACCATTTTTCTTTATTCGTGGCAGGCATCTAATTAACCATCTCTGCCATTACTTTTGAAAATTGTATCAATCGGCTGAAAATACCGAGAAAAACCTCTTAAGTTCTACTAAAATAGTTAGTACAGATACCCATCTTCCCAGACGGTGAAAAGGAATTATTTACCCTTGAACCCACATTCCGCACCCTCAACTGTCACAGATCAAAAAAGCCATTAAAGTAGTACATAATAACTAAAGTTAATTCAAAGGTTAAAAGGGTTAATGAGAATATATAGCATTAA
>VYLQ01000176.1_pt1 | contig 21129 bp, 24 predicted proteins | sample 5115351 | NCBI WGS metagenome assembly VYLQ01 (sample SAMN12291776, study PRJNA351875) | freshwater metagenome | isolation source: freshwater lake | place: USA: Michigan, Lansing Lake | collected 2013-08-14 | reverse complement strand
GATGATTTCCTGACCTAAGATCACATTTTATTCTTTTTTCCACTTCAATCTAAGAATTGAGAAAAAAGCAAAACCTTACATTATACCATAAAAAAATTATGCAAGAGGTCTAATCTACTCAGTTGAGATTTTTCAAGGAAAACTCGCTGCTTTATCAGTCAATCTTTAACTCTTGGTGGGGTTCTACCTCCCCATCCAGGGTAAGGGAAGGAGAATGATTACAAAAGTTATTAAATTAAGCACAACTCCAGTGATATATTGGTAAAATAAGGGCATAATTGAAACTATCAAAATACTTACCTGTCCTTTGAAATTATGGTTGTAGAGTCCCAGGGGAAACAAAAAAAACTATCGTCTAGGGAAGATGAGTCTCGTCCAATTGCCAGCAAGGAACAAAACTCTTATCTAGCAGAGGGAATTGTTGATCATCAATCAACTCAGATTGCTCCTTCCTCCTTACTACAGCCATTTTCTCCAGAGTTAGAAAAAGATAGAGCCAACAAATTTAATTCTCTTAAAGAAATTCTGGTTAGTCATCTTGGTCAACCTTTTTACTCGGACAACGGCTTTATTCTTTATCAAGGAGATGCCACAGACTTTTTGTCTAAACTATCTCATAGAGACATAAAAATTGACCTCACTGTTACATCACCACCTTATAATATTGGCAAAGAATATGAACGAGTTCTTTCAATCAATGACTATGTTGATTGGTGTGCTAATTGGCTGCGTCAAATTTATCAGATTACTCAAGATAACGGTGCTTTTTGGCTAAATGTTGGTTATTTAGAAGTACCAGAAAAGGGATTATGTGTTCCGATTCCCTATCTTCTTTGGGATAAGTCTCCCTTTTATCTTTTACAAGAAATTGTCTGGAAATATGGGGCAGGTGTTTCTACAAAAAATCGTCTTAGTCCTCGCAATGAAAAATGGCTTTTTTATCTCAAAAATTGCCAAGAATATACTTTTAACTTAGATAATATTCGTGACCCTAACGTTAAGTATCCCAATCAAAAGAAAAATGGTAAATATCGTTGTAATCCCCTCGGTAAAAATCCTTCTGATGTGTGGGAAGTTCCTAAAGTCACTACAGGAGAAAAGCGTAGTTCTAAGGAAAGAACCGGACATCCCGCACAATTTCCTTTAGCAATTGTCGAGAGAATTATACAAGCTTCATCTAATCCCGTAGAAATAATTCTTGATCCCTTTGCTGGGTCTTGTTCCACGGGAATAGCGGCCTTGGGATTAGGAAGAATTTTTGTGGGGTTTGAAATTCGACAAGACTATTGCGAGATAGCTGCAGAGAGATTTAAAAGATTTAAAAAAGAAAGAAGCAATACTTATATTCAAGAATCATTATTCTAGATTTTTCGATGCAATTGGAGTAATTTATAATTTTCTACGTCAGAGGAAAGACGCGATTGTTGACCTGTAGCTGCCTTTTGCCCAATCCAATCCCCAGAATCAATCCAACCGAAACGAATTAGTTTAATCTGAGGATTAGTAGTATTAGAAAATTTCTCAAAGTTAACTGCTAAATAGTATCCAGACTTACCTTTTTTGCTGTTATTAGAATTTTGAGCATAGCTTCTATTGCCCTATATATGTCTAGGATCAGAGGAGGTTTTGACTTCAATTGAAAAAAAGTCATCAGGTATATAGACAATATCTTTATCAGATCTACTGATATCTCCTCTCCAGAGATCGGGATATTTTGCTTTTAGTTCTAAAGGAATTAACTCATGAAGTAGAAAACCCATAATTTGAGGTTTAGGGAAGATATCCCTACCAATTCTAAAACCTTTTGTACCTAACTGAGAATTAAAAATTGATTGCCAAGATGTTAAAACAACATCAACAATTGCATCCGTAGATAGGGGATGTCTTTCCACAAGTCCTTGGGTGATAGATAACCAATTACTAGGAGAGACATCTGCATAGGGAGAATTCATCTATAGTTTTTTTCCAGTGTTATTAAATACAGCAACTAATATTAACGCAACCACCTACCCCTATCCCAACACCTAATACTAAATTCTGTTTAAAAGGTATAGGAGAGTGGGGAGCGCCGGAGCAGGGAGCAGGGAAAAACAATCGATAACTTGGGAGTTAATCATAGTATTAAAAACGGATTTGGTATGATTAGCCTTTTTAAACTTGTTTTCGCAGTTTCAATCATTGGAAATGCGATCGCCAATAAAAATAGCAGAGTCCAGCAGTTATCCCAAGACTAAGAATTGTTATCCCCGTGAGAATTTCCAACATCCCCGACTTGGTTACTAATATGTTGTACTATTGTAACAGAAGGATTTTTTTCCTGAAAAATTGTCATATTTGAGGTTTTGATTATGCCTTATACAAACGAAGAAGGTGGACGCTTAAATAATTTCGCCGCTGAACCGAAAGTTTATCAAGCGGCTCCACCCACTAAATCGCAACAACGTAATTATATTTTCTGGGGTGTTGCTGCGATCACACTTGTCGGTGGACTGTTAGCCGTCGCTTTTTACGCATCTCAAGCTGGCTAAAATTTAGTCCCTCGTAGTTGCGATTTAGCCCCTTTCACTCCTCTTTAGCGCTAACATCACAACTACTCCCTATTTTAGGGCTTTTGACCCTGAATTAATGCCACTGCTGACTGAGACTTAGCCGCAGTCCCCTGTTTACCCTGAGATAACGCTAGACGAGCTGCTGCCTCTAAATCAGCGATCGCTTTTTCCCTGTTTCCCAATTTATAATGGGTCAAACCCCGATTGTGGTACGCTTCGGCAAAATTAGCATTGATTTTCAGACTCTGATCATAGTCCCTTAAAGCCATTTCCTGCTGTCCGGCTCGGTTATAGGCCAAGGCGCGATTATAGAAAATGCGATCCTGTCCTCTAGTTCCCTGTAAACTCAAAGCTTTTGTGTAATCCTCGATCGCTTCTAGGTGTTTACCTAAGTCATCCTTAGCATTACCGCGATAAATGAAGAAATCAGCAAAATTTCCGTTTAAAGCGATCGCTTTTGTGCAATCTTCCACGGCTGCCTCGTATTTTTTCGTCAGATAATGCACATAACAACGATTACCGAGAGCATTAACATAATTGGGGTTGATTGTCAAGGCCTGGGTATAATCTGCGATCGCTTGCTCGTACTGGCCGAGAACTAATTCCGCATAGCCGCGATTATAGTAAGCATCGGCATCCTTCGGTTCTAATTGTAGAGCTTGAGTAAAATCGGTGATCGCACCTGAATAATCCCCTGCGGTTAAACGATCCACCCCTCGATTATAAAATTCTACAGCTTTCACGGGGTTAGGGGTAGTTTGAGCGCTTAGGGGAGAGATAGTCAGTAAAAAAGTCGCTATAGCGATAATAATTGTCAATTTTTTCTTAATTTTCATAATCCGTTCACCTAAACAATTCAAGGTAAAATTAAACAGCCCTACTCACAGGTCAAAATATCATGATTAAATCTCTTTTGGCGACTTTCCTCCTAATTACCACCCTCCTCTTAACCAGTTGTACAACTCCCATCGCTGGACTGCAAGGATACACCAGTGGCAGCCAAGGCTATCAATTCTTATATCCTAAGGGTTGGACGCAGGTGGATGTGAAAAAAGTTGCGGGAGTAGATGTGGTTTTTCATGACCTGATCGAAACGAGCGAAAATTTAAGCGTTATTATCAACCCCGTCCCCGACAATAAAACCTTAACAGATTTAGGTACTCCCTCGGAAGTTGGCTATCGTCTCCTGAAAAATAACAGTCTTAACCCCAATCTCGATAAGGAAGTAGAATTAATTCGCTCAGAATCCCATCAAATCGACGGTCAAGACTATTATATCCTCGAATATCAAGTTAAATTACCCAACGGCCAAGAACGTCATAATCTGGCCAGCGTCACGGTTAATAATAATAAACTCTATTCTTTTAATCTTTCCACTTCCCAAAAACGTTGGACGCAAATTCAAGAACTCTTTGAAACTATCGTTGATTCTTTCTCGGTTAGTTAGGGAAACTGGCAATAGGCAATAGTAAAATGTAGGGTGCGTTAGACGGCAAAAATTCCTGTTTTGACTTAAAGGTAACAATCCGTCGTAACGCACCACCTATCATCAACTAGGCAGCCGGTTACAATTAAAGATAACATACAAAGAACCAGAAGCCTGTCCCACTATCTAACAATTAATTGAGATTACTTACTGAATCAGTAAACAGTAAGAAAGTGGTAACTGGTAACTGATAACTGGTAAATGAATATGAGTAACTCGGAAGAAAATAGTCTAGATAGACTCGAATCTCTTGCTGAAACTACCCTAACAGAACTACAGGAGATTAAATTAGGACTACAGGAGATTAAATTAGGACTACAGGAAACCAATCAGGGATTAAAAGAAACTAGAGCGAGCGCTAATTCTAACGCTAAATCGATCGAAGCGTTAACTAATAGTCTTGCTGAGTCTAAAAAAGAATGGGAAAAAGACAGACGGGGACTTGATCAACTGCTAGGACAATTAACTCGATCGAGGTCAGATTTTTATGAGGTTCAGTCGGATTTTTACAATCGATTTGACAATGAAGAAAGACAATCCCGCATGGTTGAGATTTTAGAGCGTTATTTACCCCCCGAAAATCCTGCCAATTCTTAGCAGAAATAGCTAAAAACCTGATAACTGATGGTGGGTTACGGCAAATAGATAAATTGATAATTAAGTCTAATAATTTGTCATTGCCTAACCCCCCCTACCTAACTTTTTTACTTTTTCCTTTAAAACTTATGTCCATTCCCTTGATTCTTGCTTCCGCTTCTCCCGCGCGTAAAAAACTATTACAAATGGTGGGAATCGCTCCGATTGTGCGGGTGAGTAACTTTGATGAATCGACAATTAATGCTGATGATACTCTTCATCTTGTCCAAACTTTAGCCCAATGTAAAGCGCAAACGATCGCCCCCCAATTTGATACAGGATTAATTCTTGGTTGTGATTCCGTCTTAGAAGTAGCGGGGGAAGTCTATGGCAAACCCAAGGATAAATCAGAAGCGATCAATCGTTGGCAAAAAATGCGCGGTCAGGTGGGTACACTCTATACAGGTCATGCTTTAATCGATCAAGTTAATAATCAAACCTTGACTCGTTGTGGGATTACTAAAGTTCACTTTGCCAATATCAGCAATGAAACAATTATTGCCTACGTTGACACCGAAGAACCCCTCAAATGTGCCGGCTGTTTTGCCCTAGAAGGGAAGGGGGGTTTATTCGTGGAAAGATTAGAGGGATGTCACAGTAATGTTATCGGTTTAAGTTTGCCCCTATTTAGGCAGATGTTAACGGATTTTGGCTACCAAATCACTGACTTTTGGTGATCTTTTTGCCGATAATTTCCCCAAATTTATTGGCAAAAGGGCTTGACAAATTCTCAGATTTGCGTTATTATTTTATTATAATGGGAATCCGTGTCGCCCTGCGAACCCCTCTTTTTTCTATCCGATAGCCCCAAAAATTTTTAACCCTTTCCTTTTCACTTTTTCCCGAAAAAACTATGTCTTGCTTGCGCGTGGGAATTGCCGGTCCGGTGGGTTCAGGAAAAACAGCCCTGCTCGATGCCCTGTGTAAAAATTTGCGGGATCAATATCCGATCGCCGTAGTCACCAATGACATTTATACTCAAGAAGATGCCCAATTTTTAGTGCGATCACAAGCTTTAGCTCCGGAAAGAATTTTAGGAGTAGAAACGGGAGGATGTCCCCATACAGCTATTCGAGAGGATGCCTCAATTAACTTAGTTGCCATTGAACAGTTAGAGAGAAAATTTGCTAACTTAAAGCTAATTTTTCTGGAAAGTGGTGGTGACAATTTAGCGGCAACTTTTAGCCCGGAATTAGTAGATTTAACCATCTATGTGATTGACGTGGCAGCCGGAGATAAAATCCCTCGCAAAGGTGGACCGGGTATCACCAAATCGGATCTATTGGTAATTAATAAAATAGATTTAGCCACGATGGTGGGGGCAGATTTAGGGGTGATGGATAGAGATGCAAAAAAGATGCGCGGGGATAAACCCTTTATCTTCACCAACTTGAAAACACGGGAAGGATTAGAGCAAGTGATTGCCTTTATCGAAAAGAATTTATACTAACTATTACTAGGAATAAAAAAGCGATCGCCAGAAAAATTTAGGTAAAGCTAACATTCTTTTCCAGCGCCAAGGTTCCTGATAAAGTCGGTATAACCACTCTAAATTATTGTCACAGAAAAAGCGAGGGGCGCGGATTTTTGTCCCGGACCAGATATCAAAACTACCCCCCACACCTACCCAGATAGCTTGGGGACAGAGATTGCGATGTTCCCTAATCCAATATTCTTGTCGGGGTACTCCCAAACCAACTAAAATTAACCGCGGCTGTTGATCTTTTAACACCTCAATCCAATCGGACATTTCCTCGGAGGATAGATAACCATGGTTAGCCAGAATACGGATATTAGGTATCTTTTTTTGCCAATTACTTGCTGCTTTTTCTGTAATCCCCGGTTTACCACCAAAAAAAGCAATAGGAAAATTCTCTCCCTGCATTCCTAACTCAGTAATTAAGGATTCTGATAATTCAATACCGGGGCAGCGGGTTTGTTTTTTGCCCCTTAATTTTAAGTAAATAACAATCCCGGCGCCGTCGGGAATAACTAAATCTGCTTCCCGAATAACTTGGGCTACTTTAGCATCATTTTCCCCTAACATTGCCATTTCTGCATTGAGAGTGACAACGTGGGAACCAAAACCTTGATAGGCGCGATCAATTAACCAACGACTGTAGTTATCGAGGAGATGAACCGGTAAACCGAGAACTGAATATTTAGGGGGAGTTTCTAACATATAATTCATCTTGATTTAGTTGTCATTTTATCGAGAAATTGGCACAAAATCTACCCCAAAACTAGAACGAGAACCGGGTTGAACTACCACTAATTGCACGGATTGATTGCGATCGCCAGAGGGTAAAAATCGCACTGGATGAGTCGCCCCAGGCACAGAAAAATTACTACTTCTTAACGCCTGTTGAACTCCCTCTCGGCTAGATTCTGCCTTAATTCCAGCGATTAAAGCCTGGGTAGCGTCATAGGCGGTAGCAGTGCGCCAATTTACGTCTGCTTGCCACAATTGACGGGAATTATTCACAAAAGGACTGTTCCGATTAGCACCCAAATGCCAAGCGACAGCGACAATCATGCCCAGGGCATTTTTTCCGCCTACATCCAGAGTTTTGGGGCTATAAACGTCATCACCCGCCACAATCGGTAATTTTTGACCGTTGATTTGAACCACCTGCAAAGCCTTATCTAGGGTACCACTATCCCCAAGAAGGGCGATTAGATTTGCTCCCTCTTGTTGAGCTTGTTGGAGGCTTTTAGAAGGGGTAAAAGTGAGGGAAGATAGATCAAATTCACTCACCACTTGACCTCCTCCTAATCCTAAAGCGGTGGTAAATTCAGATTTTAGGGATTGACTATAATTACTTTGGGAGTTAAAAAATACCACTGCCTTGACGTTAGGAATTTTTTGCAAGCTAGATTCAGCTAATGCTCGTGCCGCCACAAAATCACTGGGAACAGAACGAAAGATATAGTCACCAAAATTGGAGAGTTTAACTGAGGTACTGATGGGGGAAATCATTACTAATCCCGCTTTTTGATAGATAGCAGCCGCCGCTAAAGAGGTATCACTGCTAGTATGTCCTACTACTCCTAAAATGCTGTTGTCAGCCGCTAATTTTTGGGCAATTTGAGCGGCAATTTCGGGATGATCAGCATCATCAGCAATGAGAACTTTTAAAGGAGTGCCATTAATTCCTCCGGTTTGATTGATTTGATTTTGAGATTGGGCAACTCCTCGTAAAACTTCTAGGGCGGTGTTGACATTGCTACCAATTGGCACGGAAACGGCGATAGTATAGGACTTAGCTTGACCAATACGGGCGTTATTTAAGTAGATGAGAGCTTCCGGATCATTTTGATTAGCTCGCAGGGATTTTTCTAGAAGGTAAACTGCTTGCTGAAAGTCTCCTTTTCCGAGTGCCTGTATAGCAGCTTGTTTGTCAGAAGAAGCCCCTTCAACTATTAATAAGTTTTCCCCTTGACTAAATTTTGCTTGTGCCGATACCGATTTTTGCTCCGGTGATATTTTCTCGATTTCAGAAAGATTGGTTGGGGGATTTTTCCCTTGAAAACGATTGTATAACCACCAACCACCAGCCCCAAAAAATATTAGGGTAATCAGCAGGGCTAAAAGCAGGGTAACGGTCTCATTTTTCTGGCTCATGGGCTGATCAACTAAGATTAAATTAAGGGTTCAATCGAGATTTATACTTAATAAAAGTAACATTTGTTTTTAATAGCCAGAACGCCAGAACGGTAAGGGTTATCTGCTTTTTTAGCTAACTTAACAATACCCAGTTTAAATGCGTCTTAGCTTATTAGCAATATTTTACCTTTTTGTTTGGGATTGTTCTAAATGTTTTATTAAAACATTTGAGGATAACGGACCGTGTAAATGACTCCAGGGTAAAACCTGTTCTAAACGCCATTGTTGATGAACGTAATAATCTAGAGGGGGAATTTGTCCTTTTAGTTCCTTAAAAGCGCGTTTATAACTGCCTAAAGAATCACCGTAGCCACGGGTTAATTCTAACAGGGACGTTAAGCGGCGATCGCCTCTAGATAATAGGGCTTGAATCACTGACCAATTATAACTCTCTGGTCGAAATTCTATACCCTGTTTACCCAATTGTTTCTCTAGAGATTTTAATCTTTTTTCGGCCATTTTATTAACGCCAAACCACTGAAAAGGAGTATGGGATTTAGGCACAAAGGTGCTGCAACCGAAAGAAATTCGCAGTCCAGAGGCAGCTTTTTTTAATGCTATTAACATTTCCATAGTCGCCGCTATATCTTCGGTTTCTTCTCCCGGTATTCCCACCATACCATAGAGTTTTATACCTTTTAAACCGCCGGCTTTGGCATTAATGGCAGCTTGGATAATTTCATCATTGGCTAACTTTTTGTTGATAATTTCCCGCAAGCGATCGGAACCACTTTCTACGGCAATAGTAATTGATTTGCTGTCTCTTAGGGATAAAATTCTGGCTAATTTTTCCGTGACAGTATTAGTTCTAACTGAAGCGATCGAGAGTCTAACTCCCTCAAATTGTGGTTGAAAAAGATAATCAAGTAAGGTTTCAAATTCAGGATGTTGACTGACGGAAGCACCTAATAAACCGAGGCGATCGGTCACTTTTAAACCTTTTTCAATGGCAGGAATTAAAGATTCTAAACTAGCGGTACGAAAGGGTAAAGTTAGATAACTAGCCAAACAAAAACGGCACATTTCTGGACAACTTCGCACCACCTCTACCATATAAATATTCTCCCATGCCGCTTGTTTTGTTACCACCGTAGAAGCTGAAAGGGTATTACTGCGATAGGTTTGTTTACTAACAAAGGCGGGAACATTATTATCTATGGGTAGAATTGCCGTAATTTCGCCCTCATGACTATCATAATTAACGGTATATAAACTAGGAACATACACCCCCGGAACCTGGGCCAAATGACGGAGTTTTGTAGGGCGATCGGCGTTTCTCACTTCTTGATAGGCATTAATAAAATCGGCAATTAAATTTTCACCATCTCCCAATAAAATTACATCAAAAAAAGCGGCAAAAGGTTCGGGATTAGCGGTTAAAACCGGACCACCTCCGAAAATTATCGCTTGCCGATCTTGCCGTTGATGACTGTGACAGGGAATTTCTAAAGATTCTAACAGTGAGAGGATATTAACATAGTCCAATTCCCAGGAAAAGGAAAAGCCGACTAATTCGGGATCACGGGGTAAAGATTCTTGAAAATCCGTAAATAAACGACTAACTTGTATATCTGATCGCAGAGCTAAAGTTGCCCAAACAATTTGATAACCTAAACTGGTTATACCCACAGAATACTGATTAGGAAAAGCCAAAATAGTTCTCAGGGCATCACTGTGGGGTATTGCGGGAGTAAAGAGGAGTTTTTCGTCTTGTAAGATAGTCATTTCAGTTATCAGTTACCAGTTATCAGTTACAGGGCTATTTCACGCTAAATAACCACAGGGAGGCACAATTATTTGTAGGATGGGTTGGCGCACTTCGTAACCCATGCTGGCGTTGGGTTTCATGCTTCAACCCAACCTACGTTCATCTTATATTTAATTCCACCCACCCACTTAAATCTGAAATATAATAACAAGTTTCTTTTTCTATTTTATGGCGCAGTTTTCTTCCTCTTTGAACTCTAATAATTGTCCTGATATTTGTCCAATCAACAGCAATTGACGGCAAAATTTTGGCAATTTCTACTCTTCGCTTTTCAGTTCTTACCTGTCCTTTATTCACCTGTGTGAAAGTTTCAATTGCTAAAAATTGAGCTTGAATCTTATCGTCAAGAGTTGGTTGATTGCCCGGGACTGCTGCTAGGTAGTGATTCCCTGTAGCGACAATTGTCTCAATCGTTTTTTTTGGGGTATTCATAGAATCAAAGGCAAAAACTACTCCTTTTAAGGCTAAGTCTTTAATTAATTCTGGCAAGGCGGTAATTTTATTACTGCCAAACTCTCCAAACTCTAATTGTTTTGGGGGTAAAATTAAACGGGTGCCTCTCATTTTTGTAAATCTACTAAGTTGGGATTTTTAAAAGGAAAACTCTCGGCTAAAATCGGGCGTTACTTTCGATTTTATCACTCAATCCCAGCTTTTGGGGGGTTCTACCCCCCAAACCCCCCTTTGGGGTCGTGGCGCGGCCACTGAGCTTTTACATTGAGCCTGTCGAAATGTGTGGAAGTGCCACCCCCAAACCCAGAGCGCGAGATGCTTACAGGCGATTGTTCAGATTTTTGTACCAATTTAAGAACTGATAATTGCTGATTGTCGGTATTTCTGCAAATGTGGGAGGCAGCCTCTTAATTAATTATCCGCATAACAAGTCCCGAAGAACCGATAATTTTCCCTTCCGGAGTTCCCTCTTTTGAGAGTGTGAATTTAATTTTGTCCAACTACTTATACTGCGAGCGAGCCACAGCTTTTAATTTGGGATACAATTCTGAAGGGTCTAACAAAGGGATAAACTCATCGATTACTGGTTTAAAATTAGCTGGAAAATTCTCCCTGGTTCCATGACCGTTGGGCGATTTAGGCACTGATTCTAATTCGGGGAATTTAGGCGTTTCCGTGGTTAACTGTGAGAATAATTCCTCCACATTGCTCATCCCTTTGCGAGGATCATCAAAAAGAGAAGTTTCTAAGTCGAGTAAAGAATCTTTACTCGTGGCTACTGTGCGATTATTATCGGTTTTTCCCGCTTGTGGCTCTGGACAAGGCTGCTCAAGGGTGGGAGAAAGGATATTGACCTTTTCCTGTTTAGGGATAACTGCTGGTTTTTTGTCATTTAACTGGGAATCTAGCCAGTTTTTACAAACCAAGCGCTCGAATTCCCCCGTAAAATGAAAGGTAGGATGGCCGCGACGGTGCCAAATTTTGAGAATTTCCTCCACCGAAATGACTTTGTAACGTCCCTGATAGAGCGCCTCTAAAATCGCCATGCGAATCCAATTTAGCGAATAGGTGGGCAACCAGCGCTCGATTAATTCTTGCGCTTTATATCCTCTCATTTCAAATCGATATTGGTTGAGTATGGTCGCTATCTGCATCAGGTTGATCTCTGGGTTAATCTCTGCCATAGAATTTACAAAGACAGTGAGCGCAATCGTTATGGCTACTAGGCACTCTGTATCTTAAGATTTTACTCAGGTTTTTCCTAGTGGTTTTTCCCTATTCTCCCCACACTTACCCTTTCCAGTATCTTCGATCGAGATAAGTTGACTATCTACGGTCTGGTTCGCTTTTGGTGGCAATTGATCTGCCGCTGACCCCTGTGCGGTTTAACGGGAGCCTCTGGCGACCTTAAGATAGTTTTTGTTTTTCCCTTGATCAGGTGATCGAGTTTACACCTCTCTCATACCACAATCTCACTAATTTGTCAAGAAAAAGGCAAAATTTCATCAATAAACCCAGAGGAGGTAGAACTATAGCACTAAGTAATAAGTAGGTGGTTGGAATTAAATATGGCTCTTCGGGACTTGTTATGCGAATAATTAATTTAAAATAAAATTCGATGAGAGATCATAAACCTAAAAGTGGCTGAAATTCATACAGGGAGCGACTTGAGCCACAAACGGTTCAATATCAAAAGATAGACAATAGAGTTAAGATTTGATCTAATACCCAAAAAGGAATCTCTATTCAAGGCTATCGACACCTATAGCGGTATGCAGTCGAATGAGGTATACTGCAACAAGCTATAAGTCAGTCTAGGCAAGACGATGGTCTGTATCTCACTCAAGCGAATACCGCTATATTACTCCTGGTAAACAGGCTCTCGGATTAAATGCCGCCGGACAAGATTTCTATTTTGCCTTAAAAGAATTAGAGTATTTAGGCGTTTCAAAGGGGGATTTGATAATAGAAGGAGTTTATCCAATAGAGTTATTAAATTTTAATTTTTGAAGAGGCAACAGTGAACGAAGCTTCCAATCGATTGAATTCCCGATGAGGGATTGAAACTTGGAGGCAACAATCAGCGATACTGATATTGAGATCAAGATGGTGAATCCAGAAGAGATAAAGGAGATAGAAAATGGCTAACGAAACCGTCACTTATTCCCCAGAAGCTGTTCTGACAAGAATCGAGGGGAAAATCGACTCCCTTGAAAAACGGATCGATGAGAGATTTGACAAGGTAGATGAAAGATTTGACAAGATAGAAGACCGGTTGACCAAAGTAGAAATAGGACAGGCCGAACTCAAAGGGGACATTAAAGTCTTAGATGAGCGACTAACCACAGAAATTAAAGGGTTAACTGCAAGAGTCGCTTATCAGGAATTTACCAATCGGGGGATTCTAATCGCTCTGGTTGTGGCCATTTTAGAGGGGGCTGCTAAACTTTTTGGTTTTTTTCCCAATCCCTAACAGCGATCGCCCTAAGCTGCTGTAGAATTAACTTAACAAATATTAAAACGCAGCCAAAGACTCTCTGGGAAATGCAGTTAAATAATTGGATGGCGACCTAAAAATATGAGTGAATTAACTATTCGTCCAGCTAAAATTAGTGGTGTCATCCCGGATTCGATCGCCGCCGAGGTGGGTTTTGAAATCGGGGATGCGCTCGTCTCTATCAATGGTAATCGTCCCCGGGACTTAATCGATTATCAATTTTTATGTGCCGATGAATTTTTAACCCTAGAAGTGCTTGATAGTCAGGGCAAAACTCACCAAGTAAAAATCGAAAAAGATTATCATGAAGACTTAGGTTTAGAGTTTGAAACTGCCCTTTTTGATGGACTAATTCAGTGTAATAATAAATGTCCTTTTTGCTTTATCGATCAACAACCAGAGGGCAAAAGAGAAACTTTATACGATAAAGATGATGACTATCGCTTAAGTTTTCTCTATGGCAGTTATTTAACCTTAACTAATCTCACCTCAAAAGAATGGCAGCGGATCGAAAAGATGCGAATCTCACCGCTTTTTGTGTCCGTTCATGCCACGGAACCCGATCTGAGAATTCGTCTCTTAAAAAATCCCCGCGCTGGTCAAATTTTAGACCATTTAAAATGGCTACAAGCCAGACAATTACAAATTCATGCCCAAGTGGTAGTTTGTCCCAATATTAATGATGGAATTCATCTCGAAAGAACCCTGTTAGATCTGGTTTCTTTTCATCGGGGTGATATTCCCTGTGTGGAGTCGATTGCCGTAGTTCCCGTGGGATTAACCCGCTTTCGTCCCCAAGAAGATGAATTAATTCCCGTTAGCCAAGAAAAAGCGCGAGAAGTTATTGAACAAATCCAAACTTTACAGAAACAATTTCGTCAAGAATTTGGCAGTAATGTGGTGTGGTTAGCCGATGAATGGTTTTTAATTGCCCGAGTCGATTTACCCCCTCAATCTCACTACGAAGACTATCCCCAAATCGGTAACGGAGTTGGCTCGATTCGTCAATTTATTAGGGATTTCCAGAAGACAGCCAAGAAGTTATTACCTGCTCAAATTACCCCTTCTCGACGGTTGATATGGGTAGTGGGCAATGCGGTAGAACAAGCTTTTCAACCCCTAGTTAAACAGTTAAATAAGGTGCGGGGTTTAACTGTGGAATTAGTGGCTTTAAATAGTGATTATTGGGGACAGGAAATCACGGTTACGGGTTTATTAACCGGGCAAGATCTTCTCAAAGGATTACAAGGTAAAAATCTTGGGGATGGGGTTTTATTACCCTCCCTCATGCTCAAGCATGGGGAAGCGGTATTTTTAGATGATCTCACCCTAGAAACTGTTATTAATCAGTTAGGAGTCCCTATTTATTCAGTCCTAGGAGTGGAGGAATTAATTAAAACTTGTCTTACTCTCAATCCCTTAAACAAATCCTACTCTTAAGTAGGGCTGGCTGAATAAATCTAAAAACCTTGCTGGATTTTTCCCTGAAAATTAGGTAATTGACCCCCTCAAAATCGGTAAAACCCCACACCCTACACCCTACACCCTACACCCTGCCCCTAGGAAAAACTTTTTCAGCAGACCCTAAGTATAGACAATTATCGGTGATCAGATGGGGTGCCTCTCCTATCTGTGACTTTCTCTCACCTATAGGTGAGCAGTAAAAGTTATTAAAAGAGGGCGAATGCAATTCGCCCCTACAATAATATTATTGCGCCTTACTGTTTACTGTCTTAGCCGATGTCCGCATTGCCTGTACCTTGAAACATCAGCCAAGAGAGGAAAAAATTAGCCACAAAAATCGCTAATAAAGAAGTTACCACAGCCGTGGTAGTAGATTGACCAACTCCTTTAGCACCGCCAGTGGTGGTTAAACCCCAACTGCAGCCGATAATGGCAATTAAAATCCCAAAAATTAGGGACTTTAACATAGAACTAATTAAATCCCATGTCTCCAGAAAATTTTGGGCTGATTGTAAAAATAGGGAATAGGAAATACCGTAAAGACTATCGGAAATAAATAAACCACCGAGTAGCCCCGTGACTAAAGAGATAATAGTGAGCAGGGGTAACATTAAACTACAGGCAATCACCCGGGGAATGACCAAATAATCGATCGGATCGGTTTTTAAAATATATAAAGCGTCAATTTGTTCTGTTACTCGCATTGTACCAATTTCGGCGGCAAAAGCCGAGCCAACTCTCCCCGCCACCACCACCGCCGTTAAAACCGGGGCTAATTCCCTGGTTAGAGCCAAGGAAAGGACTCCCCCAACAAAACTACCCGCCCCAAAAAAAATAAATTCTCTGGCTACCTGAATAGTGAAAACCATACCCACAAAAGCAGCCGTAATTAGGGCAATTGTCAAGGATTCTGGCCCAACAATACTCATTTGTTCAAGAGTATTACGCCGGTGGATTTTGCCATTAAGAATATGTAAAAAAGTTTGTCCCGCTAATAAACCGGCAGCCCCCAAACGTTGGAACCATAAACTTAAACCACCAGCAGCATCACTTTTTCTTGGCATTTCTCGAGGGACTATCGCTAAAATCTAACTTATTATAGGCGAGAATTCCCTCTGATTATCCCTCGATTGTTAGGACTTGGTTTGATGCCACTCGCTCGAGGGATAACAAACCATGGTTTTGCGCTTCTGGCAGGGGATAATAGAATTGTCTAGTAGTCGTCAGCTATCAACCCTGATTCTTTATCCATGCCAGATTTAGCGAAAATTATCCTGAGAAACCATAAAATTGATGCCGTTAAACGATTCCATCCTTGGATATTTTCCGGAGCGATTAAAGAGATGGAGGGGGAAGTCAAAGAGGGTGCTATCGTGGAGGTTTATAGCGATCGAGGCGAATATCTAGCCACTGGACTGTATAATCCTAGCAATATTGCCGTTAAAATTCTTTCTTTCCCAAAAGTCAGCGATATTGCTCAATTATTTCGCGAAAAATTCCAGAATGCCTATCAGCTGCGGCAACAAATCGGTTTAGTCGATAACCCGAAAACTAACTGTTATCGCTTAATTAACGCTGAAGGAGACGGTTTACCCAGTTTAATCGTCGATTGGTACAATGGCACGGCGGTTATTCAAGCTTATTCCCTAGCTTTATACCAACGTCTCGATCTGATTGTCGATTGCCTGAAAACTATCTACGGCGACAATTTACGGGCAATCTACGATAAAAGTGCCGCGGTTTTGGCTAAAAGCGCCCATATCTCCGAAAATAAATACTTATTTGGTCAAAAAACTGGCGATGAGGTGTTAGAATCTGGCCACCGCTTTATTATTGATTGGGAAAAAGGACAAAAAACAGGATTTTTCCTCGATCAAAGGGAAAATAGAGCTTTATTAGCTCAATATTGCCAGAATAAACGGGTTTTAAACACTTTTTCTTATTCTGGCGGCTTTTCCGTCTATGCTATGCAAGCGGGGGCTGCCCTAGTCCATTCCGTTGATAGTTCCCACGGTGCGATCGATCTTACCGAAAAAAATATCGCCCTGAATAATCTCGGTGAAGTTCCCCATCAATCCTACAGCACCGATGTTTTTAACTTCCTGCGCGACTGTCAGGAGGATTACGATCTGATTGTTCTCGATCCCCCCGCTTTTGCCAAAAGTATCCAATCCCGTCATCAGGCGGTTATGGCTTATAAAAGATTAAATTACCAAGCTTTCCAGAAAATTCGCCCCCAAGGTCTTATTTTCACCTTTTCCTGTTCCCAAGTGGTTAACGAAGAACATTTTCAGGGTGCTGTCATGGCTGCCGCCATTGAATCGGCTCGCCCAGTGCGAATTTTAGCACGTTTAAGCCAACCGGCCGACCATCCCACCAGTATCTATCACTCGGAAGGTTCCTACCTGAAAGGATTGGTTTTAGCGGTGGATTGATGGAAAATTAAACGATTACCATCCGGATCATAGATGTAGATTTCCGGACCGTGGGAAGCCTGGCTAATTTCTCCCCTAGCACCATAGCCGATCTCGCTCCAATGCTCAAGGGCTTTTTCGAGACTCTCCACCTCGAAACAAATGCTCATGCCACTGCCCCTAGAATCGCTAAATTCGTCTCTGTGGGACTCTTTAGGGCAAAAAAGACCTAATTTAAGGTTAATTAGCCTAAATTCCGCATAAACGGCGGCAAGGTAGCGTTTTGGTTCCTGTTGCAACAATTGACGATAAAACTGCACCGAGCGATCGAAATTACTCGTGCCTAGGGCAATAAAAGCCTCTGTGTAATTGAATGGACTATCGGGGGGGTTATTCATTGGGGTTGGGGGAATTATCAATTATGAATTATGAATTATGAAGTGGGGAAAAGGGAGAATAAGTAAAATAATCTGCCGAAGCCTAACCCCACCAACAAACTTTTTTAGCCAACCCTATTTATTGAATTTTAACATTTAATTTATAGGTGGCATTGCCGCGAGTTCCCCCTACAATTATTTCATAATTTCCAGTAGCAGGTAATTTTAGACTAGATTGGGTAGCTTCTCCTGTCAATATTTCCCCATTCGGTGCAATCACATCAAATACGGCATTATTTTCTAACGATGTAATTTTAACATCCATTCTCTGTCCTCGATTTGCTCTTAAGAGATAAATATTTCGACTCCCTCGCACAACCGATTGATTAACGGTGGCGCTATTAGTTCCTGGTGCAAACCGGATTTGAGACACTAAACAAGGTTGTCTTTGATAAACTTCTCGTCCCGTATTCAAAGAATCTGCGGTTAATGTCCAGATTTCTTGAGTTTTTTGGGTGTCTAACTCAATTTTTGTCGTGATATTTAAGTTTAACTGATTCCCCTTTCTTGTTCCTCCTAAGGTTTGAGTATAGGAAGTATAATAGGATTCTTGTTCATTCTGAATCGTAGCTTGTACCCGACCCGTGACTTGATTTCCCTGAATATAAATCCTCGCGGTAGCATCCAGACCATCATTAGTAGCGACCGAAAAACAATAACCTTGAATCGAAGAAGCACTAGACGCTTGAGCAACTTGTCGGGGGGAATGATTTGCCATACCGGGTGTAACATTCAGTAAACTTGCAAAAATGACTAGACATCCTAATAATTTCATCATCATCATGACCATTCCAAGTTTTCACTAATACTCAACTACTTATCGCCCCAGCCACCATATTTAGCGAAAGTTCATTTATGAACTATTTTACCCGATTTTAAAGCATTTTGGTCTGTTTTTTTCCGCTGTTGATCAAGATTCGTCGATTTTACTATTATAGCCCCTAAGCCTAGAAAAATTAGAGCGGTTGTTACCGAAGTTTCAAAAACAGTTACAGGTGAATTTTGGATTAGATGTAATGTGCTTTCTTTTTGGATATTATAATCAGCTAAAGTTCGCCCCTCTTCTAAAACCTTACCAGAAAATATCAAAGTTTGCTGCTCTGGGAGAATACCTTCTTTGTCTTGAATCTTATCTTTTCCATTCTCAATTGTATCAGATTGCTCAACGTCTAAAGTTATGGTTTTGCCAGTTATCGTTTTGACAAAAATTTGCATCGCCATTGCTGATGTAACTCTCAAAGCTAAAAAGGTAAGGGTTAACAAAATAACAATTGTAATCTTAGATTTTTTAAGCATTGATATTCTCTAGGGTATTTTTCAATACTGTACAATATCTCTCGTAATTATTCACCGCAACAAGGGAGCCTTATTGACAAAGACAATCCTTGAAACCTGATAAGCTATACTGAATTTAAACTGGTTAGGGGGAATTTTAGTACAAATGCTCGAACTGCTTCTCCCTGCTCCCAACTCTGGCGCTCCCCTGCAATCTTAACGAGTAATTTAGATAGTCAACAGCTTAACCCCGATTTAAGAGCAGATTAAAAATGGCAGCAATTGAATGACAAGGAAAGGAATTTTAAGCTTTAATAGCGGTAGCAGTGATTATAAATGAAATTAAAAGATATTGTCAACAAAGTCAAAATAGATTCTAGGAAATTAACTCAATATGCTCTTAATTTAGACAATCCAAAAGGATTAAATAAAGCCCTCATGTTTCAACGCCACTTAGGATATACTCAAGATAATTATGAGCCACTCCTAGTACAAATTGCCAATAAAGCCCTTGAAGCAAACGCTGTTTATCAAAGTACAGATTCTCATGGACAACGTTATCAAGTCGATCTAGAAATTACAGGAATTGAACCGGGACAAAAAGAAATAGTCAGGACTGGATGGATTGTTGAGCCTGATAGTGATACAGCTAGATTAGTAACTTTATATGTGAGAAAAAGACCATGATTAAACCCGAATTATTTGACCTTGTTGAATTATTAGTTGACTTGCCTGAATATAACTTAAGAATGGGAGAACAAGGGATAATCGTTGAAGACTACAATGATGGTTGTTACGAAATTGAATTTAGTAATGATCGAGGGGAAACTATAGCCCTTTGTCCTCTCCAAATACAGCAATTTATTATCCTCTGGAAAGCTAACAGCAAAACGTGGTTATCTTTAACAGAAAAGCTAACAGCTTTAATTGATAAATTACCCAAGGAAAAACAACAAAAAATTTTAGATTTCACTCGCTCTTTACTGGACTTTCCCGTTGACAAAAGACCATAACCTGTGCTGTATCCCCTATGGGGTGGAAGGGGAGATTAGGCCACGTCTGACCGGTAGAGATAAATTACGCGATAGCTGCCCACACGAATCCTATACATATCCTCATAAATAGTGACTTTATTATAGCGTTTCCCATTCACAAAAGGTACATTCTCGACCTTAAAAAGCTTAATCAGTAAAGCTTTAACTGTGCCGCACAGCTACGAGAACCGCTATCAACAGTTTTTTTTATATACAGGACAATAGATTAAAGTCTATAATCTATACAGTATAGACAGCAGTATAAAATATGGCTAAAAACAAAATTCTGGCAACTTTTAGAGTCGATGAAGATGATTGGGAAGCCTTTAAGCAGTGGGCTGAAAAGCGCGGCAATAGTGCTAGCGGTGAGCTTATCCGATTTATTGAATCAGCACTAGGGCGGGCAACCCTAGACGATATGGAGACGGTAGATAAAAAGATAGAAGCGGCGATCGCTTCGCTTCGGACTGAATTAGCTCCCTTATATGCGATCGCCCAGAGAGAAGATTAGATCGATCACCTAATGCACTAAGTCAGGCATTGAAACAGATTAGCTAGGAGATTACCTCATGACAGCAGTTACCGAAAATGATCTAAAAAGGCTAGAAGATTTAATCATTAGTAGTATGAGGGTGATCGAGTCCCGATTAACTAGCCTAGAAAATGGACAATCAGAAATCAAGTCAGATATAAAGTCCCTGAATGCAAAGACGGAAAATATCGACAAGCGACTCACCTCGATCGAAGCCCGTCTAGAAGCATGGAAACCCTCGATCGACAAAACGGCCGATCTTGCCGAAAAAGTAGGAGAACTGAAAAACTGGCGCTCGATCGCTTTTTTGGTATTGGGTGCGATCCTCGGTCGGTTTGCTCGCAACTCGATCAACCCCTAACACCTAACCTCTAACCCCTAAAATCCCCTAAAATCCTTGACCCGTATCCCCTACGGGTTTTTAACAATTTCTTAATCTGTTGATCATCGAAAATTTGGGTCTGAAACCCCGTCGTTCTACGACGGCTTTACCGTTAAATATGAGCATCGTTTACGAAATATATGCTAAAATGTGAGGCATGGAAAAAGCCTATTCTTACCGATTTTACCCCACACCAGAACAAGAGTCGCTATTGCGGCGCACATTGGGCTGTGTAAGATTAGTTTACAATAAGGCTCTCCATCTCAGAACACAAGCATGGTACGAAAAGCAAGAAAGAGTAGGATATACTCAAACTTCTTCAATGCTAACCGATTGGAAAAAGCAAGAAGAATTAGACTTTCTCAATGAAGTTAGTTGTGTACCTTTACAACAAGGGTTAAGACACCTACAAACAGCTTTCACTAATTTCTTTGCTGGTCGTACTAAGTATCCTAACTTTAAGAAAAAACATCAAGGAGGAAGTGCCGAATTTACCAAATCTGCTTTTAAATTTAAAGACAAACAAATCTATTTA
>VYLQ01000137.1_pt1 | contig 21485 bp, 18 predicted proteins | sample 5115351 | NCBI WGS metagenome assembly VYLQ01 (sample SAMN12291776, study PRJNA351875) | freshwater metagenome | isolation source: freshwater lake | place: USA: Michigan, Lansing Lake | collected 2013-08-14 | reverse complement strand
AAGGGATATTCACAGCTAGATATTTATTCACCTCTGGAGGTTATTAATTATGAAGGTTAAGCAATTTGATTGTGTGGCAATAAAACGTTTAGGTAGCGAAAAAATCTATGAAGACATTAAAAATATGAAAATAAAGGAAGAATTAGCCTATTGGCAACAAGCTACTAAAGAGCTAGAAAACCTCCAAAGTCAATCATAGTTTAGCGAAGAGAGCTTCGACAACAAACCAGGTTCGTTGTCGAGACTCTAGCTCAATAATTTTTATTTGTGTAGAGCAACACACTAACAATCTATGCCAATGCACAAGCTGTGCAGGGCGATACACTAACAATGTATGTCAATGCACAAGCAGTTCTATAATTTTGCTGTAGGGGCGCAATGCTTGCGCCCAAAACCAATATTTTCCCCGTAGGGGCGCAATGATTGCGCTCAAACAATGCTTGCGCTCAAACAATCCTTACACCCAAAACCCATTCTAACCCTCCAGCAAACCCCGCACCTTCTCAACCCCAACCCCCAAAATATCAGCCACAGCAACGAAAATCTCCTCATCTTGCGTTTGCTGATAAAGAGCAACAAGACGGGGCAAAGAAAAGGTTTGTACGCTGTAATTATCGTTAAATTCTGCCAAAATTTGTAAGGCTTGCAGGTAATAACTTTTGGCTTGGCTCAATTCCCCAACTCCTTCCGCTACCCTTCCCAAATTGTGCAGGGTGCTGGCTTGCTCATAGCGGGTGCCATATTCAATGTAGATCTCAAGAGCTTGCCGGTAGTAGCTTCGGGCTTGCTCCCATTCCCTCAATTCTTGCGCTAAGTTTCCCAACTGGTGCAGGGTCATGGCTTGGTAGAAGCGGTCCCCATATTCAATCTTGATCTCAAGGGATTGCTGGTAGTAGCTTCGGGCTTGCTCCCATTTCCTCAATTCTTCGGCTAAAAATCCCAACTGGTGATAAGTACTGGAAATAGCAAGTTGCTTTTCTCTTTCGTTTATAAACCTCAGTTGATCAAGACTCTGCAAGAATTTTTGATAGTTAGTTTTTGCTAATTCATACTGCTTTAACACTAGATAAGACCATGCTAGTCTATCAAATGCCATTGCCATCTGATAGCCCAGTTCCCCCTCTAAAAAATTTGCAGGGTAATTTTCCAATCGCTCACAGACATATTTTGCTAATTTTAGCCTATCTTGAGGTTGATTTGTTGATTTGAAATATTCCTCTAGACAGAAAAATATTCCGATGTCTTCTTGTTTGTCTAGGCACATCTCAAGAGCATTGTATAGATTTTCATAATCCTTCTGACAGAAAAATTTACCTTGAGCCTGTTCTTCTGGATTTCTGGATTCTAGCTGCTGCTTATAATGTCTTGATAATCCTAGATAGAGTTGTTTAAATCCTCCTTGTAAATCTTCATAGAGAGAATTACTTTCTTCTTTAAGTTTGGTTTTTAAAAAGAAGGATAAAACGGGTTGGGTATTGAGCAAGTGAGGATTTCTTGCATCAATTGGTGCAAGCAGTCCCCAACTAATGGCCTCTTGAATTGCCTGTCCAAACTGCTCGAAAGGATAATGAGAAAAAGAGTTAAATTTTTGCAATTCTTTCGCATAGTAAGGGATAATATCTAAATATATAAACCCACTAAAAGGCGCTAAACATAGTAACAACTTCTGCGCCTCCTCCGACAAATTACTGTGGGAATATTCCACACACTTGATGATATTATTAGTCTTATTCTCATCCCCCACATTAACTAATTCCGCCAACTGTAACCCTTGCCAAATCTCCTCCGGTAACTGTCGCTTCAGATTCGCTAATACCACCTCCATCGCCAACGGATATCCCGCCAACAATTTCATCAAGCGTTTAAAATAATCATCCTTTTTAATCGCATTTTTCCGACTCTTTGCCTGACGTTCTAAGATTCTCTCCGCTAATTCAGTTCTCGACGAAAAACCTGTTTAAATAGGTTTTCGCCATAGTTTTGGACACTGTTGGCGGCTTTTTGCGCTTTATCCCTGTCTAGCGTCGGAAATACTAACCATTCCTCAAAGTACCATTCTAGTTGTTTTTCTTCTTGGTTAGTAAAGGGGTCAGTAACCGTAATTGGGTAGCTGTTACCGCTATCAAAATTGAGACTAGCAGTAAAGCCACCATCGTTAATTCCTTCTTCGCGGATGGTGAGGACTAACATAGAGATAAGTTGAGAATTGTTCTATTACAACTCTTCAGCAGTTTAACGGTATTATACTGGAAAAAACCTATTGCTTTGAGCCTATGGATGTTCGAGCGGCAGTTGCCCTAGAAGCGGGAAAACCCCTAACTATTGAAACGGTACAATTAGCAGCACCGCAAGCGGGGGAAGTGTTAGTAGAAATCAAAGCCACGGGAGTTTGTCACACCGATGCCTATACTCTCTCTGGGGCCGATCCTGAAGGCTTATTTCCCTCAATTTTAGGGCATGAAGGGGCCGGAATCGTGGTAGAAGTGGGAAAAGGTGTCACTAGCCTAAAAGTGGGGGATCATGTGATTCCCCTATACATTCCCGAATGTCGTCAGTGCGAATACTGTCTCAGCTTGAAAACCAATCTCTGTCAAGCGATTCGTCTTACCCAAGGTCGGGGAGTAATGCCGGATGGAACCAGTCGTTTTTCCCTCGATGGTCAGCCTCTTTATCACTACATGGGAACCTCGACTTTTGCTAACTATACCGTACTGCCGGAGATTTCCCTAGCTAAGATTCGCCCCGATGCTCCCTTTGAAAAAGTCTGTTATATCGGCTGCGGAGTCACTACAGGTATCGGTGCGGTGATTAATACCGCTAAAGTGGAACCGGGGGCAAAAGTGGTGGTTTTTGGTCTGGGAGGTATCGGTTTAAACGTTATTCAAGGGGCCCGTTTGGTGGGGGCCGATATGATTGTCGGGGTCGATATCAATCCCCAGAAACAAGCTTTAGCGACCAAATTCGGGATGACTCATTTTGTTAATCCCCAAGAAATCGAGGGGGATTTAGTGGCCTATCTGGTGGATTTAACTAAAGGTGGGGCCGATTATAGTTTTGAGTGTATCGGCAATGTCCAGATTATGCGTCAAGCTTTGGAATGTTGCCATAAAGGTTGGGGTGTTGCCACTATTATCGGTGTAGCCGGGGCCGGCCAAGAAATTAGTACCCGTCCTTTTCAATTAGTCACCGGACGCGTCTGGAAAGGTACGGCTTTTGGTGGGGCTAGAGGTCGTACAGATGTACCAAAAATAGTCGATTGGTACATGGAAGGCAAGATTAACATTGATGATTTAATCACCCATGTTCTACCTCTGGCAAGAATTAACGAGGCCTTTGACCTGATGCGACAAGGGGATTCTATCCGCAGCGTGATTACATTTTGAGCAGGGATAATGTTACATTAGGTTAAGAAATACTTGACAAAAGACTCCTAATGTATGCGCCAGTTTCCTGGCTCTCTTATTCTTTGTGTGATCAGTTTAACTTAGGGACTTGCGCAGGACTTAGGGTGATCAGCAAACCCCCGCAGCGCGGAGGGCGCAGGTTCCAGGCGCCCCGACAGTAACGGATTTTGTCCACAATGTAGGGGCGAACTGCGTTCGCCCAAAAGGTACATGATCAAAGCGCAAGTCCCTTACTATAGAAGCGATCAATCTTTGTGTCCTCTGTGTCTGGTGTGGTTCCTTCCACTCCTTTGTATTTACTCCGATTTTGTTAAGATATATTGCAGATACCCTGAACTTTAGTCAAGAGAGGAGCTAAATCACCTAGTATTGCGTCCTTTTCAGTGAACAGTAAACAGTAATCAGTAATCAGTGAAAAGACAGTGGCAAACTACTATTTAATACTGCTCACTTAATACATACTGCTCACTTAGAACTCAAATCTGATAACTGATAACTGATAACTGATAACTGATAACTGATAACTGATAACTGCCCCAATAACTTTTAAATTTTTAACTTTAAGCAAATGCGTAATAGCGGACTCCTATCAAAAACCAAAGTCAAACTGAAACGGAAAAAAACGCTCACCTCGCCGACGCGGCCAGCACCGAATAAATTACAGAATAAAATCAAAGATAAAGAGCGTCTAGTCGGTCGTCAGCGTCAGTCATGGCTAATTATGGGCTTAATTAGCATTGTCCTGCTAGGAGGAGTTGGCTCACGATTGGCCTATTTACAACTGCAGCAAGGGCAATTTAACCGAGAAAGGGCAGAAAATAACCGGATTCGCATTCTTCCCAAACCCCCAGTCCGGGGCAACTTATTCGATCGCAATGGCAAAGTTTTGGCCACGGCCCGCTTAACCCATGCGGCCTATATTTGGCCCAAATCCCAGCGTAATCCCGCCCAAAAACTCAATCTTGACCGTTTAGCCAGTATTTTGGGCATTCCCAAAAGCGACCTAGAAAAACGCATTAACGAAGCGGACGAAAACCCCTCCACCCTGATCCGGATTGCTAGGGGTTTAACTCCAGGCCAAATTATCGCCCTAGAGGAATACAAAGACGAATTAACCGGCATTGAAGTGGACGTGGAATCAGTGCGCTACTATCCCAATGGCAAAATCGGGGCGCATATTCTCGGTTATACCGGGGAACTAACCCCGGAGGAATATCAAGCCAAAAGACCCCAGGGCTACCGGTTGGGAGATGTCGTCGGTAAAATGGGTGTAGAAGCCGCCTACGAGTCAAAATTGCGGGGAGAATGGGGGGGAATGCAGTTAGAGGTCAACGGATCGGGACAAGTAATCCAAATTCTCGGCCAAAAAATTGCTAAACCGGGGCAAGATGTCACCCTGACACTAGATTTAAAACTCCAAAAAGCCGCCGAGGCAGCTTTAGGAAAACGCCAAGGTGCGATCGTGGCGATCGATCCCCGGGATGGTTCCGTGCGGGCCATGGTCAGTTATCCTAGTTTCGATCCCAATGTGTTCTCGGCCCCAATTACCACCGCCACTTGGAAAAAACTGCAAGCGGAGGGCAACCCGTTTGTTAACCGCGTCCTGCAAGGATTTCCCCCCGCTTCCACCTTTAAAGTCGTCACTGCCACTGCCGGCATGGAATCGGGGAAATTTCCCCCCAATACGGTCTTAAATACCTTTGCCGCCCTTTATGTGGGGGGGACAGCTTTTGGAGAATGGAATCACGCTGGTTTTGGTCCGATCGGTTTTGTCCGGGCCATGGCCATGAGTAGTAACACTTTTCACGGTCAAATTGGTCGCGGAGTGGGGGGGCCGGCTTTAATTGCCATGGCTCGGCGCTACGGTTTCGGTCAGAAAACCGGTATAGAATTAGCGGAAGAAACCCCGGGGTTAATTGCCGATCGCGATTGGAAACTGCGTAATTTTAAAAACTGGGATTGGTCGGTAGGGGATACGATTAATATGTCGATCGGTCAAGGATTTACCCTCGCGACTCCCCTACAGGTAGCTGTGATGTTTGCTGTCCCCGCTAACGGTGGTTTTTTGGTGAAACCGCACCTTTTACAGGATGCCCGCGATGTTAAGGAATGGCGAAAGTCTTTGAATATGAAACCTAGCACCCTAGACACCCTGAGAAAGTCCCTGAGAGCCGTGGTAGCGGAAGGAACGGGTCGGGCCCTATCAGACCCAGCTTTACCGCCCATAGCGGGCAAAAGCGGCACGGCAGAAGCACCTCCGGGTAAGTCCCACGCTTGGTTTGGAGCTTTCGCGCCCTTCGACAAGCCCGAAATTGTCGTGGTCGCCTTTGCGGAACATTCCGGCGGTGGTGGTGGTAAAGTGGCCGCACCTATGGTACGTCAGGTAATGGAGGCCTATTTTAATATCAAACCCAAAGAAGAAAAACCCCGGCCGAAGCCCTAGAGACCCGTGTCGGTAAGCGGCACACAGCGCACGGTAATTCCCGTCGCCTTTGCCATTTTTTCCGCCCAAATTGCCAATATTTCAGCGTTTACGGGGTTGAGAATTTGCATTCCGTCGGCAGCGGTGAGGGGATTATTACCGCGGGTTTCTAATTGTCTTTGTCTGGCCCGGGGACGGGTCGGGGTGTTAAGTTGAATTTCATCTGGTTGTAGCTGTTGCATCAAATCGATGTATCGGTCTTGATCTTGGGGCGACCAAGAGGCCAGTAGCATGGTTTGAATCGCTAGTTTTCCCGACCATTCTTGGCGAAATTGTCTTAATCCCCACCAAAGCTCCTGCCAATCCAGACCGGGAACTGGACGGTTAACCCGTCGCCATTGGGACTCGGAAACAGCATCGATTTTAGCGGCGACGATATCAGCTTTGCTCAAGTCCTGACGCACTTGGGCATCTCCCAAGAGGGTACTATTGGTTAAGACCGCCACCGGCCGCTTGGTCATTTCCTTGACGGTGGCCAGTATTTCCCCTAAATTGAGGGCGAGGGTGGGTTCCCCGCTACCACTGAGAGTGACTATATCCACGTCCCAAGGGGCAAAAGTGCTTAAATCCCTGCTAATTTGTTCGCTAGTAATAAAAATTTTTCGTTGCTCGGTTTTTTGCTCAATTTCTCCTAACTGACAGTAGGCACAGTTAAAGGAACAGGTGGAAACTAAACCAATCGGATCAATGCCTAGGGAACTGCCGAAACGCCAAGAGGCAACCGGACCATATACAGAGCAGAAATAATCATGGTGAGCGGTCATCGAAAATACCCAAAAAATACGGAGAGGGAGGGATTCGAACCCTCGGTACGGTCTTACGATTCGTACAACAGATAGCAATCTGTTGTATATTGCTGTAGTGTAGCTTGTAAGCTACACGCCTTAAGGATTTTAAGTGGTGAAAGAATTGGTGAAGTTGGGTTTCATGCTTCAACCGTTCGGCAAAAGCTCACGGCCGAAGCCCAACCTACGTTCATCTTATATTTAATTCCACTAATAACAGTCCCCACAATACCACCCAAAACAAGAATAGCAAGCACAGGTATCCAGGCAGGATATTTATGAATATCATATTGTTGTTCATAGATATCCCATAATTGAGTCTGTTGAAAACAAGAAGCTTGAGAATTTGCCTCTTTATACAAATTTAAAATATCAGCAATCGTCTTTTTCTTTTTATCAGTATTAAAAAAATTCAACCGGTCAGCTTCTGCATCTTGTTTTGCTCGATTTTGAATATCTACCCTAAGTTGTTCACAAGGATTAGGTGCAGGAGGTGTTTGAGTAGAAATAGGCAAAATTGTCCCCCACGCAACTGAAATTGCCAGCGCTAGGACAAAAATCATCAATAACTGCTGCTTTTTCCAGTGAATAAACTTCATTCTCGTAACCGTTTCTTTGCCTTTTTCCCACATCCTAACTACCAATATAACACTGATTCATACAGTATAGGCTACATATCAGGAGAGGCACTCATGCAAGAGGGGGAATAAATAATCAGTTTTTAATAACCAGATTTAGTATAAATTAGGATTGACCAGTACCTAGAAAAAGTTTGAGGACAGAGACTCAATAATCAAGTTACTAGAAATTCAAGCCGGTGTTCGAGAAGCTGGTTCTATTCTGCGCTCCTTGAGTGAGCAGTTTATCACAGCTTGGCAACGGATTCAATGTGAGATTCAACATCAAACTAGGATATCTCTACACTCTAGAAAATCAATATCTTCAGAGCCACCGAATCAAAGAGAATTAAATCAGTCAATTTTGATGATATTTTGAATGATTAATCTAAACCCAGTTTCTTGGCGAAATTTTTCCATCCTCTCCGTTTGTGAAGTCTGAAAGGTAGGCTTTTTGTTATTAGCAATGTAGGCTTTTCTGGACGAATAATCCTCTATACCATGATTTTCAATAAATAGCCGAATTGTGTTTCTCAGTTGCTTTTCTCCGTCTCCTACCCACCCCGAATTTTTCCCCTTTCGTTCTTTTAATTCTACAAAAATCAAACAATTGGCATAGGTCAGCATTCCCTCACAGCGTTTATCCATAGCACTACCATCGACTTTTCTAATTTCAATACATTTATCAATAGCGGTAAATGTCACTTCAATTTCTTGAGAGTTTTCCACAATAGCAATCCAATCACTGGGATTTTCTGTATCTAAATAAGCGGGATTTTCTGAGGGAGATGGCGGATCACAAATTCCAAATTTATGCCGATGGGTTTGACTCTGACATTTTTTATCAAAGAAATTTATCTTCATAACTGTTCTTCGATTTCTAGTAAATCATCAAAAAGCTGATTTGTCTCTCCCAGGGAAAGATTGAGATAATTTTCATCAGAAGGTAAACCATTATATGTAGCAAGTTCTCGGATTTCTCCTTGCTCTGTTAATTCATATACAATAGCATCTTCTGCCGCTATACAAGAGGCTTTCGGGACAATTTGGTTGAGCTTTTCTTGGAGATAATCGGCGTTAGAAATCGCTGATGATAGGATTTTTTTGATAACTTTATCCGCTTTGATAGCTAGGGTTAGATCGTTGATAATATAAGGACTATGAGTAGTTAAAATTAGTTTATTTCCCTGGGTTAAATTGGCAAATTCAAATAATTTATATAAAATCTTTTTCTGAGATTGGGGAAATAGATTCTGCTCAATTTCTTCCACAATATTTACAAAACACTCATTGCGGTATTTAGAAGATAACACTTCTAGTGCTGCCTTTTTTAGGTCATCGGAAAGATTATCATTAGAGAGAATTTTCTCGATTTCCATTTTTAATCTTTTTTGCTCCTCTCCACTGAGTTGATTGCGGGAAGTTTCTTGAGTTCGATTAATCGATAAAGCAATATTTTGAGAAACGAGAAATAAAGGAACAAAAGACTGAAAACCACTGGAAGCTTCTGATAGATTTAGTTGATAATCACTACCCACAATCTTGGCCAGTCTATTGAGTTGATCAAATTCCAATTTAACCTCACCTACTGGCAAAGTCAAACTGCCAGATAATTCCTGTTGTGAGCGATCCAATTCTCCCCAGAAAGTATATAATGATTCTGGCAGTCCTTTGAGTTTTTCTGGCCATCTTACTGCACTCAAAAAGTTTCGCTCTGCTGGTATATACATAATTTTTGGTACTCGATACTTTGGATTATCAGTACGCTCGATCGATAATTTAGCATTTTCAAAACTAATTCTATAAACATCTCCATTGTATTCAATTTGGGTTGCGGGTAAAAAGTAATTGGTTAAATTGTGGTATTGACAAAAAGATTTAACAAAACGATTATATTTAGTCACATATTTTTCTTCTAAATCTCCACGATATAGAGCTTTTTCCAACCAGCTTAATGTTGATATTAATTTAGCAATGCTACTTTTTCCAGTTCCTTGATTACCGATAAAAATCGTTACTTTCCGAACGTCGATAAAACCATCATTTTCTACTAAACCCACCTTAATTGGACCGAAGTTTTTAACTTTAATTTGGCTCATTGTTACCCCCTTGATTGACGATGATAAATTTTGGGCAGTAATTTGTCCCGAAAAAAGCTCGTGTTGAACACGAGCTAAATTAACTAACTTCAAGGACTAACTAACCACCGACCTTAACTACTGGTTTAAAACTGGGAACAACCAGTTCACTATCCTGTTTGGTCAGCTTATTGTATAACCGTTCCGTATTGGGGAAATTAGCGGCCGGTAGAGTCGGGAAACGACGATAGGGAACCGTATCTTCACCAAATAATTGTAGGTATTCCATGCTATTAACCATAGCACCGATAAAGGCTTTTAATCCCTGAGTTGCCAGAATTTGGTTATATTTCTGGATTTCCTTTTGATTCAAGGGAGCGCGACCTAAGAAGTGCTTGGTTCCCAATTCAATTACTTTCGTATTCGGATAGGGAGCATAGAATTCTTTCAGGTAAAGATCCGAACAACCTAAACCCTCAATAAACTCTTTCACCGTGATCTCAGCATTGCTTAATTTACTTTCTAAAGCGGTAAATTCGGCATTGATGATATAGGGTTCTAGATCCCGTTCAAAAATCTGACGATAGGCAGCGCGAACAGTATTTTGTACGGCAACTTTATCGAGATTAGTTAACAGTTTAAAGATCTTAGTTTGTTCCCGTTGAACCGTGACACCTTGACCGACACGAGATTGAATATCGGGTTCAGTGCGAATCGAGACCGAAGGTGTACCCAATTCAATAAAGCGCGGGGTTTCCTCTTGATCAACTCTTTGGCCGATATCTTCGCGGAGATTACCCAAACGCACCATCCGTAACTGCATCCCTTGGGGAGTTAGATAGCGCTCGTAGGGAACCGTATCTTCACCAAAAGCTTCCGTGTATTCAGGACTATCGATAATGGCATCGATTAAAGCATAGAAGCCTTTTTTCGAGCAGATATCGAAGTATTGATTCATTTCCTGACGGCCGTAGGTGGGACGACCGAGCAGACGACGGTGAATATATTCGATCGCTTTCACCACATAGAGAGGAGTCCAGTAGATTTTCCGGAAAGTCTCGGATTTAGCTAGGGTTTTGATAAACTCGCGCAGAGTAATATCGCCATTTTCTAACTTAATCTCGGCCACGGATAAACGCTGACCTTCGTAGGGCATTCGACCGAAAACCTGACGATAAGCCGCTAAAATCACTCTTTGGGTGGAACTTTCGCCAAATTTAACGCTTACCCCATTGCTAGAACCGGGTAACTCGTTATTGAGACGGAAAACTTTTGGTCCCAAAGTACCGGGGAATTCACCTCGGGCGCCCGGGTTGCTATTTTGGTTATTAGTGGCCGGTCCGCGGTGGATGAGGATACGTTTGGTATCCTTACTGAAGGGAGCGGGACTAGAACTGGGTTCGCGGGTTTCTTTCGGGAAAATTGCCCCAAATTGGATTTCTAGGGGATCATTTCCGGAACCGTAAACGTGCTGATCCGGTAAGGGGCGATCGTATTTAGCAAAGGTGGTGATAAATTGGGGAACTTTGCGGAAAGGTGCGCTGTAGTTAAACAGGTCAATCTGCATCCCCCAGTTACGACATTCCTGTGCTTCTGCACCCAACCCCCGGAGATAGGGAACGGTTTCTTCGCCGAAATAGTCGGAATACTCCTGAGAATCGACTAAAGCATCGATTAACGCCGCTAAACCGCCGCTAGAGACGATCGAGAAGTATTTCTGCACTTCTTCCCGGGAGGAAGGACCGCGACCGAGGAAATGACGGAAAGCCAATTCTAGGGCGCGACTATTGATAAAAGGTTCAAAGAACTGTTTGCGGTAGAGAGGCGATTTACCGAGACGACGGACGAATTCTTTCATCGAGATGTCGCCGTTTTTCAGCTTCGATTCTAGGTCAGAAATGGACTGACTGTAGGCGCGAGTGATGTCCCGTTCAAAAATTTGTCTGTACGCGGCCTTGATAATCGAAGATTTTTCCGACTCCGATAAACCGGTTTTCATGACAAACTTTTGTCGTTTTTCGGCGCCATTGTAGTAGCTTTGGGGAAGACTTAAACCCTGTTGGTCACTACTGGGACGCTGACGCAGTTTATTAGAGGGGGTGGGGGCTTTTAATTCCCCCAGTAGGATATTGAAATAATCACTGATTAAAGTGGCCGCATCCTTGTCTCTTTGGAAATACTCGATCGAAGCGGCCCGCATTTCTTGTAGGGCCACGATGGTGGCATCAATAGAACAGGCATTTTCGAGAACTTCCCTTAAACCGCGGGTATTAACGATCAGGATACTGGTATCACCAGCCACGATCGCGTATGTAATGTAACGCAGGAACCAGGATAAATCCCGGAGGGACTTCTGCATATTGCTCGGACCGTAACGAGAGACGTTAATCGGTCGGAATCCGGGGGGAATCGGGCCGCTAGAGGTGAAAATCCCCTTTAAGCCACCGAGAAGGCCACTGCCGCCACCGGACCCGCTTTCAGCGTAGGTAACGGTTCCTAATTTCATCCCTTCCTGGACGTTGGTAACTTTACCCGCACCCACCAGGGCCAATTCTTCCACGGGGGGTTTTTCTAGGTAGGCCATGGGTGAACCACCGGTAAAAATCCGGTTAGCTGCCCGCGAGACGATCAGATCGGAGTTCCGGGTGAGCGTTTGGGCAATATCTAAACGCTTGCTCCCCGATTGGAAGTAGGCGATCAGTTCATTGAGTTCGGGTTTATCGAGAAAGCGGTCTTGTTGTTCTGCTTGGGTAATGGCAGATACCGGGACGGTTTGATAGAGTTGGGGACGCGCTAAGGAGCTGCCACCGCTTGCCTTAAGACTCATTGGATTTTAACTATCTCCCTTGACGATGTGCTGAGTTCTCCAATCGTGGAGGCGATCGGTCTTAAAACCAGATGTTTAAACATTTAATCAGCATCTAGATTAAAACTTTTTGCGCTTCCTGAGATAGTTTATTAAGAATTGTATAGATTTTTTTCGCTCAAGTTGCCGATTGGTCTATTCTGACACCCCACCCGTATGGGAGGCTAACCAGTCTAAATAGGTCTGAGAACCCGCCACAATCGGTAAAGCGATGATTTCTGGGACTGCATAGGTATGAAGTTCCTGTATCTTCGCCGATAACTGCTCAAACTGCTTTAAATCGGTTTTAATCGCTAATTGCCATTCGCGCTCGTTTTCAATCTGTCCCTGCCAACGATAAATGGAACGAATCGGGTAAATACTGACACAAGCTGCCAAGCGCTCGTTCAGTAAGGCGATCGCTAAGTTAGCCGCTTCCGTTTCGCTGGCTGTTGTCACCAGCACTACTCCAAAATCGGTTAATCTTTCAGTCATACTAAATCCGTTGATTATAGGCTACATATCAGGATAGGCAAGAGGCAAAAGGCAATAGGCAAAAGGAGGAATAGATAATCAGTCTTTAATAACCGGATTTAGTATGATAACCGATAACTGATCACTGATCACTGATCACTGAATTTAGGTGATCGCTTTTTCTAAAGCGGCCAGATCGGGAATACAGAGAGATTCCTGCTGTCGTTGAATCAGGCCTTTTTTCTGCAATTTGGTCAGAGCTCGGGTTACGGTTTCCCGGGCCAGGCCACTCATACCACTCAATTCCCGGTGAGGTAAATTGGGAATTATCGTACCCTGGCCGCTTTTTTGTCCTTGACCTTCGGCTAAAAAGAGTAAAGTATCGGCGACTCGCGAGAGACTATTGGCCTCCCGTAAACGTAAACGCCGGTTCAGTTGACGCAAACGCTTGGCCATTAACTGAGAAAGACGAATTCCCGCTAAAGGTTCCGATTTGAGCAGATTAATAAAATCTTGGGCGGGAATACTGCTAATTGTGGCCGTGGTTAAGGTGATAGCATCGGTGGAGCGGGGAGATTCGTCTAAAGCGGCCATTTCTCCGACTATTTCCCCTTTACCGACGATATTTAAGGTGACTTCTTTGCCCTCCGCATTGTGAGTACAAATTTTCACCCAACCATCGAGAATAAAGTAAACCGAACCACCCCAATCATTTTCTAATAAAATCGCCTGATTAGCAGGATGAGTGCGGGTGACAACATGAGAAGTAACTCGATCGAGGGCTTCAGGGGGTAAACCGACAAATAAAATGGCGGTATCCAATAATTTTTGAATCTCTGCTGATTTTTCCGCAGGATGGCGTTTTTCTTCCATAGTTTAATATTTAAATTTTGTTCGTTTTAGGTGGGTGATTCTACAATGGAAAGTCGTGGGTATTTTTAGTTATCTAGTGACCAATAAACAGGATTTTTCCTCCCTACTGACCGAGATCGATCGGATTCTTGCCAAGGTGATTTCTTCTCTAGTTAACCCGCAAGAAGTTACTTCCGAGACAATTATCGCTACTCGTCAACATTTAGAATCGGCCAGAGCGCTGCTTTCTCCCTTATTATTCCCCGATCGAACCCCTGAAGTTGCCCGTTGGTCCCTGGGAATGGAGGTGCAACCAGAGGGGGTAAAAGTTGTCTTTTTTCGGGAAAGCCAAGGATTGATCGATTTTTATCCTCTTTCTTGGAGTCTGGCAACGGGAACAAGCGATCGCTTACCCTGCTCCCAGGTGGACGAATATCTAATTAGCTGGCTATCTAATCGGGATTTTATTGCCGATTCTTGGCTCTGGGAAGCCCTAGAGCGATTAGAAGCTATTATTATCACCGATGACGGGGAAACCCCCACGGATGACCTGAAAAAAGCCCTTCTCACAGCGCAACTAATACCCCCCGATCGCCTCTCTAGTCTGGAAACAGCGATCGCCACTGCTCTGGCCTATATTCCCACTAGCGACCAACCCCAAACCCAAACCCTACTGGTTATCGAAGGGAAACGGGAGACTACCACTTTAGCACTGCTGGAAGTCCCGCCGCAAACTCGCTCTTTATCCCGTCAAGCGATCGCTCTTAGCCATTTTAACTACGGGGAAAACACCTATGAACGGGCAATACTCTCTCACTTAATTTATCCTCTCTGGCGTTCTTTTTTGCCTCTTTCCCCCTCCGATCTCACCGATACTAATCCCTTAAAAAAATCTTTACTGGCAGCCGCTAGATTAACTAAATTAATCCTTCAAGAAGAAAGCGAATTTACCTCCTCTCTAGCCGGTCATACTTGGACGGTCAGTCGCACCGATTTAAATAAGAAGGTCATTATACCATATATAGATAATTTAAGACAAAAAGTTAATGATTTGTTAGAAAAACAGCAAAAAAGTCTTGAAGATATCGATCGAATAATTTTTAGCGGTAATTTTTTCTTGACCATTTGGCCCTATTTCTTAACGGGAATACAGCAAGAATTTGCCGGTTGCAATCTAGAGGCCCCCAGTCAGGAAACCTTCTCACCAGCAATCTTAGGTTTGGGTCGTCTCTGTTTATTTTCGGCTCTTAGAAGTCAGAATGGCAATAATGCTTAAAAAAATCAACCTCAGCCTCGGTCAAAAGTCACAATTTAGGTGTGAATATAATTTTTAGGGTAATTGTGGGAAATACAAAAAGGAAAACTTCCTATCTCACCATTAAGATAACTGCTGTCAACCCAACTTAACCAATTCTATTGAGAATCATCATTATAAATATCTTGGAGAGTTTTATTTTCGTAGCGTTCCTGATCTTGATTTTTGCCGCGACGGGAAGGACGACGATATTTTTTATTGGCTAATTTGGGTTCGTAGGTTTCTTGACCTGCTTCCTTAATTTTTAACTTTAAACTTGACTCTTTTGTGCTAGTTTTCTGTGATGTCTGCTCTCGTGCGATCGCTGCTGCTAAAAACTCTAAATAATGTTGGTAACGTTCCCAATCTCCTCTCACCACACAGTTAGGTTCCCGACGGTGAGTACAATCATTAAATTGACAATTTCCTAAAGCTAAACGCTGTCTCACTTCCGGAAAATAAAAAGTTAATTGTTCCGGTAAACACTTAATATCCGGTTGGTTAAACCCTGGACTATCGGCCAATAAACCCCGATTTGGTAAAGCAAATAACTCCACATGACGGGTAGTGTGACGACCTTTTTGCAGTTTTCCCGACACATCCCCCACCCGTTGATTAATCTCAGGAATTAAGCAATTAATTAAACTCGATTTTCCCACCCCCGATGGACCGGCCAAGAGAGTGATTTTATGGTTTAATTGTGCCAATAAAGCCTCAAATCCCCGATTTTTCTCCACACTGACAAAAAAAGGCTGGTATCCCCAACTAGCTAGGCGATCGCCCCAGAACTCTATTTGTTCGGGTTCCCCCAGATCAATTTTATTGACACAGACGGCAATTTCTAAGCCTGTGGACTCAGCTTTCACCAAAAAACGACTGATCAGCCAAGGATCGAGGACGGGTTCAGCAAGGGCAAAAACTAGCAAAATCTGCTCGATATTAGCAACGGCCGGCCGATCAATCTCGGTACTGCGGGGGAGGACTTCTGCGATCGCACCCTGCTGATCGCCAAAATTGGCCTCCTCCACGCGCACCCGATCACCAACCATCACCGATTGACCGATTTTTTGCAAGCGAGCGCGACGGGTACAGAGAAGATTCTCGCCCATAACGACAGAATCCAAGCGTACCTGATAGAAATTCGCCTGTACAGCCACCACTGTGCCGTATAAATCGGTTAATTGTGCATCTAGCATTTAGGAATCGGGGCGATAGACTTTGAGAACAAAAAAGCTATCTCGGTCTTCGATCGATTCTATCTGATAACCCTCCACTGTCAGGCTAGTGGGAACCTGTTCGATCGGTTCCCCGGCATCTAACCAGACTTCCAACCGTTCTCTGGCGGGCATTTTCTCTAATTGTAATTTTGTGCGGACAAAATTAATTGGGCAGGGAGTGCCGCGCAGGTCTAAAGTCATAGTTATTTAGGGTTTGCTGAAAAAGTTTTTCGTGGGGGTAGGGTGTGGGGTGTGGGGTGTAGGGTGTGGGGCTTTCCCCATTTTCATGGGGTCAATTACCTAATTTTCGGGGAAAAAGTCCCTGAATTTTCCCCCCCGATCACTCCTAGCTAAGGCACTTTTTGATGTCAAAAAAGCCCAAAGACATTATCCGACAAGGTTTTCAGATTTATTCAGCCAGCCCTATTTATGGAAGATATTACCTAAAAATCCCTCGATTCCGCCTTTCCCCACGGTTTCCCCGCGAACTTTTGCTAATTTTTCCAGTAAATCCCGTTCTTCTCCGGTGACACGGGTAGGAATCGAGATTTTAACGGTAATACGATGATCACCGCGGCTGACGGGATTGCCTAATTTGGGAACCCCTTTATTTTCTAAAATCAGTACGGTGTTCGGTTGAGTACCAGCAGGGATAGTCAGGTCTTCTTGGCCATCTACAGTATTAACTTTAATGGTACATCCTAAAATCGCTTGGATATAACTAATCGTGATATCCGATTTAATATCATTGCCTTCCCGTTGAAATTCCCCATCGTTTTCCACGGTTAGATAAACGAATAAATCCCCCGGCGGCCCGCCTTTAAGTCCTGCGTCTCCTTCCCGGGCAACGCGCAATTTCATGCCGTTGTCAACCCCGGCTGGGATGGTAATTTTCAGTTTTTTGGTTTCCTGTCTGCGTCCGGAACCGCCGCAAACGTCGCATTTTTCCTCGATCACCTCTCCAGCACCGTCACAGGTGGGACAGACTGAAACCTGAGCAAAAGTCCCGAAGGGAGTACGGGTGGCGCGACGCACCTGGCCAGCACCATTGCAAGTAGTACAAGTACGGGAACTGGTCCCCGGTCTGGCCCCACTGCCTTTACAGGTTTGACAGGTTTCCAGATGACGGATGCGGATTTCCTTTTCGCCGCCAAAGACCGCCTCGCGGAATTTTAGTCTAAAATCGAGACGTAGATCCTCGCCCCGGGTAGGGCCTGTGCGTCGGCGGGCGGTTGCTTGGCCGCCCATGCCCCCGAAACCACTAAAGATTGTCTCAAAGATATCGGCGAAACCGCCCATATTGTCGGCATCAAAACCAGCAGCGCCCCCAGAAACCCCAGCTTCACCAAAGCGGTCATAACGATTGCGGGTTTCTGGTTCCGAGAGAATTTCGTAGGCGCGGTTAATTTCTTTGAAGTGTTCCTCGGCTCCTGGTTCTTTGTTAACATCGGGATGGTATTTTCGGGCGAGACGACGATAGGCGCGTTTGATGTCCTCTTTGCCGGCATCTCGCGAGACACCTAGAATTTCGTAGTAATCAGTGGGCATAGGGGGCTATGGTTCTGCTGGCAATTTATAAATAAAGTTTAAGTCTAGTTGTTACTTTAACAAACTATACATAATAGTTTAGTTGGGTTATCCCTACTATTTTTTTGGTAAGGAAGTGGGGGAGTGGGGAAGTGGGGTGTGGGGGAGTGGGGAAGTGGGGAGTGGGGAGTGGGGAGAAGGGGAGAAAAAAGCTGAAAACTCACATCTGATTACTGATGACTGATCACTGATCACTTTTTAATCTACGGCCTCGTAGTCACTGGCGCTCATTTCGTCCCCATCGTAGGGAGGATCATCACTGCCCGATTTGGTGGATTTAGTTCCCAGATTACTATAGGTTCTGGTTCTATTGTGGGAGAGGGTTGGCCCCTCGGTGAAGGTATTCAAGGAGGTGGCTTGGGTGCGGGTAGGTCGAGTCAGTTCTCGGGTAACATCGATCGGTTCAAAATCAGTACCGTTGCGGGTTTGGTTTTCCTCTTGTCTACCCGTGTAGATGCGGGTACCGATTTCGAGGACAATCTGACGAAATTCCTCCAGGGTGGTTTTTAGCTTTTCTGAGGATATGGAAGGGTCGCGCAGGGCGATTTCCAACTGTTGCCGCTTCTGGTCGGCTAGTTGCCGGATATCGGGGGCGACTAACTCGCTGTTTTCCCTGAGGGTGACTTCGTAGCTATGGAAAAGACTATCGGATTGGTGACGAATATCGATCATTTGCAGACGACGGCGATCAAATTCGGCGTATTTTTCGGCTTCTAGGCGCATTTTTTCAATTTCGTTCGGTTTCAGCCCTCCAGTATGGCTAATTAAAATGCTTTGTTCTTTGCCGGTGCCTTGGTCGCTGGCGGCCACTTTTAAGATGCCGTTGACATCGATCTCGAAGGCCACTTCGATTTGTGGCACACCCCTAGGGGCGGGAGGAATTCCCGTCAGGAGAAATTTACCGAGGGTTTTATTATCCCGGGACATAGCCCTTTCCCCTTGCAGAACATGAATTTCCACCGAAGTTTGACCGTCGGCAGCGGTGGAAAAAACCTGAGATTTACTGGTGGGGATAGTGGTATTGCGATCGATAATTTTGGTAAAGACTTCGCCGAGGGTTTCAATGCCGAGGGAAAGGGGGGTGACATCGAGTAGGAGGACATCTTTCACTTCTCCACCTAAAACTCCAGCTTGAATCGCCGCCCCCAAAGCAACGGCCTCATCGGGGTTAACAGAGCGATCGATCTGGCCGGTAGAAAAGAAACGGGAGATTAATCGCTGTACGGCGGGCATTCTAGTGGAACCACCGACGAGAATGACCCGATCGATATCGCTAGGCTGCAGTTCGCTATCTTTGAGGGACTGTTGTACGGGTTCGAGGGTTTTTTCCACTAATTCTCTGGTTAATTCCTCGAATTTAGCGCGAGTTAGTTCCAATTCTAGGTGTTTAGGGCCGGTTTCGTCAGCGGCGATGAAGGGGAGATTGATCGAGGTGGTAATCAGGCTAGAAAGCTCGATTTTAGCTTTTTCGGCCGCTTCTCGCAGTCTTTGGATGGCCATGCGATCGCTGGCTAGATCGATGTTTTCTTGGCTTTGAAAGTTCTCGATCAGCCACCGCACTAAGAGGTTATCAAAATCGTCCCCCCCAAGATGGTTATTGCCAGCCGTGGCTTTCACTTCAAAGACTCCATTGCCCAGTTGCAGGATGGAAACGTCGAAGGTTCCTCCCCCTAGGTCAAAAACGAGGATATGTTGATCTTCGTTTTGTTTATCTAAACCGTAGGCCAGGGCGGCGGCGGTGGGTTCGTTAATAATTCTTAATACTTCTAGTCCCGCAATCATCCCCGCGTCTTTAGTGGCTTGACGTTGGGCATCGGTAAAATAGGCGGGAACTGTAATCACGGCTTCTTTGATCGGTTCTCCCAGATAGGCCTCGGCATCGGCCTTTAATTTTTGCAGGATCATGGCCGAGATTTCTTGGGGGGTAAATTCCCGATCGCGAATTTTGATATTGACGGTATCATCACGACCGCGTTGGCAACGATAGGCAACTCGTCCCCTTTCTGCCTCGGTGTCTTGCCAACGCCTACCGATAAAGCGTTTGATGCTATAGACGGTATTTTCGGCATTAGTGACCGCTTGACGTTTGGCCAGTTGTCCCACTAGGTGCTGGCCTTTGCCGAATCCCACGATACTAGGGGTTGTCCTTCCCCCTTCCGAGTTGGGTACTATAATCGGCTGACCTCCTTCGAGTACAGCAACGCAACTGTTGGTTGTCCCTAAGTCGATGCCGATGACTTTTCCCATGACGCTCTAATAATAACGGTATTTATGTAGAATACAATCGCTGACAAAAATTATCCCTAAATTGGCAAGGGGCTTTTTACCTCGTCTAATCTGGCCCAGATGAAACGGGACAACTTTTATCCGATCTTAACAAAACTTGTTGGTAAAGTCTCTCCTGCAAAAATCAAAAATTTTCCATTATACCATTTTTCTTTATTCGTGGCAGGCATCTTCCCTACCCCCTGCCCCCCGACATCGGGGGGGTGTTTGGGGGTGAGAGCAATTAACCATCTCTGCCATTACTTTTGAAAAATGGTATTAGGTGAGGAGACTCTGAGGCGATCAACGGTCAACAAGAGGAGAAAAAAGACAATAGACAACTATAATAACCATAAAAACGAGTATTATGTCAAATTTATCTGATTTTTTAGATATTTTGAGCCTATAGTGCCTTGATAACTTACTTTTGCAGGAAGTCTTATAACGCTTTTGATTATTTGGCCATCGCTAGTGGAGTCTCTTTTGTCACTCTCGGAGACGGCGATCGCCGAACCCTTGATGAAATGGTTATTCCGGCGATTTGACCTCAAAATAGATTTCTTAATAGAAAATAATTGGGCGATCGCCGTCTAGGTAAAGGTTCTGGGATTGACAAATCACAAGGGTTTTGCCACTTTGACAGAAGAGAGATAAGCCATACTCAGATAAATCTAGGATAAGATAACCAATAAACCCATTCTAGAGGACTTAATCATGATTAGAGCCTATGCTGCCCGAGAAAAAGGGGGAAAACTAGAGCCTTTTGACTACGATCCGGGTATATTAGCGGATGAAGATGTAGAAATCGCGGTGGAATATTGCGGCATCTGCCACAGTGACCTAAGTATGCTCGATAACGATTGGGGACTGACCACCTATCCCTTTGTCCCCGGTCATGAAGTGGTCGGTACGATCGCCGCTCTTGGTGCTAAAGTCAAAGAATTAAAGATAGGGCAAAGAGTCGGTCTTGGTTGGTTTTCCCGTTCCTGTTCCACCTGTGAAACTTGTATGTCGGGGGATCAAAACCTTTGTGCCACTGCCGAAGGAACTATCGTCGGTCGCCATGGCGGTTTTGCTGAAAGAGTCCGGGCCCATCATAGTTGGTTAGTTCCCTTGCCGGAGCAGTTGGATGCGGCCAAAGCTGGCCCGCTTTTTTGTGGTGGTATTACCGTCTTTAATCCGATTGTGCAATTTGATATTAAACCCACGGCCCGAGTTGGTGTCATTGGTATTGGTGGATTGGGCCATATAGCCTTAAAATTCCTCAAAGCTTGGGGCTGCGAAGTAACCGCTTTTTCTAGTAGTCCTGACAAAGAAACAGAAGCAAAAGAACTAGGTGCGACTCATTTTATCAATTCCAGAGACCCTGAAGCTTTGCAATCGGTACAAAATTACCCAAAATGTCGGCTTGAAGGCTCTCGGTTTTACCTCGGAGATGAAAGGTTCCGCCAGTATAGAACGGCGAAGCACGATTAATATTCTGGGGAGTCTTGGCTCTCCACATATTTTTTAAGTTGATCTATCGTAACGCCACCACAACTAGCCACAAAGTAAGCTCCTGTCCATAATACTCTCTTGTCTTTCC
>VYLQ01000289.1_pt1 | contig 21494 bp, 23 predicted proteins | sample 5115351 | NCBI WGS metagenome assembly VYLQ01 (sample SAMN12291776, study PRJNA351875) | freshwater metagenome | isolation source: freshwater lake | place: USA: Michigan, Lansing Lake | collected 2013-08-14 | reverse complement strand
CCATTTACACAAGCTAACCACTCAATTAGTTCGTGAAAACCAAACGATTGTGGTTGAGAATTTAGCCGTCAAGAATCTGGTCAAAAACTCGAAATTATCTCAGGCAATATCTGATGTAAGCTGGGGAGAAATCACTCGACAATTAGCCTATAAATGCCGTTGGTATGGGAGAAATTACATTGAAGTAGATAGATGGTTTCCTAGTTCTAAGCGGTGTAGTAATTGCGGGTATATTGCTGAGAAAATGCCGTTAAATATTCGAGAATGGGATTGTCCAGACTGTGGGCGCACCATGACCGAGATATTAACGCTAGTAAAAACATTTTGGCCGCAGGACTTGCGGTGTCAGTCCGGTTCGCGACCATAAGACCAGAACAGAGTAAGTCTGTTAAGGCAGGTGCGGAACCCCGCAAGGGAAAGAAGCAGAAACCCAAATCGTGAGGTTTGGGAATCACCGTCCGTTTTACGGCGGTGAGGATGTCAAATCTGACCAGACATCAAAAGCTTTCAGCCTCCGGCCCTGAAAACAAAGCTGTTGTCGCCAGGAATAAGGACGTTTCTCTAAATACTGCCATTGGGTTTTTGCTGCGTTACTGGTCATGCCGCTGCCTTGATAAGGTCTCCTATCCCCAGTCTATCATCTGGTTGGTGCGAGGTCATCGTGCTTCGAGTTGAGGGGCAGTCAAGGGAGAAGGCAAAGGCAAATCTGACATACCGCACCAAAATCCCTCACGGAAGCGGATAGTTCGCCTGAGAAGCAGTAAAACAGAAGAAAACACCTGAAACTCCTTCCCCTATGAATCCCTAAGCTAGGGAAAGAAATATAAAGATTTATTAAAATGTAGCTTTTGATACAGTTGGGGGGGGGAAAATATGTATTGTTTTGCTATCTGCCTTCTGTCTTGGGTTGGGTTGTTGCTTGACCTGGGTGCGAGGGGGGCGATTGCGCTATCCAAAGGTTAAAAAGATATGAACTCTAAAAACTTACTCAAAATTTTCAAGGTCAGTAGTCTTACTCTAGGTAGCTTTGCAGTAATTTCTATACTGCCTATATCTATAGGTAATTTAAAAGCTAATGCTCTTACTCCAGGTCAATTCGTCAATGAAATTAAATCAATTGCAGAGCGATCTAAGAACGGAGTATTAAAAGACAGGGAAGAGATTGCACTTTTTGAAGCAGCACGCACAGAGTATCTAGATGAGCAAAAGCCAAAAAAAGTTGGTCAGGTTTTTAAAAAAGGCAGCCCTTTGGCTACCTTTATTCCTGGAAAAGATTTGACAGAAGTACTTACGTTTTCCTTCATTGACTCAGAAACAGATCTTCCAACTACAAGTCCTATAAGTATTGGAAGTGTGTCTTACGAAGTTAATCTTGATCCAACAACAGATATATGGAATCTTATTGGTTCTTCTACAGATAGTTCTTCAAATTTTGAAGTCATATTCAACCTCCCTTTAGACTTTGTTGAACCAATCATTCGTGGAATTCCATTTGATATAAATGGAATTCCTATTGTAATACCAGCAAACGATGGTCCAGGAAATGTAGCTATTGGATACGCTTTCAATGTAGCAACTACTCCTGAACCAACCTCAACCATCGGCCTCCTCGCTCTCGGCACACTAGGCGCAGCCTCAACCCTCAAACGCAAACTAAAACCTTCCCAATCCACAGAAAAAGAAACCACAAAAGTAGGCTAAATTGCCCACTAAAAATATAACAAATGCCCCTTGATTCAGTCAGTTGAGGGGGTTTATTTTTTGCCCTCTTACTAAACTATAAAAATTTCTGATTTTGCAGCTTATCATATCTGCCCTAATTAGGAATCAACTTGACTAAGAGAGGAACGTCTTTTAAAAGGCATTAGTTTTTTGATTAATTCAGGTGTAATTAAGCCTTGGGGATAAAAAATTGTTCCCAAAACAATTAAAGTTCCAAAAATAATCAAACGACCATCGCGCAAGAAATTCCCTAACCAAATTGGTAAACCATTCACGCCACCGAGGGCGCGTAAAACTTCGGGCAAAGCAGTTAAAACAATGCCTCCCACCACCGGCCCGACAAAAGTTCTTGACCCACCAATTAAAACGAAAGCCAAGAAAATAATACTGGCATCAAAAGTTCCCTGACGGGAATTCCAAGTATTGAGAAAATGGGCGCTTACCGCTCCCACAACTGCTGCTAAAACTGCTCCGAAAGTGAAGGATAAAACTTTGTGATAGGTGGGATTAATTCCCATGGCTGCAGCTGCCAATTCATCGGCACGAATGGCATTAAATGCCCGACCAATTTTGATGTTTTCTAACCGGTAGAGAAACAGCATAGTTAGGAATAAGAGGGGCAAAGCCAGCCAAAGGTAGGCTAATTGAGTAGTGAAGGGTTGGGGAATGGCGAAAATACCGACCGCACCGCCGGTTATCTCGAGATTAAGGGCAATAATTCTCAAAATTTCTACCCAAGCGATCGTGGCAATAGCTAAATAGATACCTCGCAAACGGAGAACAGGAATACCTAAAACTATGGCTAATATTCCCGCAATCATGCCAGCAATTAACATTTCTAAAAAGACGAAATTAAGGGGATAATTGCTGCTGGTATTAGTAAAAACTTTCGTAGAAAGAATGGCGGCTACATAACCCCCTAAAGCGTAAAAACCGGGGGTTGCTAAGGATAATTGACCAGCCATTAAGGGCAGATAAATTGAAATGCCTAAAATGGCTCCAAATACCATTGAAACAATTAAAAAACCATAGGTGTTAAAAAAGTCAGCCATATTTTCAGGGAGCGGTTATTGGGTGCTTAAGTTACTGGATTCAATTAGCGTAATTTTATCACCGTTTTCTCCCCTCTGATTCTCTAGTAATTCTCGAAATTATCATAATTTTTTACTTGGCACTTTTCCTATATGGTAGCGTTCGCCACCTGAAAATTACCCCAGAAGCGCTCCATCAGGTGCAGGCGATCGGCGAGTAACCAGTAATCACCCTCCATCTCTACGGTGATACTTTTGCTTTGCAACGGTTTCAATTCGATGATAGATAAATGAGAGGATCATGAGATAAATATGAAAGTTTTCTGGGTAAAAATTAGTTAAGATAAGAGGAAATTAAAGGATAAACAAATATAGATGTTTACTTCACTCGAACTTTTAACCATTTCCTTTGTGGCCGTGGGATTAGCCGCCGATGCTGTGGCCGTTTCTCTGACCAGTGGCCTGATGATTCGTCATATTCATGTTAATAAGGCTTTGAAAATTGCTTTGTTTTTTGGCGGATTTCAAGCGATTATGCCGATGATCGGTTGGGGTATCGGTCTAACTTGTCGCGAGTTCCTCGCCTCTTTTGACCACTGGATCGCTTTTATTATTTTAGGGGCGATCGGCAGTAAAATGATCTACGAAGCTGTTCAAAATGATGACGAGGAAAAAAAATTTAATCCTCTAGATTCCTATACTTTAATCGGATTAGCGATCGCTACTAGCATCGATGCTTTAGTAGTTGGTTTGGGTTTATCGATGATTAAAACTCCCTTACTTTTAGCTTGCACTGTCATCGGTTCTATTACCTTTGCTTTATGTTTTATAGCTGTTTTTATCGGGCATAAATTCGGTAATCTATTTAGTCAAAAGGTGGAAATTCTCGGTGGTTTAGTTTTAATATTAATCGGCAGTAAAATCCTCATTGAACATTTAATTGCCTAGATTATCTCCATTTTTCACTATCCTCCCTATTTTCCCCGGCTGTTTCAACAGGGGAGTGGCTAATTCGGGATAACCGGCCTCAATTAAAGCCTGATCTCTGATACGACAGGAATCGCATAAACCGCAGGGTTCAACTTCGCCTTGATAACAAGACCAAGTATCAGCAATGGGAACACCTAAACTAACAGCACGACGGACGATATCTACCTTACTATTCATCACCAAAGGGGCAATTAATTGGGGTGCTTTCCCTTCTAAACCCGCTTTCGATGATAAATTAGCTAAAGTTTGAAAGGCATCTAAATACTCGGGACGACAATCAGGATAACCAGAATAATCCACCGCATTAATTCCTAAATATATCGCCTCCGCTGCCCTTGCTTCCGCTAAAGAAAGAGCGATCGAAATAAAAACTGTATTTCTCCCCGGCACATAGGTAATCGGGATAATATTCGGGTTAATTCCCTCTTGGGGAATAGCTATAGATTGATCCGTTAAAGCGGAACCTCCCCACAAAGATAGATTGACTTCGATCAGATGATGTTCTTTAATATTGAGGAAATTAGCAATTCTTTTCGCCGCCGCTAATTCCCGCTCGTGTCTTTGTCCATAACGAAAGGAAAGGGCAATTAATTGATAACCAGCCGCTAGAGCGATCGCTGCTGTTGTCGCTGAATCTAATCCCCCGGAAAGTAAAATAATCGCCTTTTTTGTCATTATCCTAATGTCACCTGTGTTTGTTGATAATTAGCTACTAAGATAAATTGTTTTAGCCACCGCGAACCTAACAAAATCTCCTGAATTGCCTCCCCTGCAAAAACGGGAATTTCGTATTCCTGACCATCAATTCTTACTCTGCCCAAATATATATCAAAAAATGCTTCTCCTTGGGCGGTGCGTAACTTATCTTGGTTTAAAAATGGCCATTGAAGACTGCGAGCATCTTGGTCATTCATAACACAAAACTCCGTGAAACCAGTATCTAGCATAGCTTCTACAGGTAACACCAGACCATTAGGGCTGACTAAATCGATATCAAAATAAATTTGACCATTTTCTCCAAATCTCCCTTCAATCATATTCTGCCACTAACTCCAGTTTCATTAATGCCAAAGATATGATGGATTTTGTCGGGATATTTTGCCCTTGCTTTTTTACTAGCCACTTCTTTGTCGGGATCGATAAAATAATCGCCGCTATCGGGTTCGATCGCAATGTACCAACCATAATAATGTTTCATTAACCGGGGCTGTAAACTCTGAAAAATCGGCCAACAACGATGATAAAATTCTAATTGTCGGGCGCGATGTTTGGCCTTTTCTTCCTCTGTAGCTTGAATCTCTGGAAAAACTCGACCACGACGCACTACTCGTTCAGAATTGTTGTTAGACATAGTATTTAACCTCTTGTTAGTAAATTATGAATTATGAATTGGGGAGTGGGGAGTGGGGAGATGGGGAAGTGGGGAGATGGGGAAGTGGGGAGATGGGGAGATGGGGAAGTGGGGAGATGGGAATTATGAATTATGAATTATGAATTATGAAGTGGGGAAGTGGGGAAGTTGTCTCATCACCCTATCACCCCAAAACCCTATCACCCCAAAACCCTATCACCACAAAACCCTATCTCCCTATCACCTCCTGACTCCTGATAACTGACTCCTGACTCCCGACTCCTGACTCCTGATCACTGATAACTGACTAGCGGACTCCTAAAAACTTATGGGTTTGGAGACTGAGGCGCCATTGGGGATGGTGGAGAACATAATTAAAGACTAACTCTTTGCTTTCTACCCTATTCCATTCGGGTTGCAGATATTTAATCACCCCTTGCGATAACTTACTTTCCTGCATAGCTGCCCATTCTAAATCCCTTGGATTAGCCACGACAATTTTTAACTCATTCACCCGTGCATAAATACTATGATCGGGCATTTTATAAGTTTTAGGAGAAAAAGTCACCCAATCGAAAACCCCAGTAAAAGGATGAGCGCCAGAAGTTTCTAAATGTACCCGTAAACCCTGATTCTTTAATTCCTTGGTCAAAGGATCAAGATTGTGCATTAAAGGTTCCCCCCCGGTAATCACCACCATAGCGGGGTTAGCCCCTTTTGCCATCTCAACCAATTCCCGCACCGATTGTTGGGGATAACGGTGGGCATTCCAGGACTCTTTTTGGTCGCACCAAGGGCAATAGACATCACAACCTCCTAAACGGAGGAAAAAAGCATTGCTTCCCGTCCAAAAGCCCTCGCCCTGCACAGAATGGAAAGTTTCGACAACAGGATAGGTACAATGGTTTATGCTAACCGTTTTCATAGAATCAGTATTATAGAAAATATGGACATTCCCCTGAACTTTGCCAAATACATCCAATGGTCTGGTATTGCCACGCTGGTTTTTTTGGTACTCACGATTATCGCTTTTCTCGTCGGTTGGGGAATCCGCTTTCGTCTCGTCGGTGTCACTAGCTTTATGGCCGTGTTGACGGTCGGAATTTTCGGTCTTGGGTTAGGACTGTTTACCCGCACAGAAATTCCGGGAGCGGTGAGATTCTCCCTTGTCTATGATAACGGAGCTAATCAAGCTGTTATCTCCCTGCCCAATACTGTTACTCCCGAGCAAGTGGAAGCAACCCTAAAACAAGCCGCTAGTGACTTGTTTTCCTCTGGTCGCGCCGGTGCTGGCGGTAATAATCAATTTATCATTAGCGCTCGCACTCTTGTTCACCCTCAGCCCGGTTTATCTGCTCCTTTATACTTAGGACAGATTAAAAAATCCTTCTCCGCTCCGGGGGATAATACTCCTGAACTACAGCTTTTTCCCGAAAGTTTCGCTAAACTTAGCCAATAATCCTGAGAGGTTGTCAAAAAATGTCCAATGCTGTCGCTGTTTTGCCCCTGTTAATCGCCCCCGCACAAGTGATTCGGGGTGACAATGCCCTCGAAGAATCCACCAGCAAATTAGCGGATTTGGGGAAACGTCCCCTCGTGGTGGGCGGCGATCGCAACTTAGCTTTTTTGTCATCTCCCCTGAAAAATCTCACTCCTAGCTATCACAGTTACGCCCCCGATTGTTCGGAAAGTTCCCTAGCATATTTAAAGGCATCTGTCAAGAGTCATGAGGCAGATTTTATTATCGGTGTGGGTGGCGGCAAAGCCCTCGATACGGCCAAATTACTCGCCCATCAGTGCCATTTGCCGATCGCCACGATTCCCACCTCCGCGGCCACTTGTGCCGCTTGGACAGCCCTATCTAATGTCTATTCTGACGCGGGGGCGTTTCTCTACGATCTGTCCCTAGCCCGTTGCCCAGATTTATTAATTCTCGATTACGGTATTATCCAAACTGCCCCGAAAAGAACCTTAATCGCCGGTATTGGCGATGCGATCGCTAAATGGTACGAAGCTTCCGTCAGTAGCGGTCATTGCACAGAAACCCTGATCATTGCCGCTGTCCAACAGGCCAGGGTTTTGCGGGATATTCTTTTCCAAAAATCCCCGGCAGCCCTGGAAAATATCGGCGGGGAGGACTGGAAACAGGTGGTGGATGCTACCGTTTTATTAGCCGGAGTAATTGGTGGTTTAGGGGGTGCTAATTGTCGTACCGTGGCCGCCCATGCAATTCATAATGGTTTAACCCATATTCCCGCTTGCCATCATGTCCTGCACGGGGAAAAAGTCGCCTACGGCATTCTCGCTCAATTGCGTCTAGAGGAAATAGTTTTGGGCAATCAATTGGCACTATCGGCCCGGGGGCAACTAATCCAGTTTTATGAACAAATTGGTTTACCGAAATCCCTAGAGGATTTAGGATTAAGAGATGTTTCCCTTGCCCAATTGCGCCACGCAGCCGCAATTGCCTGTCAGCCTAATTCTGACATTCATCGCCTACCTTTTACGGTTTCCCCTGAACAAGTTATGGCGGCCATGGTTTCTACTACCACTGCCGATCCGATCGTGCAGAAAGTTAAAGCTAATTAAGGGCAATATTTTCGGGACTTATGGCTTTATCTGCTGCGGGTGAGTAGTGATTTTATTGTAGTGGTGATAGCTCAAACTTTTGCTTTGTTGGTCAAGAAAGTCAAACAAGTGATTAAAGTGTTAGAAGCGGATGGCTGGTATCTTGCTAGAACACGAGGAAGTCATAGGCAGTATAAACATCCCTCAAAATCTGGTACGGTAACGGTATCGGGGAAATCCAGCGTTGATGTTCCTATTGGGACTCTTAAAAATATATGGCGACAAGCTCAAATTGAGGAGGACAAAATATAATGCGATATGCAGTTGTTATTGAAAAAGGAGAAAATAGCTACGGTGCTTATGTTCCCGATCTTCCCGGTTGTGTTGCGGTTGCAGAAACATTAGAAGAAGTTAAACAATTAATTGCTGAGGCAATAATTTTTCATTTGGAAGGCTTAAAAGAAGATGGATTAACTGTTCCTGAATCACTGTCGATCTGTGAGTATGTAGATGTAGCTTAGGGGGTTCCAAGGTGGAAATAAGATTAGACTCATAGCAGCAATTCATTACAATCGACAAAAAATTTATATTCGAGAAGTTTTAACTCATGCTGAATACGACAAAAACAAATGGAAGGAGTAAAAAAAATGCCGACGATCGATATAGAGAAAACCCAGCAAGCCTGGACAAACTTAAAGCAAATACTCTTTATTCCTCCCAGCGAATCAGAATATGAACAATTAGTAATTATGTTAGATAATTTGATAGATGAAATAGGAGAAAATGAAAATCATCCTCTTGCTTCTTTAATGGAAATTTTGGGAATATTAATAGAAAATTATGAACAGGAAAATGTTCCCGAATTATAAATTAAAACAGGCAGCCCAAAATCAAATCCATGAATGGTAGGGGTGGTGCATTCCCCAATATTGGTTAACCTTGAAATTGTCATGTTTTTAGGGAAGACACCCTAGGAAGCGATGCTGCAATCCAAACAAATAAAACAAAGCGAACATCACACCAGTATAACCCGCCGTATCAGCATATAGTGTATTTGTGTAAGTCCTGTCTGAGAAAGTCCTGCCAGAATGAGATAAAATCTGAGGTCAAACCCTTTTAATATTCCGCTTAACCACATTGCATAAAACGCATGAATACAAAACGTGCAGGGGTTGAATTACCGAGTCAACTGCTCTCTAATCGTCTGATTCTGGGTATTATTGCCTCCTACGCCCTTGCGTTCAGGCGTTGCTGATTTGAGATATGAATCTTCTTGTGTGGGATTTTTAAAACCTAGACCCAAACTAACTTTTGGATGGGTGCAAGGTTGTCATTCATACCTTGATTCAGCAACGCCAACTTTTTAACCCAACCACAATTCTATGTCAAAAAAATCATTTTTACCCGGTTGTTTAGTCGTCTTAGGACTAACAGCAGTAACCGCAGGAGGAGTCTATCTTTATCTACGAGGACAACTACCTTGGCAAAGATTCACCCCCTTAGAATCGGCAAAAGTTATCCCAGAAACTGCCTTTGCTAGTAGTTTTGTCTCCACGGATGCAAAAGCTTGGTCAGTGTTAGCTAAATATGGTACACCAGAATCGCAAACTGCGGTTAGTCAAGGACTAGAAGAATTACAAAAAAATATCTTCACCGATAAGATTAATTATCAACAGGATATCGAACCTTGGATCGGTAGTATCAGCTTTGCTTTTCTTCCCGCAGCTACCCCCGGACAATCGGGAATCTTAACTGTTATCGGGATCAAAGATAAAATTAAAGCGTCAGAATTCCAGAAAAAACTAGGACAACAAGTTAATCGCAAAACTAGCACCAGTGACTACAAAGGTATTAAAATTACTGCTATAGATTGGCAGGATAACACCACCATTTATACTGCCGTTACTGGCGATTTTTTGTTGATATCCTACGATAAAAAGGTGTTAGAATCGGCCATCGATACCTACCAAGGAAAACCCTCTTTTAGCAGTAAACCAGAAGTGAGAAAACTGCTTTCCCAATCCCTCAACCTACCCAATACCCTAGCGACAATTTATATCGATGATTATGCCGGAATCTTGGGAGCAGATGCTAATTTATCTCCCCAAAGTCGGCAAGAATTAGCAAAAATTCAAGATATTGTCGCAGGAGTGGGTGTCACCGATACGGGATTACAGTTACAAATGGTGGCTAAACTTGCTCCTGAAACTATTTCTACCCTACCTTCCCCCAGCAGTAATCAAGTTTTAAATTATTTCCCCGGAGATACCATCGCACTCTGGAGTGGGAATAATCTTAAACAGGGATGGGAAGAAGTAGAAAAACAGTCCCAAACCAACCCAGAATTACAAGTTTTTCTGCGTCAGATCCGTGAGAATTTTCAGATGGCAACCCTTGACGCGGATAAAGAAGTTTTTAACTGGATGGATCGAGAATTTGCCTTTGGAATTATCCCCAACCAGCAAGCTCTGGGAGGGTTAGGTTTTGGGGGAATGATGATCTGGCAAACCGGCGATCAGAAAGCGGCAAAAACTACCCTCGATAAGTTAAATCAATTGGTGAAAACTGTTCCTGTTATCACCATAAAAAACAGTCAAATTTCTGGTCAAGATGTGACTGAATGGAAAGCGGAAGAACAAGCTATTTTAACCTATGCTTGGCCTAATAATGATACCCTAAAAATGACCGTCGGAATTCCCTATCAACCGCAACCGAATCAACCGATTAGCAAAAGTGAGAATTTCCAAGCATCGATCGCAAATTTGCCTAAAAATAATCTCGGTTATTTCTTCATCGATGTGGAACAAATTATCGCTAAAGCGGGGGGAATTAATAATCTTCCGGCTACGGAATTAACCCCAGAAGCAAAGGCGTTTTTAGAATCGGTACGCGGGATCGGAATTACGGCCACTATGCCTGATCAAACCACCAGTAAAATTGATGTTTTATTTTCCCTGAAACAAACTCCCTAAAAAGTAACCGACTAGATAAAGCGATCCACAGAGAATTATCTGACTATTGGCAGATTCTTGGATGGCTTTTTTTAGTCCTAAATATAAATCGGAACAAGTCTCTAGGTGAGATAATTCTGGACAAATTGAATCCGCTAATTCCGCTAAGGTTTCAGGATTGGCACTGCTATGATCGGGAACAGAAACTAAATATAAACTATCGCCTTTTCTTAATAAAGCTTGGAATATTTCCCGATGATCTTTAGTTGATAAAATTCCCATCACCCAGATAATTTTTGGAGCCTTTAAACTATCTACATACTGCCTTAAACCAATAGCAGCAGCAGGATTATGAGCGCCATCTATTAAGATTTCTCGCTGACACCAATTAACGGTTTGTAAACGTCCTAACCAGCGAGTTTTTGCCATTCCTTCTTGCACGACTTCATCGCTAATTTGCCAACCTTGCCGACGTAAAATATTAACAACAGCGATCGCTATAGCAGAATTAGTTAATTGAAAATCTCCCGCTAAGGATAAAGGATATTCTAACCCTTGATATTTAGCGCGATTATCGGCAATTTTCTCGGCAGCTTCTACCCATACCGTCGGACAATTTAACAGCTTGATTCTCTCCCTAACTACCCCCTGCGCTGATTCCGGTAATTGTCCGATAACTGCGGGACAATTCGCTTTTAATATCCCCGCTTTCTCCCCAGCAATATCGGCAACCGTGGGACCTAAATTTTGCCAATGTTCCCGACTAATAGAAGTGATGACAGTAACCAAAGGTTGAGCGCAAATATTAGTCGCATCTAATCTTCCTCCTAAACCCACTTCCATCACGGCAATATCCACCTTTTCCCGAGCAAAATACAGCCAAGCAGCGGCAGTAATTACCTCAAATTGAGTAGGACTTTCCTGCTGGGGATCGATAAGCGATTGTAGATCTTTAAGCAGGGTTTCTAAAGTCGCGGTTTCAATATTTTCGCCATTAATAGAGATTCTTTCTGTCCAATCAATTAAATGGGGAGAAATATAACGTCCGACTTTGTAACCGGCAGTGCTGAGAATAGAGGATAGATAGGCACAAACGGAACCTTTGCCATTAGTTCCCGTGACATGAATAATCGGAATTTTATCTTGGGGATTGCCTAAAATCTCCAGCAGATTTTTTATTCTTTCTAAACCGAGATTGACACCAAAACGCTGAAAAGGTTGCAGTAAAGAATCGATAGTCATGATACCTCTTGCAAAAATCAAAAATCTTTCGTTAGGTGAGGAGTCAGTAGTCAGTAGTCAGTAGTCAGTAGTCAGGAGTCAGTAGTCAGGAGTCAGGAGAATTAAGAATGAACATTAATCAATTAAATGCTCTATTTAGAGATTTTATGCAATTTTATGCCTATTTTTCTCATTTTTGAACTATCAAAAATTAATTCTGCAAGAATTCTATGATCAGCAAACTAGAAATAATACTAAATCCAGTTATTAAAAACTGATTATTTATTCTCCGTTTTGCATGAGTGCATGAGTAGAAAACGGGTTTCTCCGAGAAACCCGTTTTCTGTGCGTTACTCAGGAGCATCGATCCTACCCGCACGGATGACTCTTTCTGTGGGTGGCAATGTCTAAAGTTTGACTAAAATGCTCGGTTCTTTTTGGATCGGTAAAACATCAAGAGAGTCAATATTAGCGCAGTATTTTAAATCTTCTTGACAGTGGAGACGCAAGAGGCGCTGACCGTGACTACAACTGTGGAACATTCCTAAAAGATCATTTTGCCATTGACGATAAAGAGCGATTGCGGCGATAACTTCATCATTGCCGATCGCCATTTGCCCCGATTGTTCTTGTAGCGCATCTGCGATCGCTCCAGCACAGGCCGTATCTTCCAGAGAATAACCCCCTTCCCAACCAGAGCCAACAATCCAGACGGTATCGGGCTGCTTATCCAATAAGTAATTAACCGCAGCTTGCCGATTGATCATAGCCGCAGTGATGACGATTGGGGATTCTTCCACCCTTTGCAGAGCGCGAGTGCCGTTAGTGGTGCTGATAAACAGACGACGACCTTTCATTAAATCAGGGGTACAATCGAGGGGAGAATTGCCCAGATCGCAGCCTTCCACTTTCGCGCCGCCTCTTTCTCCTGCCCGGAGACGTTTTTCCGGTTGCCAGCTATCACTCACCTGCATCAGGGTTTTCAGATCGCTAAAGGTTTGCACTGCTTCCGCACCGGCATTGAGGGCAGTGGCGATCGTGGTTGTTGCTCTTAAAACATCGATAACGACGGCGCAATCGGGTAGAGTATGGACGGGGGTAAGTTCGGGAGTATGATAAATGAAAACCTGCACGAGTTATACCAAGTAAAAAGTAAAAGGGGAAATAAGCTCAACATACCGTCGCTCGGCGTCGCGCTGGCAGAAGAAAGACAAGGCCGATTTTATCACGATGGATGTCAGCTAGTTAAGCTGTTCGTAATTCAAATTGCTTGTTGAGATCAGGCAAGGGGGGGCTAATCTCAGAATAAGCGGTTTAAATACGTCTTAGCTTATCACTTGAAATGCCCATGCGGATCACAAAATTGGCCAATTGTCAATAGGGTTTGAGATGTTCTCACCCCGGGTCGATCATCATGACTAAGTAGCTGGTTATAATTAAATTAAAAATCGATTTTAGGTTCGATCCCCCCTTAATCCCCCCTTAATAAGGGGGTGTCGATCCCCCCTTAATCCCCCCTTGATAAGGGGGGTGCCGATAGGCGGGGGTATCCCCCTTAATAAGGGGGGCATCTGATAATTTTTAACGCCTACTTACTTAAATGTTATAATTAACAATTATTATGTCTGCTAACTTCAAGATTCATGTCTGCTAAAGATCGTTTTCATGGTGCAGTGAGAAAAGGATTAGAAAAAGAGGGTTGGATCATTACGGATGACCCTTTAAGGATTGAAGTGGGTGATGTAGAAATGTATGTCGATTTAGGAGCAGAGCAACTGATAGCCGCAGAAAAAGACAATGAAAAGATAGCCGTTGAAATTAAAAGTTTTATCGGTAAATCCAGTATTTCAGAATTTCATACTGCTATTGGACAATTCTTTAATTATCGTGTTGCTTTAGAAGAAAAAGAACCTAAAAGACAGTTATATTTAGCTGTTCCTTTAGATATTTATTATAGTTTTTTTGAATTGCGATTTATTCAAACTGTCGTTAAACGATTTCAAATTTACCTGATTATTTATGATCCGATTGGGGAGGTAATTGTCGCATGGAAAAATTAGAACAATATCGTCACTATGTCAAGCAAGTCATCACTGAATATTCTCAGCTAGGTTCATCTAAAGAGCCGATTGAACAACAATTGATTTTTGATACAGTTGGCGATCACTATCAATTGATGTATGTTGGCTGGAAAAATAGACGAAGATATCATGGTTGTGTTTTGCATCTCGATATTAAAAAAGGTAAAATCTGGATACAACATGATGGCACTGAGGTAGGAATTGCCAATGAATTAGTTAATTTAGGCATTCCTAAAGAAGATATTGTTTTAGCCTTTCATGAACCCCTAGTCAGAGAATATACAGGGTTTGCGGTGGGTTAATCTTAATCTGAGAAAGTTGACAACATTATTGTCATAAAATAGGCTCAACAGGAGAAAAATTTAGAAATATTATCGAAAACAATTGACAAAAATCGCGGCAATGTCTGTCCGACGGCAATTGTTGAAACCACGGAAGTTAGCACTAACAATTAGTCAAAGCGCAAAATTATCCTAACCTAATCATAGCTTGACCGACAAACAAAATCAGCAAGAGATTTCCATTTTTTTACCTTGCTGATCTCTGTATTTCTTTGTTAATAAAACTTAACAATTATCGGCAAAATTTCGCTTGCTTTTGTCGGCAGATTTTGAGATAATATTTTTAAAAGATTTTATTCATAATGGGAATCTGTGCGTTTTTAAAAATTTTGCACGGATTCCCATTATAAGAAAAGCATAGCGCAAGCGGTGTGGGGTGTGGGGTGTAGGGTTTTACCGATTTTCAGGTGGTCAACTACCTAATTTTCAGGGAAAAAGTACCTGAATTTTCCCCCCGATCACCCCTAGCCAAGGCACTTTTTCATGGGAAAAAAGTCTAAAAGTATTATCCAACAAGGTTTTTAGATTTATTCAGCAGACCCTAATTAGGGAAGGTTTTTGAGCCACCAGCTTGAAAATCTTGCAGCTGCTTGGCCAAACAGGCCGCCAAACCCCTTACCTCGTCTATATTTCACATTTATTCAGCCAACCCTACCTAAATCTCTGCTGAAGGTGGAGATCAAAGGCTGTTTTAAACTAATGCTTTACTGCGATCGTTAGAAGTATCCCCAAAAATTGCCCCTCGTCGAATCAAATCCTGTTTTTGTTCAGGGGTGATCCCCGTTGCATCGATAAAGATAGCGTTTTCAACTTCCGCCCCACTCAGGTCAGCCTTACTCAGTCTAGCCTTACTCAGGTCAGCCCCACTCAGGTTAGCCCCACTCAGGTTAGCCCCCCACAGAATAGCCCCTCTCAGGTTAGCACCAATCAGGAAAGCACCAATCAGGAAAGCCCCACTCAGGAAAGCCCAACTCAGGTTAGCCTTACTCAGGTTAGCCCTTCTCAGGTTAGCCCCGCTCAGTTTAGCCTTACTCAGTTTAGCCCAACTCAGGTTAGCCTTACTCAGGTTAGCCTTACTCAGGTTAGCCCCGCTCAGTTTAGCCCCACTCAGTTCAGCATCAATCAGGTCAGCCCTTCTCAAGAAAGCCCAACTCAGGTCAGCCTCAATCAGGTCAGCCCAACTCAGGAAAGCCCAACTCAGGTTAGCCCTTCTCAGGTTAGCCCCACTCAGGTCAGCCCCACTTAGAATAGCCCCACTCAGAATAGCCCCACTCAAATCAACTTTATATAGAGTTTTCTGATCGATTGTTACCTCTCGAATTGCCTTAATTAATTCGGCTTTTTCAATAACTTTTGCATCTGTAGTGAACTCTGCTTTTTTGACGATAATTTCGGGTATATCGTCTGATTTAAGTTCATTGAGAAGGGCTTGCAATTCCCCCGATTGATGTAAATCTGCTAGGCGCTGTAGTCCATCTTCTGAACCTTCTAAAAATAGCCGAATACTGCCTTTAAGTTTCATAATAGGCTTGATCGTGTTGTCTCTGGCAGTTTCTTGAAGAAAGCTGATAATTTTATCAATTTTCTCTGGTGTCAGGTCGTCTATCCCTACCTCCATAACTAATTCAAGAACTTTATTTGATTGCTGAGGTTGCGGTTTATTGTTATGATCAAATATCTGAGAATTATCTCTATACCTTGTCAAAGCAGTAATCAGATTAGTCTTTCCAATCTTTTCACCTGTTTGCTCTGACAATATTTTAAATAAACTAGAAGCCGCATTCTTGATTGACTGTTCTTCTGTCCTAATTTCAATTTCTTTTGCTAGATCACGATATGTTTTATTCTCAAAAATACCTTTTAATATTTTTGTCTCCACGTCCGTTAATCGCTTTTTTGTATGCTTTTTTTTCAGATAATTAACCAGCATTTCTAATTCAGTCCATGAAATGGTTTTAGTTTCAGTCATTTTTAGTTCATTTATCATCATTGTTTAAGGGTAACAGGACTTAAGATTACTTTTCAGTACCCTGTCAGGTTACTTGATAGTACCTAAAACAAGTACCGTTTTCAGGACTTTTGAGTAACGACAAATAATCAATTTTTTTTTAATCTAAAGATAGTTCACCTCCTAAATAAAAGGATTGATGATTATGTATAAATATTGGTTGAAGTACAGAGAAGACCTTGTTAGTCTTGCCAAAATTACCAGCACGATAATTGCGATCGCATCATTTTTAGGCTTCTCTTTGCCAGAGAAATTTCCACCTACCCCCTGCCAACCGACGGCAATTGTTGAAACCACAGAAGTTAGCACTAACAATTAGTCAAAGCGCAAAATTCGCCTAACCTAATCATAGGTTAACCGACAATCAAGCAGACAAACAAGATCGGCAAGAGATTTCCATTTTTTTACCTTGCTGATCTCTGCATTTCTTGATTAACAAAACTTAACAATTAGGGGCGAAATTTTGCTTGCTTTTGTCGGCAGATTTTGAGATAATATTTTTAAAAGATTTTATTCATAATGGAAATCCGTGCGTTTTTAAAAATTTTGCACTGATTCCCATTATAAGAAAAGCATAACGCAAGTCGCCGGCAAAGTCAAGTCCTTTCCCATTACTTATGGGTGCGAATTTCCAGGAATCAAAAAAGGGGGTTAATGGGGAGTCAGACCAAATATGGGTTACACTTCATCTTTAAATGGGAAACGCTGTCATTCCGTGTAGAGAATATGACTAGACAAACCGCTAATCTCGGACAAACAGGAATTTCCGTCAGTGCCTTGGGAATCGGGACTTGGGCATGGGGAGATAAACTATTCTGGAACTATGGCAAGGAATACGGAGCTAATCAGGTAGAAGCGGCCTTTAAAGCGGCAGTAGAGGCAGGAATCACCTTTTTTGACACTGCCGAAGTCTATGGACTGGGGGAATCGGAACGACTCTTAGGAAAATTTACTCAAGAGACTGATATTCCCATCGATATTGCCAGTAAGTTTGCCCCCGTACCGTGGCGATTTGGGGCGAATGCGGTTCATAATGCCATTACCGAGAGCTTAAACCGTCTAAAAACCGATAAAATTACCCTTTACCAAGTACATTGGCCCTTCACCTTCCTGATTAGCCAAGAAACCCTAATGAATGCCCTAGGGGAAGAAGTAAAACGAGGCCGCATTGGTTCCGTGGGTGTAAGTAATTATTCCGCCGAGCAAATGCGACAAGCAAGCCAGATTTTGGCGAAAAAAGAGGTTTCCTTGGCGGTCAATCAGGTGCAGTATTCGCTTTTGTATCGCAAAATAGAAACTAAGGCAATTTTAGCCACAGCCAAGGAATTAGGTGTCACCATCCTCGCCTACAGCCCCCTCGCTCAAGGACTACTGACGGGTAAATATAGCCCAGAAAGCCAGAATTTGCCCGATGGAGCCAGAAAAGTTGACTCGCGGTTCAAAAAAGAAGGTTTGGAGAAAATAGCCCCAATTTTAAGGGTAATGCAAGAATTGGGCGCAAAATACCAAAAAACCCCCGCACAAGTCGCCCTCAATTGGTTAATCGCTCAAGGGGATGTAATTCCCATTCCGGGGGCCAAAACTGCGGCCCAGGCGATCGAAAATGCCGGGGCGCTAGGATGGAGTTTAGAAGCGGGAGAGGTGAGGCAATTAGAACAGATGAGCCGGCCTTGGCTGTAAAAATCAAAAGTTGTGATTTTCGATCACCATTCTGGAAAAAGTCTCTAACTTTTTGGTGATCAAGATTAAAACAGGCTACAATCTTTAGATACTGCTGTACTACTTAAGAAAACTGGGGACAAAATTAATGGCGACAACGACAAGTAATCCCGATCGAGATAAGGCCTTAGGTTTAGTCTTAAATCAAATCGAGCGCAACTTTGGCAAAGGTTCGATTATGCGTTTGGGAGACGCCACCCGGATGCGGGTGGAAACCGTGCCTAGTGGTGCTTTAACCCTAGATATGGCTTTGGGTGGCGGCCTACCGAAAGGCCGCATCGTCGAAATTTACGGGCCAGAAAGTTCTGGCAAAACCACTTTAGCCCTCCATGCGATCGCAGAAGTACAGAAAGCTGGGGGAGTGGCAGCCTTTGTCGATGCGGAACACGCTTTAGATCCCACCTATTCGGAAGTTTTGGGAGTAGATATCAATAATTTACTGGTGGCACAACCGGATACAGGGGAGGCAGCCTTAGAAATAGTTGACCAGTTAGTGCGTTCTTCGGCCGTGGATATCGTTGTCATCGACTCGGTGGCCGCTTTAGTGCCGCGGGCGGAAATTGAAGGGGAAATGGGGGATAATCAGGTGGGTTTGCAGGCCCGTTTGATGAGTAAAGCCCTGCGAAAAATTGCCGGTAATATTGGTAAATCGGGTTGTGTGGTGATTTTCCTCAACCAACTGCGGCAAAAAATCGGTGTCACCTACGGCAATCCTGAAGTGACCACCGGGGGGACGGCCTTAAAATTTTATGCCTCGGTACGTTTAGATATCCGTCGCATTCAAACTTTGAAAAAAGGCACGGAAGGGGAATACGGAATTCGGGCTAAAGTTAAGGTGGCTAAAAATAAAGTCGCGCCTCCTTTCCGGATTGCTGAATTTGATATTATCTTCGGTAAAGGCATTTCCCAGGTGGGTTGTATGCTGGATATCGCCGAACAAACTAACGTGGTTACTCGCAAAGGGGCATGGTATAGCTATAATGGCGAAAATATTGCCCAGGGTCGCGATAATGCCGTTAAATATCTTGAAGAAAAGCCAGAAGTAGCGGCAGAAATTGAGAAGTTATTGCGGGATAAATTAGACATGGGTTCGGTTCCTTTCCCCACGGAACCGGCCGATGAGGACGATGAGGACGATCAGGAACCAGAAATCTAAAAGAAGAAGAAGACGGTTTTAAGTCTTGGTTATCCCCCGGTTTCGGGGGATTTTTTAGCTTCAGAATCGATAGATTTAGCGGCTTCTAACCATGATTGTAAACCTTTTTTAGTCGGTGTTCCTCTAGGGGTAAAAGTCCATAGATCTCGTTTATGTTGGGGTCCATAGCTGATATGAATCGGGCGATTAATTCCGTAAAAATAGAGAGAATCAAAGGGTAATTTTGCGGTTAAAATCCAATCTATCAGGCGATCGCTCGTTAAATTGATAATCCGAAAATCACAGGCTGCCCCCAATCGCTGACAATAATATTGACCTTTTTGATTAATTTCGTGGGCGCAATGTTGATCGCGACGGGGATCAATTCTACCGTTTTTTAAGCCAGTGATTGGGTCTTTTTTTTGGAGAAATTTTCTCAGATCATTGGAACAAAATCCGTAGGTTAATTGAAATTTTTCTCGCCCAAAATTATCAATAATTGGATCGATAATAAAGTGAGCGAGATTTTGCCAAGCGGTTATCGTTGCAGTATTTTTGGGGTAGGGATCGATTTGTGCTGCGTACTTTTGATAAGTTTGGGAACAGGTACAGAATTCTTCCAGGGTTAAATATTTACCAATTAACATAATCAGTTATCAGGTTTTTAGCTATATCCTATCAGCCAATTTAGCTATTTTGCCAAAGCGGCTTTTTGGCGACCATAATAAACAGCGATAAAAGCGCTGACATACATCCATAAACTATAGACAATTGCGGGAATGGCTAGATCGGGATTATTTAACAAACCGGCAGTGATAGCAATAGCTAAAGTGCCGCTTTGAATACCCACTTCAATTGCGATACAAATTCTTTGGGTAATATTTAAATTAAAGAGGCGGCCACTGAAAAAACCGATCAGGGAGGCAATAGTATTTAAAATAATCACTGCCAGGCCAGTTTGAGCGATAAATAAAGGTAAACGTTGCCATTCTCTCAGGATTAATAAGCAGATAATAACTGCTAGAAAAATTACGGCCAAACGATTAGTTATCGGTTCCAGACTTTTGGCCAGTAAAGGGAAGTAATGGCGGATAGTCATACCGATAACCAGGGGTAAAAGTATAATCAAAAATATCTGTCCCATAGTGGAACCAATGGGTAGGGAGATGGCGGCACTTTCCCCCATAAAATGCTGGAGAGTAAAACTAGCTAAAAAAGGTATTGTGAAAATGGTGATGATGCTACTAAAAGCGGTTAAAGTAACAGAAAGGGCTACATCTCCCTTAGCTAAATAGGTTAAAACATTGGAGGAAGGACCGCCGGGGCAAATGGCGACAATCATTAAACCGACGGCAATTTCTGGACGGAGAGGTAAGATAGAAGCAACGATAAAACCGACGATCGGTAAGATAATAATTTGATTGACTAAACCGATCAGGACTGCTTTGGGATAACGGGTGATACGCTGAAAATCGGCGGGAATTAATCCCAATCCCATGCCTAACATTAAAACGCCTAGGGCAACGGGTAAGAGGATATTAGTAAAAAAGTTGGCTTGCATCGGATCAAAGCGGAGAAGATGCGCTTATTTTCCCATAAATTGACTAATTTATTCTTGTGCATGGTTCCCGATTTTGCCGACTAAAAAACCCCCAGTGTGCAACCGAGGTTAAATTGTAGGAGAAATCCAATCAAGAGGATTCCAGTCCAGTTTCCCTCTCTAGCTCCGGAGTGAGAGGACTTCCATCAAAAATAACGAGGGCAAATTTTCCTTCTAAATCCCGTAATCCTTGACTTCCCTTCCGTTGATAAATTGCCAAGGCGATCAAGGTGGTGGATTTTCGGTGAACGATAGGTGAGTTTCTGCAGAGTTTTCCCTTCTCGATCGAGGGACAGTTTTCTGTCATCTAAGTTGTGTGTAAACATAGCAACCCTCCACATCCCTACAGTTCTATTGTACCTGTATCCTGGGTTCGAGTGCTGGGGACTGTAATAATTTGTATTGTTCGTCAGAGAAGACTCAACCCTTGTTTGTTTTAAAGGTAGTCGCAAGTGTGAGCGGATTAATTTTCCTTAGCTTGTTGACCGATCCCCTCACCACGATTACCTAAAATGTCGGATGAATGCCCCCGCTACATTTTTCGACAAGATACTCACCTTTGCGGGGGATGAAATCCGACCAGAATATCAACGTCTCGACTCTTCCGCGGAGCTTCGGAGGCCACTTCGCTCGACGTTGACCCCATAGAACAATTTAATTCCACCATCTGTGGGTAAACTGTGTTATACCTAACTTAGCCAAGGGTCGAGGATTGTTAGATGCTAGTCGTAGAAGCAAAGCTAAAAAACGGAACACCAGAGCAATATCAGAAACTT
>VYLQ01000130.1_pt1 | contig 21520 bp, 21 predicted proteins | sample 5115351 | NCBI WGS metagenome assembly VYLQ01 (sample SAMN12291776, study PRJNA351875) | freshwater metagenome | isolation source: freshwater lake | place: USA: Michigan, Lansing Lake | collected 2013-08-14 | reverse complement strand
CAGAATCCATAAACCCTGTTCACCCCGTCGAAAAGTTTCCACTCGTTGGTGTTTACTATTCACTAAGACATATTCCTGCAAACTTTCTAGAGTTTGATAATCATTAAATTTATCACCCCTGTCAAAAGCTTCTGTGGAATCGGAGAGAACTTCAATAATCAATTTAGGAAAACGTTTGTAGGTAGCAGTTTCCCTATCTCTGTCATCGCAGGTGACAAGAATATCAGGATAATAAAAGTGATTACGTTTCTCTAATCTGACTTTCACATCGGCAAAATAAACCCGACAATCGGAACCCCGCAAATGATTACGAATGATAAAAGTGAAATTGAGTCCTATAATATTATGAGTATCCGTCGTTCCTGCCATGGCGTAAATTTGTCCATCGATATACTCGTGTTTAATGGGACTTTTTTCTTCAAACTGAAGATATCAGAATCCATAAACCCTGTTCACCCCGTCGAAAAGTTTCCACTCGTTGGTGTTTACTATTCACTAAGACATATTCCTGCAAACTTTCTAGAGTTTGATAATCATTAAATTTATCCCCCCTGTCAAAAGCTTCTGTAGAATCGGAGAGAACTTCAATAATCAATTTAGGAAAACTTTTGTAGGTAGCAGTTTCTCTATCTCTGTCATTGCAGGTGACAATAATATCAGGATAATAAAAGTGATTGCGTTTCTCTAATCTGACTTTCAAATCGGCAAAATAAACCCGACAATCGGAACCCCGCAAATGATTACGAATAATTGTGTATATATTCCCCGCAACAATATTATGAGTATCCGTCGTTCCTGCCATGGCGTAAATTTGCCCATCGATATATTCGTGTTTAATGGGACTTTTTTCTTCAAACTGAAGATATTCTTCTGGAGTGAGATTATTATAGTTAGATAAAGCAATCATCGTTTTTTATCCTAATCACAACTATATTAAGTACCTAAGCAAAATTAATTATACATCTAAGCCGTTAGCATTCCCTGATTACTGTTCACTGTTCACTGATAACTGAAAAGTCTCCTGTCTCCGAGTCTCCACTAGGAAATTAACTTTGCAGGACTAGATACCTGTTGAAATACTGTCTAGGAGAACCAGCAAAAAGAGCCTCGAATGGTTAATCTATATGTTATTACTCTTGTAACCCACTATAACTACTGCTATGACAACCCTAATTGACTATTCAAATATTCAATCTTTACCCGAAGTTTGGTCAATAGTTGCCCAACGTTTCCCCAATATTATCGCTCTGCACGATCCCCACAGTAAACCGGAAGTAATTCTCACCTATCGAGAACTTTATCAACAAATTCAGCAATTTGCCGCCGCTTTGCAAGCATTAGGAGTCACAGAAACCGAAAATGTCGCTTTATTTGCCGATAATAGTCCCCGGTGGTTTATTGCCGACCAAGGTTCCATGGCAGCCGGGGCCGCCAACGCGGTACGATCTGCTCAGGCAGATGCAGAGGAATTAGCCTATATTCTCGCTGATAGTGACAGTCAGACGCTGATTGTCGAAAATAACCAAACTTTAGGGAAATTGCTGGCGAAAATCCCTGAATTGCCCCTGAAATTAATCGTGCTGCTCACCGACGAAGACCCCGCTACGGGGGCGATTTCCGTGCAGACCTTAAATTTCAAGCAACTAATGGCGATCGGGGCTGAGAACACCCTTAAACCCATCACCAAGGGCGAAAATGATCTGGCTACCCTCATCTACACATCGGGGACGACGGGACAACCCAAAGGGGTGATGTTAAGTCACGGTAATCTGCTGCATCAGGTACGCAACTTAAATGCTATCTTTCAACCGGATCCCGGCGATCGAGTTTTAAGTATACTACCTTCATGGCATTCCTACGAGCGCAGTTGTGAGTATTTCAGTCTAGCTCAAGGTTGCACCCAGATTTATACCAGTATTCGCACTTTTAAGCAGGATTTAAAGCAATTTAGTCCCCAATTAATGGTGGGAGTTCCCCGTCTTTGGGAATCTCTTTACGAAGGTATCCAAAAACAATTTAGTCAACAACCGGCTAAAAAACAGAAATTGGTGCAGTTTTTTCTAGAAAAATCAGAAAAGTACGTTATTGCTAAACGTATCGCCGATAATCTCAGTCTAGATCATCTTCACGCTTCCCCCAAAGAAAGACTCAAAGCAAGAATTCAATCCCTCTTACTCTATCCCCTCCATGCCATCGGTGACAAGCTAGTTTATGGCAAAATTCGCCAAGCAGTGGGAAATAAAGTTAAAATCTTCGTTAGTGGTGGTGGTTCCTTAGCCAGACATCTAGATACTTTCTATGAGATTGCCGGAATCCCGATTTTAATTGGTTATGGACTGACAGAAACTTCTCCTGTCGCTACCGTCCGTCGTATCGATCATAACCTGCGCGGGTCTGCCGGTCGTCCCGTCTTTCAGACAGAAATCTGTATTGTCGATTTACACAGCAAAGAAGTCTTACCGACAGAAAAACACGGTTTAGTCTTGATTCGTGGTCCGCAGGTGATGCAGGGATACTATAAAAAACCAGAAGCAACCGAAAAAGCGATTTCTCCCGATGGTTGGTTTGATAGCGGTGATATTGGTTGGTTAACCGCTGCTGGGGATTTAGTCTTAACTGGACGGGCCAAAGATACAATTGTTTTGAGCAATGGTGAAAATATCGAACCGCAACCGATTGAAGATGCTTGTTTACGCAGTCCCTTTATCTCCCAAATCATGCTAGTGGGACAGGATCAAAAAGCTTTGGGGGCTTTGATCGTGCCTAATCTTGATATACTGGCCAATTGGGCCCAAGAACAGAAACTATCCTTAAATTTACCCGCTCTTCACAGCGATCGCTCAACGATTCTTTCTAGCGATCTCTACAGCAAAAAAGTCTTGGCTCTCTACCAACAAGAATTAAAGCGCGAGGTCAGAAATCGGCCCAGTTATCGTACCGATGACCAGATTAAAACCTTTGAGTTAATTTTAGAGCCTTTTTCCCTAGAAAACGGCATGATGACCCAAACTTTAAAGATTAAACGACCGGTAGTAACGCAACGCTATCGCGATATGATTAACGAGATGTTTGCCAAGTAAATATTTCTGGCAAATATTTTCTAACCCCTTGACAAAAAAACCTTTTTAGGATAAGCAAATCATGGATGACGCACAAACCAGTTTATTACTGAAGCGCCCGGTAACAATTAAAGTAATCGTGACCCCGCGCTGGAAAGAAGAAGCACAACAGCAATTACAAGCACAAATGGCTCAAATTGACGCACAAATTCAACAATTAGAAACCCAAGGTCAAAGAGCGATCGCGGAAATTCAGCGTCAGAGTCTGATCCCCTTACCCCCCGCGGCTGCCCAACAGATTGACAATATTCAAATCCAAGTCAATCAACAGAAAAGTGAGTTTCTCGAACAAAAAAACCAGTATCTGCAACAATTGCAACAGGTACAACTCTTGGAACTCAATCAAGAAGTCGCCCAAGCACAACTAGAAAGCTTTTTCCGGGTCGAAAAAGGCGATAACTTAGTGGCCAAAATGAATGTGGAACTCGTGCTTAGAGATGGCATCGTCGAAGAAATTCGCGGCGAAATTTAAAGCTAGGGTGAGCAGTTACTGGTCATTGTCAACTTAACGGTTAAAATCGGCAATAGCAAGGGTTTTTCTCCCTTGCTAACCGAGAAAACCGTCCCTAGCTCACATCACCCCTGACATGACTTGATCAGACCTTAAAAATATATTAAGATGCTTTATCGATCGCCAGGACAAACTCGCCTATATTGTTGTATAACTTCAACTCTCCATCGACTCACCCTTAATTAGGGTTTGCTGAAAAAGTTTTTCGTGGGTGTGGGGTGTGGGGTGTAGGATTTTACCGATTTTGAGGTAGTCAATTACCTAATTTTCAGGGAAAAAGTCCCGGAATTTCCCCCCCCGATCACTCCCATACTTGGTACTTTTTGATTGCCAAAAAGTCTAAAAGTCTTACCCAACAACGTTTTTAGATTTATTCAGCCAACCTTAATTAGATCCTATAAATATAGAATCTCTATGCTTTCTTTCTTACCCACTATTCTTTTAGCTCAGTCCGCCTCGGTTCTGCCCCAGATAGAGAGGAAATTAATCACCCAATATCAGGAAGTGCGTCAGTTGCCCGGTCAACTGAATGACGTTCTAGTTTTTAATAGCAATAGTCCCGAAGTGGTAGAAAAAGAGGGAATTCTCCTCTCCACTTTCCCAGGTAAAGGAAAACGTTATCCCATAGCCCATCTCAATCATCCCCTACAGGGACGTTTTGACGTTTTCACCCACCACATCGCCCGTCAAACCGATCCCACTCGCGACTTACACCAGGGCCTGATCGTTACTAATCCCACCTCCAGAAACCTCGTTATCCGCATCCTGCAAGGAGTCAGTTACGTCACCTCCGCCGATGCCCCTTTTGTCGATTTACCCTCTCTGGTAGAAGATCCCAATGGCCGGGTTTTTTCAGGTCCCGGTTCCCGTTTAGCCAGCGATATCATGCGTCGTCGCCATGATGCCCAATTTCCCACCCAGATCGTCATTCCCCCGGGCCAAAGTCGGATGCTCTTCGATCTGATTATCCCCAGAAGTAGCGCCCGCTCGACTCTCCTCCGTCTCTACAGCGATGGACCGGTCTATATGGCTAATTTAGCCCTCTACGAAGTTCCTCAAAAAGTCAAAATCGAAGATCGGGAAATAGAAACCTTTCGTCCCCCTACCCTAGAGGAATGGCGTACCCTATTAGTTAGAGGTGATTTAGCTGCCCCTCGCGATTTTCCCCCCACTCCCCCCGATCAATGGTCCCCCGGAAGAAGAAATTTTTATGGTCGCGTGGCCGGAATTTCTGTGGGTTCGGAATGGGCAACCCGGATTGTCGATCCCAAAGGGGGAATTAATCTCACCATTCCTCAACCTGGTCAAGCTTTTGCCTATCCTTTAAGTACGGTGACGGCAGCTACTTTCGGAACCAGACAAATTCAAAGCGCTCCCATGTTAGTGCGTTATCCCGATACGGCTTTCAAAGCTCACGGTAATTACGGTGTTCACTACTATCTGACTTTACCTCTATATAACAACACTAGCAAGACGCAGGTGGTGGCTTTGAGTATTCAAACCCCAATCAAAGAAGACAATTATCTCGATCGCTTGCTATTTGTTGAACCCGTTCAGGGACCAGTATTTTTCCGGGGTGCAGTGCGCGTTACCTATCGTAACGTACTGGGACGCACCGAGGAACGTTTTTTCCATCTCGTTCAACGGGAAGGACAACAGGGAGAAGCTTTAGTACAGGTGGAACTTCCCCCCGGCAACCGACGCGACATTAATCTGGATTTTCTCTATCCCCCCGATGCCACCCCCCCCCAAGTTTTGAGCGTTAAAACTTTGGAATAGATAGTTTTTCTCGAAAAGTTAACGGCTGATTGTCGGGAGGAACAACTAAGATACACTGAAATTAATCTCTCTCTGTGAATCGGCCGATGGATATTAGCAAAACTTGCTTTATTTGCTGCTTATTATCTCAACTTTTGGGCAATGCAGCCGCGAGTTTAGCCGTAACTAAACTCGATTTTGATACCGGTCAACCCCTAAGAAATCAAGTGATTAAATCGGGGAAAATTAAGGTACAAGTTAGCTATCAACCCATCGAACTAAACGAGAAAATTGATGACAATTCTGATATTAATAATGTTTCTTATCAAATCTTTTATAACGAGCAACTTTATCAGCAAAATAGCGAGTATAGTGCCTTTGGATCTGGCTATGTCGAATTAAGAGATTTAGATAATAATGGCATCGATGAGATTATCGTCTCCACCTATAGCGGCGGTGCTCATTGCTGCACATCTTTGGTAATTTATACTTGGCAAAAAGATAAATTTATTAGAGAAGAAACGGGGTTTTTAGATGGTAGTGGTGGTTCCTTTGAAGATTTAGATGGAGATAATAATTATGAATTTGTCACCGTTGATAATGCTTTTTTGTATGCTTTTAGTTCCTACGCCGCCTCTTTTCCTCCCTCCAAAATTTATACTTTTCAACAGGGTAAATTAGCAGATGTCACTAGAAAATATCCCCAAGAATTAAGAAAAACTTTAGCAGCAATGTTGAAAGCTTTTCAGTTAGCTAAAAAAGAAAAAGCCGAAGTTAATGGCATTTTGGCTGGTTATGTGGCACAGAAAATTCTCCTAGGAGAATACCAAGAAGCTTGGCAATTTCTCCTCGCTAATTACGATAAAAACTCCGATTGGGGTCTCGATATACATGGCGAAAATACAGTGATCGGCAAATATCCAGACTTTCCCACTGCCCTAAGAGCTTTTCTCCTGAAAAATGGCTATTGATCTGAAAATAAAAACAATAAAAAATAGCAAACGCTGTGAACAACTATGTTAAAGAAAGTTAATTATCTGCGATCGCTATCTTGTTTCCTCGCTACAATCCTCTGGAGTAGCCCTCTCGGGATTAACTCTAGTCTCGCTGTCAATGATAATTGTCAACTGTCCGAATCAGAAATCAAACAACAAGAAAATCTGCGTCAAACTTCGACCCGAGAATATAACATTTTATTGCAGAAATATGCTGAACAATTGCGCTTTTGTCGTTCCCGACACTGGTTACAGGAACAGGCGATCTGGTTACGTCTCTACTCCTGTGATACCCGTCCCGGATCGCTCGAAAGTATCCTTGATCGCATCGTGGCCAAAGGTTATAATACAGTTTATCTGGAAGTTTTTGCCGATGGTCAAGTCTTATTACCTCCTCACAATAATCCCACCGTTTGGGATAGCGTCATTAAAAATCCCAGTGCCGGAAATGTGGATTTATTAGCAGAAGCGATCAAACAGGGACATAAACGCGGTTTAAAGGTTTATGCTTGGTTATTTAGCCTCAATTTTGGCTATGCTTATAGCTTAAAACCCGAGCGACAGGAGGTGTTAGCACGCAATGGTAAAGGACAAGATAGCACCTCTTTTGTCGATGATCGATCCCAAACTTTTGTCGATCCCTACAGCAATCAAGCGCGACAGGATTATTTAATTCTCCTAGAAGCCATTTTACAACGTCGTCCCGATGGAGTTTTATTTGATTATATTCGCTATCCCAGAGGAACGGGAGTCGATTCCGTTGCTGATGATGTCAAAGATTTATGGATTTTTAGTCCCTCATCCCGACAAGCTTTAATTAATCGAGCATTAAATAATAAGGGCAAATTTTTAATCGATCGCTATCTGACTCGTGGCAAAATTTCCCCTGATGATATAGTTGAAGCCGATCGCCTTTATCCCCAAGAAACCGCCCCTCTTTGGCAAGGAAGAATACCTTTAGAAGAGGAGATGAAACAATCAGTTAAAAGTCGTTTTGATCGCCTGAAACTAGAACTTTGGTTCCTAGCGGTTGCCCATGCTGCCCAGGGTATCATTGATTATATTAGTTATTTTTCTACCCTAGTAGAACGTCAGGGAATTCCTGCCGGGGCAGTGTTTTTTCCCGATGGAAATCGTCTTGTGGGTAATCAAGGTTTTGATTCCCGTTTACAAGCTTGGGATAGTTTTCCCGCTTCCCTAGAATGGCATCCCATGTCCTACGCTAATTGTAACGATACTACCTGTGTAGTTAATCAGATCAAAAGAGTAGTGGAAAGCAGGGGAAATCAAACTCCTGTTATCCCAGCTTTAGCCGGTTTATGGGGACAACCCTATAACAATCGTCCCTCCTTAGAAGTGCAAATGGCAGCGATTCGCATTGCTTTTCCCACCATAGATAGTATCAGTCATTTTGCTTTTTCTTGGCAAGAACCACAATTCGATCGAGCCCGAAGATTTTGTCAAATATAACCCCATTTACACCTCCACTTTCACTTCCTCTATCTCTGTTTTTTCCTGTAGTGGGGGAACCATTAAAGGCGGCAGTTCCGTTTCGGCGGTGTTGATAGTCGGTGTAATATCGACGTAGTTAATCACCGCCCCTAAAATTTTCACTTCCGCTTCCGTTAACTGGTCAGTTGCTTCACTCAGGAGACTAGAACGAGTTATGGCTGGGCGCGTTACCAGAATAATCCCATCCGCTAGTTCTTCTAAGAGCAGCGCATCATTACAGCTAGACAGAGAAGGAGTATCCACAATCACCAGATCGAAACGGCCGCGAGAATCTTTGAGAATTAATTGTAATTCGCTCGATTCAATGATAGCTGCCGCTTGTTTTTGCGGACCGGGACTAGGCAAAATGGAAAGGTTTTCAATATTTGGGGCCAGCCGGATCGATTTACTTTTTGCCCCGTAGTAAAGTAGGGGTTCTCGGAAAGAATTAGGATCGGGAATGACTCCGATTTCTTCGGCCTTAGAAGGACTTCTCAGATCTCCTTCTACTAACAGAGTCCGTCGGCCCGCTAAAGCCGCTGCGATCGCCAGATTATAGGCAGTGGCGGTTTTACCTTCTCCGCCAGTAATACTGGTGACAATAACCACTTTCACCATTTCGCCGCTGCCAATACGTCGCAGGGTACTGCGTAAACGTTCGTAGTAGGGGAGATAATTGGCATTAGCATCGGCGAGAATCGGCTCGATTTCCTCGCCCTCTAAATTCCGGACAATGGGCAATTGTCCCAAGAGCAGGATATCCCGACTAACCAAAGCTTCCCGCAATTCTTGGGGACTGTGCAGGCGATCATCGATCACTGCTAACAGCAGAATCGTACCCAATCCAGCTAAAGTTCCCAAACCAGCACCCGCCAAGAGAATTAAGAGACGATTCTTGCGGTGAAACACCTGTTCGACCTGTCGAGCAACCGGTGGTTGGGCGACAGTGAGACTACCCACGGTTTCCGCTTCTGCGGCCTGAGCATCCACCAGAGCATTGAGAATATTCTCGTAGATACCCCGTTGAAAGGCGACGGCTTGGGTTAAACGAGCTTGCTGTAGCTGTTTATCGGGGAATTTCTCGTATTGGGAGCGTAATTGCTGTTCCTGAGTCACCAAGGATTCTAATTGTTTCGTTAAACCCTCACGCTGGGTTTGCAGGGTGACTAATTGAGCCGCTAGTTGTTGACGAGTGGCATCGAGATTACTTTGCTGACGGATGCGACTGCTGGGAAGAGCGGTAAGAACGCCATCTTTTCCGATCACCTCGGCGGCTCTTTTTTGTAAGAGAGATTCGTTAACTTGCTGTTGTTTGCGTAATTTAACGACGGTGGGATGTTCGGGACGTAAATCCTTCTCTAGTCGCTCCAATTGGGCTTCCGTGTCCAAGATCTGCCCTCGGATACTGGCAATAATCGGGTCGGCACTAAGGGCCGAGGAGGTGTAAGCTTGATCGGGGGTTAAATCGAGTTGTTTACTCAGACTATCAATTTGTCCTTGAATACCTTGCAGTTCTAGGCGAATTTCTCGCTGTTGCTGTTGACTGCTGGTGATAGCGGTGAATAAACTCCCGTCTTGAATCGCCAATAAATCTGAACCCTGGGTACTAATGTAGCGATAAAACTTTTCTTCGGCTCTGGTTAAATCTTTTTGGACTTCTTTGAGTCGGACACTGAGAGCTTCTATGCGGGCGCGTAACTGGGATGTATTCAGCCAGCGACTGTATTCCACCATTTCCTTCATCAAGGTTTCGAGAATTAACTCCGCCTTGGCCTGGGAGTCGGCCGTTAACTCTAAAAGTACCTCTTGGGGTTGGTCGGTTTCTCGAGATCGATTGCTATTATTTTTTTGTCCCTCCACTTCACCGGGGAAGGTGATTTTTAAATCTTGATCGCGAATTTTAACCATCTGTTCCGGATTAAATTGCAATTTTCTGGCCGCATTGACCAATACCCGGGGAGACAGCAGTAAATCGCGATCAATAGCCCGCCCTTGTTCTTGCAGTTGGGTTCCTGTACTGGTAAAAGCCGGCGGCGGCACCCGGTAGGCCAATTGTCCCACCGCCCGATAAAAGGTGGGGGGTTTCTCAGGATCGGGTAGGAAAGCAAAGATCACAGAACCGCCTAAACAGACGAGGAAGACGAATATTCCCACAAATTTGTTCTGATCTAGCGAGATGAGAAATCGTTTAACAATTGGTAGAGCCATAGCTTTTTAATATATTCCCAGATTTTTTCCATTTTAGCGGTCAAGAGTTATTCTTGGCCTCGAAATCCTAGCTTATGAAGTTGTGTTAAGGACTGAAGGGAGCAAGTTGCCCCTCAATTATTGGAAGTTATCGAATTGATTGCTAAGGTTGAGAATTGTATTGGTAAAACTGGAAATATCCCGAATGGGTTGGGTAATAATATTAAAAGCGGCGAAAATTTCCCCTAATAGGGTGCGGGTGACAATAATTACGTCTTGATCTTCTAAGGGAACATTTTGGGAGATATCTCCCCTAACTGCCGCTATCGGACTCAAAGTTTGACTAACAATTCCCCCTTTGGCACTGTCAAAACGTAGCAGGGACACTTCATTGACATTAATCCGCAGGCGATCGGAAACTGGTAAACTAGCCACCACATCGAGGAAGGTACTGCCATTGGGAATCGAAACATTTCTCAGGGCAATTCCCGAAGGAACTAAGGGAGCTAAAACCCTGATAGTGATATTCTGCTGGGTGAGGGTGGTTCTAGCCACTAGGGTGCGATTATATCCCGTTTCTTGGCCTACTTCTAACTTGGAAACAATCACGGCATCGCCCCCTTGCAGACGCAGATCTGGCAAGCGGTCTCCTTTAATTAAGGGAGTATAAAGGTCAAGTTTCTCCTCTAATACTGTACCATCGACTAAAACCCGACGGACAACGATCGAACGCAGATCGGCTCTGGGAGTGCCACCCCCCGCCGCTAAAAGTACCTGCGCTAGGGGAGTATTAGGCGCAACATTATAAAACCCCGGTCGCTGTACCTCTCCCAGAATGGTTAACTGGACGGGACGGGCAGTGGTTAAAACCGCAATCACTTCCGGTTCCTCCCGCAAGTATTTTCGCCCCAATTCGAGGCGGATTTTAGTTTGTACTTCGTCTAAAGTCAAGCCCAGCACAGGAATACGCCCTAAAATCGGCACCAGAAAATTACCATCGGGATCTACTGGCCCCGTGGAATTAAATTCGGGAAAATCGGGAACCGAGACAGTAATTTGATCGCCGATATCAAGTCGATAGGCCTGAATTTGTCGGGATTGGCGATTATTGGGAGAGTAAACCGGTGGACTGTAGCCGGTGGGTGGAATCGTGTTTTCGGGAAAGGTGGGATTAGGGGGTTGGGGGGGCAAAAATTCCAACCCGGCTCCCGGTTGAGTCTGGGGTATGGACAAAGGACCCTGGGCCTTGAGGCTCTCGGAGTGAATTACCCATAAGAACCCTGTCAGACTCAACCCTGATAAGGCTATAGCCCCGGTTCTGGATAAATTAACTGGCAAAAACTTGTTGTGCATTGGTGGAATCATACAGATCTATCAATTTATTTTCTGGGAGTTTATCTAGTGGGGGAGGAACAAAGAAGCTATTAAGGACTAGAAAAGTGCCTTGAGCTAGTTTTTTTAAAGAGATGGTTGGCTGCTGCCAAATTACTTTTCTTTTTTGGTCTCAGGGAGAGAAGTTAATTGATTTAAGACATTTTGTTCTAAGTGACTTTGAACTTCGCTGGCGAGACTGAGAGCAAAGGGAGTGAGAGTTTGCAGTTCTTTCGTCGGGTCTAAGGGAATCAGCAAGGAAACGGCTATCCAAGGTACTCTCTGTCTTTTTAATTGCGCCCATTGGTCAAGCCAATACCACACCGAGGGATCGTAATGACCACCACCTAGCCAAGCATACCATTGCACCACGGCAAAAGTATTTTGTGTCCAGGCACGATAGAAGCGAGCCGTGGCCTTTCCTCCCGACTGGGTGGGTATTAATAGCTCGGTTGTTTCTCCCTGATGCCAACGACTAATCGAATTGATATCCGACCATTCTAACCCTGGTTGATTTTTATAGTAGACCTGTGGCTTTAAAAGCACGGTGATCCTCTTGCCATCGGGACTTTCCACTACTTGTACCGACCATTGTCCCTCACCGATTTGGGCTTGGCTCTGGTCGATGGTTTTCAGGTCAGACAACTCGATTCCTGATTTTTGGATGACCCGCATTTTCTGAATATTAGCGATTCTCGGTTGCTCCACCCAAGACCAATGGCCAGAAATTAAATTGGGCAGGATACCGCCTAAAATCAACAGCAGCAGCAGGCACAACAGCAGTAAATAATTACCCGGGAGCTTTTTTTTGACTTTATCTAACACTAAAGTTACCTCGGCTGGAATTTTTTGACTAATCATCCTGGTTACTTTCCCCTTGAGCTAGGGACTGTTTCTTGACCGCCTCGCGATACTGCATGATTTGGAAGACCAAAAGGATGAGTAATAACATCAAGACGGAGTATAAATCACCCCCCCAGCTATCGTGGAGTAATTTAAAGTTTTCCTCTTGTCCTGTGCCGTGAAACCAAGCTAAAAGCGCATTACGAATGATATTAGCCCCGATACTAATTCCCAAGGCACTGAGGAGCATAAAGCGGGTTTTGCGACCGTTTTCGATGGTATTAGTCCAATGGAGCAGCAGCAGCGTGACGTAAAGACTGGTAAATAACATTTTCAGCCCCGCACAGTAGGGAGCGACTTCCACCATCCTACCTTCCACCGCTATATAGACACCGTCAACGGAGACATCTAAGCCGGCTTGCTGGAGAATAAAACCAGAGCAAGCGGCAATAAAAACCTGTAGGGGTAGGGTATAGGGAGTGATCAGGTAGGGTATGGGATTAGGAGTCGCTAAAGCTGTTAAAAGTAGGGGAAATCCCTGTAATTTAAAACCTTCCGTTCCTTTTAACCAGAGACAGATTCCCGCTAAAATAATCGGGAAAGACATACTAACCCAAAGAGAGGAACCGAGGAGATAAAAAATCGCTCCTAGGGTTAACAAAAACGCTCCGAGGGGGTGGGAGCGATCTTCGAGGCGTTGCCATTTTTTACGATTCTGCCAGACAATATAGGCGGCGTAGGGAAGGCCAATCAAGCCGTGGCTAAAGTATTCGTGTTCGATGCCGATCGATTTATTCAGCCAACCATCGTACCAGTGAAAGATCACCGGACCATAGATAACCGCCAAGAAACCGATAATCAGCCAAGATTGCCGATTTTTGTGGGAGACGGGGGATAGGGAAGGACTAATACCCATAGGACAGAGCGATTTAGTGACAAATTCTGAATTTATGTTACCCGATGATCGCAGTGATCTGTTCAACCACGATGTCAATTTGCTCCTCGCTGATGCCGGGGTACATGGGGAGAGAGACAATTTCTTCACAGAGGCTCTCTGCATGAGGAAAGTCTCCCTGTTGATAACCCAGGTAGCGATAGGCCGGTTGCAGATGACAAGGAATCGGATAATGAATGCCGGTTTGAATTCCGACGGCAGTTAATTGTTCTTGTAGTTGTTGGCGCTCAACGGAACAATGGGGGAGAATGCGAATAACGTAGAGATGATAGACATGACTGGTCTCGGTTTCGTCTCGTATGGGTAAAATGCCCTTATCAGCTAAAGGAGCCAAAAGCTGATCATATTGTCTTGCCGCTCGCTGACGGGCCTGATTCCAGCTTTCCAGATGGGGTAATTTAACGTTTAAAATGGCGGCTTGTATGCTATCCAAACGGCTATTAGTGCCGATATCGGTGTGGAAATACTTGCTCGGTGCGCCATAATTTCTTAAACTGCGGGCTTTTTGGCTAATTTCGCGATCATTGCTCACTAACATTCCGCCATTGCCAAAAGCACCTAAATTTTTACTGGGATAAAAACTAAACCCGGCCGCTACACCGACACTGCCGGCGCGATAACCTTCTCTACTGGCTAAATGGGCCTGGGCTGCATCTTCAAAGATAATCAGATTATAGCTGCGGGCAAAATCCTGTAATTGTTGGGGTGATACCATCTGTCCGTACAGGTGTACGGGGAGAATGGCGCGGGTATTGGGGGTAATTCTTTGGGCGGCCGCCGCGAGGTCAATTAGGGCCGTATCGAGGTGACAATCAACTAAAATCGGTTTGGCTCCCGCTTGAATAACACCCATGAGGGTGGCGACAAAGGTATTAGCGGGTACTAGCACTTCATCCCCGGCACCGATGCCGTAAGCTTGTAAAGCCAGGGCAAGAGCGGCAGTGCCAGAAGCTACTCCCACAGCATACTCGACTCCGCAAGCTTGGGCGAAGGCGGTTTCAAATTCGGCTAAAGCTTGCCCTAAAACAAAATCTCCTCGGTCGATAACTGTTTGGATTGCCTCGGTAATTTTTGCTTGTAGGGGCTGATTTTGCCAAGTTAAATCGACAAAGGGAACTTTGATTAAATTGGAATTCATCTAGTGCTTGTTTATGGAGATATTAATATTAAGTATCAAGAGACTAGCATAGATTTGAGCAAGTTGGCTAGATTCCTATTCAGGGGATTTGGCCTTGACTTGGCCAAAAGAATCAAGTTGACTGCCTAGCTATTTATTTTTGCCGCCAAACTTTGAAGATAATTCCTAGGCAGAGGAGAATATAAGCAGAAGTTAATAAACCGTTCAAGTATAAAAAGCGAAAACTCAAGGTTTGGTCGCTGAAAGTGGCCCCAGTCCAGAGGAAAGCGTAAAAAAGTAGCCATCCTAGCGTTAAATTCAAGGATAAGCGACTAATTTGCCCTTCTTTTCCCTTTCCTTCTCCTCGATACCATGTCCAAGCGGAGGGAATCACTCCTAGAAAGGGAATTAGATATAACATTAATTGCAGGCGCTCTAATTTGCGATCGCCGAAAGGATCGTGATTAATCATGGTATTTTTCCGATAGAACTGGTTATTATGAGTGATTTTCCCGCTTTAACGACGTTAATTCTGGCTGGTGGTCAAAGTTCCCGTATGGGACGAGATAAAGCATTGTTATCTTTTCAGGGTCTCTCTTTTCTGGAGAATATCTGTTTAATTGCCCGAGATTGTGCCGTACAAGTGTCTGTGATTACGCCTTGGCCGGAACGTTATGAACTTATCATTCCCCAATACTGTCAAATAATCAAGGAACCTCTCCCCAGTAGGGGGCCTTTATTGGCCTTTGCCTTGGGATTAACTTTTGTATCAACCGATTGGGTTTTATTACTCCCTTGCGATTTACCTTTACTAAGGTCCTCAATTATTCAAGAATGGTCAAGATTATTAGCCACTGTACCAGAAAATGCCATCGCTTTCGTTCCCCGCTGCGGTGAGCGTTGGGAGCCTCTCTGTGCTTTTTATCATCGTCGTTGTTTAGCATCTTTGCAGAGTTATATTCAGCAAGGGGGAACTTCTTTTCAAAAATGGTTAAATGTCGCTGTGGTGGAGGAATTAATCATCGATAATTCCGAGATTTTATTTAACTGTAATACCCCAGAAGATTTAGAGATAATAATAAACTCCCCAGATATTAACCGTAAGAAAACCTAGCACAAAAGGGAGTAAAAGTAAAGAGATCGGCCAAGAAATATTGGATAAATGGCGATAACTATAGTAGAGCATTCCAGTTAGATAACCGCCGGTTACACCGATAATTGCGCCGACAATATCGCCATTTATGGATAAATAGGAAGTGAGCAAAATGACGAGGGAAAAGGGCAAAATTATCAAGCCACCTAAAAATATATCGCCAGCGATACTACCATATTTATTACTTAATTTTCTGCCCAACCAACTAGATAAAGTCAGAATAATAAAAGGAAATACTGCCCAGCCTAATAACAGTAAAAAATCGGATTTAACTGTCCAGTTTTGCCAAGTCAAAGCGATGAAAAAACTGCTGATGATTGCTGCCAATACCCCCGTAGCTAAAGCCTGATTACGGTTAAGCTTTAAAAAAGCCTCTGCTAAACCGGTCTTGGGTTTGAGCAAAGATGAGCAAGAGATTTTCAGCAAATTAAAAACAATAAAAATAGTTTTTGACCACTTGATCGATTGCTGTTGTCGATAAATTTTCCGAGGGTCTCTTAATTTATTTTCAATGGCATGATAGCGGCGAAAATTTCCCCGTTGCTTAAATTTCTTGGCCGCTATTTGTAAATCTTTTCGTGCTGCTGGCAGTTCCGAGAGTTCCTCTAGAGCCAATCCCCTTTGATAATAGAATTGGGGGTTATCTGGGTCAATGGCGATTGCTTTTCCATAAGCTTCTAGGGAGGATTGGGTGTAACCGAGTCGTTGACGGGATAAACCGAGGTAATAGTAAGCTTGGGAACAATCGGGTTTTAACTGTAAAACTTGCCGACAATCGCTTAAAACTTGCCTATCCTGCTGATTATGGTAATAAACTTCCGCCCGTTGCAGATAGGCCTGCCAAAATTGCGGATTAATTGCGATCGCTTGCTGGTAAAATGCGATCGCTAGTTGATAATTTCTCTCTTGAGCGTGGTGCCATCCCTGTTGATAAAAATCCTCAGCACTGCGGTGAAAAGTGGGTATTTCCGGGGATAAACTGCGATCATACTCTTTTCTTTGCTCTTTATCGCTCAAAACCCGATAAGCTTGTTCAATTTCCCGAAATTTTGTCACTGCTTCTGGATCATTGGGATTATAATCGGGGTGATATTGCCGGGCCAGACGACGAAAAGCGGTTTTTATCTGATTATTACTGGCATGACGGGGAATTTGGAGGATTTCATAGTAATTTTTCATACTTGAGTGTGGGGAGAATTTTCAACTACTTAAAATTGTTGCCAATGGCTCGCCGAAACGACTATCATTGTCAATTAAATAGCTTTTATTGAGAGTTGATCGCTTATGTCTGCCTACACTGCTTCCTCCCTGAAAGCGGAACTCAACGCGCGGGGGTGGCGCTTAACTCCCCAGCGAGAGAAAATTCTGCACGTTTTCCAGAATTTACCGAAAGGCAATCATCTCAGTGCCGAAGAATTGCAGGAATTACTGGACAAACGGGGGGAAGGAATTAGTTTATCGACAATTTACCGCAGTGTTAAACTAATGTCGCGGATGGGAATTTTGCGGGAGTTGGAATTGGCCGAAGGTCATAAACACTACGAACTCAATCAACCCTATCCCCACCACCATCATCATTTGGTCTGTATTCAGTGCAATAAAACCATTGAATTTAACAATGATTCTATTCTCAAACACAGTCTCAAACAGTGTGAGAAAGAGGGTTTTCAGTTAATTGACTGTCAGTTAACGGTGATGGCCATCTGTCCGGAAGCTTTGCGGATGGGTTGGCCGTCGGGAATACCGAGTAATTGGGGCTGTACGCGTTCGCTGGTGGATACTCGTTTCCAAAACTGCGAGATTCCCGAATCAAAGGAACCGGAACCAGAAAACTAGACACCTAAGCGGACATTCCCAACTGAAAACCGAGAGCTTTTTTCTGCATTAATTGGAAAATATTATAAAATCCGTTGGCGCGGGAAGGAGTAAGGCTGACTTTTAAACCAGTTTCTTCGATAAAATCCGGGGTGACTTGCAGGATTTCTGTGGGAGTCAGTCCATTTAACCCCTCGATTAACAAAGCAACTAAACCCTTGACTAATTGCGCATCGGAATCGCCTTTGTACCAAACCTGGCCATTTTCGAGGTCGGCGGTGATATAAACTTGGGATACACAGCCATGAACTTTATTGGCGGGTATTTTGGCAGATTCTGGTATTGGTTCTAGTTTTTTAGCAAAAGCTAGTAATTGTTCGTATTTTTGCTTAGGATCGGTACGACGTTTGAGGCGTTCGACGATGCGATCGAGATTAGACGGGAGCATATTGCAAGTTAAAATAGGAAAAAATTAGCCAATAGCTTTTTTATATTAGCATTCTCGCGGAAGTTGAGCGCTGTGGTTATCGATGCCGGGACTGCCTTGGTCAAAGCGCCTCGAGGCTATCTGCTAGAATTGTCATCAATCAAACACCACGCTTGCAGGAGCTATGGTTAACCTTTCCTATAATAAAAACCGACATTCCGCACATCTTCATATACTTTTATATATTTTTACATTCCCCAAGATGTTTTGACAAAAAACCTTGATTGTAGAAACTACTATTGAGAACATTTTCAATAATTGATTTTTTCTGAGAAAAAAATTTACAATTCTTCACCTTGATAAAAATCCATGATTGTAGCTATAATCCTTACTGGCAAAGGGTTGTCAGCAATATATTAGTAAAAATTATCAATTGAATGTTAAGAAGTGCGGAAAGTGGGTTGTAACAATTACCGTTTCTTCCCCTTTCTCGGTCTTCAACAGGAACAGGTGAAAACTTGATGTTCATTTTTATTCCTCAATTCGAGCGTTGTCAGAGAAATTGAAGCAGGCAGAAGGCAGATTTGAAGGTCTCAATCCTATATTCTTGCACTAACATCGGATTTTAACAGGTCAAAAGCCTTATTTTAAAAGGGTTTTACCATTATTCAGCCAGCCCTACTTAGTTTCATCTAAAATTAAGCTCTTTGAGCGTTGTAAATTCCATACATATTCTACCCCCCCCGCACATTTGTCAAGTCTTTTACATAATTCTTAATATTTCTGGCCGTTTTGCTCTCTGGCTCTCGTCCGGCTTTTCGACGGAATCGCTAAAATGATCAGGGGTGTTTTAGAGGCAAGTCTATGAGTGAACCGGTAACTCTTGAGGATATTTACCAGCTATTCCGCGCCTCCGCCGAGGAATATGATCGCCTGGTTGCCGAATCCAGGGCGGAATATGATCGCCGGGCTGCCCAATCCAAGGCGGAATATGATCGCCATAGAGTCGAAATAGAGAACCTCCTCGCGGAATCTAAACTAGAAAGCGATCGCTCGATGGCAGAACTGAAACGCACCGTAGAAAGAACCAGCAAAGCGGTAGATAGTCTCACCACTCGCTGGGGTCGATTTGTGGAAGAATTGGTAGAACCGGCGGTTTTACGGCTTTTTCAGGAAAAAGGCCTTGATATTAAGGAAGTTTATCCCCGCGCTAGAGTCAAACGTCAAGGCATCGCCATGGAAATTGATATCCTAGCCGTCGATGATACCGATCTCGTGGTGGTGGAATGTAAATCTCGATTATCTCAAGATGATGTAGATGAATTTATCGAAAAATTGACTCGCTTTAAAATCGCTTTTCCCCATTATCAAAACTATCGAGCTTACGGTGCAGTGGCGGGAATTGAAATCAACGAGGGGATCGATCGATACGCTGATAAAAAAGGTCTATTTGTGATTAAACCCTCCGGGGATACGGTGGCCATTATTAATGATGCCGACTTTCAACCGAATACTTGGTAATTTCCCTAGTCAAAACAATCGCTATGGTTAACCTTTCCTACAATAAAAATCGCCTTCTTCCCAGCGCTGAAGAATTACCCTGTTCTGACGAAACACCCGTGGATAACCAGTTACAGAACGACATTCCCAATCTATTACTTAGTTTATTAGCATTTATTTGGATGGGGCGGGACGACTGGTATTTTGGTGTCGATATGGGAGTTTATTACAATCCCGACGAACCGGCGATCATACCCGATGGATTTTTAGCCATTGGAGTCAAACACGATACCGGCGAAAGGGGAAGATTAAGCTATGTTCTCTGGGAAGAAGCTTATATTATGCCGATAAAAATAGAGAGAGATTAGAGGTTTATAAGCTTATAGCGGGGAAATACGAGCTTTTAGAGCCGGAAAATAATCGGGTATGGTTGCCAGAAATCGGGTTAGCGTTGGGATATGAGCAGGGAGAACATATCGCTTGGGTGCGAGAATGGCTTTATTGGTATGATCAATCGGGAAATCGCTATTTAACCGCAGAGGAAAGGGCAAGGGCAGCGGCGGCCATCGCCGCTCAAGAACGTTTGAATGCCCAACAAGAACGTTTGAATGCCCAACAAGAACGTTTAGCCAAAGAGGAAGCGGAACAAAAAGCACAACGACTAGCGGAAAGACTAAGATCACTGGGTATCAACCCCGATGAACTGTAAGGGTTTGGGCGCGATCAATCTGGTGGCCATCATCGGTGAATGGTCCGTAACTGCCGTAGTTACTGAAGTCATTGATCTGGCTACGATGTGGAGCGCCATCAATATAAACGCCGTACCAAAAATATAAAATCTCCTTACAATCCTAGGCAATATCGGACTGCCGTTTCAATTTCTTGCATTTTTTCTTCGGATAGTTTCCCAACTGGTGCGGAGGGGCAGCGATTTTTATCAATTGAACGAATTTGAAAACCAAGAAAGACTGTTTCTAAAGGAAGCCCACTTTCATCAGTCGAAACGCGAACATTAGTCGGATAATCTTGGCGAATATTTTCTCCTTTCGTCCCCACCACTACCATCACCACTAAGGGTAACTGATTGATAACATCAATAGATAATACTAAAACTGGTCTAGTTCCTGCTTGCTCTTTTCCTTGAATCGGGTTAAGATTAACGAAATAAATTTCACCTCTTGCGATAGTCATTTTCTACAAACCGTCCATTTCAGAGACCATAAACTCCTGATTAATGGTAGCTATTTCTCCTAAAATATCCAGATCATCTGCCATTATTTGCAATTGATCTTCATCAATTAATTGAGTTTCTATTGTCAATTTTACTTTAGTATTCGGCTTAAGATTAAAGGTTTCAGTAGGATAAAAAGCTTCTCCATTGAAAATAGCAGTAATTTTTTGATTCATCATTTCTGTACCAACATAAATCAAGCTTCTCTTACTTGATGATACCAAATAAAGTATCGAAAACCTCCGCTTCGAGAGAGGAAACCTGCGCCTTCTCTCCCTTGTATCAATCACTTGCGGGCTTTGCAAGCGACACTCCCTAGCATTAATCCGCCCAAGGTGATAAAACCGAGAAGGCTAGAAGGTTCTGGGGTGGTCGCAGTCGGGGTGGGAACGGTCAGCACCGAGGAGATTCCGTACAAAGGGCGGAATGCTACCGGACCGTTAAACCCTGGACCAAAATCGCTCCCATAACTAATCCAAGTTACGTTCGTTCCATAGCTCGATCCGATACTAGCAGGGTCGATTCCTACATTCGTAAAAGCGTCATTTAATATTGTTGAGGTGTGCGCCTCATTGTCAACAAAGGTGTTGTAGGTATTTATGTCAGTGCTTGTTGCTTGAATCGTGCCATCCGTAACAAATACCACGCGATACTGATTACCAGGACTAAGACCAGAAGGAATCAGTTGAAAAGCTTCTGCAACGCCAGAGATGCCCAGATTCGCGAAGGCAACCCCAGATAAAATGCCCATAATCGTTAGTTTCACCTAAAATCAAGCTCTTTGAGCGTTGTAAATTCCAGAGATTTTATACCCTCCCCTCGCACATTTGTCAAGTCTTTTACATAATTCTTATTATTTATTGCCGTTTTGCTCTCTCGCTCTCATCCGGCTTCTCGACGGAATCGCTAAAATGATCAGGGGTGTTTTAGAGGTATAGTTATTTCAAATAAGAACGAGACACTAGGCAACACAATAAGTACGAATAATTTCATCAAGGGGTGTCCCCACAGGAGCATACATTCTGGCTCTCTTTAATGCACTAAAAT
>VYLQ01000353.1_pt1 | contig 21695 bp, 15 predicted proteins | sample 5115351 | NCBI WGS metagenome assembly VYLQ01 (sample SAMN12291776, study PRJNA351875) | freshwater metagenome | isolation source: freshwater lake | place: USA: Michigan, Lansing Lake | collected 2013-08-14 | reverse complement strand
TATGGAAGTAAATAACATCCTAGAAACTGAGGATAGAGAGGTGTTTATGACTTTATCTCAAACCTATCAGGAATGGAAGGAAGCAACTAAACGGGAAGGACTCGAACAAGGACTCGAACAAGGACTCGAACAAGGACTAGAGCGAGGACTAGAGCGAGGACTAGAGCGAGGACTAGAGCGAGGAAAACTAGAGGCTAAACTGGAATCTATTCCCCGTTTGCTTGCTTTGGGTTTAAGTGTGGAACAAATAGCTCAAGCTTTGGATTTAGACTTAGAACAAGTCCGACAAGTGGCGCAAGAGTAAAGGTGGAGAGTTAAAACGCAAAAATGCCACAATGGATAAAATAGGCATTTTCTGACTAACTGACATCTTCTATGAGTAACCACCTAAGCGGAAGCGAGATTCGCCAGCGATTTTTAGACTTTTTTGCGGCCAGAAACCATAAAATTCTCCCTAGTGCCTCTCTAGTACCAGAAGACCCCACAGTTTTGCTGACTATTGCGGGAATGCTCCCTTTTAAGCCGATTTTCTTAGGGCAAAAGACCCCAGAATTTCCCCGCGCTACCACTTCCCAAAAATGTATTCGCACCAACGATATCGAAAATGTCGGCCGGACTGCTAGACATCATACTTTTTTTGAGATGTTGGGCAATTTTAGCTTTGGTGATTATTTTAAAGAACAAGCGATCGCCTGGGCCTGGGAATTGTCCACAGAAGTTTTTAACCTTCCCCCCGAAAGATTAGTCGTTAGTGTCTTTAAAGAGGATGAGGAAGCTTTCGCTATCTGGCGCGATAAAATCGGTATTCCTGCCCATCGTATCCAAAAAATGGGCGAAGCGGATAACTTTTGGGTATCGGGTCCCACGGGTCCCTGTGGTCCCTGTTCGGAAATTTACTACGATTTTCACCCAGAATTAGGGGATAAAACCATCGATTTAGAGGATGATAGCCGTTTTATCGAGTTTTATAACCTCGTCTTTATGCAGTATAACCGCGACGCGGACGGCAATCTGACACCCCTAGCGAATAAAAATATCGATACGGGGATGGGTTTGGAACGGATGGCGCAAATCCTGCAAAAAGTCGCCAATAACTACGAAACTGACCTAATTTTCCCGATTGTCGCCGAAGCGGCCCGGTTAGCAGCCATAGACTACCAGAAAGCGGACGAAAAAACGAAAGTTTCCCTAAAAGTCATCGGTGATCATGTGCGTTCGGTAGTACACATGATAGCGGATGGTATCTCAGCATCGAATACTGACAGAGGTTACGTCCTGCGTCGTCTGATTCGGAGAGTAGTACGGCACGGGCGTTTGATCGGTATTGAAGGTCAATTTATCACCAAAGTGGCGGAAGTTGCGATCGCTCTTTCCGAATCCGTCTATGGCAATGTTCGGGAACGAGAAACGGTGATCAAGGCAGAATTAGAGCGAGAGGAAGCGAGATTTTTAGAAACCCTAGAAAGAGGCGAGAAACTGCTCGAATCGATTCTAGAAAAAGAAAAAAGCCAGATTTCGGGAGTTGATGCCTTTACCCTTTATGATACCTATGGCTTCCCCCTCGAACTCACTCAAGAAATCGCTGAGGAGCAGGGTTTAAGCGTCGATACGGCGGGTTTCGAGCAGGAAATGAAAAAACAGCAGCAAAGATCGAAAGCCGCCCACGAAACCATAGATTTGACGGTACAGGGTAGTTTAGATAAGCTGGCGGAACATATTCACCCGACGGAATTTCTCGGTTATACGGATTTACAAGCAACCGCAACAGTAACGGCGGTTTTAGTCGCTGGTAAAACGGTGGAATCGGCCGCAGCAGGCACTGAGGTGCAGGTAGTTCTCGATCAAACCCCTTTTTATGCCGAATCGGGCGGACAAATCGGTGATAAGGGTTATTTAACCGGCGATAATCTGCTTATCCGCGTTGAGGATGTGCAGAAAGAATCGGGGATTTTTATCCATTTTGGTGGGATTGAGCGGGGAATTGTCACCACCGGCGATACAATTAATGCACAGATTGACCGTTCCTGTCGTCGTCGCGCCCAAGCTAATCATACCGCCACCCATCTGCTACAATCGGCCTTGAAAAAGCTTGTCGATGCCGGGATTTCCCAAGCAGGTTCCCTCGTCAGTTTTGAGCGCCTCCGTTTTGATTTTAACTGTCCTCGTCCCCTGACTGGTGCTGAATTGCAACAGGTGGAAGAACAGATTAACACTTGGATTGCCGAAGCGCATGACACCGAGATAGCGGTGATGGGATTGGAAGAAGCGAAGCAAAAGGGAGCTATTGCCATGTTTGGCGAGAAATACGGCTCAGAAGTGCGAGTTATCGATATTCCTAGCGTTTCTATCGAATTATGCGGGGGGACTCACGTTAAAAATACCGCCGAGATCGGTTTATTTAAAATCATCTCTGAGACGGGAATCGCTGCAGGAATTCGTCGCATCGAAGCGGTGGCCGGCCCTGCCGTGTTAGCCTATTTGAATGAACGGGATCTAGTAGTGCGGGATTTGTGCGATCGCTTTAAGGTCAAACCTCTGGAAATTCCCGATCGCATTACGGCCCTACAATCAGAGTTAAAGGGGACACAAAAGCAGTTAGAAGCGGTTAAACAGGAGTTGGCGCTAACTAAATCGGATGCTTTGCTATCTCAAGCTGAATCTATCGGCGAATTTAAGCTTTTAGTCGCTTCTTTGGGCGATATTGATGCTAATGCTTTGATGGCTGCGGCCGAAAGACTACAGCAAAAATTAGGGGAAGGGGCGGTAATTTTGGCCTCGACTCCCGCAGCTGATAAAGTGAGTTTAGTGGCCGCTTTTAGTCCCCGGGTGATTAAAGATAAGGGTTTACAAGCGGGTAAATTTATCGGTGCGATCGCTAAAATCTGCGCTGGTGGTGGTGGTGGTCGTCCCAATTTAGCTCAAGCTGGGGGACGGGATGCTAGTAAGTTAAGCGAAGCTTTAGCTAAGGCCAAAAGTCAGTTAACTAGCAGTTTACAATAGTTTTAAGGGTGGGCATTTTGTCCACCTTTAAAAAATTAGTTATCCTCTCGGTGTGATTGGTAAAAATAATATGAAACTACTGATCAAGAATTTGGGATCAATTAGAAATAATAATCAAGCTATAGATTTAACTAAGAAGTTTTACACTTTTATTGGCTACAATAATAGTGGCAAAACCCTAGTTTCTCAGCTTTTATGGACAATTTTTAATCATGACAATATTAGAAAGTTTTCCGAAAATACCCAAATTGATTCTTTAGTAATTGACTCGGAAAAACCTATTAAAAAAATTACGATCAATCAAGAATTAATCGATGAGATTCTCAATAAATTTAGCCAGTTTATTGAAAAAGAAGTTGTTAATACTTATAATCTTGATGCCAGTATTAAAGAAACGATTATTGGTTCCAATAAATTAATTTTTCAAGCAAATATCCAAGAATTTAAAGAGACGAAATTTAAAACAACTTTTTTGGTTCGTGTTGCAGGAAATAATGATCTGGAGTATTTACAGATTAGCAAGGGCAAAGGTAGCCTAACAATAAATATAAAAGAACCTAATATACCTGAAAAAGTATTTGATCAAATACCCAGAGACTTTTTTGAGAGAGCTAAACCATTCAAGGAATCAGTAATTATTCCGTCAATAATAAGAGTGCTTTTGTCTCAGACACAAGATACTTTTTTTATCCCCGCTAGTCGTAGCTTTTTTCCTGTTTTCTACCAGTACATTTATGAGATAGAGAGAAATAAAAGAAGTGAGTATAATCGTCGATTGCAAGAATTAATAGAAAATATTGATGATGATGTTGATACTAATAAAAATATATTCAAACGTCTTCAAGAACAATTACCCAAAAGGTCTTACACAGAACCAATGAATAAGGTGATTGAGTCGCTTTATTCTCTCAATACCAAGAAAAAAATTAATTCAGTTTATAATTCTCTAATTGAAAAGATGATCGAATTAATGGGAGGAGAAATCACGATTTCTCGTCTAGAATCGATCGCACCTATTCAATTTTCTTTTAAATTCGATGAAAGCAAAGATTTACCCATGTATCTAGCTTCATCTTCAGTCAATCAGTTGACTATCTTGTATCTTTACCTGAAATATTGGGCCAAGGAAAAAAACAATTTTTTGATGATAGATGAACCAGAAGTTAATTTGCATCCCGAAAATCAAATTCGCTTAATGGATATTTTAGTTCAATTTGTCACCGAGCATGATAATCGAGTTTTAATCACCACCCATAGCCCGATTTTAACCGATATTCTCAACAATTATGTTTATCTTCATACCTTAAAAAGTTATGATGTTGATGTCACAAAAATTATTGAAGATAATCAATTAAAAAATTTAAATCCAGAAATTTCAATTGCTAAAGAAGACTTAGGAGTTTACTTTTTCACGGGTGATAAAATTATTGATTATGGAACCAGTCAATATGGTGTTTATTTTCGTAACTTTAAAGAAGTTATCAACTCTGTGCAGAAATCTGGAGAAATTTTAACTAATCATATCTATTTAGCAGAGAATGAGTAAGTCTAACTCAAAAAAAGAAATATTTTCCCTTAGACAAGAGTTTCACCAAGCTTTAGAAAAACAGGGTTTTATTCAAGAAATCTGCCTTAGTCAGGATGCGTGTATTGAAATTCAAGAAACAAATAAGAGCGATTTAAAGAAAGTAGTTATTAATCACTTACAGTTATCGTCTAAAAATGACAAAAATATATCTACAGAAGTAGATAAAATCTGGGTTATCAATTTAGAAAAAGAGTTAGCCGGTATCTCTGCTTCTGGCAAAACCCCTGAAAAAGCTATATTAGTTTTACAGAGAAAAGTCGATGATGCCGGTAAAATTCTCAATTATCATCTGCAAATTTGTTTAATTGAACTTAAAGCATCCCTACAGGCAAAAAAAGACAAAGAAAGCACATTAAAGCAGATTGCTGGTAAATTTCAAAGCGGGATGAATAGAATCTATATGCTTCTGACTCTCAATAATCATGCTAATCCCCAGAAAAACTATCAAAATGCACAAATAATTGTGCAATTCAGAGGAATTATTTTTTATAATCGCAACGACATTAAAGATAGTGATATTGCTAAAGAAAATGAGCGAGGCTATAATTCGAGCGAGAGTACCTTATATAAAATTCTCTCTCAATCTACAGAATCAGATTTATTAACCCTAGAAACCCTATTAGAAGAACGAGATAAAATCGTCGTTAGGTTTATCCAAAATCCCAATCAAACTCAAGACTCTATGACCATAAAACTAGAAGATTTACTCTGAATAAATGCTGCTTCTCTGCAATCTTGATACTAAATCTGGTTATTAAAAACTGATTATTTATTCACCCTTTTGCATGAGTGCCTCTTGCTTTTTGCCTGTTCTTAAGTATCTAAGCACAATTAATTACACCCCTCCGCGCGGAGGGCGCAAGCTTTGCGCCCCGACAGTAACGGATTTTGTCCACAATGTAGGGGCGAACTGCGTTCGCCCAAAAGGTACATTATCAAAGCGCAAGTCCCTTATAAGTAGTTTATGCTCAACGGATTTATTATTATCTTGACGAGATGGATTGACTTCAAGGGGTGACAAACGTCAGATTTCGGCGTGAACTCAGCCAAACCGCCGAACGGTCTTCACCTGACATTAAAGATCAAACTCCCTACTTTTACCCCTGCTCTCTTGAACGCAGTGTGTCAACCTATTTTACTGCCCAGTCTTGACGATCGTTCAGGTCAGACATTCAGTCCGCACCTAATCATGGATGGTTGGCAGTGGTCTCGCTTTCTGGTGTTAGGTTACACCTCGGAGCCTTCCGTTCCCCGCTTCAATCCCAGAGTTGTGATTTCTGAAATTGGGGGTGGCCATCGCCGTTACTCTCACCTTTATAATCGGGTCTGATGACACCATTGTTACTCCAGTGTGAGTTCAGGAGCCTTCCTAGTTTAGGATATCAGGGTTTACCCCTAGTTTCTGTTTTTCTTTTTAGAGCGCATAGCGTCCTTACAGTAGCTGATAACTGATTAACTGAGCCAAATTTTTAGGCTGCGGCTAAATTAGCAGCCACGAAATCCCAATTAACCAACTTAGTTAAAAAGTCGCTGATGTAATCGGGACGACGATTTTGGTAATCGAGATAATAAGCGTGTTCCCACACATCCATAGTTAACAGGGGAACCTGTCCGGCGGTTAAAGGATTGTCAGCGTTGCCAGTTTTGGTGACTTTGAGAGTACCGTTATCGAGAACCAACCAAGCCCAACCGCTACCGAATTGAGTGGCACCCGCGGTTTTGAAAGCTTCGACAAATTTCTCGAAACTGCCGAAATCTGCCTGAATTTTATCGGCTAAAGCACCGGTAGGCGCGCCGCCACCACCAGGTTTCATGCAGTTCCAATAAAAACTATGATTCCATGCTTGGGCGGCATTGTTGAAAACCCCAGCTTTAGAAGCATCACCGGCAACCTTAACGATAACTTCTTCTAAAGAGAGAGCATCGAGTTCCGTATCTTTGACCAAACCGTTATAGTTATTGACATAAGCGGCGTGGTGCTTGTCGTGGTGGAATTCTAGGGTACTTTTGGTGATGTAAGGCTCTAAGGCAGTGTAATCGTAGGATAAAGGGGGAAGTGTGTAAGCCATCTGTTGTTCTTTATATCCTCTCTTGAGAGCTTGTTTAAGGTAGTGTTGATAAAACTTTACATCCTCGATCATAGCACCGAAGGAGACTTGATCAGTGATCAGTGATCACTGATCAGCTTTTTTCTCCCTTCTCCCCTCTCCCTTCTCCCCCATCACCCCAACCCCTCACTGATAACTGATTACTGATTACTGATTACTGAAAAATCACCCCAGCCCCTATTGACCGTCTCGTAAATCCTGAGAAGATTACCAAACAATGTTAAAATAATTCCCGTACTGTAGGCGCTTGCAGATTCTTGTGGGCGTGGCAGGGCAGGAGAAAAACGATTCCGTTAGGAGTTAGACCAAAAAAGCTCCACTGGAAACAGCAGTAGATTTTATCTCACTGGGTTGACCGGTTGGCACTTCGTCAAATTACGGATCAATACAAAATTATCATTTACAGATCTTTCTTGGTAACTTATGGCACAGCGTACACGCTTAGGTGAAATCCTTCGTCCCCTCAACTCGGAATATGGTAAAGTTTCCCCCGGTTGGGGAACTACCTTGCTGATGGGAGTGTTTATGGCTCTGTTTTTAGTCTTTTTGCTGATTATTTTACAGATCTACAACTCCTCCCTAATTTTAGAAGGATTTAATGTAGATTGGGGTCAGTAAGCAGATTCCAACAATCTTGTCGGCATTTTTGGCGGCAGAATTGTCCCTCGGACTTTAGCAGGTGGGTTATTGCCCACCGCGATTTTTTTATTAGGAGCAGAAAAATGAATATTTTTGGGATTGGATTGCCAGAAATGGGGTTAATTCTCTTGATTGCCCTGCTAGTTTTCGGACCGAAGAAATTACCAGAAATCGGTCGCAGTTTAGGCAAAACGATTCGAGGATTTCAAGAAGCATCAAAGGAATTTGAAAGTGAATTTAAGCGAGAGGCCCAGCAGATTGAAGACTCGGTAAAAATCAAAGCTGAATTAGAAGAAAGTCAATCTACTAGGGATCAAACTCGTTCCAGTTAAGAACTGTGTAGAGATGTAGAGTAGGTCAAATTCGAGGCTATCCGCTAGATTAACATCGAGAATGACCAGATCGAGATTAAATTGCCAGTTTTACCATCGGCCACCACTTTTATTTGCTAGTTTTTTTGATCGAGAAAGCGGAAAATCAGGTTTTGGAGCGCAAAATCGTCTTTAAACATGATAGTTTTGGCAGCAGTCAAGGCCATAGTTTCGATGAGTAGGCAGTCCCGATGAAAAAATTTTCACCACCAGAGATGAAAGAGGTTTCTTTCCCTACACCCCACACCCCACACCCTACACCCTCTTTCAAGTCAGAATATACCATTAGTTTGAGAATTCCCAGACGGCAAGGAAAAAATGACTATTTCCTTGCTATAAGTATTGTAGATGTCAAGAGTGTTAACTGAATGTCTATAGTGGTATCCCCCGAACAAGTCCATCAAATCGTCAACAACCTCCATCACGATCCCTTTGAGGTTTTGGGGGCCCATCCCCTAGAAGAAGAAGGAAAAGTGAATCAATGGGTTGTTAGAGCCTATTTACCGAAAACCACGGCCGCTTGGGTTATTTTACCGTCCCAAAGACAAGAATATCCCATGACGACCGCTTATCATCCCCATTTTTTCGAGTGCGTTATCGATATCAGTGAACTGAACAATTATCAATTACGCATCCACGAGGGAGAACAGGAACGGGTAATCTATGATTCCTATGCCTTCCGTTCTGCCAAACTGAGCGATTTTGATTTACATCTGTTTGGAGAGGGCAACCATCACCGCATTTATGAAAAATTAGGGGCGCATTTAGCCGAAATCGAGGGTATTAAAGGGGTTTATTTTGCTGTTTGGGCTCCTAATGCTCGTAATGTCTCGATTATTGGTGATTTTAATAGCTGGGATGGTCGTGATCACCAAATGCGGAAACGTAATAATATGGTCTGGGAATTGTTTATCCCGGAAATCGGTGTTGGCACTAAATATAAATACGAGATCAAAAATTGGGAAGGTCATATTTACGAAAAATCTGATCCCTACGGTTTTGCCCAAGAAGTACGCCCAAAAACCGCCTCGATCGTGGCTAATTTAGATAGCTATACTTGGGATGATAGCGATTGGATGGAAAAACGCCGCCATAGCGATCCTTTAACTCAACCGGTTTCCGTTTACGAATTACACCTCGGTTCTTGGCTGCACGCTTCTAGTGCCGAACCACCCCGTTTACTTTCCGGGGAAGGGGAAGCGGTTCCCGTGTCGGAATGGAACACTGGGGCGCGCTTTTTGAGTTACTACGAGTTAGCTCAAAAACTGATTCCCTACGTTAAAGAATTAGGTTACACCCATATCGAATTATTACCGATCGCCGAGCATCCTTTTGATGGTTCTTGGGGTTATCAAGTGACGGGTTATTTTGCCCCCACCAGTCGCTACGGCAATCCTGAAGATTTTATGTATTTTGTCGATCAATGTCACCAAAATGGCCTTGGTGTGCTAGTGGATTGGGTCCCCGGTCACTTCCCCAAAGATGGCCACGGGTTAGCTTTCTTTGACGGGACTCATCTCTATGAACACGGCGACCCGCGCAAAGGGGAACACAAGGAATGGGGAACCTTAATTTTTAACTATGGTCGCAACGAAGTCAGAAATTTCCTCGTCGCTAATGCCCTATTTTGGTTCGATAAGTACCATATTGACGGCATTCGCGTGGATGCGGTGGCTTCTATGCTCTATCTCGATTATTGTCGTAAAGATGGGGAATGGGTGGCCAACGAGTACGGTGGCCGGGAAAATTTAGAGGCCGCGGAATTCCTCCGTCAAGTCAATCATGTAATTTTTAGCTATTTCCCCGGAATTCTCTCTATTGCCGAAGAATCCACCGCTTGGCCGATGGTGTCCTGGCCCACCTATATGGGCGGTTTAGGCTTTAATTTAAAGTGGAATATGGGCTGGATGCACGATATGCTCGATTATTTCGGCATGGATCCCTGGTTCCGTCAATTCCATCAAAATAATGTCACTTTTAGTATGTGGTATAACCACAGCGAGAATTATATGCTGGCTTTGTCCCACGATGAAGTGGTTCACGGCAAAAGTAATATGATTGGCAAAATGCCGGGAGATGAGTGGCAAAAATTTGCCAATGTCCGGGCATTATTTAGTTATATGTTTACTCACCCTGGCAAGAAAACCATGTTTATGAGCATGGAATTTGGCCAGTGGAGTGAGTGGAATGTTTGGGGTGATTTGGAGTGGGGTCTTTTGCAGTACGAACCCCATCAACGGCTAAAACGCTTTTTCACTGATTTGAACGCCACCTATAAGAGTGAACCTGCTTTATATACCCAGGATTTTGGTCAGGATGGCTTCGAGTGGATCGACTGTAGTGATAATAGTCATAGCGTCGTTTCTTTCCTGCGCTGGAGCAAAAATTGGCAGGAGTTCGTGGTGGTGGTCTGTAATTTTACTCCCCAACCCCACAGCCATTACCGCGTTGGTGTACCCCATCCCGGTTTTTATCAGGAAATCTTTAACAGCGATGCGGGTAAATATGGCGGTAGTAATATGGGCAACCTCGGTGGTAAATGGTCGGAGGAATGGTCCTATCATAGCCGTCCCTACTCGATTGATCTCTGTTTACCACCTTTAGGGGTTTTGGTTCTCAAAATCGATCCTCATGCTTCTGGGCAATAGGGAAGCTTTTTTCAGTGATCAGTAAACAGTAAACAGTAAACAGTGAACTGAAAACTAACATCTGATAACTGGTAACTGATAACTGATAACTGACTAACCCCTAACAAAAAAATTTAGAGGCCATCTTGCGGAAAGTGGCCTCTTTTTTGGCTTAATTTTGCGAAAACGATTAAGTTGTTAGATTAGCGAGCAGTGTTTGCACCCATTCTTGAGCGAGTTCTTCCACGCTGCCATTACTGAGTAACGCACAGAAAACGGGTTTCTCCGAGAAACCCGTTTTCTACTCATGTAATAGGCAAAAGGATCAATAGATAATCAGTCTTTAATAACAGGATTTAGTCTGAACAGGTACAGACAAGAAAGTACAGAAAGTGGGCATTTTCCTCCGTCGAGCATCTTTGTCCCTGAAAATTAGGTAGTTGACCACCTGAAAATCGGTAAAACCCTACACCCCACACCCCACACCCCACACCCTGCCCCCAGGGAAAACTTTTTCAGCAGACCCTATTTAGTGACTAAATAAGACAGATTTGCTCTAGATGCAGCCCGGGGAAAAGCCGGTCAAAAACTAACCCATTAGGATCACCGTATCGATGACGTGGATTACACCATTATCCGCCTCGATATTACCCGCGACCACCGTGGCATTTTTCACCTCAAAACCCTCGCTACAATCGACGGGAATCGGTGAACCCTCTAGAGAAGTCACTACAGCCAATTTTGCCAAATCTTCCTGCATATATTTGCCCGCAACGACGTGATAGGTGAGAATTCGGGTTAATTGGGGGATATTCTGCACTAGGGTTGTAATCGTCCCGGGGGGCAATTTGGCAAAAGCTTCATCGCTGGGGGCAAAAACCGTGAAGGGGCCAGGACTTTTTAGGGCATCCACAAGATTAGCGGCTTGTACCGCCGTTACTAGAGTTTTAAAATTATCGGCACTGACCGCAATATCGACAATATCTGCCATAAACTTGACTCGATCCTGAAAAAAATCATCTATTTCAGATTTTAAACTCAATCTTGTCCCAAAGATCGTTCTAGGGATGGGGTGTGGGGAAGTGGGGAAGTGGGGAAGTGGGGAAGTGGGGAAGTGGGGAAGTGGGGAAGTGGGGAGAATAAATAAAAATAATCTCCTATCTCCTGTCGACCGTCTCCTATCTCCTGACTCCTGACTTCTAACCCAATTTTGGACAAAGATAAGCAAAAATTATTTATTGACTCCAAAAACTTGAGAATATTTAAATTAACATTCCGCAATATTTACAAATTCTTAACAATTAATTGAGAAAGATTTTTATTTAACAACGATGTTGCAGTGGTAACAGCGATTTGACATAATTTCATAGTGGGTTATTCTGTGCGTTTTTGGGTAGCAATGGTTGAAACCCTTGCCACATCTACAAGGTAATCCTAATTAAGACGGGTAAATTAGTCAATTTCACGCATAACGATGATCTTTTTTTTGTGTAGTTTTATTGCAAAAAAAAAGTTTTTTTGACAAAAAGCACAAAGTATGATATGTACGTCAACGTATTTCCAGCTGCGAGTAATTATTGCAGAGTTAGGTCAAAATCAGAGGATTTTCTGTTTTCAAGTGATGAAATGCAGAAAAGCAGCAATTCGATCGAGAAATCGATAAAAACAGCCTAGACTAGAAAAAGAATCCTCTATCCTGACAGCTATCCCGTGGAGATTACTTTTTTAGGAACCAGTTCCGGGGTTCCCACTCGTTCCCGTAATGTCTCTAGTATCGCCCTTCGGTTGCCGCAACGGGCGGAAATATGGCTGTTTGACTGTGGAGAAGGAACTCAACACCAGTTACTGCGTAGCGACCTGAAAAGTTCCCAAATCCGACGCATTTTTATCACCCATATGCACGGGGATCATATCTTCGGTTTAATGGGACTGTTAGCCAGTATCGGATTAGCCGGTTCTGCTCAGGATATTGATATCTATGGACCCCCCGGACTAGCGGACTATCTGCGCGCTTGTGCTAAGTATTCCTATACTAATTTGGCTAATCGGGTGCGCGTTCATCCCGTTTCCCCCGGCACACTCTACGAAGATGAAGAATTTACCGTCTCCTGTCAGCTATTAAAACATCGTATTCCCGCCCACGGTTATCGCATCGCCGAAAAGGACCGTCCAGGACGTTTTGATGTGGAAAAAGCCAACGCTTTAGGTATTCCCCCCGGACCGATTTACGGCAAGCTGAAAAAAGGGGAAACTGTCACCCTCCCCGATGGTAGAAAAATTCGCGGTCAGTCCCTCTGCGGAGAAACGGAAATCGGCCGTAAAATAGCCTATTGTACCGATACTATTTTCTGTGAAGGATCGATCGAATTGGCACGGGATGCAGATGTGCTAATTCATGAGGCGACTTTTGCTCACCAAGATGCCGGGTTAGCCTTTGAAAGTGTTCACTCCACTTCGACGATGGCAGCCCAGGTGGCCTTGGCAGCCCGGGTAAAATTGTTATTAATGACCCATTTTAGTCCCCGTTATCTACCGGGGAATTCTCTGGATATTTCCAATCTGTTAGAGGAAGCGCGGGCGATTTTTCCTAACACTAAATTAGCCTACGATTTCCTCACCTACGAAGTCCCCCGCAACCGTCAAGAAATGGTCTTAGGAGTTAAGTAATTATGCCAGCAGCAGTGGAAGAAAAAAGCATGGTTCCCACGGTTTTAGTGGGTATTGGTGGTACGGGTAACGAAATTTTATCGCGATTGCGTCGTTTAATCGAGGAAAGTTATGGCAGTTTGAGTAATTTTCCGATTGTCAGTTTTTTGGTGGTTGACACGGATAAGGATTATAAAATCAGTAATCCTGAAGCTGCCGGCAGTGCTTTTAAAGATAACGAAAAACACTGGTCCCGGGTGAGTGGAAAACAGGTACAGGAGATGGTATCTGACATGGATAGATATCCCTGGATTAATAGTTGGTTTCCCCCGGAATTAGAGAGAAATATTACTTCCCTAGAAGCGGGAGCGGGACAAATTCGCGCCTGCGGCCGTTTTGCTTTATTTTGTAATTATCATGAGATACAAAGAAAATTTCTAGACGCGGTGAGACGGGTAAAGGGACAAGAAAACTTTATGCTCGATCGCTATGGAATTAAAGTGAGTAATAGTGCTATTAATGTCTTTACTACGGGGTCTTTAAACGGTGGTACGGGTAGCGGAATGTTAATCGATATAGGCTACTGTATTCGTAATTGGTTACGAGGGGAAAGTAGTCCTTTGAGTACGGCAATTGTTCCCACTCCTGAAGCATTTGCGGGGATTAGTGTCGGCGATCGAGTTTTGGCTAATGGTTACGCTGCCTTGATGGAATTAAATTACTTTTCTGACTACAGAACCGAATATCATCAACAGTTTAGCAGTGGTTTGGTCGATGAAGTTGTTAGTAAATTACCCCCCTTTGATTTTACTTACTTAGTGGGGACAAAAAACGGAGAAAGTGATTTTAAACTTGGTCAAATTCGGGAAATGATCGCCCAAAATATCTTCCTAGATCTGACCTCTGATTTTGCCCCCCATAAACGTTCTATTAGAGATAATATTAAGGGTTCTTGGGCGCAAGCTGACCCGGGGGGTCGCGGTTATCCTAAGCAATTTATGAGTTTTGGACTATCAACTATTGAAATTCCTATTGCCCAAATTCGTGCTTCCTTATCGGAACGTTTAGCCAAAGATTTAATTAATTGGTGGCTGAATGATTCCGTGATTTTACCCGCTCAAATGTTGGAGTTAGTAAGAGGTGATATTCTCAAAAAAATGCGCTTGAGCGAAGGGGAATTAATTATGGATTTATGTGCCGACAAGGATCGATCTTTAATTGCCATAATCTCCCAATGGACTAACGAAACTCGTCAGGAAATCAATCAAGATAATTGGCTCTCTTGTACCAAACAGGGTGTTAATATTTTAGGAAATGAACAAGGAAAAATTCTGCAATTTATTAATGATTATTTAACGCCAAGAGTCGAGGAATTTAAACGCAATCATTTACTAGAATTGAGTCCCGATGAACGGCTGCACGGCGATTACTTGAAAAAGATTTATAACAACCGGGATGAAATTATTCAACGGGGTAAAAAGTCCCTGGAAATGGAGTTTTATAATATCCTTGAGGATCGAAACCGTGGGGTAAAATTTGCCGAGAGTTTTATTGTTTCAGTACGACAAATATTCACCGACATAGCAGAAAAATTTCGTCGCGATCAAGAACAGGTTTGGAGTCAAAACGAAAGTAAACGTCAACGAGAATACGACACAGCCTTAGCAGAAATTAATGATCTGAAAGATAAAATTCATATCTCGAAAAAAGATAAGATGGAACAATATTGTGAACAAGCTTTAACGGGATTGGAAGGCTATTTAATGGCCAATATTCAACGAAAAACCCGAGGTGCAGGAGTAGAGGTTATTAATCGTTTACTGGAACATCTTAATCAGTTAGAAAGCCGTTTTAATCGTTTTCGTCAGAAATTAATTCAAAGTCGCGATCTATTTAATCTCCAAGCTAACCAACAGATCGATAGTGCCGATGCTTTGTTAATTAATGGGATTAAATTATTTGACAGACAAGAATTAAATAGCCTTTATCAAGACTTTATCGAACAATTTGCCTCCGGGATTGCTGGTAACAAAAATGCCTACGATACGGGTATGGATAACCTTTGTTTACCCCTCTCAGAAGAGATTTTAAAGCAATCTAGTCCCCTCTGGAAAGAAACGCGCCGCACCGATGAAAATATGCGTTTATTTGACATCACCGAGATTGCCGATATTCGTCAAGGTGATTTTCAAAAAGTTATCCTAAACCAAGCTAATCAACTACTACAAAATGCCCCCGTTAGTAGTCGCATTCAGCAGGAATTAGCCGCTTGTGATCGCTTGTTAAAAATCTATAACAACGATGCCGATATTATCAATAATCTTCGCATTGCCTACCAAAAATCGCGACCCCTAATTATGCTCAATCCTGCGGTTTTGCGGGGAAAAGATGCGGGTTTTACACCCCAATTAAATCAAAATGTTGCCCTGATTGGGGGAAGAAATACCAGTAACCCGGCAGCTCAAAAAATTATTCCGAAACTGCGGGAATTTATTGCCAACGAAGACGATATTAAACCCTTGGGAGAAGTGGAAAAATATCGTCTTGTCTTCGTGCAGGAAATTGGCGGTTTTTCCCTACGCTGTCTGGAGGGAATGCGAGATTTGCGGCAATCCTATCAGGACTGGAAAGGAGAATTTATTCTCGCTAAACGCGCCCAACAAATGGGGGAAAATCGCGATTTACCCATCCCCGTACATATCCAAAAGGAACCTCCTTTCTGGGATGTTTTTCCCGAAGATCCGAGTATTTATCAATTGGTGGTGACAGCCCGAGCTTTAAAAGTGCTTTTTCCAGAAGTCAATCGAGTCACTAATGAGAAAACAATTCGCTATGAAATTAAAACCGCAACGGGATTAAAAAAAGTCGATATCGCCACCAGTTGGGAAGATGCGGTACAGGTGTTAGAAGTAAAAGCTTGTCGCGAAGATAAGGAAAAAATTCAAAGTCAGGTGACAGCTAAGTTACAGGCTGCAGCCACTCCGGAGAAAAAACAAGCTTTGTATCGGACTTTCATTGAATATTTACAACAACGTTCCGAGGAGTTAACAGGAGGCAAAGACAATACAGAATATAAACGGGAAGATGCAATTATTTTGCAGTTAATCGATAACTATAAGTTGAATAGCGGTGGAGAAATACCTCTTTCTTCGGTGACGGAAGTGGCTAACCCAGCTTTAATTATCTGTGGTAATTGTGGACACAAAAATCCCCCCTCGTCTAATTTTTGTTCTAAGTGTGGGGCAAAATTAGTTAAGTAAAAATTGGGCAATTTCTTGTTTTTAGTCCTCGGTTCACAGAAAAAGTGGGGGTGTTAGCTGGACTAACATCCCCCACCATGAAAATTTTCGGGAAAAATTGCCTAATAGCGAAAAAACTGGATTATAATAGGGTCTTTACTCAAGATTTTTGCTAATCGCTAACTGCCATAGAAGCCAATCAAAACCCCTGTTTATCGAGAGAAAAACCAATGGTAGCCACCTTAAAAGGACGAGATGTTTTAAGAATAACCGACATGAGTAGCGAAGAAATCAGCGCCCTACTCAATCTATCGGCACAGCTTAAAGCTGGCACTCTTAACCCTAGCTGCAAAAAAGTCTTAGGATTGCTATTTTATAAAGCTTCCACTAGGACGCGGGTTTCTTTTACCGTCGCTATGTACCAGTTAGGAGGACAGGTGATCGATCTTAATCCCAGTGTAACCCAAGTGGGGCGCGGGGAACCCTTAGCCGATACGGCCCGGGTACTCGATCGCTATCTCGATATTCTCGCAGTTCGCACCTTTAAACAAGAGGATTTAGAAGCTTTTGCTAATTACTCGCGCATCCCGATTATCAACGCTTTAACGGATTTAGAACATCCCTGCCAGATATTAGCCGATTTACAGACTATCCAAGAGACTTTTCAGACTTTACGGGGAATTAACCTCACCTATGTCGGGGATGGTAATAATGTCGCTAATTCTCTCCTCTTGGGTGGCGCTTTGATGGGGTTAAATGTGCGAGTTGCTTCCCCCGCAAACTATCAACCGGATGGGGAAATTGTCGCCAGCGCCCAGGCTATTGCCGAGACAACTGGTAGTAAAATCTTCATTACCGACGATCCCGTTACCGCCGTAAAAGACTCTCAGGTGGTCTATACTGATGTCTGGGCAAGTATGGGACAGGAAAGCCTCGCTGATGCCCGAATTCCCGTTTTTCAGCCCTACCAAGTCAATGAACAGCTAATGAGTCACGCTGACAAAGACGCGATTATTCTCCACTGTTTACCTGCTCACCGCGGCGAAGAAATTACCGACGGGGCGATCGAGGGTGTACAATCAAAAGTCTGGGAGCAAGCGGAAAATCGGATGCACGCCCAAAAAGCTTTAATGGTGAGTTTATTGGGATTAATCTAGCATTTATCATCGGTTCCCGCCAGGGTATGGCGACTCCACTCAAGGGAGACTTTGAAAATCGCTCTGTAGAAGAACCAGACCAGCCAGATGGCAGATTATCAAAGCGCAAGTCCCTAACATCTCGAAGGCTCTCCCCCTACTTAGGGTGATCAGCAAACCCCCTCCGCGCGGAGGGCGCAAGCATTGCGCCCCTACAGTAACGGATTTTGTCCACAATGTAGGGGCGAACTGCGTTCGCCCAAAAGGTACATTATCAAAGCGCAAGTCCCTTACCTCATGAATGCTGACCAGCATATAGACAACTTTTGTAATTATGTTATAATTGTCTGTAAGAGAAAGCGGAGATAAAAAGAGTAGCCGAGGTGGGCGAACTTTCCGTTGTATAAAGACTAGACACCTCCAATTCTAATTGGCTAGAATTGTCCCAAAACCCGCTAATCGTTATTGTGAGATTATGGCTGGGAGACAAAAAAACCCTACTTATACTCTTTGGGACACAGAGAGTCTGCCTCGGTAATAGGAAACTATTACGCCAGTTAGTGCCTTCTTTAGGGAAGAGCAAAAGCTGCGGAGGCTGAGTAAGACCAAAGCTAAGGAACCACTTGGCGGAGGCATTGGCCTATGAAAGAGGAAGCCCTCGCTTTTAGCGACGGGTATGTCACCGCTAGGATTGATGGTAAGAGCAATAATCAGGGCAGCCTCCACACCTAACTATATGTCAGACACCTCCGCAGTTAAACAGTATCTCGCCCATTGGTTTCAATTGGGAAAAAAAGTTATTTGTCCCAAAAACCAAGCTATGCTATTTCCGCTGCCAATTTTCAATGCCGATCGCTATTCAGCGGAGTTTGAAGATTGTTGGCAAAAAATTCTTGATCCTGAAAGTGGCGATTGTTATCTAGAAGGTACTCAACAAACTATCCAAGACTTACTTTCCCCTCAATGGGAATTTCATCCCTGCGCTCGGTGTACTATACCTGTACCAATTGAGGTGCTGGGACAATCGGGTTTATCCTGTCCCTGCCATGATTTGAGTAATTGGCCCAATTTAGAATTACCCCTACCCCATTTACCCGTCAATAGTCAAGAAAATCTCGATCGCATCCGGCAAAGATTGCTAAAAAATTCTCACCCACATTAACCAGACTAAAAGAGACGTTAGGAGTAACGTCTCGAAAAAAGGATTGAGATTTAACGATTTCTGCCGAAAAAATTGACTAAATCTCGCAATCTGTCGCTATATTCTGTCGTTAAAGCTTCCTGACGATAGCGCCATGACCAATTCCCTTCTGCGACACTGGGGGTATTCATACGCGCATCCGATCCTAAACCTAACACATCCTGTAACGGTACAATCGCCTGATTAGCCACGGAACTATAGGCAAGTCGAATCAGATCCCAAGCCACTCCCTGACCACTGGCAGCGCCAAGATATTGATAAAGTCGCGCTTTTTCGTAGTCATTGGCGTTATCCTGAAACCAGCCCACAGTAGTATTATTATCGTGAGTGCCGGTATAAATCACACAGTTGCGTTCGACATTAAAAGGAAGATAGGGATTACCCGCATCACCCCCAAAAGCAAAGTGGAGAATTTTCATACCTGGAAAGGCAAAGTGATCGCGAAAATCTAGAACTGCTTGGTCAATATCGCCCAAATCTTCGGCAATAATCGGCAATTTACCCAAACGATCCCGGATGGTATTAAAGAGATCATAACCCGGGGCCTTCAGCCAACGACCATTAATAGCGTTTTCCTGGCCAAAAGCCACCGACCAATAGGCCTCTAATCCGCGAAAATGATCGATACGGATGATATCGACTAGGGAAAGAACCGCTTTTAAACGGCGTACCCACCAGTCAAAGCCCGTATTTTTAAGATAATCCCAGTTATACAAAGGATTTCCCCATAATTGCCCCGTTTCTGAGAAATAATCTGGGGGAACCCCGGCCACTTCCAAGGGATTACCGGTTTGGGTATCTAGTCGAAAAACCTGCGGATTTGCCCAAACATCGGCGCTATTATGGGAGACATAAATGGGGATATCACCGATAATCTCGATACCGAGGGAGTTAGCATAGCGTTTTAGGGCTAACCACTGCTCAAAAAACTCAAATTGCAGGAATTTGTGCAGAAAAATCTCCTCTTGTAACTCCTGTTTCGGTGTTTCCAACGCACCCCAATGACGTTCGCGAATTTCTGTCGGCCATTCCATCCATGCTTTACCCTGATAAGCGTGGGATAGGGCCATAAATAGGGCGTAATCCTCTAACCAATCAGCATTGCCAGCACAAAAGCCGGCAAACTGTTTGTAAAGAATTGTGTCAGAACCCTTGACAAAATTGCTCGCCGCCTTTCTAAGTAGGGGAATTTTCCAAGCGATCAATTTATCAAAATCCACTTGATCGAGGGGAAAATCGGGAATATCCTCTAAATCTGCCTGACTAAGCAGGTTTTTTTCCCGAAGAATATCGAGACTAATCAGGAGATGATTGCCAGCAATGGCACTAAAACTCATGTAGGGAGAGTTACCGTACCCTGTCGGGCCTAAAGGGAGAATTTGCCAGAGTTTTTGACCACTTTGAGCCAAAAAATCGATAAATTGATAGGCTTCCCTACCTAGTTCTCCAATCCCGTAACGACCGGGGTGACTGGTGGGATGAAGCAAAATACCGCTAGAACGGCTAAAAGCCATGAAAAAACCCCCTTATCAGTGATTCGGTTAGCAGTTATTCAGTGTTTAAAGCTGAATGCTCACTGCTATCTCCAAGCTAACCCGATCTCGATCGATAAGGGCAATACTTAACAACTTTATTAGACCTATAGGACACAATCAGGCATTACAGCCGTACATTAACAGACCGTCTTTCCAGTGAAAAAGATTCCTTCGGATCACGTTCCACGTTACCCTGGTAGGTGAAACTGGCACTCGTTGCCGTCGGTTTGACGCAGCCCGACAGTTGGCAGAGGGCAGCCCTTTCCTCTTGGGTGAGGGGGCGATCGATCGCTTGGAATTCGTAATATTGGTATTCGCTCATGGCGTGCAACCTATCTCAAGGTTTATGATCGATATGCTGATAATTGTACGGGGATAGTTAGGGTTTAAAGATAGATAAGACGGGACGGGCGCTCTCGGATGTATTAGGAATAGCAAGAATAGGCAAATCGCCCGATCTTTACGGATAAGGAAAAAGTTCGGGTGATCGATCGGTAATTTACTCTCATTGGTCTTTTCAAGAAATCTAATCTATTCCTTTGGATAGTGGCACGGTCAAAATCGATAAGATTACAATTTCTTTTGTTAAGCACTTTAGCGATCGCTGGATATTTCTGCCATCGGCTATCGGCGATTCATTGTCGGCTAATTATTAAAATTAAGGGGTTTAAAACTATGGCAAAAGATACTTGGGATAAACTGAATATTGTAGTTAGTAACATTATTTTGGTCGCCATTTCCATAGTAATTGGATTTGTCGGTGAAAATATTTCTCGGTCATTAGAGAGAGGCAAACTTATAGATTCTTTGCTCGATGATCTGACGGCTCCAAAGACTGAAACTAGCTGATTAAGCTTTTCAAACTCGACAATGTACCTCTTGCGAACAGGAAATGCTATAAATAAGCGGTAAAAATGAAATAAAATGATATAATAAAATTATTAACGTCCTTTTTATGCTTGATTATTAATTTGAATGACTCGCCAAATTCATGAACAATTTGTCAAGGAATATTTAGAGGAATTACTTACCCCTCTAGGGACGATTAGAAAAAGTAAGAAAGTAAAAAGTGAGGTTCAAGAAATCGATGTCTGGTTTGAACCATTTAGCTCACCTCCTCCCACTGAGTTACCTTTAGGATTACTCGGAAAAATGGCGGCTACTTCCTGTTTGTTTGAACCTTTCCGCAATCCCCCGACCGAGGTAGAGATTCGCAGTTGTTTGTCAAAGTTATATGCCGTTCATGGGGATGTCTTGAGAAAAGCGAAACGGTCAAACAAAACTCTGACTGAAACACAATTGCCTTTCTTATGGATTCTAACGCCCACCTTTTCAGCTAGAATGATTGAAGATTTCGGGACTAACAGCGATGAGAGTAATTGGTTAACAGGGGTTTACTTTTTAGCTAAGTCTCTCAAAGCGGGCATAATTGTCATTCATCAGTTACCTGTGAATGAAGACACCTTATGGTTGAGAGTATTAGGTAAAGGGGGAACTCAAAAACGAGCCGTAGAAGAGTTAGTTGAACTGCCAGAACGCAATCCTTTTCGAGAGAATTTACTAGAAATTCTGGCCAACTGGCGCAAGAATTTAGAATTGAGAGAT
>VYLQ01000169.1_pt1 | contig 21701 bp, 18 predicted proteins | sample 5115351 | NCBI WGS metagenome assembly VYLQ01 (sample SAMN12291776, study PRJNA351875) | freshwater metagenome | isolation source: freshwater lake | place: USA: Michigan, Lansing Lake | collected 2013-08-14 | reverse complement strand
ATGTACCGCAAGTCCTTCGTCATCGCTCTGCCTATCTAAATGGTTGCCTTTTTTAACTTTTTTATTGAGTTCATTAAGCATTTCTACTTATTACAAAGGTGAGATGCTCCCAGTGACTTTATTTTCGGTCATTGTCTTAACCATTTGAACAAACTCTCGAATTTCAATGTTCTTTCCTGTACCTATTTCATAGCGATATAAATTGTTAGGAACATCAAAACTAAACTGAATCAGTTTGATAAAGGCTTCTACCACATCATCAATATAGATGAAATCTCGCTTCTGTTCTCCTAATGTCAAATCAAGAAAATCTACTTCATGCAGCAAATCTAAGATAATTTTAGAGACAAACTTAGAACGATCATCAAAAGGTCCGTAAAAATGCTCTAGAGCGACATTAATACAAACCATTTTTTGAGAAAATAAGGATAACCAGTCTAAAAAATGTTTTTTAGAAAGGGAATAGTAATTGACTCTTTTATCTAGAATGGTATCAGTATTAATGAATGTTTTTACCTGATGATTTTCTGCTATTTGTAGAATTTTCAAAGGCAAAAAAAGATTCGCTTGGATAATATCCGTAGGAGGAACTGCAAAACGACCATAATTGGTAGCACAGTGGATGATTATGTCAATGACATTTTCTTGAAAAATATCTTCTATATCAATCTGGTCAAGATCATAGAGTCTTATTTTGTCAACAATCGAACCTAATCGGAAAAGTTTAGAGCTTGAACGCTTGACAACAATAACATTCAACTGATCTTTTACTATCCGTTTAACCAGATGACTTCCTAGAAAACCAGTTCCACCAGTCACTAAAATAGTTTTGCCCATCAAATTATCCATTGATATCTGAGTCTATAATCCCAATATTTGGGATAAATGTTTAATAGAAGTTGCTTTCTCAGCTTTGACTCTGATCCAGACCTCTACAAAACTCTCGGATAGTCGCTGCTACATACTCTAACATCTCTTCTGTTAATCCAGGAAACACCCCAATCCAGAAGACTCCTTCCATGATTTTATCTGCATTAGACAAGTCTCCTATTACCCGATAATTTAATCCTTGATACAGAGGTTGTCGCAGTAAATTACCCCCAAATAATAGCCTTGTGCCGATGCGTTTTTCCTCCAAATGCTTAACTAAATCATTACGGCTAAAAGGCGCATCTTCCTTAACTAAGATAGGAAAGCCGAACCAACTCGGTTCAGAATGGGGGCTGGCTTCAGGCAAAATCAAAACATCTTGTAAGTCTTGTAATTTTTCATGCAAAAAGTCGAAATTTTCCCGGCGCTTTTGGATAAATTCCGGCAATTTATCCAGTTGAGCTACCCCGACGGCGGCTTGCATATCTGTCATCTTCAGGTTATAACCCACATGAGAATAGGTGTACTTATGGTCGTAGCCAAAGGGTAAATCTCCTAACTGCCAACCGAAGCGCTTATTACAGGTATTATCTACCCCAGGCGCACACCAACAATCTCTCCCCCAGTCGCGGAAAGATTCGACAATCTTTTTCAAGCGAGTATCACTGGTTAAAACCGCGCCACCTTCTCCCATAGTCATGTGATGGGCGGGATAAAAGCTAACCGTTGCTAAATGCCCAAAGGTGCCAGTTTTTTGCCCTTTATAGAGACTTCCCACCGCATCACAGTTATCCTCCACTACCCAAAGGTCATGTTTTTCGGCAAAAGCCATCACCGCTTCTAAATTAAACGGATTTCCCAAGGTATGAGCGATCATAATCGCTTTAGTCTTTTCTGACAAGGCCGACTCAAGTTGATCAATATCGAGGTCATAACCGGGTAGTTTAACGTCTAAAAAGACGGGAATTAGCTGATTTTGGAAGATAGGATTAACTGTAGTCGGGAACCCTGCGGCGACGGTAATGACTTCATCCCCCGGTTTAAGTTGTTTTTCCCCCAATTTAGGGGAAGTTAAGGCACTTAAAGCCACTAAATTGGCTGAAGAGCCGGAATTGACTAATAAACAATGTTTTACCCCCATCCACTGGGCAAAACGTTCCTCAAATTCTGCGGCATATCTGCCCGTCGTTAACCAGAAATCTAGGGAAGAATCGACTAATTTGACTAATTCTTGCTCATCAAATACCTTACCCGAAACCGGAATATAGGTTTGCCCCGCCACAAAAGCCCGGGGTTGAAATTTGAAGTCATAGTATTTTTGTACGGATTGAAATACTTGCGATCGCAGTTCAGCTTCAGTAGTGGTACTGGGGGGAGAAATAGATTGAGTCATGGTTAATTTCCTTTCAGGGGAGAAATTTGAACTTAATTATTACTTAATTTGTATCCTTATCAACCTTGAGTTCGCTAATCGATCAAACAACTTTGATAATATTCGATTTGTTGACGAGTAAGGTCTTGGAATTGTGCTTTATCTTCAGAGTCCATTTGAGCCGCTTGATAATACCATGTCACCGTTTCCTTGAGGGTTTGCCGAAAATCCCAGACTGGTTGCCATTTTAGGGTATGGAAAGCCTTATCTGTAACTAGATTAAGCAATTTAGCCTCATGAACAGCCTTCGGATCACTCTGATCGAGCCAAGTCCCTGGCCAAAGTTGTAAGATAGACTCAACTAACTCTTTAACTGGACGATTAGAGGCTAGAGACGGACCGAAATTGAACGCCCCATATAAACCCCGGCTGTCTTGCTGCCAATTAGCCGTCATCAACTGCAGATAAATCGACTCAGCCAAGCGTAAATAGCCACCTAAAGGCTCTAAAACGTGCTGCCAAGGGCGAGTCGCTAGAGGGTTCCGCACGGGAATCGCTTCCGACTTGATCAAAGCCCGCATCGCATCGGGTACAATCCGATCTAGAGACCAATCTCCGCCACCGATGACATTTCCTGCCCTGGCGCTGGCAATGCCGATGGGGGTTTGAGGGGTTTTAAAGAAGGAATTTCGCCAAGATGCGATCGCCAATTCCGCCCCCGCTTTACTAGAACTATAGGGATCATAACCCCCTAACGGGTCATTTTCCCGATAACCATAGACCCATTCCCGATTCTCATAGCACTTATCGCTAGTAATAAACACGGCGGCACAGGGATGAGTCAGGCTTTTGAGGGCCTCTAAAACGTGAATAGTCCCCATAACATTTGTGTTCCACGTTTCCACCGACTCAAGATAAGAAAGCCGCACTAAGGGTTGTGCCGCTAAATGAAAAATCACATCTGGTTGCCATGAAGCGATTAAACGAGCTACTAACTCAGCCTCTCGAATATCTCCTATATGATGACTCAGGTTCTGAGCTAAGTCTAATTGGTCAAATAAAGCGGGGGTGGTATTGGGAGCTAAACTGAGGCCTTTGACCGCTGCCCCTAGATGGAGTAGCCAAAACGACAGCCAAGACCCCTTAAAGCCGGTATGACCAGTAATAAAGACCTTTTTGCCCGACCAAAATCCTTCCTTTACCATATTTTCCATCTAGCTTGTCCAGTGTCATAAAGGTGATTGAGTAGTTCCATTTCTCGATAAGTATCCATGCACTGCCAAAACCCATCATGCCCATCCCAGAAGGAGAGGGGAGCTATTATTGTTCACAAGTCAAATAGACTCGCTATACTGGGTTTTTAGTTAATTTCAACGGCTTTCTGCCAGTAATGTCCGAAAATAATTAAGGTGAAGGCTTAAACCCATCACCTTAACTCTTTGGGAGCTAATATACATGAACTTGACCGAGTATGTCAATTGGTTAGGCTGTTAGCCATCGAGAATGGTTAGTTGAGATAAAAGGGGAGCCTGGAACTTCTGCGCGGGGAGAGTCGTTCTTGATTTTCGATGCCTCGTGATTCAAGGGAAAATCAAATAAGTATTTATACTTATTGTATATGGCTTGAATTTGGTGTAAACATACAGCTATGCTTGGGTGGCAGGGATTTTAATATTGTTCTGGACTCGAAAGTGTTACATAGCGGTTTTAACTCGCCTGAAGTACAATTTATAGTCATTTCAGATAAGTCTGATACAGTCTAGACCGACAAAATCTTTATGAACTCTGGGATTGATATTCTCAATCTTAATTGAAATGACTATAATTACTTGCTCGTGCCTGCTGCCGACCGCATGGCTGCCCCCCATCTCCTCTTCCACTCCAGAGACATGATGATCGTGGTGTTGGCAAATCACTTATACTGGCTATATATTAAGCTAAAATTTGCACTCATACTTAACTTTATCTAATTTGTAAATGAGTAAAAAAACCTTCTGTATTTTGGAACAGGGCAAACTAATTAATGAGCCTTGCACTATAGAAAAACGAGAACTATTTACTACTGAATTTAGTGACTTTTATCGACTTAATTGGGCAACGGAAGATGACCCCAATGCTTTCATTACTGCAAAAGGAGTGACTTGGAGTGAGGGCAGGAGCTTGCTATATAGGGAAGTTCCCAAAGATTATGAATACTACATTTTTATCGATGATGATGTTACCTTTGTTGCTGATGAAGGAGTAGATATTCCCAAAAAGATCAAAGAATTGCTCGATGAATATCATCCCATTGCTGGAACTTTTTATGATCCTAAACAGTGGGCATTTCTACCGATTAAAGCTTCTTATGAAGAGTTCATCTCCAGAAAATGCTTTCCCATTAGTGGATATGATGCGGAATCTCAAATCCTCTCCCAAAGCTATGCTGATGTCATCTTACCGGCGATTTATCATGGGGCGCATCGGACGGATTGGTATCTTCAGTGGGTTTGTTATCAAACTTTTCCCATGAAGCAAATGTGTTTTACTGACATTCGAGTGAAGAATGCCCGCAGCGGTGGCCATAGTAAAATTCACAAGCCGCAGCATTATGAGCCAACAGAAGCAGTGTTTCTGTTTAATCGACACGTCAAGAAGCCATATCCATTGTTGAAAAAAAAGGATGATATTCTTAAAAATAATGTTGAAGTTTTTGAGCGGCTAGTTGATAAAACCCCTATTGAGTTCACTCTGAAAGACCTAGCAAAGGTCTATGATATCAGCAACACTGATTTTAAAATTAGACAACCTACTGCCAGTAGTCGGTACTTGTACAGAAAACCTTGGAATCGTTTTCTGTGGAAACTGGTCAGAAAACTGACAGGGGAATATAAATATTAATTCCACCGCGCTCTGGCTTTGAAAGCTGTCAAATGGCTACTCACTTATGCTGGGACAGCTTGACAGAAAGGCATTTTAGTCGTCAGCCAAAAGTCTCAGGAAGTATTTAACGGAGCCAGTCTAAATGATTCGTAAACACCATTCTTCTCCGCTCTCCGAAGTGAGAGAGGGGTTAGGGATGAGGAGCTTTTACAATTCATTTGGTTTTGCTATATATTAGGCTGTGGTTAAACTTTTATACGGAAAATTTGCCAGACAATCTCCTATGGACTAAACTTTTTAGCCATTCAGGCATAGAGAGAATTGCCATGTATAATAAATTGACAAATAAGAGCAAATTGATAATTTCATCAACTACCCAAGTGTATAAGAATGGACTCGCGTAAAAGGTTGTCACTATAGCGACTAAAGCCATACTGGAAGACAAGCTTAACTGATTTTCTTGCTTAATCCAATCCAAAATTTGAGGAAGGGCAAAGATGAGAAAAGTTAATTTGTAATCCATAACAAGGCCAATAACCAGATAATTTCCTAAATAAATGCCTGCTGCAAGACGGAAATAATCGATATATTGACTGTTATCTAAAGATTTGTCCGAATCGGTTGAGACAAAATCCCAACTAAGCCATTCTTGAAAAATCTTAAATTTCGACAATAAAAATCTGGTCAAGACTAATAGCGTCAATAAACTCATAATTATATAAATTATGTATCTGAGCGTCTTTTTAATATCAGTTTCGCCGTCAGAAAATAAAGAAAGATTTGATAGAAAAGGTTTGACTTTCAAAAAGAGGGCTTGATGGCCAAAACGAAACCAAACACGCTCAACATCAAATGCTTGTGAGATAGTTTTCATCTCACCTATACTAGCGATAAAATAAGTGATAAAGGCAGTGGCAAAAATAGCAGCCAAGAACAGAAATAGATTTCTTTTTTCTTTAAGAATTACCGCCAGTCCAAAAATTGGAAATAGTTTAATAACCCCCCAAAAAAATATTAATAAATAGGCACACAACCTAAAAATTAATGCTCGGCTATTTTTAATTATTATCAGTCCGACACCAAGCCAAGAATAGATAACAATATCAAAGCTTGCGCCCTCCGCGCGGAGGGGGTTTGCTGATCACCCTAAGTAGGGGGAGAGCCTTCGAGAACCCCTTCCAATAAGGGACTTGCGCTTTGATAATATGCCATCTGGCTGATCTGATTCTTCTACAGAGTGATTTTCAAAGCTGGGATATTATTCCCACGCAAGTCCCTTAGGGCATAAACTACAGCTTCTTGATAATTTAATCTGCCAATGATGATTAAAGTTATAACATAAAAGATTAAAGCAAATAAAACTCCTAAAAATATAGTATTACGCTGCTCTAAACCCAGCCAAGTTAATGAAGACCAGCTACTAGGATAAGCTATTTGATTGAAGCAGGAATTATTTGTTAGGGAAACTTCGCCAGTCAATCGATCACAATCAAAAGCACCTAATACGGCTGCAAGATCTATAAAAGGGTTTTTAACCGCAGGAACCCCAATTATCCTCCAAAACTTGTGATAGGGAACAAAAAAATTAGCTAGATACAATAACCCAAAATATCCTAAGAGTGCAGCAACTACCAAAAATCTGCCATCAATTTTTGATTGTTTTTTGAGCATCTGCTTAATCTGGATATGTATTGAATTTACTATGTCCACTTACTGCCTCCTGCTATTAAAGGATTGATTATCTGTCGATGAAAGACTACATCCGGTTGCCATGAAGCGATTAAACGAGTCACTAACTCAGCCTCTCGAATATCTCCTAGATGGTGACTCAGATTCTGAGCTAAGTCTAATTGCTCAAATAAGGCGGGGGTGGTATTGGCCGCTAAACTGAGGCCTTTTACCTCTGCCCCCAGATGGAGTAACCAAAACGCTAGCCAAGACCCCTTAAAGCCGGTATGACCAGTAATAAAGACCTTTTTGCCAGGCTAAAATGCTTTCTTTACCATATTTTCCATCTAGCTTGTCCAGTGTCATAAAGGTGATTGAGCATTTCCATTTCTCGATAAGTATCCATGCACTGCCAAAACCCATCATGCTTATAGACGGCCAGTTCTCCTAAAGCGGCCAGGGTTCTGAGGGGCTGTGCCTCAAAAGTCGTCGAATCTCCCTCAATTAAATCCAAAACCTTGCGATTTAAGACAAAATAGCCCCCATTAATCCATCCTTCAGCCGTTTGGGGCTTTTCTTGGAATTGAGTGACTAAATTACCCTCAATGATTAACTCGCCAAAGCGAGAAGAAGGACGAACCGCCGTCATAGTGGCTAATTTCCCATGGGAGTAATGGAAATCCAACAGATCCGCAATATTCACATCACACACCCCATCCCCATAGGTGGCCAAAAATATCTCGCTTCCGCTTTGATCTATATGAGATGTGAGACGTTTAAGACGACCTCCCGTCATGGTTTCCTGTCCCGTATCAACTAACCAAATACGCCAGTCTTCCTCATCATGTCCACTATCGAGTTTAGTCACTTTTTTATTGCCTAACTCTAAGAGGACATCACTTTGATTCCAATCATAGTTAAAGAAATAGTCCCGGATGATCTCCCCTTTATACCCTAGACAGAGCATAAAGTCAGTTAAACCATAGTGGGCATAAGTTTTCATGATATGCCAAATAATTGGACGATTTCCGATATTAATCATCGGTTTAGGTCGAAATTCGGTTTCTTCCCGCAGTCGGGTGCCTTTGCCACCACACAGGATAGCGACGGGAATGTTAGACTTATAGTCCTTAACTGTTAAACTGACCGATTGTATTACCATTGGATTATATAGTGCGGGGGACTTTAAAGTGACATCATCCTCTTGTCGAGGCATCTTAACACGGGATTCCCGATTGTGTCCAAGATTCTGTCTAAAAAAATTTTGGTTGAGCGAGTGTGTCCAGTTTATTGCTAAACAGGCTCTTAAATCTTCTAGCAGTTATCTTCATGGTGAGGTACGAAGTTTTAGTTTTGGGGAGTCGGCTGTCGGTCGGCGATGCCAAATCAGGTTATACTTCATCTTTATCGGCAACTAGGACTAGAAATTCCTGCTACCATGCGAAGATAAATATTCGGGGATACGGTCGCAAAGCTACCAGACAATTTTAGGATAAAAATACCGACAATTATGGGGCAATCAATCAATAAAGTCCTAGGAACGGCACTGATTTTAGGGATTCTAGCGATCGCCTTTGCCTTTTTCACCAGGATTGTCAGTATTTTTGAATACGTTACCTTCGATATCGGACCGGATCCCGATCAGATTAGCGGTGCTTATCTTTGGATGGATATGTGGAAGGGAAACTTTCCTCAATTGGGACCCGCGGGGGGAGGTGGAAAATATGGATTCGTAATTCCTCCCCTCTATGGTTATTTAGGATTTCCTCTGACAATTTTCGGTACTGATCCCGAATTTCAAGTCCTTACTAATGGTCTATTTTCTTTTCTATCGATTCCCCTCTTAATCTACTTTGTTTATCAACTTTTAGAAAATGTAGAACAAGATAAACGTCTTCTCCTGTCCAGTTTGGCAGGATTTTGGTATAGCACGATTTATGCGGACTATTTTATTAATAATTTTTCCTAGGCCCCTAGCCCAATACCCTTTTTCCTGCTCGTTTTTGCTTTACTCTATCGGTTCCAGATGGAAACGAGTCAGCCGCTGCTCTATCAGGCTATAGCTTGGATATTCTTCGGGATTACCGTCGCTATATTGGTGAGTTTACACAGCACCACGATGTTAATTATCCCAGCGACTTCTGTTATCGCCTCTCTCTGGTTTGTTTATCGAAATCGCAAGAATAATCGTAAATGTCTTTTGCCTTTTCTATCGATTCTCTCCGCCAATCTCGCCTTGATTATGTATTGGCACTGTGAGATAGTTGGGAGATTTGCCAATACGAAAGGACTGCTGAGAGCGCTGACGGAAAAGGGGGCGAGCGCTGAACCATCGAGCAATCTGTTCACTCGTCTATTTAAGGCGATGTCCGTCTGAAAGTTCAACCCGAACCCCAACCTTTCTCGCCGGCTAGGATTCCTTCATCGCTTGTTTTTTCTCCGCCTTGAGGTCGCGACTGCTGGCGGCGGCAATTTCCGCATCCATCAGGGTGCGTCCAGTGGCCGCTAGATAGACATCATCGAGACTAGGACGGGATTGGGCGATGCTAAACAGGGGTAATCCCGATTCGGCTAGGGTTTGTTCAATTTTGCTTAAAGGATTGCTCTTCGCCGTCACGATCAGATTAAGGGAGTTACCCTGAGCGGTATTGACGATCACTTCCTCGACAAAAGGCAGACGGGATAATAATTCTTTCGCTTTGAAAGCCTCTTCCTCTGGGGAAAATTCTCGCACTTTTAGGGTAATGCGATCGCCGCCCAGCTGCTCTTTCAGTTGTGAGGGGGTACCGCGAGCAATGACGATACCATTGTCGATAATTGCCAAGTTATCGGCCAATGCGTCGATTTCTTCAAGATAATGGCTGGTAATTAACACACTGGTTCCGGCCGCCCGTAATTGTCGCAGAAAATCCCAGACAATCAAACGACTTTCGATATCGAGGCCCACAGTCGGTTCATCCAGCACCAAAACCTCCGGCTGATGCAGTAATCCCGCCGCTAAATCCAGCCGTTTTTTGATGCCGCCGGAATAGGTTCCTGTTTTTTTGTCGGCGTATTCCTCTAATCCTAAAAGATTTATTAATTCTTTGATGCGCTCTCTTGACTTTTGAGCGGGAATGTGATACAGAGCCGCTTGTAGTTGCAACAGTTCCCGGCCGGTGAGCATTTTATCGAGGGCGACTTCTTGGGCAACGTAACCCAGGCGTTTACGGGCAGATTTGGGGTTATTCAAGGCATCGACACCCCCCACCTCGATTTTGCCGCCATCGGGTTTAGCAAGGGTGCAAAGACAGCGAATCGTGGTGGTTTTCCCCGCACCATTGGGACCGAGTAAACCGAAGATTTCTGCCGCTGCCACGGTAAAGGAGATATCTTTAACCGCTGCTGTCTGACCGTAGGATTTTTTTAACTTTTTGATCGCCACCGCAAGGGTCATAAGCTGATTTTCGCCCACTTGAGCGAGACAATTTTTTTGTTAACTTTCTTGGTCTATTTTAACCCAGATTCCCCACTGCAAAATCTAACACAGCCTTGTTTATCTTTTCCGATCAAGATAAACTTTGACGGGATTTGGCCTCATCCCCAGAGAACCTGCTGCTGTTCCGGCGTTGCCTGTTCCTTGATCGACCTAGACCCATATTAGATGCGCGGGCAACTTATTCAGACAGCATTGTTAACTTAAATTAACTTTGTTGGCAAAAGTGAATCGGAACAAGGGTTTTTCGTTAAAGTGATAATGATTATCGTTCTAATTAAAGAGAGAAATCATGGTTCTACAGGTCTCTAGGGTAGGATTAGTTTGTGCTGGGGGTAAAATCCGCGAAAAAAGCCCTAAATCTCCATTTATAGCTGTTAGCTTCATTTTATCGCTTTCTTTTGCCCTCGTAACGGTGGCTAAGGCTGAAGAGCCTGCTATTGGTCAGAGTTTGCCAGAATTTTATATCGGGGTGGACAATCAAATCACCTTAACTCGGGGCATCTATGGGGGATTAGCCAATCCTAACTATAACCGGTTAACTCTTCTGGTTGCTCACCGAGAGGGAAACCCTCATTTTCACGGTATCGGCACTTACAGTTATTCTGGACCGTCTAGTAATCCAGTCGTTAATCCCACTAACACCAATAATCGCATTCCTGAGACTTCTACAGGATTGCCTCCTCTCTCCTTAATTGCAGGAAAAGGAATTTTTCAGAATAGTTTTGTTAGTGCTGCCACTGGGGAGGAATATAGCAATTTACTGATGCAATCAGTGGCAACTATTAATAATTCCTCTGACTTGGGAGAACAAGCTCTTTTTAACAGTTCTGGGGGACGGTGGAATCGGTCTTTAGGTAATGCCAACCTATCCTTGCAACTGTTAGAGATTAGTGATGGATTAACAGTAGCTAACTCTTTAGGAGAGACAATTTTAGCTAATGCTGGAGATATCTATGCGATCGGTACTGGTGATAACTTCTCCTTTTTACCGAAGTTTCTTGCCTCTCGACCGGGAAAATATTCAGCCAGTTTTAAACTGGTAGATCTTAGCCTTTCTTGGGGAGATTCAGGAATTTTCTACCTAGATTTTCAAACAGTTCCCGAACCATCAACTCTGATAGCCTTAATACTGTTTGGGTCAATTTTATTAACTCGATCGAGTAGTAAAAACTAAAACCAATCGGTTTTGGAGAGAGAGAACTTATCTCCAAAACCGCTCTAGATCGAGATCGGCTTTGTTGAAATGGAAAACAGGGATTATTCCCTAAAAAACTAGCAACTTTTTTGACTATGATAACGACAAGATTATCAGTATAGTTTTAGACTGTTAGACCATCCTATCATCAGCCCTATCTCGATCGCAGTATATATTTATGAAATTTAGTGAAATTGCCCAAAAATTAAGCCCTTTAGTCTCTGCTCACAGTTTGACCGCCTATCCCGACAGAAATCCCGAAATTAAAGCCATAACTCCCATCGAAACCGCCCTAGTCGATACGATTAGCTATATCGAAGGGGGAAAATTTGCTTCCTTTGTCGCCAAAACTGACGCTACTGCCCTAATTCTGCCCCTGGATGCCAATTTACAACAACAGGCCGACGAACGCGGCATCGCTTGGTTAGCTAGTGCCAATCCCCGACTTTTATTCGCCCACGCCATCAAATTATTCTATCAACCCTTTCAGCCCCAACCCTACATTCACGCCACCGCCGTGGTGCATCCATCGGCTAAAATCGGCCATAAAGTCGCCATCGGGGCCCATGCCGTGGTAGAAGCGAATGTTACCCTCGGTGATGGGGTGTGCATTCATCCTAACGCTGTTGTTTACCCCGGGGTGCATATTGGCGATCGCACAATTCTCCACGCTAACTGTACCATCCATGAACGGGTACAAATCGGCAATGATTGCGTTATCCACAGTGGCGCTGTTATCGGTGCTGAGGGCTTCGGTTTTGTGCCGGTTCCCGAAGGCTGGTTTAAGATGGAACAATCGGGTATCGTGGTCTTAGAAGATGGCGTAGAAATTGGCTGTAATAGTGCCGTGGATCGTCCGGCAGTGGGAGAAACCCGCATCGGTAGCCAGACTAAGATCGATAATCTCGTCCATATTGCCCATAATTGCCAAATTGGCCAAGCTTGCGCCCTAGCAGGACAGGTAGGCATGGCAGGAGGCGTAAAATTGGGCAATCGCGTTATTTTAGCAGGACAGGTGGGCATTGCCAATCAAGCAGTGATCGGGGACGGTGCGATCGCAACAGCCCAAACCGGCATTCACAACGATATCGGAGCAGGAGAAGTGGTTTCCGGCGCTCCCGCTATGCCCCATAAGTTATTCCTCAAGGTAGCAGCCGCTTACAAGCGTTTACCCGAAATCTATCAAGCGGTTAAACAATTGAAAAAATAGCCCTATTCAGGAGTCAGGAGGCAGGAGGCAGCTTTGTTCTCCCCACACCCCACACCCCACACCCTACACCTCACACCCCACACCCCACTTCCCCACTTCCCCATCTCCCCATCTCCCCACACCCCACACCCTACAACCCCACACCCCACTTCCCCACTTCTCCACTTCCCCATCTCCCCACTGATAACTGATAACTGATAACTGATAACTGATAACTGATAACTGATAACTGATAACTGATAACTGATAACTGAATCAAAGTGACTGGCAAAAGCAAGGGCGCTATCGCCGCAGGACATCCAAAAACTGCCGAAGCTGGACAATTAATCTTAGAAATGGGCGGCAATGCCTTCGATGCCATTGTTGGCTCGATTTTAGCGGCTTTCGTGGTCGAATTCACCCTCGCTTCCGCGGGGGGCGGCGGTTTTTTGTTAGCACATACCAAGGAAAAAGTCAATACCCTTTTTGATTTTTTTTGTCAAACTCCCAAATCTAAAAAACCCTTGACAAATATCGACTTTTACCCAGTGGCGATCAATTTTGGGGGTGCTAGTCAAGATTTTCACATTGGCCGAGGTGCGATCGCAACGACTGGGGCGTTACGGGGATTGGAAACAGTGCAGAAAAAACTGGGAAAATTACCCTTTGCCGTGGTAGCAGAACCAGCGATCGAATATGCTCGACAAGGCTACATTTTGAGCCAATATAACGGCTTTTGCCTGAGTTTACTATCTTCGATCCTGCTCAAAGATAGAGAGGGTTTAAAAGTCTATGCTCCCCAAGGAAAACTCCTCCAAGCTGGCGATCGCTGTGTGATGGGCGATTTTGCCAACACTTTAGAAGAATTAAGCAAAAAAGGCGTAAAAGACTTTTATGAGGGAGAAATCGCCCACCAAATTGCCAAGGATATGCAGGAGGGTGGTTATCTTACCCTAGAGGATTTAAATCATTACCAAGTCCTTGAGAGAAAACCCCTAAAAAGCCAATATCGGGGTTACGAAATACTGACTAATCCGCCTCCTAGTTCTGGGGGAATTCTCCTAGCTTTTGCCCTAAAATTACTGGAAACAGTTAATTTATCGGCTTTAGAGCATCTAGGAGCCAAACATCTGCAAATTTTAACGGAAGTGATGGCCTTAACCAATCAAGCGCGGGTTCAAGGCTACGATAATTTTATCCATCAGGAGGGAATCGCAGAGAAGTTTCTCTCGCCGGAATTTTTAGGCAAATATCCCAATAAATGGGGCAGTACCACCCATATTAGCGTTATCGATGGGGAAGGTAATGCCGCCAGTGCTACCTTTTCCAACGGCGAAGGATCAGCTTACACCGTGCCGGGGACAGGAATTATGCTCAATAATATGATCGGGGAAGCGGACTTAAATCCCTTTGGCTTTCACAATTGGCCGGTTGATCGTCGTTTATCCTCAATGATGTCCCCAACGATGATTTTAGAGGAAGGAAAGCCGCGATTTGTTCTCGGTTCTGGGGGTTCCAATCGCATTCGCACCGCTATTTTGCAGGTTATTAGCAATTTAATCGATTTTCGGCAATCCTTACCCGATGCGATCGCTGCCTCGCGCCTACATTGGGAAAATCAACAATTAGGAATTGAACCTCTAGAAGATCGGGAAAATATGCTCAAAAATCTGGTTTTACCCGCAAATACTCAAGTATCCCGGTGGCAAGAACAAAATATGTTTTTTGGGGGAGTGCATGGGGTGGCAGTGAATGATCGGGGGGAGTTGACCGCTACGGGCGATCCGCGTCGGGATGGAGTAGGATTATTGATTAGGGATTTTTAGGTAATGGGTACAACTTGCAGGCGTAACCCAAGTGCTTGCAAAACCTTAAGAACTGTAGCAAACTCTGGATTCCCCTGATTCGACAAAGATTTATAGAGACTCTCCCGTCCCAAACCCGTCTCGCGAGCAATATGAGTCATCCCTTGAGAACGAGCAATATCGCCTAATGCTGCCACTACTAAGCTAGGATCGCCATCTTCGAGGGCAGCTTCCAGATAAGCAGCGATATCTTCTTTTGTTTTCAAATGATCTGCTGCATCCCAAGGATAAGTCTGAATTGTAGCCATAGAGAACCTCCTATAAGTATTGGGCTAAATCTAATGCTGTTTTGATGTCCCGTTCTTGAGTCCGTTTGTCTCCCCCCGTTAAGAGAATAATCAAAGTCTCACCTTGTTGTTTGAAATACACGCGATAGCCCGGTCCATAATCAACGCGCAGTTCCGATACACCTCGTCCTACTGGCTTAACATCACCCGGATTGCCCATAGATAAACGACGAATGCGGATATTTATGCGTGCCTTGGCCTGATGATCTCGCAAATCACTAAACCACTCAGAATAGGTTTCGGTCTGGCGAATTTCAATCATGTTTCCAGTGTATCTTTAAGGATACAAAAAGACAACAGAGAATTTCACCAACCTTTTAGCCGGTGGATTGGACAAAAAAGAGAATAAGGAGACAATTCCAAATCAATCGAATCTGATTGTAGCCGGTGCTTAAAAGACGGTGGCTTTCATGCTCCCGTGTTACTATCGGTAATTAGTAATCGGCCAACATAGTGGTGTGAGCTTGTTTACTTCTTATCGTTTACTGTTTACTTTTGAGATACTCATGTTGCTCTTGCGTTATAGTATTACCGTGAGTGCGGTGCTTGGGTTGATTTTCTTGGCTGAATCCTCGGTTAAGGCACAAACTCAGTCCGCTGCCGATTTATTGAAGAAACCGCAACCTACTGCCAATCCAGTGTCTCAATTACCCGGTCCCTCGGCGGCACCGGCAACTACGGAAGCGGATCCGAAAGCCCCCAATTATCTTAATCCTAGTGGCAATCCCCTAATTTTTCCCACCAAACCGGATGAGGTGAATATTAGGGTAGTACAACCGCTCACCTTAAATCAAGCGATCGAATTAGCTTTAAAAAATAATCAGACCTTACAGACCGCCCGGGTCGATTTAGAAATCGCTCGCGCCCAATTAAAGGAACAACAGGCGGCCTTATTACCCACGGCCGAAGCGGAAACCAGTCTCACTCAAGATCAATCGGCAGCTGCCCAAAGACAGAATGAGTTGGCTCGTCAACAGGGAATCCCAGCCACTACACCCGAAGATAGTACCAACCTTCAGGGTAGTGTTCGGATTGTCTATGGGGTTTATACAGGGGGTGAACGGACAGCCCAGATCAAAAGGGCCGAAAAAGTCATCCGGCAACGGGAACTAGAGGTGGAACGAGTCTCGGAACAAACTCGTTTTGATGCCACCGATGCCTATTATGAATTGCAGAGGGGTGATGCCCAAGTAGCGATCGCCCAAGCTGCGATCGAAGATGCTAGTCAAAGTTTACGGGATGCTCAATTATTGGAACAAGCGGGACTAGGAACCCGATTTGCTGTCCTACAGGCGGAAGTTGACCTAGCCAACGCTAACCAAGACTTAACCCGGGCGATTTCTACCCAGCGTATTTCCCGACGACGACTGGCACAGATATTGAGTGTCGGTCAGCACATCGAGTTAACCGCTGCCGATGAGATTCGTGAGGCGGGAACTTGGGGCTTAAGTCTTGATGATAGTATCGTTTTGGCCTATAAAAATCGCGCGGAATTAGAACAACAACTCTTACAGAGGGAAATTAGCGCAGAAGACCGCTCGATCGCCATTTCGGCGGTGATTCCCCAGGTTGACCTTTTGGGCGAGTATAATGTCCTCAACGATCTCAGTGATGAAGCTGGTTTTGGCGATGGTTTTAGCGTCGGTGGCCGGATTCGTTGGACTTTCTTTGATGGTGGTCGTGCTTTTGCTCGCGCCCGTCAAGCGGAAAGAAATATCGATCGCGCCGATACGGAATTCTCCCTCCGTCGCAATGAAATCCGCCTTCAGGTGGAGGAATCCTACTATAATTTGATTTCTAACCAAGAAAACATTAAAACTTCGCAAAAAAGCATTGAATCGGCTACAGAAAGCCTGCGATTAGCTCGTTTACGCTTTCAGGCGGGTGTGGGAACCCAAACGGACGTGATCAACTCCCAACGGGATTTAACCGATGCCAGAAGTCGTTATCTACAGGCGATCGTCGATTACAATAGATCCCTGAATAGTCTCCAGCGATCGATTAGTAATTTACCGGATAATCGTTTGTTTGAAGTGCGTTAATTGTGCGATTTATTGATCTGTGGTGTGGGGGGAGATGGTCAAATCTCCCCTATTTTAACGGGTTTCGATGATTCTAATCTGTTGTTTGCGCAATTGCTTCAGGTTGTGGCTTTCCCGTCGATTTTGTACCTAACGATAGGAATTACTGCGAAACAAAGCTGATCATAAATTGGACGGCTTTTTTTCTAGGCCGCTTGCAGAACATAAAAGGTATAACCATAGAAGTTGCTGAATTTCTCAAAAAGTTTCATCTCTTCTTCAGTTTCACGAATAACCGATGAGCTACTTGGGCTGATTTCCAGCTGCCCAAGTAGCTCACGGAGAGGTTGATAATAATTTAGCCACCAAACCTGACTGGGCAGCCTCTGGGTAGAAAGTACCTTAAAACCAGACCTATTAGCCCGAACGATATTCTCAAACTCATTACCCATCATAGGATAGGCGTTTTGCCAATAGGCCACAGCCGGCTCTGGCAGCTCATTAGTAAACCAACTCATCTCCGAGATGACGGCAATCCCGTTGTTAGAAACAAGCGGTCGCCAGATTTTAAGGGCCTGCTCAAACCCAAGATTATAAGCTGCCCCCTCAGACCAAAGTAGATCAACTGAACCCACTGACCAATCAAGTTTAGCCATGTCACCATGAATTGGAATGATTAAATGCTCAAGACCAAGCTGTTTTGCTCGGGTTTTGAGTTCGTCGATAAAAACCGATGAGGAATCCACTGCCATGACAGGGCTTTGGTAGTATTGTGCCAGCAGTAAAGCACTAGCACCACTTCCACATCCTAGATCGGCAATTCGCGGCTTGAGGGGCAAAATAGAGAGATTACTCAAAATTTTTAGGGAGAAGTCAGAGTCGCCAGGCCCTTTACGGTCAAGTCCACGGTGTAAATCAGTTAAAGCGGCAACATACTCAGTTTGATTGTCTGTAGTCATAGGGATTTTTGCTGGCTCTAATCGCTGAAAACAGCCCATTCCTAGCTTAAGATCACTGGGTTAGGCGATCGTTCCCGTCAGGGGGGAACTAGGACTAGCAGAGGACTTAATCGGCATTCTTCCCGCTAAATGGGCTAAACGTCCCGCTTTTGTCGCCATTCCCATGGCCTGCGCCATCAAGGCCGGATTGGCGGACATAGCGATCGCACTGTTAATTAATAAAGCATCGGCACCCATTTCCATGGCCCGGGCTGCTTCTGAGGGTGTACCGATCCCGGCATCTACCACCACGGGAATTTGGGACGATTCGATGATAATGGCGATATTTGCCTCATTTTTCAGCCCCTGTCCCGACCCAATCGGCGATCCCAGCGGCATAACCGTGGCGCAGCCAGCCTCCTCTAAACGTTTGGCTAAGAGAGGATCGGCGTTAATATAGGGCAGTACGGCAAAACCTTCTTTAACTAATTGTTCCGCCGCTTGCAAAGTTCCGATCGGATCGGGTAATAAATATTTAGGATCGGGAATAACTTCGAGTTTAATAAAGTTATTGTCTTCCTGTCCCAATAATTTGGCCATTTCTCGTCCTAAACGGGCCACCCGAATCGCTTCTTCGGCCGTTTGACAACCGGCAGTGTTGGGTAACATCCAAATTTTAGACCAATCGATCGCCTCTGCTAATCCCTCATGACCGGGTGCGTTCGTTTGTACTCGTCTAACGGCAACGGTGACGATCTGACATTCACTGGCACTAATACTTTCCTGCATAGTCTTCAGATTGGCATATTTGCCAGTCCCAGTCATCAAGCGGGAGTAAAAGGTTTTCCCAGCAATGGTGAGGCGATCATTTTGGGGCGATAAAAGCGCTTGGGGTTTATTCTCAATAATAGTTAAGGACATAGGTGGAATAGTAACGGGTGATGGTTGATTAAAGCGATCGCATCGAAAATGGGTCAAAATGGGATTAACTTTGTCATTAATCACCAGGTCAGCGATTAAGGAAGCAGTGACAGGAGCGAGTAAAATGCCATTACGATAGTGACCGGTCGCTAAAATCAGGTTATCACAGCTACTGCGGCCTAAAATGGGCAATTCATCGGCTGTACCCGGACGGAATCCCCACCACATTTCCTCGATTTCCCAGTCAGCTAAAGGGGGATAGAGACGGGTGGCACGTTCAAAAAGGGTTTGCAGTCCTTGGGGTGTATTACCCGTTTGCCAGGCGACTTTTTCGGAAGTGGCCCCGATAATTAAACGACCATTGCGACGGGGAACTAGATAGGTTTGCGGACCGAATAAAACCCTCGCTAAGGTCTGGTTAGGGGGCATTTTTACCGCAGCCATTTGACCTTTGACGGGATGGATGGGGAGGGGTAAAAGTTGACTGGCCCAGGATCCCGTCGCTAAAATGTAAATTTTTGCTTCTAATTCCCCAATTGAGGTATAAATACTCTTGACTTTTCCCTGCTTTTGTTGTAAGGCGTGGACTTCTACCCCTTGGTGAATTTCTACCCCTAAATTTGCGGCCGCTTGTTGCAGGGCAGTCACTAGCTGCTGGTTATCCACTTGTCCATCGTCGGGATACCACCAACCACCGACCACATCTTTACCTAGTCCGGGTTGGTAGAGGTGAACTGCATTGCTGTCTAACCAAATTTTATTAGCTGTATTGGCAGTAATAGGCTGATTTTGCTCGTAAACGGGAGCAAGAATACCACAGGGATAGTAACCGCTATTTATCCCCGTTAAATCCTCGATTTTGCGGCTCCATTCTGGATATAGCCAGCGCGATTGTAGACAAAGATCGAGAAACGGACCCAGGGGAATCCCTTCCGCATGGGGGGCCAACATTCCCGCAGCCGCACGACTAGCGGCCTGAGCTAGATCTCGAACTAGGAGGGTAACTTTTGCTCCGCGCAATTGCAAATCGACTGCGATCGCTAATCCGATGATACCACCGCCCACGATCAAAATTTCGCTAGTTGAGTTCTTGACCCTCCCATGGCTAAAAGCGAGGGATTCTTGGTTCAACGACATGGCTTAAAAATCTAAAGGAAATGTAACCTTGATCCTAACTCGCAATTAGTCAGCCGAGAGGAGGGAGAAGTGAGGCTACTGGCATAATTCAAGATTAAGATGATTTGTAGTCGATCTTTTCTAAGCTTCCCTTTTTCTTTAGAGCATTATGACTTCCCCTGCTGTCGATCGAGTTTATCAAGGTCAATTCGGAGAGTTTACGATTACGGATAGCGATCGCCTAGGGGTGCGTCTCTACCGTCTGGGATTAAATTTAGCGGCTTTTAGTTTCGCTGTCGCTACAATTATAGTTCTCACACGACCGCAATTATTGCCCCTGACCAACCTTTTATACATTGGTTTTTGTCTGGGGTTAGGCATCAGTTTATTGACTATCCATATTTATTTAATTCCCCTCCATCGTCTCCTGCAAGTTTTTTGGCTAATCGGGGTAATTACTTCCCTAATTTTAAGCCTCTATTATCACCTTTCTCCCCTAGAATTTGTCTATAACCACCCGGTGAGTTTATTGGGTGTGGGCTTTATTTTTGCTAGTCTCACGGGGATTTATTTCAAAGAAGCTTTTTGTTTTAATCGTCTAGAAACCAAGTTTTTAACCCCTCTAGTTCCCACCCTTTTACTCGGTCATCTTTTGGGGATATTGCCCTTAAATTGGGAGAAGGGTCTATTAATTCTCTGGGCGACTTTATTCGTTATCTTTGCTCTGAGAAAATTAAGCCAACCTCTCCCCAACGATATCGGTGATAAATCAGTCTTTGAACACCTTAATCATTGATAACTGATAACTGATAACTGATACTTATCTGGGGGCCTCTATGGTGGCAGGATTAGCAGTATTGGGAGTCTTGCTAGTGAACATTTGTATCAAACTAAAACCGACAAAAGCGAGTAAAGCTATGCCACCAATAGTAGTAACAATTTTACCCACGAGATTTTCTGTGCGGGGTTGTTCGGGGGCATCCTCGTTGGGATCCTCCGAATGGGCAAAACGATTGTAGAGGAAATCGAGGGCTTCATTGCGGAGTTCGTAGTAACGGGGATCCTCGGTAATTTGGGAACGAACCCGGGGACGAGCAAAAGGCATCTTTAACACCTCACCGATTTTAGCGCTTGGGCCGTTGGTCATCATCACCAAGCGATCGCACAAGAACAAAGCCTCATCGATATCGTGGGTAATCATCAACACGGTTAACTGGTGTTCTTGCCAGATTTTCAGCAATTCTTCCTGTAATTCCTCTTTAGTAATCGCATCTAAGGCCCCAAAGGGTTCATCGAGGATGAGGACTTGGGGACGAATGGCCAGGGCGCGGGCGATCGCAACCCGTTGTTTCATGCCTCCCGATAATTGGGCGGGTTTTTTCTGGGCTGCTGCTGTCAATCCCACTAAGGATAGATTTTCTTCCACGATCTTCACCTTCTCAGCCTGAGATTTTTGGGGATAAACCGAATTAACCCCGATGTAAACGTTCTCAAAGGCAGTTTTCCAGGGCAAAAGCGAATAATTTTGGAATACCATCATCCGGTCTGGCCCCGGTTCCTTAACCTCTTTATCCTGTAGCAGCACTTGCCCACGACTAGGAGAAGAAAACCCCGCCACCATATTTAAAAGGGTCGATTTACCGCAGCCGGAGTGACCGATAATGCAGACAAATTCCCCCTCATTGACTTGCAGCTCCACACCGTCTAAAACGGTGTAAACCCCTTCGGGGGAGGGGTATTCTTTGGCAACATTACTAACTAATAAAAAAGGCGGGGTGGTGGTAGTGGAATTCACGGTCTTATCGGTAAAAGTTTGCATATTCGTCCTAGATTTATTTTAAGGTGGGCTTTGCCCACCACAACTATTAATTCGGGTCTGCTGAAAAAGTTTTTCGTGGGGTGTGGGGTGTGGGGTGTGG
>VYLQ01000343.1_pt1 | contig 21744 bp, 28 predicted proteins | sample 5115351 | NCBI WGS metagenome assembly VYLQ01 (sample SAMN12291776, study PRJNA351875) | freshwater metagenome | isolation source: freshwater lake | place: USA: Michigan, Lansing Lake | collected 2013-08-14 | reverse complement strand
GATTCGGTTTGAGATGTTTGAAGAGGGTTTAGAGGTCTTTTATCCCAATGGGGAACGATTTAAAGACCCTGAAACCCTCTTTGAGGAACGCAACCAAGCACAACAAGAACGCGATCGCGCTTTTGCCCGATTACGCGAATTGGGCATTGACCCGACACAGTTGTGACTATAATTAATCTTCAGCGGAGATACCGTCATCTTCCACCACCGCTTCGGTGATAGGAGAGGGCGGAATTTCCGTTAAGGGAGATAAATCGGCAGGGGGAGCCACCACGCGATCGAGTTTTAGGGTTAAATAACGAATAACCTCATCACTTAAACGCATGGCCCGTTCCATGGGGGCGACTTGTTTGCCGGTTGCCTGATAATTCATCTGCACATAGACACCATCATTGAGTTTTTTGATGGGATAGGCCAGACGTTTTTTACCCCACACCTTAACTTGAATGTCTGTGGCGCTGTGTTCGCTAATCAGAGTCCGATAACGTTCCACTTGTTGCTGAACGACTTCTTCCCCTAAATCGGGACGGAGAATGTAAAGAGTTTCGTAGTTATTGCTCATCTCAGAATCCTTATGGACTAGAAGGCTTCTTTGTCAAGACCGGAGGTTAATTGATTTTCATAACTCTCTAGCTTTTAATAAAGAAGCAAGGATATATGATCATACTACTATCCGAGAGTCGATCGCTAGTCATTCCCAGAAAAATATGGCGCAACGCTATGTACGAGTGAAACATCGTCAAGGACAAATCTTCTACGGACTGTTACAGCTAAACCGTAGCGTTGCTGTCTTTGATGCCCCTCCCTGGCAAGGAGGGCAACTAACCAAGCTAGAATTAGAATCTGATAGCTACCAACTATTAGCCCCCTGTTTCCCGTCGAAAATTATTGCCGTGGGCAAAAACTACCGCGCCCACGCCGCCGAGATGGGAACACCTGTACCAGAAGAACCGCTTTTATTTCTCAAGCCACCGACAACAATTATCGCCGATGGTGAAACGATTTTTTATCCGCCCCAATCCCAAAGAGTGGATTATGAGGGAGAATTGGCATTAATTATCGGAGAAACGGCCAAAAACTGCACCACAGCCCAGGCCAGAAGCAAAATCTGGGGTTATACCATTGCTAACGATGTCACCGCTAGGGATTTACAGAAAAAAGATAGCCAATGGACGCGGGCGAAAGGATTTGACAGTTTTTGTCCCCTCGGCCCTTGGATTGTCCGGGAATTGAGTATCGGGGCCCAATTAACCACTTTTCTCAATGATGGCAGCGAACCCAAACAAAGCAGTTATCTCAGTGATATGGTTTTTCCCCCCGATGTCTTGGTGGCTTATATCTCCCAAGTGATGACCCTGCTGCCGGGGGATGTGATTTTAACGGGAACTCCCGAAGGAATCGGACCGCTGCAGGTGGGGGATAAGGTTCGGGTGGAAATAGAAGGCATCGGGGTTTTGGAAAATAGCGTCATGGCAGCAGCATCAATTAGCGATAATTAACAATGCGGGCGAATACGGCGGGGTCTAGACTCGCCCCACCGACTAAAGCCCCGTTTATCTCCGGCTGCGCCATAATTTCATCGATATTATCGGGTTTTACCGAACCACCGTACTGAATGGTGACTTCGGGATTGTCTAATTGTTGCCGAATCAAACCGATAACGCGGTTCGCTTCCTCGCTTTCGCAGGTTTCCCCCGTGCCAATCGCCCAGATGGGTTCGTAGGCGATAACGAGGTTTTTTTGGTCAACATTGACTAAACCTGCTTGAATTTGCTTGATAATTACCTTTTCCGTTTCTCCGGCATCTCTTTGGGCTTTACTTTCTCCCACACAGATAATCGGGGTTAAACCCTGTTTTTGGGCAGATATAACCCTTAAATTGACGGTTTCATCGGTTTCGCCAAAATATTGCCGGCGTTCACTGTGACCGATAACCACATAGTGAACCCCGATTTCGGTTAACATATCCGCCGAGATTTCGCCCGTATAAGCCCCCGATTTTTCCCAGTGGACATTTTGCGCCCCCAAGCGAATACGACCGCCGTGGAGGGTTTTAGAGAGGACAGCTAAAGCTGTGAAAGGCGCGCAAAGAACTACTTCTCGGTCGTCGGGGGTTTCCTCTAGATGGGATTTAAAATCTTGCACAAACTCCAAAGCTTCTCTTTGGGTTTTGTACATTTTCCAGTTACCTGCAATAACAACTTTCGGCACAGCTTAATTAATTTAGTAGATTTGATAATTTATGGTACATTTTACTGTAAGCCTTTTTGTTACCCTAAGCAATACTAAATCCTGTTTAAAAGGTATAGGAGAGTGGGGCGCGCTGGAGCAGTGAGCATTTGTACTAAATTACCATACGCAGTTTAAATGCAGTACAGCTTATCTAAGGGAGGACTTATGCCCTAGGCCTCTGCCAAGCACACTAGGCGTGATGTAGGGATGCCAAGGCCTAGCTCCAAAATGTAACGTGGTCAAGATTAACCCGACCACAAAATTAAGTGGGTGGGTGGAATTAAATATAAGATGAACGGAGGTTGGGCTTCGGCCGTGAGCTTTTGCCGAACGGTTGAAGCATGAAACCCAACGCCCACATGGGTTACGAAGTGCGCTAACCCATCCTACAAATAATTGCGCCTCCCTACTTAATTAGGGTCTGCAGCAAAAAGTTTTCCCTGGGGGCAGGGTGTGGGGTGTGGGGTGTGGGGTGTAGGGTTTTACCGATTTTCAGGTGGTCAACTACCTAATTTTCAGGGAAAAACTGCCTGAATTTTCCCCCCGATCACCCCTAGCTAAGGCACTTTTTGATGGGAAAAAAGTCTAAAAGTATTATCCAACAAGGTTTTTAGATTTATTCAGCAGACCCTAATTAGGGCTGGCTGAATAAATGTGAAATGTATGCAAAGTAAGGGTTTTGGGGCTTTACGAGCGAAACAGTTCATCGGCCCGCGTCCTGTAGGGGCGAAGCATTCGGGCAATAACCTATCGGTGAAACCGTAGATTTTCTATCCGAATGCTTCGCCCGTACTTTTTGCTGCAAACCCTAATTAGGGCTGGCTGAATAAATCTAAAAACCTTGTTGGATAATATTTTTAGGCTTTTTTGAAATCAAAAAGTACCTTAGCTAGGAGTGATCGGGGGGGAAATTTAGGCAGTTTTTCCCTGAAAATTAGGTAATTGACCGCCTGAAAATCGGTAAAACCCTACACCCTACACCCTACACCCCACACCCACGAAAAACTTTTTGCCGCAAACCCTAATTATGCTCGCATTTTACCGACCGGGCAAGATGTCTGTTAAGATTTGTTCATGGCAACTTTAACTCTCACACTTAAACTTCCTTTTTATCGGTTAAACCAGTGCAAAGCACAAGAGTTTGAGCGACTGACTAAACAGCTTATCGATTACTCGACTCGATTAAAGCGCTAGTCAACCCTTCTAGGGTGTATTCTCGCGCCTCGATATCAACACGACCAAATAACTCTTGACAGGTTTTTGAAGTTTGCGGACCGATAGAAGCAAGACAAACTTTTTCTAATAGAGAATTAACCGATAATTCTCCCGTTTCTTGCAGCAATAACTGATAAAAATTCTGGACGGTTTTGGAACTAGCAAAGGTGACTATATCGACTTTTCCATCTCGAAACGCTTCCCAGATGCGACTATCCATGCGCGCGGGACATCCGGAATAATATGCGGCCACTTCCGTCACCTGACCTGCTTTGGCCGTTAATTCCTTAACCAAGACCTCTCTCCCTCCCGTTTCCACGCGAGGAAAGAGGAATTTTTGCCCCCTAATCGGGTCGGGAAACTCGTTTACCAAGGCATCAGCGACAAAATCCCCCGGGATAAAATCTGCTTTTAATCCTCGTGAGTGCAAAACTTGGCTGGTTTTTTTGCCCACCACGGCGATTTTTACGGTCGCTAAAGCCCTAGCATCTTTTCCCCAAAATGTCAAGCGATCAAAGAAAAAATTAACAGCATTGGCAGAAGTTAAAATCAGCCAATCAAACTCTTTTAACTGACCGATGGCATCGTCTAAACCTTGCCAACGGTTGGGGGGACGAATCTCTAAAGCGGGCATTTCTAGGACTTCTGCGCCTTGATTTTGCAAAATTTCGCTAAATTGACTCGTTTGCTCGGCGGCACGGGTAATAACAATAGTTTTACCTCCTAGGGGTGGGGGAGAGGACATAATCGCCAGATCCACAACTTGACCAATGACCATAATAGAGGGTGAGAGGGACACCCCAGCAGTTTGAGCGAGAATATTTTCTAAAGTGCCGCGCCAAATTTGTTGATCCTTGCGCCCCGCTTGGCGGATAATAGCGATCGAGTCGTGAATATTTCGCCCATTTTGGCATAATTTCTCGATAATTTGCTCTAAAGACTGACCGGCCATCAATAGCACCAGCGTATCAATTTTAGCTAAAGCTGACCAATCGAGAGACTCGGGATCGTGAGCGCTCAAGACCGCAAAACAGCGACTAATATCCTTTTCGGTCAGGGGAATTCCAGCCAATAAAGGAGCGGCTAAAGCGGAGGAAATACCAGTTATCAGTTCAAAATCACAGCCAGCCTGCTTTAAGGCTAACATTTCAGGATATACTCGCCCAAAAACCCCCGGATCACCACTTTTGAGCCGAATAACTCGTTTTCCCTCTTGACAATAATTAACCAGTATCCGATTAATCTGATGTTGCTCGGCCCCGGGTTGTCCCCCCCGTTTGCCAACATCGACTAAAACACAGGTTTTCGGCACGAGGGAGAAGATTTGATTATCCACTAGGGCATCATACAGCAAAACCTCGGCCGTGGCTAAAATTGCTCGCGCTTGCAGGGTGAGAAAACTGCTCTGGCCGATTCCCGCACCGAGAAGATAAACTTTACCCCGGGGATGGACGACTGCTGACATAATCGCAAATTTGGGTTTAATCTTTAAATCTAGCACTTGGAGAAGAAACAAATTACTAGCGCAACAAGGGCAGCAGTAAAGTGACGAAATAATATACTAGGGGAGCGGTGAACACATAACTATCAGTGCGATCGAGTATACCACCGTGACCGGGGATTAACTGCCCGGAATCCTTGACCCCAGCATCGCGTTTCATCATCGATTCGGTCAAATCACCCAATAAACTGACAATACCAATTAATAAGCCCAAAATTAAGCCCGTCAGCTGCCAATAGGGCCAATCTAAATACCAAGCACCGAACTCGGCCACCGCTATACTGCCTAAAATGCCAAAAAAGGAACCTTCCACGGTTTTTTTGGGACTTATCAGCGATAAACTGGTTTTCCCTAACCATTTTCCCATGACATAAGCTCCGATATCGGCAGCCCAAATGCAACCGAAAGCTAGAAAAGTCACCGTCAAAGCGGCCGGGAATAATTTCGGTTCCATCCACGATTCTGGCCAATATCCCATCAAGGGTAAGTTACTGGCAATGGCCACAGGATTACTTTCAGGAGAAAAACCGACCCGTAAACGAATCCAATAACTAGGTAAGTAACCACCGTAAAACAGACCGAGAATTGAGGTGGAAATGTCGGCAATTGTCGCCATTTTTGGCTGAAAGAGCAGATAAAAACAAATTAACGCCCCAGCCAGGGGAAACATGGCATCGGTGAGGGGGGCCGCCATAGTTGCCGTCAGTAGTAATAATTGCGAAACTACGAGAGTGGTTTTAGCGGCCGGTTCAATCCCTTTAGCGCGAACTAAGCGAAAATACTCTAATTGTCCCAAAAAGACGATAACACCGATGCCGAGGGTGAAATACCAACCCCCAACGATGATAATTCCCAGTGCGAAGGCAATAGCAAAAATAGCGCTGACAATGCGTGGCCAAGGCATGGTTAATCCAGAGAAATTAGGCGGCATTGTCATAATTATATAGATTAAGAAAACTTTATGGAAGGTTATCCCCAATTAAAGTTTATCGCCACTCAGGATAAACATGGGATCAACGGCGGCAAAAACTTGGTGAATACCCCTAGTTTCTAGGCGATTTACTGCCGCTTGGACAATCTCGATATTACGCGCCTGTAAATTAGAAAAGCCTTCGGAAAATTGATAGAGGGTTTCTAAATTATTGGCCGTAGCCACGATGCGGCCGTTGGGTTTCAGGTATTGCCACACTTCTTGCAGGACTGATTTAATCGGTTTGCCGCCCTCGATACAGACGCGATCGGGTGCGAGGGATATATTGGGCAGACAATCGGGGGCGCTGCCTTCAAAAACCGTAACATTTTTTACCCCGAAGCGATCGCAATTACGGCGGATTAAACTCGCCACTTCTTCATCCCTTTCAATGGCAATAATCGGACTATTGGGACATAATAAGCCAATTTCAACGGGAATAGTGCCAGTTCCTGCCCCGATATCCCAGAAAACCCCCCCATCGCCTAACCTCAAAGCGGAAATCATCAATAATCTCACCTCGCGTTTACTCAGGGGAATCCCGGGCAAACGTTCAAACAATTCATCGGGAATACCGGGGGTTTTATATAACCAAGTCATGGGGAATCAATTATTGAGAAGCTTCACTACTAAGCATTATTATACAAATTTGTCAAGTTTTCTTTATCAGTTAAACGGGGACTTTTCTCAGGATAAAACCCTGATTATAGCTCTAAAAAGCTATTGTTTGTCATTAGACCTCCTACAGAAATCGGAACTTAATTAGGGGCTGCTGAAAAAGTTTGTTGGTGGGGTTAGGAGTCAGGAGTTAGGAGTCAGTAGCCGGTCGTCAGGAGCCAGGAGCCAGTCGTTTCAGGCTTTGTTGTCCTCTTTTTTTTGTACCAGTTTGTGTACTTAAAGAAGGATAATACAAGGTTTTTGAAGGTCTTAATCCTATTTTCGCAGCATGAACATTGGATTTTAGCAGGTCAAAAGCCTTATTTTAAAAGGGTTTTACCATTATTCAGCAAGACTTAATTATCTAAAAATAAAGTAAAACAGTCAGAAAAACAATGACTTACGACGGGAAAATGGGGAAATGGGGCAATTCAACTAAAACCCCAAAACCCTAAAACCCCAACACCCAACACCCCGGAATCCCTTGATGTTGTTTATGTTAAAAGAGAACGCTTTTGTGGAGTATATCCTGAAACATTTAAGGATATGGTCAAAGTTCTGGCCGCCGAAAAAGTTCTGCCCAAAAAATCTGGAAGACCAAGTAAATTGAGTCTAGAAGACCAAATCTTGATGACATTTTATTGCCCACATAAGGTACTTTGTCCCTGAAAATTAGGTAGTTGACCACCTGAAAATCGGTAAAACCCTACACCCCACACCCCACACCCCACACCCTGCCCCCAGGGAAAACTTTTTCAGCAAGCCCTAAGTAGGGAGGCACAATTATTTGTAGGATGGGTTAGCGCACTTCGTAACATAATCGGGCATTGGGTTTCATGCTTCAACCCAACCTACGTTCATCTTATATTTAATTCCACCCACCCACTTAACCTTGAGTACTACTACCGACATAAAAACCGATGAACCAATTAAACTTAGAAGTTGCGGGAAAAAAAGAACGTTTAGACGCTTGGATGGGGTCACAATTGCCCGATTTATCGAGATCGAGGCTGCAAAAAATGATAGAACAGGGATATATACAGTTAAATGGTCAAATTTGCACCAATAAAAATACTAAAGTTGGTCAAGGCGATCGCTTAAAGATTACCATTCCCGACAGTCAACCCCTGCAATTAACCGCCGAGGCGATCGATCTTGATATTCTTTACGAAGACGACTATCTGATTATTATCAATAAACCTGCCGATTTAGTGGTTCATCCGGCCCCCGGCCACGAATCGGGAACCTTGGTCAACGCTTTACTGCATCACTGCCCGAATTTAGCCGGAATTGGTGGAATTCAACGCCCCGGTATAGTTCACCGTTTAGATAAGGATACCACGGGTGCGATCGTTATTGCCAAAACCGACCAGGCCCATCAACACCTACAGGCACAATTAAAAACCAAAACTGCCCGCCGGGAATATATTGCCCTTGTCCACGGTGTCCCCAAAAGCGAAACAGGTACAATTGATCTGCCCATCGGTCGTCACCGCAGCGATCGCCAAAAAATGGCGATTATTGCCGTGGAAAAAGGCGGTAGAAATGCTGTTACTCACTGGCAAGTCAAGGAAAGACTAGGCAACTACACCTTAATGGAATTTCGCCTAGAAACTGGCAGAACTCATCAAATTCGCGTTCATAGCAGCCACATCGGTCATCCCATTCTTGGGGATCCCCTCTATAGTTCCGGTCGTTCCATGGGGATTAATCTACCAGGGCAATTACTCCACGCTCATCGTTTAATCTTAATACATCCGGTCACGGGAGAGAGCCTAGAAGCGATCGCCCCCTTACCCGCTATTTTCCCGAAAGTTTTAGCTATTTTACGGCAGAGAAACCCCTAGCGCACAAATTGGGGCATAATCTCCGCTGCTGTCCATAATCCGTAGATACCGCGACGATGTAGGGAAACCCCCGCTTTCAGATAACCGAAAGCTGGTCCGCAGACATTAGCCGCCATACTGGTTTCATCACCTAAAGTGAAGGTATGGGTGGAAATTTTGCCTTCAAAAGTCCGCCCCGTGACTTTAACATTGGTACTCAAGGGCTTTTTCGGGTTGCGCGTATCCACCACACCCCCGACGGAAACCCGATCGCGTCCACAAATTCCGGCCAATTCCAGCATAATATCGTCCGCGTGTTCCATATTTTCGAGGCTGAGAATGCCATTGGTTTTATTTAACAGCATTTCCACTTCCGCATCACTCATCTGGCGGGCCGTTTCTGGGTCGTAACCGGGTAAATGGGCGATATCTTCGCGAATAGTGGCACGATAAGCCTCCCAGTTGGCAATTCCCACGCCAAAGGTAATTTTAACGCTATGAATCTCTGCATAACTCTGAGCAGCTAGGGCGGCAGCCGCAGTTAACAGTCCGGGGGTAGCACCGCAGCCTGTCATGTAGGTGATGCCGGCGGCTTGTAGGTCTGCTTGTAGTGCTAAGATTTGTTCCATGGCGCTGGTGCGTTTGAGGGCATCGACTAAAACTCCGCGCCAACCTAAGCGAATGAAAGTTTTAGCGATATCGGCCATGAAATTGTTAGGCAAATTCGGTAAGGCGAGAAAATAGCCGTCCACATCGGCAGTTTTGATTAATTCCTCGATACTGTTCTCGCTGAGACTGCCGTAATTTTCCAGATAACCGATCGAACCCTGGTCATGATAAATTTTGTTACAGGTATTGACATCTAGACCGTCTTTATGGTATGCAAAACCAGCTTTATCGGCGGCGGCAGTCCAGAGCATTTCCTGTTTGGGGGCGAGAATTCTAGCGGCAGCCTGTCCTAAACCACCAAAACCTAAAACACCGATCCGAAGGCGATCGCTGGCTATTTGTTTATTCATATCTGTTCTGATTCCTATAGACAAAATTCTATGATCTCGGCGGTCGTGGTTCGCCGTTGCATCTCCTTTATTTTCAATTTATCGCTTCAGGTCGTCTTTTTTGTGTAGTTTTGTTAAATTATGCCTACTAGGTTAAGGTTCGCCCTTGACGATGAAGAAAAGTTACGGGAAACTTACAAAAAATGAAAGTGGTTGGCTGAGATAATATAAAGTTTTGCTAAAATTTTAACCAGATTGCTACGATTAGCAAACTATCGTAAATTAAAACGATAGGGAGCTTTGCCAACCCCAGATCACGCCGAGAAGAGCTATGAGCATGGAAAGCCTAGAGTTTATCATCTATCCCGATGGTCGCGTCATGGAAAAGGTGACAGGCATAGTCGGTTCATCTTGTCAAGAGGTGACGGCGGCAATCGAGGCACAACTCGGGCAGCTGATGTCTCAAGAGAAAACCTCGGATTATTACCATCAAACCGTCAGCCAGTCAGAGAAAGTCAGCAACGCAGCCACTTTTAGCGACTGGTAATTTTTCATTTTTCCCAATCCCTTTATTTAAGCCACTGAAAAGCCATGTCACACTTTAGCAATATCAAAACCAAAATCCGCGATCTATCCTACCTAAAAGCCGCCCTGAGCGATATGGGGATGGAATGGAAAGAGGGTTCCCACCCCGTCAAAGGTTATCAAGGTCAAACTTTAACCGCAGAGGTGGTAATCGAGCAGGATAACAATTACGATATCGGTTTTCGCTGGAATGGTAACGAGTACGAGTTAGTTGCCGATTTACAATACTGGCAACAACCCCTAACCGTAGAAGGATTTTTAAGAAAAGTAAATCAAGGTTATGCCTACCAGACCATTCTGGCAGAAACTGCTAAACAGGGTTTTCAGGTGGCAGCACAGGAAAAAAATACTGATGGTTCTATTCGTCTAGTGGTACAACGTTGGAGTGCCTAATGGCTGATTTTTCTCCCGAACGCTCTGGTTTTGAACCAGAGTTAGGGGGATTCCTAAGAGATTCCCCCGATCGCACTGGTTTTGAACCGGAATTGGGCGGTTTACTGCGCCAGAAAGCGGTTTACGTCGATGAGGTCACTTGTATCGGTTGTAAACACTGCGCCCACGTTGCCCCCAATACCTTTTTTATTGAAGGTGAATACGGTCGCTCTCGGGTCTATAATCAGGACGGTGACGAAGAAGAAATTATTCAAGAAGCGATCGAGACTTGTCCGGTTAACTGTATTCACTGGGTTAATTATCATCAGTTGTCATCCCTTGAGGAAGAACGCAAACATCAAGTGATTAAACAGTTAGGTTTTCCTCAGATTCACAAGAAATTTAGCCCCGCAGATTTAGACATTTAGGGTGGATAGGTGCAGCCTGATCCATCCATTATTTCCTAGCAGTCATGGCAGCGGTTCTCGATCGAATCCGCTACAGTTCTCAGGGGAAATAATCCTATCTCGGATTTTAACGACAATGAACACCCAACTGGTTGATTCTCTCGTGCGAATTATTCTCTCTCTCCGAGGAAGAAAGAGAGTTACTGAATCGAAAAATTCAGAGCGAACAACGAGAAAATTTGCAGATTCACGCTCAAATTTTGGATTTAGAAAACCGTGTCAAGCAATACGAAAATCAATATCCCATGAGTTCGGAAGAATTCTATCCTAGATTTCGTTCTGGTGAGCTAGGGGACGATATGGATTATTTCGAGTGGAATGTTTATTATGAAATGCTATTGGCAGCTAGAAAAGAGTTAAGTTTATGATCGAATTAGATGGAGATAGCCGATTATATTCGCGAGGTTTGGATCGTTACAATAAGCTATCGCTATCAATGGATGGACGCAAGCAAACAGAAGTTAAGAAAACGCTGGGATAACGTAGAACATTTTCCCGATCTACCCAATTTTCCCGATCATGTTCATGTAGGAGATGAGTTAAACGTTCAACCCAGCGAATCTAGAAATATTTTACAAATTATCACTGTAATCGAGTGCGAGATCGAGATTTTGTGGAACGCATTCTAGAAAGAAACCAAGTCCTATAACTCACCAAATTTCGAGCGAGTTGCCAAAACTATCCGAATAAATACCTGACTATTTCCCGAAATATTGATCCATGAAAAGTAACGCTCCGACTTATCGAATTTTCTTTCGCTATAATAAACCTATCCCTCTCAAATAACCACAAGGATACAAATGCCAGCCATATCCATGTTTTACGGAATTATTATTTATATGTACTTCATGGACAATAAACAACACCATAAACCTCACATTCATGCTAGATATCAAAATTCGGAAGTCATTGTCGCCATTCCAGATGGAGAAATTCTTGAAGGCTCTATTCCTAATGCTAAAATGAAATTACTTTCCGCTTGGATCGAGATTCATCAAGATGAATTGATGGCTAACTGGGAACTCGCTATTTCAGGACAACAACCGTATAAAATTGAACCACTGAGATAAATGATGAATCCTAGAGTTAAAGAAGTTATCCCTTTGCCCAACTATCAATTACAACTCATCTTTACTAATGAAGAAAAGAAAATTTATGATTGTTCACCACTGCTCGATTTTGGCATCTTTCAAGAACTTAAAAACCAACATTATTTTAATCAAGTAAAAGTTCTAGATGGTACGGTAACTTGGCCGAACGAACAAGATATCTGTCCGGATACTCTGTATCTTGACTCCATTTCCCAAACCTAGAACAGTTCGAGCGAGGAAACCCAACAACAAAAGTAACGCTCCGACTGATCAGATTTTCTTTCGCTACAGCCTTTCTCAGAAAGATGAGGTTAGTTATTGTTGCTAAAATACTTGATGAGTAAGGATTAATCTGTACTTCATCTCTAGGAGAAAGAATGAGAAATTTTCTATTTACCCGGTGATTGCTGTGGGGAGGGAAAAGTTAGACGCAATCGGGGCAAAATGATAAGTATTTTATATGCAAATACCTTCAATACTTAAAAATATTTAAATTTACAATTGGTAATATTTATTTTTACTCAAGATTTTATTGAGAATAATTTTTATTTATTTACGAGATAGCAATACTTCCAGCGATTCTGGTATAATTTTGCATTATGCTATGGTGGGCTTTTATGGTCTTTTTTAGACTTTTGAAGGTCTAGCTTGCCTTGAAACCATTGCTAAATATAGACTTTCCCTTTTGGTCAAACCAAACACTTTCGCCAATTATCCCTTTTTTCCCTAACAACGTTGATCTAATTTTTGTGTAGTTTTGTTGCAAAGTCAAAATTTTTTTGACAAAATGCCTAAATTGTGATATGGACGAAGTGTGACGGGATTGAGCAGAGACTTCCTGCCTCACCCTTAAGATAACTGCTAGAGTTGTTTTTTCTTGTATTTGAATTGATAAAAATAGATTTATTTGATGTTGTCTGTGGAGATTTTTTGGGTAATATAAACCGCTCTCTTGTTTATTACCAGGTTTGATCTTGATCGGGAGTAGCAGATGAAGCGCTCCATGACCGTTGGGATTAGTAGTGTATTTTTTCTGGCGATCTCCTCTTTTCCTGCTCAGGCGGAATTAGTAAGAATTGGTGAGAGTTATCGGGACGGAATTATTATGTATATGTACTTCATGGACAATAAACAACACCATAAACCTCACATTCATGCTAAATATCAAAATTCGTAAGTCATTGTCACCATAAAATCAATGACAACTCATATTTACTAATGAAGAAAAGAAAATTTATGATTGTTCACCACAAAAGCGAGGTTCTTCACCCCGACATTTGAGATAAAAACTAAGAACTAGCCGCCCAGAGTAAAGAGACTTCATAGAGATTAAAAGTTGAATCCGCACTCACGAGCGTCATTTTTTCTATCTGAGCTTGCGCGATCAGTATTCGGTCAAAAGGATCGCGGTGATGTAAAGGTAGTGTGGCTACTCGCAAAGCATGAGCAGCATTGATCTCTAAGGATTTAGCTCCCAGTTGAGTCATGCGAGTAGAGATATAATCATCTATTGGTTCTGGTAGTGGCAACTTACCGATCGAAACCTTAATTCCCATCTCCCAAACACTGGCAACCGAGAACCATATTTCATTAGTTTCATCTGCGATCTGTTCAATTACGCTCTCGTTTAACTTTTCTGGTTGAGAAAACCACCATAACCAGCATTGAGTATCTAATAAAAGCCTCACTCCGCACCACCCTCAAAGGCAACCAAAATATCTTCCGGTAGAGGAGCGTTAAAATCATCAGGTACAATAAATTTTCCCCGATCTTGTCCTAAGCTAGACCGACGATTTAAGGATGTCCGAATTGGAACAAGCTTGGCAATGGGAACACCTCGGTTGGCAATGATAATTTCTTCCCCAAGCTCCACGCGGGATAAGAGCAGAGAAAGGTTTGTTTTAGCCTGATGGATATTTACAGTTTCCACGATCTGAAAAAACTAAGTCTATAAACTAAGTTTAGTCTAGCAGGTCCAAATTAGGGCGATGGCGAAGGCACTAGGTAGCGGCAGGGTGGCGAATTTAGTATTAACTAAAATTCTCCAAAGCTTCAAATTGACGTAAGGCAAGACTAGAACCTTGATTCCAGCCTAATTCTACATAATAGGGGAAAAGTTTCTTGATATTTATATCGGGAAAGAGACGACTATTTTCCCTTTCTTGATAACTGTCTTCTCTGAACAGATAAATTTTTAATTCTTCCCGACGATAAACCCACAATTCAGGTATTTTCAACAATTGATAAGCACCTACATCAGTCAGGGAAGTAAAATCCACTTCTATAGCTAAATCGGGAGGAGGATCGACAGTTAAATCAATTCTCTCTTTGCCTAAAATTGCCTGTCTATTATCAATATAAAAACAAGTATCTGGTTCTACTCCTGCTTCCCCCAGAATTTTCAAGGTAATTGGATCAAAACATTGCCAGTCTTTACCTTGACGACGAAGGATAATTTTTACTAAATCCCTTAATGTATCAACACGATTGCCATGACTTGGTAAAGGAGACATAAGCCTAATTTCTTGAGTTTTGCGATTAAAATAGAGTTTGGGATAGGTTACTCAGCAATCTTTCGTAATCTTCCCAAGTCTGATCAGGGAAAATAACTTGACTTCCCGGAGATAAAGATAAAGTATTTTCGTTGAGAGTAATTAGTAGCATTTTGGTAATTATCTTTGGTTTGTGTTGGACATAAAAATTATTAGCTCACTTTTATACAAAAAGTCTTTTAACTAAAATTCTCCAAAGCTTCAAATTGACGTAAGGCAAGACTAGAACCTTGATTCCAGCCTAATTCTACATAATAGGGGAAAAGTTTCTTGATCTTTATATCGGGAAAGAGACGACTATTTTCCCTTTCTTGATAACTGTCTTCTATTAACAAATATATTTTTAATTCTTCCCGACGATAAACCCACAATTCAGGTATTTTCAACAATTGATAAGCCTCTACATCAGTCAGGGAAGTAAAATCCACTTCTATAGCTAAATCGGGAGGAGGATCAACAGTTAAATCAATTCTTTCTTTGCCTAAAATTGCCTGTCTATTATCAATATAAAAACAAGTATCTGGTTCTACTCCCGCTTCCCCTGGAATTTTCAAGGTAATCGGATCAAAACATTCCCAGTCTTTACCTTGGCGACGGAGGATAATTTTTACTAAATCACTTAAAAGAACTCAGCAATCTTTCGTAATCTTCCCAAGTCTGATCAGGGAAAATAACTTGACTTCCCGGAGATAAAGATAAAGTATTTTCGTTGAGAGTAATTAGTAGCATTTTGGTAATTATTTTTGATTTTTTGCTGTTATCTCTTATTTTTTTTCGGCGGAGGAGACTTCTAACACCGCTTTCGGGTAGGCAATGCGTTGATGGTGGAATTGTTGCCAAACTTGCACAAAAATCTCGGCAATAATTGGTAATTCCTCCTGACGAATACCACTATCTACTAATTGTTGATCGCGCCATCGGGCCTGAAAAATCTTTTTGATCATATCCATAGCTTGTTCTGGGGATGCCTCCTTCAGCGATCGCAAAGCGGCCTCGCTACTATCGGCCAACATCACGATCGCCGTTTCTCGCGATTGGGGAATCGGACCATCGTAGCGAAAGGCCGCCTCATCGACGATTTCTTGACCATTTTGGGCGGATTTTTGCAAAGCTTGCTGATAAAAATAGGAAATTAAGAGATTGCCTTGGTGTTCAGGAATAAAATCGCGAACCACTCGCGGTAAACCGTGTCTGCGGGCCATGACTAACCCTTCGCTAACGTGCTTTTTAATAATCTCGGCGCTGACGTAGGGATCATTAATTTCATCGTGTTTATTCGGGCCACCCATTTGATTTTCAATAAAACCGAGGGGATCGTGCATTTTCCCGATATCGTGATAAAGAGTTCCCGTGCGAATTAATTCCACATTACAGTGCAGTTTTCGGGCGGCCGCTTCCGCTAAACAGGCGACAAAAAGGGTATGTTGAAAAGTACCCGGCGCTTCCGTGGCCAAACGTTTGAGCAAACTACAATTAGGATTGGACAACTCCACCAGACGAATGGGAGTGACCACATCGAAACAGCGTTCCAAATAGGGGGATAATCCTAGAGCGATTACCGTCCAAGCTATTCCCGATAGACCATAGACGAGCGCCGTGGGTAGTAGAGTATAGATGATCGTGCTGGCCGTGGCGCTAACGATTAGGTAGGTGAGCAGATAAACACCCCCTTGACTGACTCCGATGCCCATCCCTAGCAGCGATAATTCATCCCGGGAGCGCAATTTTGCCGCTATTATGGCCGCTAATAGTCCCCCGATCGTCCCGGCGATTAAATCGGCGCTGATGCCTTGGATGCTGAATAGGGAAAGACCGGCAGTTAAGAGGACTTGGGTGACGGCCAGAGTCGGGCCATAGAAACTGCTGACTAATAAACCCACGGCTGCCAGATTGGTAAAGGGAATATTGGCGATCGCTAGGATCGGTGTGGTAAAACTTAGTAAACCCAAGAGAATAAAATCCCGGTGACGCAGGGGCCGATGGAGACGCTGGGCCACGAGGCAAAAAGTCCCGATCGCGCTGGTGACAAGGATTGCTGTTGCACCTAAACCCATCCAGTTAATGCCCCGTTCGCTTAAACCAAAGCCATCGATGAGAATAAACTGAGCTTGAGTAATTTTTTCACCTGCTTTAACGATAATTTGACCGGTTTGAGCGGTAAACATGACCATATCTACCGCTTCCACCGCTTTAGTGGCTTGTTCTTTGGTGGCCTGTCGATCTTCTATCAGGTTCGTTTGTCCCTCTAGGACAGCTAGAAGGATATTTTCGGCTAAAAGCTGCTGGCGACGGTTTAGGCGATCGCTGCTAATCTGCACGGCGATGGTATCCTGTAGGTGACTGGTGGAAATCCCCGGGGGAATGCCTTGCACCAAAATCCGGCGACCCGCTTGCAGGACGGCTGTTTCTAGGTTTTGCCACTCTTGATCGCCCATTTGAGCTACTGCGATCAGATCGGCATATTTGAGTTTATTTAAGCTGGAATGCCGATAATTTTGGCTGGTTTGCTCCTGTATTTGCCGTAATTGCCCTAATCGATCGATAAATTGCTCAAATTTCCCCTTCGTCACGCGCTGACGATAGGCTTGGATTTCGTACCTAGCATATTCCTGCTCTTTTGTCAAGGGTTTTGCAAAAGATTCTTCATAGTTGAGGCCGCTTTGTAGAGTTGACCATTGAGCGGCAGAAAAGGTGAGCAGCGTTCCCAGTGTGGCGTTAGAAATAGTCCTGCTCAGTAAAATCGAATTTTTTCGCAGAATTGGGCTAATTTGACTTAATTGCCCTAAAGTGTCCCGTAGCGATCGCTCAATCTCGGCAGTGGTTTGGGGGTCTCTTTTCAGCCGGGGGAGCAGTCCAGCCCGAATTTTTTGGCGTTTGAGGTCGGTGGTTTCTTGGTCTTGAAAACTGGCATCTTCAGGGGCGATAATTGTGACCGGAGAAATAGTCCCGACGGCCAATTTCGGCTGATTATAGAAACGATAACCGACTACGCTAGTCAGACAACCGACGGTAAACAGGAAGATTAAGGGTCGTCGCAGTTTACCTAGGGAGTAAGACCGAGATTTTCGGGCAGAATCAGGAAAAACAGTGAAAGAATGCAGAAAATGATTCATAAATTCCAGCTAAATTCTACAAACTGCGCCACCATGCCCAGAGGAAAAAACCAGCAATTTGGTTGTGTGTTCCCTTTTCTATTGTAAGGATTCCCTGTACAGAAAAAATTTTTTCTCGAAAGGCATCTAGATTAACTTGATGCGGGGGTTTTTGCCTTCTGGTGCGCCCAAATAACCCCAAAACCCGTAGGGGCGCATCGCGTGGGCCCAAATAACCCCAAAACCCGTAGGGGCGCATCGCGTGGGCCCAAATAACCCCAAAACCCGTAGGGGCGCATCGCGTGGGCCAAAATAACCCCAAAATCGCCCCAAAACCCCAAAAAACGGGCGGGCAGATAATTGCCGGTGGGCGAACGCAGTTCGCCCCTACAAAATCGACCCGCCTTTGGGCGGAAAAGAAAGGAAAAGAGAAAAAATAGGGAATGAGGGTAAAAAGAGAAAAGAAGGTGAAAAGGGTTACAGAGTCCTCCCGACACCGCACACCACGGGAAAGTTAGACAAGGAGAGATTATTTTGATTGATTTTCCTTAATAGTGTTGAAAGCTTGCTCACTTTTAGTAAGTGTCATTTTTGGCTTTTATTGTTTAAAGAGGGATGGCGGTTTCTAGGGAAATTTTCAGATTCCTGTTTTCAGAAATTCTATAGTTAAGTTTTTCAAAACCAATAACTTCGCCTTTTTGATTTTTCATTAAAATAACTTCGTCGCCGGTTTCTTCGCAGAGATATTCCGAGGAGCGATCGCCAAACCACACGGTTAAGGTATTGCCCATCGGATCATAATAAACGTTTACTTCTGCCATAAAATTTCCCCTTCTTTAATTGCATCGGTGGGATAAGTGGTAATTAGGAAACCATCACCATTGAGTTTTCGGATAATGGCACAGAGCCAACGTTTTGGTCGTTGAAGTTGATAAAAAAGATAAACATTGGGATCACTGCGGCTACGTCGAATTTCATCAGGTTGGCTAAGGGTTTCTTGGACTAATTTTTCTTGTCCTTTCATTATAGGATGTTTTATCTGGGTGATAATTTCCCAATAGGTAACAGTGACGCAGATCGTACAATTAAGAGGGGTTAAAATCTCAAAAAATGGATCATTTTTGCTCATGTTTTGTCCTCATCGGCAAATTCTTAGTCAAGATGAGAACGGACATCTTCGGGGGCGATAATTGTAACCGGGGAAATAGTCCCGACGGCCAATTTCGGCTGATTATAGAAACGATAACCGACCACGCTAGTCAGACAACCGACGGTAAACAGGAAGATTAAGGGTCGTCGCAGTTTACCCAGGGAGTAAGAGCGAGATTTTCGGGCAGAATCAGGAAAAACAGTGAAAGAATGCAGAAAATGATTCATAAATTCCAGCTAAATTCTACAAACTGCGCCACCATGCCCAGAGGAAAAATACCAGCAATTTGGTTGTGTGTTCCCTTTTCTATTGTAAGGATTCCCTGTACAGAAAAAGGGTTTCTCCGAGAAACCCGTTTTCTGCTCAGGGGGGCAGGGGGGGATCGAACCCAAATAACCAGATTTAGTATAACCCCTAAACCAATACGCTTGTACTATAGTTACCCCAAAAAATCGCCGGAAAAGGGAAAAAGAGAAAAGAATAGAGGGAAATCAAGTCCTGGGGAAGCGGCAGACAACTCGAAAACCGTAGTTGATGAAGTAGCGGTAGACGGGGTAGTTCCAGATACGATACGCACTGCGACAGTACCTCGGATTGAAGTCCCAAGAACCGCCGCGTAGTACTCTAGTTCTTTTATCACTTAATAGTTGTATAACATTATTTTTATCAAGTAAATATTGCTCCTCGCTTTGTTCTTCATCCCAAACTTCGCTATCAGTCCGCGTTTTATCCTGATAGCTGTCGTGCCAAGGATCTAAACACCATTCCCAAACATTGCCGTGCATATCATACAGCCCAAAGTCATTAGCTACCTTAAAATAGCCTACTGGTGTGGTTTCTTCCCTATAAATGCCTTTTGGACCCCTTCCATAATTCCCTGGATAAACTTTTTTTTCTATTTCCCAATCAGTTCCTCTATAATTCGCTAAATCCGTGGTAATAGTCTCACCGAAATGAAAGGCGGTGGTTGTCCCAGCGCGACAAGCATACTCCCATTCCGCCTCACTCGGTAGCCGGTATTCCCTTCCGCTTAGTTTCGATAATCTCGCGCAGAACTCGATCGCATCTCGCCAACTAATCTGCTCCACGGGACGGCGATCGCTATCGGGACGGTCTTTAAAATAGGCTGGTTTGAGATCAAGGTCTTGTTTAACTTTTAGATCGGTACGGGAGGCGATCGCTTGCCACTGCGCTTGGGTGATGGGATATTTACCCATGAAAAAGGGGGGAACAGTGACCTGATGTTGGGGTTTCTCATCATTATCTCCTTCTCCGGCTGGTGAACCCATCGTGAATGTCCCCCCCGGTATGGCGACCATTTCTAGGGTGATGTCGTTGCCCAAATCTTGGCTGAAATATTGGGACTGCTTCGACTCTTTTTTGATTTGCTCACCCTTCGCATTTACTTCCACGATTTCAAAGTTAAATACCTTGAGTCCAGTTTCTTGAGAAGGCTTAGGGGTGGATGACCTATTTCCCTCAGACTGCCTGACGGGTTCAGGAGCAGTAGGAATCGAAGACGACTGTGACTGTCTTCGAGCGATACGCTTGATAGCTTCGATCGCATCTAAATCCCCACGGGATGCTCCCAAGACACGAATCCATAACTGTTCAGCTAAGTCAAAATCGCTCCTATTTTCTGCTAAGGAAGCCTGATACTTTAGGGGTTGCACGTCCTTGAGCGTGGCAACTTGTTCTAACAAAATAAAATAGAGCTTGTGGGGCGGTTCTGCTTTCAAATAGGGATTCTGTCTCGGTTTCCCATATCTAGCGTTAATTTTCTCGACTTGACGGCGCAGGTATTCGTCTAGACGCTCTACCGTAGCACAATTGGCTTCTCCTTGCCGCCGCAATCCTTCCAGCAGCGTATGGGTAAATGAGCCTTGTTGCAACTCGTCGATCTCCCATGACTGCTGATTGGCCGTACAGGAATAGAAGGTTATGACTCCCTGATGCTCCTCCTCTCCAATGCCTAGACCGCCTCGGCTGTCCTCATCTCGACAGGCATCTAACAATAGTACGACGTTATCCGCACCAGACCTCCGCAGCCGCTCGGTGACATAATCCACCGATACAGCCGTTTCTCTTACATTGCCCGGATCACTGTCGGGCAACATTAGATAGTCTTTGTCTTGATCGCGCCTGCCGTGACCAGCAAAGAAAAACCAGAGATTGTCTCCAGGCTTAAGCAGGGGAGTCTCGAACTGCTTCTGAAGAAACCGCTTGAGACGACCGTGGGTTAGTTGCGTGGGAATGGGGGGACTAGCAGGAATGGGTGGAGAATCTTCGGTAAATAGAAATATCCCACCGCGATCGAATCCTCCCTCCCCTTCACACCAAGCTTTGATCGCTTCCGCATCTTTCTTGGCGTATTTCAGTGGCTTGAGGTTGTCATATTCATTGATGCCGATCGCTATCACCCAGTTTTTAGCCATCTTTTCTCTTGAACTTAAACGTCATCGCTCCTTTACCTCCCGCTTTGCCCCCGACCCCAAACAGGCTAACTTGTCCTTCCCCATTAATTTCTACAGACAGTTCCACTTCATCGAGTCGGATTTTAGCACTTGGAGGGTCGGCTTCATCGAGCATTTCCCGCATCGCTTTGAGAAAGCCCTTCATTTCTAGCTTCAGTTTGGACACATCCACTTGACTTCTTTCGGTGGCCGCAACTGGCGAGCTTTCCTGTTCACCGAGCCGTCCCCCGATATCACTGCTACTTCTAGCGCCAGTGGGCGTTTCTCGAAGATCAGATTCACCCGTAATAATCCATATTTTACTGGGAGTTGCAATATCTTCGGTCATTGTGTTGATTTCCCCTAAATGTTATCTCACTTGCCTTTAAACAAATTTTCTCACCCTATCGTACAGAGATTTGTGGTTTGCCCATAACAATTACATTTTTAGTCGATTTCTCGGAATAAATAGGGTTTGCAGCAAAAAGTACGGGCGAAGCATTCGGATAGAAAATCTCCGGTTTCACCGATAGGTTATTGCCCGAATGCTTCGCCCCTACAGGACGCGGGCCGATGAAGATGC
>VYLQ01000111.1_pt1 | contig 21814 bp, 28 predicted proteins | sample 5115351 | NCBI WGS metagenome assembly VYLQ01 (sample SAMN12291776, study PRJNA351875) | freshwater metagenome | isolation source: freshwater lake | place: USA: Michigan, Lansing Lake | collected 2013-08-14 | reverse complement strand
AAAGTCAATCAAAAATCCACCAGAAAAACGCTAGCTTTATCCCATCAAATCCATCGCTCAAAGGTGGGTCAAACAATTACCGGAATCGGTGGGTCAGACTTCCCGGAATAATCACCGCGTCGACAAACAAGAAGAGTATGTCAAGGGTGATGGATTTATGATCAGCTGTGAAAATGATAGAAACTACCTAGTTATCGGTACATATACTCCAGACACATGGGGTAATGATTTTTATTACGGGTATCTAAAAGGACCTAAGACCGATAAAAAAATATTTATTACCTCTGTGGCAATTCGGTTTCCTGATAGCGAGGACAATTTGACTCTTGACACAGTGCGTGAGAAAAAAGTATATTGGTTCGGTTCTAATAACTTAAAAGTGATAATCGACAGGAACAGAAAAATAATTATTACTGTGAATTCAACTGACCTTCTGACCGGGAAGAAAGATTCAAGGGAATTTGTAATGTTTCGAAGAAAGCGGATATATCCAACTGGCCATTTTCCACACCGTTAACAAACCCCCATGCGAACTCGGCCTGCACGCACAAAAGCGTATAGCAAGCTGGCGGAACTGTACGATATTGGAGTGTGTGGTACTTTAATTAAATTTATCACCTCTCGAAGCGCGGGGCAGACTGTTGGACAGGGTGAAGCTTTTTAATTGCCCGCCTGGAATCTAGTACCAATATTTTTAGGAACAGATTTAACCTATGAACACGCTGATCATTTTGACTTTGTTGCCGTTGACAATTTATTCATGCGCGACAGGTACAAAGAAGTATGAAAAGATTAATAAGGTTGTAATAACGGCCGACAGTTGCAGAAAATGGGGACTTCCTTCAGTTAATTTTGAAATCGAATACCCAGATGATTTTGCAAGTGAATTAAACCCTTCAGGTGGTTTTTACCTCCATTTGAGAAAGCTAGACGGGGACACAATCCTTCAAGAAATTTCTTTTGGACGAGTTGAAGGAACTATGGACGATGAAAAAATGAAAAGGAATATTGCGTACATCGACTCTATTTTGCAAAAGACCTTAAATGATGTGGGACAAGATTATAAGACTGACTTCATGGGGATCGACAAGTTTAACGACATCAATTCTGTTCAAATCCGATCGACATTGGATTTATTTAAAGTCACTCGCGACAAATTTATTGCTAATGGAGAGTATAAATCACTCATGACTTGTGTTTACTCCCCGACAACAACCGACCAAGCGATAATGATTTCGGTAATTTCATCGACAAAGGAGAATATCGACAGTAAGACTACTCTTGGGACAACTACCAGCAAGATACTGAAATCATTTAAGATTAGATGAGAAAATACCGCCGCACAACGATGTATTTGGTTCAAGCGGTGTTGACGCGTAATCCAACGTTTTTGTATCTTTATTCCTGTTCGCGCAGGTGACAGGACGTAGTTTCAAATTCCCGCCTAATCGCAAATATTAACTGCTATGGGTTATGCTACTGACAAATAGGATACATTTTATATGGGCGACTATCTTGATTTTTTGTTGCTCTTGCGAAAATCATGACATGGTAAAGACTATTGACTTTAAAAAGTTCACTATAGAAGCGCCATCGACTTGGCACAAATTTAAATTATGGATTGAGGACTCTTATGTAGGAGGAATAAAATTAGATTCTGGAGACGAAATAACATTCGACTTAGGACTATATTCGAACAGCCTAGGCGACATCGACAGCTTGACACATAATTTTGAACTAATTACGATTGATGGACGAATGGCAAAACTTGTGACTCCAAGGAATTCCGGACATGGCACAGTTGCAGTTTATATTGACAGTTTATGGGTTAAGGCAAACTTTGGAGACTACTATATGGTCGACAGATTTGTAATTGTTGGAAACGACTTGAGACCCGAAAATGAGAAAAAATTGATTAATGCATTCAGGACAATAAAATTTAAAAAGGATTGATTAGCAGCACCACCCACAACAAATTTATTTCACAATGATGCGGTAACGTGTAGCTCAAAGTGTTATCTTCATTCAATGCTTAGTGTCTGGATGCGGCTTCAGAAGCACACAGCTTGCAGAAATTTAAAAGTTAGCTACAAATAGTTTATACGAATGATCAACGACTTGAACCAAGACGAAAGACAGCTGGCTGAGTTCATGAGTGAACTTTCAGAGAGATGTTATAGCGCTGGATGGATAGTGGACTTGGAGTATGTTTTATGGGATGCTGTAGTGACAGGACCTCGCAACTTCGGAGATGGTAAAATTACCAGGACGGACATCAGCAAATTAATTCAGTTCTCTATTAAGCTCAATTCATGGATTTGTTTTGACGATGAACTGGAAGAGATAGCTATTCCATTGGAGATGTGGAAGGTGAAATTTTCCGTCGACACAACACAAAGGCCAGACAGACTTCATAATAATCAGTAACCCTACTTGAGCTAAAAAAAACTTATTGCAAGCAGACAGGACGGTGAGCCATTGAAGTTTGTAGTTCTTTAATTAACTTTATCAGCGAGTAAAGCAAGGGGCAGGCTGGTGGACGGAATGAAGATTTTTATTTGCCCGCCTGCAATAAGCTAAATGTTATCAGCAAATCGGCAAACAGCTAGAGAGTAACACATGAGAAGAATTTCTTACTTAGTTGCAATTACTATTTTAGGATTGAATCAATGTCAACCCAAGCAATCATCAGACATTTCATCGGTGGACAATGAGCAAGACTATGTTGAAGCAAAATTCAAAAACATCGACTGGGACGCAAGAAAACTCTGTGAAATTGAACAGTATGAGTTCGCCGACATTTATGAAGAGCTTGATTCTATTTCAAGTGACGACTTTGAAAGATTGGCAGTTGTTGAAAAATTAAAGACAATGGGATTTAAAGAAACTAACTGGGGACGCGGAAATTGGCTAAGCGGACCTCGAATTGTTAGCTTCGCTTTGACAAATGGACTGTGCGACTGTCAAGTGGACAAACTTTATTATAACACATCGAACAAAGAAAAATATAAGGTTACAGAACGAATAGTGTGCAAGCCCACCAGCTTTTAACAATGCGCTTATGCCAGCTTGGGGCGACGTATTGGTATAAGTTTAGTTTTCTTAATTTTGTTTCGGCCTCTTGGGACAAAGACGCGCTTCGAAAACCCAAACCGTAATAATCACAGAACGTTGTGTTCAATTATGTTTGGACGACTAACAACTAAACGACAGGGACGATAGAATATGAGTGACAATAGACTAGAAATTGACTGCCGACACGGACGAGGAATTGCATCAATCATTTGTATTCATCAGTTGAACTCAGTTGACCCAGTTGGTTTTATTGAAAACAGCACGGACCCTAACGACTTACAAGCTTGGTGTTACGCTTGTGAATACGTTTATGGACAAGAGGGCGACAGGACAGAAAAGTTTAAAAAATTTAATAGCATGAGAATTGTTTGTGAGAAATGTTACTCGAAGTTTAAGACACTACATTCGATCGACTAACAGATTAGATTGGATTAGCATAACTGCACACAAAGTATTTGCGTCAGGGGAGTTGACTCGTAATCCAAGGTTTTCGTATCTTTATTTCGTTCGGTGTTGGTGATAGAACGCAGCTCCGAAAGCCCCGCTCGAATGCAATTACTCACGGTTTACGCAAGCCGCCAAAAACAATATGAAACTACAACTAATGGGACAAATGATTTGTTTATTACTCGTGGTACAAAGTTGCTCATTTGACAACTTAAATTTTACTCGAATAATAGAATCACCCGACAAGTTTGACGGAAAAGAAATTGAGATATCTGGAATCTATTATGATCAATTTGAAAACATCGCTATTTACTTAAATCGCAACAGTGGCACTGGAGAGGCAATGTGGGTTGACATGTTGGACGCACGTGTTGATTTAAACGGAAAGAGAATAAAATTAAAAGGTAGGTTCAACAGAAACGATAAAGGACATCTCAGACAATATCTCGGGACAATTAAGGAAGTAAAGGTAATTGAGAACTAGCGGCTAGCCTACCACAAAGACCATAAAACATGTACTTTTTAGTAGGTTAGTAAGGCGCTTGCTGCTAAATTTTGTTTGCAGCATGATACAAGGCAAAGGCGCTTACACGCATACGTTTTATGGCTCAACGTTGCGAGCAAGTTTTTTCGGGACAGTTTAGACTTCTAATTAATGGGACTTAGTGAATTTCTTTTCGGTCGATTAATCAAAATTAGTGACGATAAACTTGGTGAACTTACAACAAGAGTAAAGAACAACAATCCCTCAATAAATTGCACTTGGACTGGAGAACATAAATTAAATGGACAAGGTAAACCGACGGTTTTCATTTTGGAAGGAAACAATATTGGACCATATGCAGACCAGCTAAAATCTGTGTATAGAATCATAGACACATTAGACGACATTACCGCACAAGTTGACAAAGAACTAAAAGGACGATTAAATACTAAACCAAGATATAAGGGGCGTTGGACAAATGAATTCTATTTAGCAGCAATCGTTCCTTATAACCCAAATGTTAAATGTTTAGGCAATCAATTTGAGATTCAATTTGAACCAATAGAAGAGGATGACACGGACTACATTGGACTTATTTGGAACAACGGTAGGCTGACTGAAATAGAAGGGAAGTAGAAAATACCAGCACACAATAGTATGCTTGCGCAATGATGGCGTGACATCAAGGTATTAAGTAAATTTAATTTATAAAGTTTGTGCATAGAGACAGCACGTTACTTAAATATGCAACCACTACGCAAACACTAATTTGGGTGACAATTATTTTTGGACAGACATGACTATTCTGACAACGACCGAAATTATTGATGGAGACAAGAATAAACTAAGACTTCAAAACATGTTTGAGACTGTGATTTCAATTTTATGGTTACCGTTCAAACTGCTTGAAATAATTCTAGGTAAGCAAAACTATTTGCCCATCGACACTAATTCCTGGACAAGTTGGTGTTCTGTCAATGGACAAGATATAGAAAGAAATTTAGTTGGAGAGACTGGATTTGATGGGGTGATAAAATTCTACAGATTAAGAACATCTGATGAACAAATTAACAGAACACTTCAAGGAAAAATATTTGGCGAATTTCATTGTGAGACCAATTATGGGCTCTTTTTAAGGGAATTTAAAACCCTTGACGACTGGCCGACATCGTATTTAATATTCGTTGACAAAGAAAACTATACCTACAGACGATTACAAAAAACAGTCTCTAGTTGGACTGATTGGAAGTATGAATTTATTAATGACTCTGACTTTAACATAATAACGGAACCAGCGGACACTTATACGAAGAGAATAAAAATAACAGCCACCAATAAAATGTTTCAGTAATTGGTCCTGGTGAAGAGGGCCTTTTTTATTTTTGTTCAGGGTCACTTCCAAAATCTAAATGTTCTATCTGACTTACAACGAACCATTGACTTTACAATTGGATAGGGCCATTATTACAAAGCTCTAATGCTCTTTGACCTTGCATTGATGCTCAACAACAAAAGCCAAGCTCAGAAAATACTAAATTGGTTTAATGAATTTAAAGACAATTCAGGTAAAAAATATAATGTAGACACCTTTAAATATATGGGAATCAGAAGAATGATACTAAACAACTCTGTATAACAAAAACTTATTGCAAGCAGACAGGACGGTGAGCCATTGAAGTTTGTAGTTCTTTAATTAACTTTATCACCGAGTAAAGCAAGGGGCAGGCTCGTGGACGGAATGAAGATTTTTATTTGCACGCCTGCCACAAGCCAAACGATGTGCGCAAGCAACGTGCTCCGAATGACCACAAGGACAAAATTAATAGTTTATACTAATGAAAAATTCAATTTTTACTCTTTTCGTTTTAACTCCATTACTCGTATTTGCCCAAGACCCTCCCTATGCCATTTCTTCTTATCAAACAGCGGGAATAAAGGCACCAAATACTCATTATATCGGAGAAGCTTGGTTAAATACTATTATTAACAATGACCCTACCTTGGGTTATAACATTACAAAGGCAACCTTTAAAGCAAACGCTACATTGGACTGGCATAAACATGGTTCCGAACAGGTATTAATAATAGTTGATGGAGAAGCGTATTATCAAGAGAGAGGAAAAGAGCCCATAATTTTGAAAGAAGGAGATATAATTAAATGTGAGAGAAATATCGAACATTGGCATTCTTCAACCAAGAATAGTGATGTGACGTATTTGGCATTATACGGCGGTGAACAACCGACTACTTGGACAGAGGTGCTTACACAACAATACTATGACAGTGTATCTGAAAAGTTAAAAAAGAACTAGTTGACAAACTCAATACTTCATAAATTAATTGAGCTTGACAAAGTAGTGTAAAGCGTTAAAAATTTAAAAAAAGGTAAACGAAGTTGTCAGCGCATAACAAAAATGTTTTCGCATAGGTGGGGTGACGTGTAAGTTCGTAGTGTTATCGTCACTCAACATTTTGTGTCGGAAAGTACGCTGCTCCGAAAGTGCGCTATTGCGAAAGCATAAAGGTTATAGGCACAGCTGCAGGACCCTATAAGGCATGATATTAAAAAAGAATGTTACCGGATTCTTCGACCAGTCAGACACTCCGACAAAAGTTGACCTCGAGGAGATTAAATCGATAGTTTACGCTTTGGAGTTTACTAAGATCTACAAAATCAAAGAGTTTAAGGAGCCAGAACAAAATCGCAACTATTTTAAAATCACTCTTTTGAACCTAACGACCAATGACAATGTTTGTATATTGATAAATGGGCAATACCCATACTATTGCGGAGTGATATGCGGCCGTAATTGGATGAATAATACATTCATTGAACTGCCTTCAACTTTAAGAAATTGTTTGGACACAAAATTCGATTTCTTTACACCGGCAGACTTGAATGCAGTTGTTAATACTATTGACTTAAAAGAATTATCGAACGCTGAATTGAAACAAATTCAATACTGGAAATCTAAAACATTTGGAGAAATTATCTTTAATGGATATGACTGATACTCTCGTGCCCGAAATAATTTATCTCCATTCGTCTTGGTTGACGCGAAGTTCAAAGTTTTGTTATCTTTAGTTCGTTTTTTCTCTGGGATAGGGCAAATAGTTGAATGACCACCCAATCGAAGATATACGCGTTGGCAACAAATCTTGAAAATGAAAGACTTAATAGTTCGGCAATATGTTATATCGATTGTGGGGACTGCTTTATTTATGATTTTAATAGTAAATGTGGCTTCGATCGTCAATCGAACTGATATGAAAAGTCAGGTCTTTTTTCTTTCCATAGTTGCATTTATTATCATGGCGATTTTTGTAGCGTTAATCAACGCCCTTAATTTTCTATTTAATGAGCGGACACGACAATTTCGAGTATCATTTGAATTACCCATTGTTATCTGGTCAATCATAATAGGCATAGGAATATTTACATATTTATTCAGTCATGATGAGGATTTAACCGGAAATTATTTCAGTGTATCCGCAATGGTTCCACTTATCGTTAATATTTGGACTATACGGATATTGAAACAACGGCTTATCGGCAAATAAAATACAATTGAACATGAGAAATCATTCGCGCATACTAATCTTTTGTCTTACTATTTATTATTTATTATATGTGTGAAGATTGTTTTACCGATGAGATCAAATCATTTGAAGGCAAAACTGCCTGGATTGCTTTTGACCTTGAATTAACCCGCAGACTTCAGCAAGGTAAAGTAAAGCACATCAACTTCGTACGAGATATGGAGCGGGATAAGGACGATGGAGAAGAAATCTACCGATGTATGTCTTGTGGACAAGGCTGGAAGTTAAAAAACCACTATGATAATGGGGACGGATACTTTTTAAAACTATCTACACTTGAAAAAATTACCACGAAGCTGACGGAAAGACAAAAACTAATTCTTGGAATCCTGATAATTCCGCTGTTAATTTTAATTCGGATTATTTATTGGATATGCACGAATTGAGTTCTAATTAGATAGAACCGCAAACTAAAGCTTCTGACGCATCTATTGGGACGTAAAAGAATATAGATGGTACCAACAAGGAGATTGAGTAGCAAGGAAATTTGTTTACTGAATTTGTATGCGTCGATGGTATGGAGTATTACCTCAAAATAGTATCTTCGTTTTAATGTTTGTACAAGGAGATGATTTAATCAGTTTGAAACCTCCGATAACACAACCCAAATGTTACAGCTCTACTTTTTTCGATAGCAATGACGGATTATAGTGCAATCAACAACTCAACCGAGAAGCTTTTTGAGACAACGCTTCAAAAGATAAATGGGCAGCTTGAAGTTAGAAGAAAGGACTCAAGCGTTGGCCTTAAACTTTTGGAGCGATTTGATGAATTAAAAAAGTATAACAGGGTATTCGTTCATAAAGTTACAGAGCTTAAGGGAAAGTCTGGCTCATTCATTATTTTACTGGTTGAAAAGCATGTAACAATTGTTGAGCAAAGTCGGAGCGCCAGAACTGAGAAGGAGATAGAGGAAGTGGAGCCCTTATTAATGTTTAGCATACCCCACGATATCGGTAAAGTATATATTAGAAAGGAGACGCTGGCAGATAAAATCGTAGATGTATTTGCAAAAGTGGACATCGATTTTAGTGAGTATCCGAATTTCAGTAAGAACTATTATGTGGTTGGCGAAAACCCCGACCATGTAAAAAAATATTTACCAAGGATACTACTGGAATCACTCGAAACAATTGAAGACATGACCATTGAGATAAGTGGAAACTGGGGGCTTCTGCGATCGGAGAAAAATCTCACCGAAAAGCTGCTGTTGTTACTTATGAGCATTGGTTATAAAATGAGCCGGTGAATAAAGTACAGCGCCCCGTATCACATGATTTTACTTCGAAGGGCGTTACCGCATAAGCATAAATCTTAATGGCAACCCTTTTATAAAATGACAGACAAGAATTTCTGGGACTGGTTTCAAAGTAAAAAAGCAGAAATAGAAGAATTTATTATTTCTGACACTGATGATTACTCAATCTACGAGGAGTTGACAGACAAACTAAATAATTACAACACATTTGTGATTCCTGAATTAACGAGAGACACCGATGACAACAATGTATTAATTTTAAGTTGTGACGGTAAAGTTGAGGGAATACCCTTTGTCGAGAGACTTTATGAAAGTGCACCAATTGTTGAAAAGTGGCGATTTCAAAAGTATAGAGCGCCGGGTCAGGTTAGAGAATTGACCTATCAGGGACTTGAGTTCAGATCAAATGACATAAAGGCTAGATATACTTTCGAAGGACAATATTACGATATTGAATTATTCATCAAAGGGTACGACGATACGGATGACAGGTACAAAGGACTTGCGTTTCTCTATTTGGATCATATGGTTGGTGAGTACAACGTAATGACAAAAATTGGGAAGATTGAATTTAGAAAAACGGGATTCTTAAATAGCTCTGATGACAAGGTGTCATTACAAGAATTGAGGGCTACTATTGAAAGATTAAACTGAAAAAAGAGGCAACTACAAGCACGAATTTTCCGAGATCCGATTAAGGCAAAATGACGAATAAAGAATTTATACAGAACCTAGACTTCGAATATTTAGCGACTTTCTCACTTCTTAGGGAAGTCGAAACAAAAGAGTTTGTGGCAGGTATTCAAGCGAAAGCCAAGACGATTCTAAATGAAATGGAAAGGAAGAAGTTAATAGATTTGACCATTCGGGGAACAAAGAAACAATTAGCGGAAACCGGAAAGCCTCACACGACAGCTCAACTGACCAATCGTTTTAAAAAATCACACCCCAAGGCAAGTGAGTTGTTGTCAATTTTATCTTTGGACTATGTGGAACACGTCGAATGGATGTGCGCTCCTGTTTTTAGAGAAATGATTGTTTTTTATGACAGCGGAGACAGCGTAGTATCCATTTTAAATATTTGCCTTTCATGTGACCAAATAGTGGATGATGAGTTCAACAGCATAAAGACGGATCCTAACGTATTTGATAAACTGAGAACCTATTTTAAAAGTATTGGGCATACGATTGAAAAGAACCCACGATGACAGGAATAATTAATTTTGAAACCTTTTTAGTGACGGGTATTCTATTAAATCTGACCCCGGGCAATGACACAATTTTTATCTTAACCAAAAGTATTGGCCAAGGAAAAAAAGCCGGAATTGTTTCAGCGTTGGGTATTGGTACCGGGAATATCGTTCATACACTTTTAGCGGCATTTGGGCTTTCCATTGTGATCGCAAAGTCAATACTGCTTTTCAACATAATCAAATATGCCGGAGCTGCCTACTTGCTGTATATCGGTTATAAAATGGTTACAGACAAGACGCCGCTGCAAACTGATCAGGTAGTATCTATTCATTCCACGAATTACTGGAAAATTTACAGAGATGGAATTTTCACCAATGTTTTAAATCCTAAAGTGGCTTTATTTTTTATTGCATTTCTGCCTCAGTTTATAGACCCAAATTCAAAGAATACAGTTTTGCCGTTTCTTATTTTGGGGTCAACATTTATTACAACCGGAACAATTTGGTGTTTGATCCTGGCCACATTTGCTTCAGTAATTTTTACTAGATTGAAGATTAACTACCAATTATCTATTTGGATAAATAAGATTTGTGGAGTAACTATGATTGGACTTGGAATTAAAGTAGCGCTGACAGATCGGGAGTAAAGAAAAAATGCTAATGTGTAGCCGGTAAAAAATGTATTGACACATGAACGAGCAAACAATTCGAGTAACAAATATCAAATCCATTGGGTGGAGCTCCTTACTCATTTTCGGAATATTGACTCTCTGGGTGGCATTTGAATTGGGCAGATCGATCGTATTTGTGTCTTCAGTAAACACGATGTACGCCGGACAAGAGAATTTCACTGATACATTTACCGAAATGAACGATAATATAAATCAAACTCGAGTTATTCTCCTAATCGTGGGGAGCCTTACTCTATTCACTACAGTGGGAGCATTTGGCCTCATTCGACTTAAAACCTGGGGATTAATCGTATATCAATCATTCACCATAGTCATACTTATAGCGCTTCTTGGCGGGCTAGCCTTTTACATCTATTACACAAAAACAGAAATGTCTCTTCTGTCTAACAAGGAACTTTATAAAGAAATGAATCCATACTTTGCGGCATCTCAGGATTATCGGACGATTCAATACGGTGTCTTTGCCCTTTTATTTTCCTGGCTGTTGATACGAGTAAATATTTTCCTGAGTCGGCGGGCCACCAGAAGTGAGTTACGGTGAGGTAAATTCAGCATGATGCCAATTTAGTGGAGCAATGAAAGAATAACTTATAATCTGAAATCAGCGATTCAACATGTTACGCACCCCATTAAAAACAAATCACTCACACAGATAATGAGAAGAAGCCTTTTGATTTTATGTATTGGGATTTATTTAATTGGTTGCTCCATCATGCCACCCAGGCGACAATACAATAAAGAGGCTAGCCAGCAGCGCATACCAGCAGAGTTAATCAACAGCCAATGGGTGCTTGAGACCAGTACGAATGACAAACCATCATGTAGTGTGGTCATGAATTTTTATGATAAAGGGCGATTTACATTTACCCTTGACGGACAAGTGTTTCAGGGCGATCATTTGTATTACGTTGTGCGAGATTCGACCATCCAATTTCATACACGACCCCTTGACAAACTGGCCTGGCCGGAATTTAATTGCCAACCTAAACCTGATTACTTTGCTAGACAGCTCTCTGTGGCTGTTAATAAGTTTAAAATCACAGGGAATAAATTGTTCTTAATGGCAAATGATTCTGCGTACTTTGTTTTCATTCGTGAATGACTGAAGCAAACAAAAAGACTTCACATCTGAGAGGATGTGTAGGATGTTGATGTTGTATTATTTATTATTTTAGCTTAATAAGTTGAAGTAGATTTCTGTGAAAGGGAGAATAATGTGGAAAACTGAATATAGTGACAAAAAACAATTATTAGAACATGAAAAGATTCATTATTTGTCTTGCTGTTTTTGCTTCAAATCTGGCGTATAGCCAATCCGACAATTTAAGTTTAGTTGGAGAGTGGGAAGGCTTCGAAGGAACCGGTCGCTTAACTTTTATCTTTGAGAGTGACAGTGTAATTACAATGCTAAATAGCAAAGACCCCGGAACTATTCTGGGAGGTAGAGAAAGCATACGAAATGAAAAAAAAGTTCGTATGATCTATTTGTTGGACAAGTCTCAAAAGCCATTTGCAATTGACTTTGTGATTCAAGAAACCAACTCTAAGATTGAACTAGGGCGAATGAAAGGAATTTTAGAGTTTGAGGGAGAGAATAAACTAAAAATAAATTTTAGGCCAGGCAAAGAACGACCTACATCATTTGAAAATGATTTTATAACTATTACCAGGAAGATGTAATTGCCCAACAATCAATAAATGTTTAACTAAATTCTCAGTACATTTATATACGATAATGGCTTCGGGAGAAGATCCAATGAAATACTGGACGATAGTTTGTATAGCATTTTTTGTATGGCCGCTAAGCTTTTCTTACGGACAAGAAGCGCTTGCGCAAACTAACCATAAAGTCACTTGCCATTTTCAACTTGATACATTAACCAATCTTATCGTTTTCAATAATCTGGATAAACAGCCAACGGTAGAAGGTGGACTACAGTCTTTGTATCGAACAATCGGGGAAAATGTTCATTTTCCAAGCCAAGATAAGTTTGATTTAGATCCGAAAATGTTTGTTGCTTTTATCGTTGACGTGGATGGGGTAGTAAAAGGTAAACGAATACTTCGCAACAAAAAGAGAACCCAAGTGGCAGAGGATGTATTAGGCATCATTGAAAACAAAAAGTGGATACCGGGCACCTGCCAGGGAAAGGCGGTTGCTACACTTGTTGTTTTCCACTTGATTGTGTGTTTAAAATAGGGAGTTCAATTAATCCGCTTTGAATGAGAAAGCCGTGATTGGAAAGATAGATGTGGTTGAAGTATAGTAACAAACATTTTAGAAAAGGGAATACGGCATTAGAAATAAAAGCAACCGATGGAGATTGAACGGAGCGAATTAGATACGCTAATTGAACAGTTAAATTCTCACCATACTGTACACGGCAAGTCAGCCTTGACTGAAAAGGAAATGCATATCATTGAAATGTATCAGCCGGAACGAGTTTTAATTGTATACGGCACTCTGGCACCCAACAGACCGAATCACTCTGTGGTTGAGCATATCAAAGGAACTTGGCATAAAGGAAAAGTCATAGGTAAATTGGTAAGTAAAGGTTGGGGTGCGCAATCGGGCTATAATGGTTTTGTTCACGTGACCCAAGAACAACACAATGAAATTGATGTCCATATTCTTTTTTCAGACGAACTGATTAATCAATGGCAATACTTAGATAATTTTGAAGGCAGTGATTACCGCCGAATTCTGACAAAGTACGAATTGGATAACGGAGACGTAGGTGTGGGAAATATCTATGCTATTCAGGAGAATAATCATTGATGCTCAATAAGAGTTTTCTTCAAGAAAGTTTTGTATGGTTTCCGCAAAACAGACATGTCCAAAAGATAATATGGAATGAGTGTAAGTATTTTGATTTCCGATCACTAATGGTTAACGAGATTTGCCGCTTTTAAAAGGAATAACATGAACAGCAGTTTTATCCATTGGAACGTTAGCCTGGAGATTTTAAACCTGATGGGTTTCTCCCTGCGCTACTACGGCGTATTGTTTGCTGGTGGAATCTTCTTGAGCGCATTCATTCTACGATGGATGTTTAAAAAAGAAAATACCGATCTCGATAAGTTAGATACTTGCCTACACCCAATGTTTATCGAAGCCCTAGCGGCAGGGATTGCAGTGAAAAGCCCACAGCTACGCGCAAGCAAACTGGCGCGAGGACTTGTAGCGGAAAGCCCGGCAGCCGCCCCCAGTGCAATCAATCTTCAAGTGGTAGGAGGTTGAGAACAAACAATTGAATTATTCATAACTTCGTAAAGCACATTAACTATACCATACAAATGAAAGCAAAGCGAATTTTACGAACGCTAACCATCATAGCAGTTTTGTGTTGCAACATTGGATGCGATCAGGCTTCGAAAAAGATTGTTCGGCAAACGGTGGAATATAACGAGCAAATAAGTTTAATAAATCATTTTTTAACCTTAACGAAAGTGGAAAACACCGGAGCTTTTCTGAGTGTAGGTCACTCTTTGCCGCGGGTCGTGCGGATCGTGCTCCTGAATCTATTGCCGTTACTAGTTCTTGGGTTCGCATTCATTTATCTGTTGACGAAAAAGAACCTACCCAACCGGATCATGATGGGATTGTGTTTTATTATCGGTGGCGGAGTGGGGAATATTTATGATCGAATTGTTTACGGATCGGTGACTGATTTTTTACACATGGATTTTAGCTTATTCCAGACAGGGGTTTTTAATATGGCCGATGTTTCGATTATGATTGGAACGTTTCTTTTTTTATTAGATGTCTTTACCAAACCAAATCAGTTGACGAGTCAGTCAGCAGAAAAACAAGGTGAAGCGTGAGAATAGCTTTTTAGATTCTCAGCTTTTTATCACAGACTTTACCAGGAAATATTAAATACGTACAGCATGAGCAACGACCAAGAAGTACAAGTTACCTATCGAATAGAATCTGAACTTGATTTTAAAAGATTAGTTTCGTCCCTAACTGAATCAGGTATTTTATACAACACTAGAATATACCCCGATTCTAGTTTCCCCTCGTTTTCGCAAAGTAGGGCATATGGAGATATTGTTGTTAACCTCGAAAATGAATTGGAACTGAGATCTTTAATTGAAAGCTTGACGGGCACACGACCGCAGCGAGTTGATCAGGTCATTAAGAATGATAAAAGCAAACGGAAAAATGTTTGGCAAACCATCTTAATTGCTTACGCGATTGTGGTCAGCGTAGTCTGTCTCAAATATTGGTATATAACCCATAGAAGCACGGAGGACAAAAATCACACATTCGAATGGAGTTTGGATACTCAGGACCTGATTACGAGAAGTAAAGAAACCGGTGTGATAATAGGTAGGTCGAGAGATGCCAACTATGACCTAAATTTTGAGTCAGCAATGGGCTACTCACGTGATGGTGCTCGGCTTATTGAATGGAGAGACTTAAACGAAGATGGCTTTTTTGAAGAGGTAATCTTTTATAACTTAAAAGGAGAGCAGATTGGCATTCAATACGACAGGGACAATGACGGAATAAGTGAGGAAGTGATCATGCTTCTTGAAGGTAAAGATACGTTAAGATTAGTTGACTTTGATGAGAATGGTGTCCATGATATAACAAGAGCGATCAAATGATTGAAGAAGACAATCTGGAAATAATTAATTCACTTCCGGAGTTTCTTCATCCTAATTTGAATTAAAGTCGGACTCCGACCCTGGAGCGAGAATGAATTTGCCACTAAGGATAAACAGGTAGGTATTGTGATCCAGCAGCGGTAACAGATCGACCAATAAGAATAGGAGGTTTGTAAGTTTTTACTTCTCTACGCTACTAATACAGCAGCGCAGGTAGAATTCGCTAGCTTAAAAGAATGTATCAACTCTCCAGAATAACTACAGTCAACTATGAATTTCATCCACTGGAATATCGATCCTGAATTAGTTAATATTCTTGGTTTCTCTCTGCGCTACTACGGCGTATTGTTTGCCGGTGGAATCTTCTTGAGTGCATTCATTCTACGATGGATATTTAAAAAAGAAAATATCGATCTCGATAAGTTAGATACCCTCACGATTTACGGATTGGTCGGAATTTTTGTGGGTGCGCGATTAGGTCATTGTTTGTTTTATGATCCTGATTATTACTTCAGTCACCCGTTGGAAATGTTGTTGCCTGTTCAGTTTGCCGAAGATGGTAGTTATCAATTTACCGGCTATCTGGGATTGGCCAGTCATGGTGGAGCAGCAGGATTAATTCTGGCATTGATCCTCTATGCCCGAAGCACCAAAGAATCCATCATCAACACAATGGATCTGATTGCCCTTGTCGCGCCGGTAGGAAGTTTTTTTATCCGCGTTGGCAACCTGATGAATTCTGAAATCATCGGGTTCCCTACCAATGTTCCGTGGGCATTTGTTTTTGAGCGCGAAGATCAGCTGCCACGGCATCCGGCCCAGTTGTATGAAGCCATTTGCTATTTACTCATTTTTGTTTTGCTGATGTATTTATACACAACTCGGCGCCCCCGGCTTCGAAATGGATTCTTTTTTGGATTGTCCATTTCACTCATCTTCATCGCGCGCTTCTTCATTGAGTTTGTGAAAGAGCGTCAGGTTTCATTTGAAGAGCAAATGGTGCTGGACATGGGACAAATTTTGAGTATTCCGTTTATTCTCATCGGCATAAGCTTCGTGATTTATGGGCTTCGCAAAACAAAAAATGAAAGCTTGCCTGTATTGAATGATACAACCAATTCATTGAGCGATAGCAATTCACCAAACGTGCCTGATACTTCGCTGGAAAACTCGTGAAGCTAAACTTCATATTGCCATCACGCCCAATTCATATCTGCCGATTACACTTGCAGTATGAACACACCACCCAACTACCTCAACCCGGCATTGCCTGCAGGCTTAGCACGCGTAACAATTCCGATCATCGAAGCCACCTCCGATTCTGTCAAAGAATATGGTTGCCTGGTCGATGATCCTTCCACTTTCAAAATTGAAATCACCCGGTGGCCTGCCCAAGGTTGGCGTCCGGTGGATACCGACAGTGGCGATGAAGGAGGTACCAAAGAAGGAATTTTTTCGAGCGAGTGGAGAGGACAACTGCTGTATGGCAGCAACGAAGCGGTGGGAGGTAAATATATTTTAGGATATAGCGACGAGCCTACTACCGCCACCGAAGAGAAGGAGGGAGACCCGGAGCGAATTTTATTATGGCATGCCAACTATCATCCCGATGGAGGGCAGTTATTTTTTCCCATTGATCACCGCCCGTTTTTAGTACCGGTTGCTTTGCCCGGCGATGATATTCGTCCGGAACATTTTGTGTGTTTCTTATGCGATGGAACACAAGGGCTTTACATCCATCCCAACATCTGGCACGAAGGTGTGTTTACTACCCACGGCAAGCAGCGCTTTCTCGATCGGCAAGGAGCAGTGCACGCACGCGTGTCGGTGGATTTTGCCAGAGAGTTTCAGTGTCTACTAGAAATTCCCTTGAACCCAAATTATGCTTTAGGAATTTAATAGTTAGTCAGTTTACTGGCGAATGCTTCGGATGGTCAGGTCTAATGACTCCTATTGTCGTATCAGACTCATAGGAGGTTTAACCTTGACAATCCTGACGCTACTGTCAGGATTCGTCAACGGTTGAAGGGTTTGTGAGGAAGTCCTGATTCGTTTAAATATTTTGTACTCGTTCGCTTTGCTTTGCGCCGATGGTGATGGTAGCTTCGGGTGATGGAAAAAATATTATCTTATCTACAAGAGAGCATTGCAGACGAAATGTTTTCAAAAAACGAAAAGCGTTCGCTGCGAGCCTTGGTGGAAGAGATAGCTCCTAATGAAGATCAGCTCAATTTTTTGCGTAGCCAACTATTTGCTCTGGCAAACGAAAAGATCAGCACCACGAATCAGGCTTTTATTTTGGAATGGCTGAAAGCAGGCGTAAGTGCTTTAACGATTCCTACATCGACTAACTCCGAAGTGTATTTTAGTCCGGGAGAAACGTGTGCCGATGCTATTATTCGAAACATTGATCAGGCCACTGCGACATTGTGTGTTTGTGTGTTTACGATCAGCGACGATCGCATCACCAAAAGTTTGTTGACAGCACATCAACGTGGCGTGAAGATTCAGATGATTACCGATAATGATAAATCGTTGGACCTCGGATCGGACATCCAGCAGTTGAAACGTGCTGGCATCCCTACGCGCATGGATGCAACACCCAACCACATGCACCATAAATTTATGATTGTCGATAGCCGTGTAGTGATTACCGGCAGCTACAACTGGACGCGCAGTGCGGCTCGATTTAATCAGGAAAATATTGTAGTGACACGCGAGACTGGCGTGATCAAATTATTTCAGGAGGAATTTGATAAGCTGTGGCAGCAGATGAAACTGATGGATTGATCTCGTTATCCAAATAAATCCAACTGACGTTTGCTGATGACGTTTTGTTTTTGCTTTTGTTTGCCTTCGGGCGTTTCGATGGTCTTTCCGTTTTCAGAATAGCTGGCTACGCCCAGAATGTTGTAGCCGATGATGCGCTCGACTCCGGCACCGTTGATTTTCTTTTCAATCTGCAGCGTGCACGTAATCATCGAGCCGCTTTTGAATTCTACTTTACCGGATTGCACCATTCCCATAAAATCTTCTGACTTCATCACGAACGAAATGGCCGCACCATTGTACATACCTTTCCATTTGTGATTGCCTTTCATAAGTACAGGCGAAATGATTTCAATTTGTGCTTGCTCAATCACTTGCGTGGCGCTGGTGTTAGCGGTGATCAAATATTGATTAAATCCTTCGCGCGCGATGAGTTGTTCTTCGGTCACGGGTTTCTTTGCATCATCCGTTAGCGTTACCGAAATGCTTTTCACTTTTTGATACTTGCGAAGTAGGTCGTAGAAGTTGGATCTTCTTTTTTTGATGACCGTGTTTTGATCGATGAGCGGAATCAAAGCCGCTGCCTGTTCTTTCAGTTGATTGACTTCGTGTTGAAGTTGTGCCCGTTGGGTATCGTCCATTTCTTTATCGGCAAACAATTTGTCGGCCAAAGATGCGAGGATGGCTTGTACTGAGGTGGCGTTGGGTGTGGCAATGCTCGCGGCTACCAATGAATTCACCAACGCGACTTTAAGGGCCGGAGTCTTTTTCGGTGACTTAGCCGATATGGTCAACCAGCTTTTCAGTCCCCCTTTTCCGGACGGCTCTGTCTCCATTTTGATCGATACCCCGCAAATTTTGGCCACGATTTTGGTCAGCTCCAGCAGTTCGCGCTCGCATTTGTTGTGTACGAGCGCATCCATCGTGTGCGATTTATCGCTAAACCAATAGTGAAATTGCAGTTTACTGATCATTCTATACGAATCGGGGATATCGGCCATACGTCTGATAAGTTGTTGAAAAGGGGCACCAAAGTATTGAATTCTGGGCGTAATTGAAACCGATGGGAGCTAGCCTACTTTCAAAACAACCATAGAGGTACTAAATCAGCGTAATTTCCATGATTTCAGATCTTTTCGACCCGATTTTAGAGCGTTTTGCATGAATCAATTTAAAGGCACCCAAATTGGCTGGTCATAAAAGACACAGACTGGTTTTGTTTGTTGTTTTGGAGCACCCGAGTAACTTTTGAGTTTATCTTATTTTATTTTAATTTCGAATTAAGCCACACCGTTGGCATGTCTCTCCCCAGACGACTTTTAAAAATTAGTTTGGGTTTAGGATCGAGTACATGCGTCAACACGTTCGTTTCAAAAAGCATTTTAGAGTTTTGTTTGCGCTGCACGTGGTCGTGCTGTTCTTTTCACATCATTTTTCGTTCGCCCAAACCCACCCCGTCAGTGCCACGCTACAACTGACGCCACCGTATAGTTTGTACTTGTCCGACTACACCGTGAGCGACCAGATGAAACTTCATCTGCTGCTGCGCGATTTGAGTGAGCCTAGCTATCAAGTTAGATTATCATTGGTGCTCGAAGGCGTGGGCATACGCATCGAGAGCAACCCAAACATGGTGCCACCACCCATCACCATTGAAGGTGGAATACCATCTATCTTATCCGCCGAAGACTTAGCACCATACCTTGATACACGCAATCTGATTTTCAGCGGCATCACCCGACAAGAGTACGAACAACGCGCCGCCCTGCCCGAAGGATTTTATCGGTTCTGTTTTCGTGTGCATGACTACAGAAGAAAAGATGTCATCCTCTCACAGGAAGCCTGCGCACAAGCGTGGTTCATGCTCAATGATCCGCCACGCATCAATACACCTCTGTGTGGTACAACACTTCCCGTTCGCGAGCCACAAAACATTTTGTTTCAGTGGCTGCCGATGAACGCCAACTCACCCAACTCCGCCTTCACCACCGAATACGAATTTACACTCGTAGAGATTCGTCCCCCCGGCCGCAACCCCAACGATGCGATCAATGTCGGCTACCCCCTCTTTCAAACCACCACCCAACAAACCAGTTTGATCTATGGGTTGCTCGAGCCACCACTCATTCCCGGACAAGAATATGCCTTTCGCGTGCGTGCCATCGACACCGAAGGCAGAGATCAGTTTAAGAACCGCGGCTACAGCGAAGTGTGCACCTTCAAGTTTGGAGACAGCGGAGTTCCAGCCCCCGAAGGCATGAACGTGTATGTGGAAGGCGAACGCAGAGCCAAAGTAACATGGTACACCAGTTTAGAAACCGATAAATACCGAGTAGAGTATCGCAAGAAAAGCAGCGGCACAGGTTACACGTGGTTCACCATTGAGACCACCCAAGACAATGTTCTCATTCAAGACCTGGACCCCGACACCGAATACGAAGTGCGCGTGGTGGGTATCTTGAGAAATCAAATCGGCAGCTATACACCAACGAAAATATTTCGCACCCCACCACCAAAGGAGTATGCTTGTGGCCAGTCGGCAGAGAGCATCGTTACCACCAATACCAAACCGTTGATGAACGCGATGGTGGGACAAATTTGGAAGCTTGATTTGTTTGATATGGTGGTGATGGAAGTGAGTGGAGGCAATGGCACCTACAGCGGTTTAGGTGCAGTACTTGTTGCCTTCTGGGGAGTTAAATTCTTTTGTCACTTCGAAAACATTAAGATCAACGAAAAGCAAGAGTTGATTGCAGGCGAAGTGTACACCGTGGAAGGAGATGTGGAAGCACTCAAGAAACGCCTGACCGATCTGAGTGAAAAGAAAAAGAAAGACAAAGCCAAATCAAATGGTTCGTCTTTCGAAGGAGTGGATGTAAAATTCGATGGCACCATCGACAGCTTGTATGTAAATGAAGAAGGTGAAGTGATAGCCGTGGTTACCGGCAGCGAAAACTCCACAAACGGATCATCTAAAAAAGAAGAGCGCAAGATCGACACGAAGAAAGGAGCCGATAATCGGATTACAGATAATTCGGGCAATGTGTATGTGGTGGGGAAAGATGGAACGATAGAGAAGATGGGTTCCACCGGAGCAACAGGTACAACAGCGGTGGCATCCAATGTGAACTACCGTGTCGATTTTGAGCGTAGCAGCAATCAAAATTATGGCTTCGATCAACAGCAATACTCCGAGCACGAGCGCAACTACGAGAAGTATGAGCGCGATGGAAAAACTTATACCATACCGTGGAAGTCAGTGGCTTCCGGCAGCAACGATGTTGTAATTGCGAAATCTACTGAGAGCCGAAAGGATTTTTCGAAGGAAGTGATTTATAAAACCAATCAAGGTTTACTCTTACGCAAACCGGGCAATCAGGAAAACGAAGTACAACTGACGGTAGAAGGCTTTGGCGACCAGTCCACCGAACAAGTTACTGCCTACTACAAGCGCAAGGATGCCGATGGCAAAGAAAAAGAAGTAATGGCAGGCAAACTGAATCTCGTGAGCTACGACAAACTCATCGAACGGCTTGTGATTGTATCTGTCAACAACACCGCACCGAATATTAGTACGACCGACCTGGCCGAATCACTCAACACCATCTTCGCGCCGGCAGCGGTAGCGTGGACGGTCGAGAGCCAGTCAATCACCGACCTTAACTACGACACCAATGGC